>Ga0187892_10004866_pt1 | contig 21969 bp, 17 predicted proteins | sample MA1701073metaG_FD_139345 | JGI IMG/M metagenome (GOLD analysis project Ga0187892, IMG submission 139345) | Bio-ooze microbial communities from a basaltic lava cave in the Kipuka Kanohina Cave System on the Island of Hawaii, USA - MA170107-3 metaG ... | reverse complement strand
TCTTTGAGCGCGGCGTGCAACCCCAATCGGATGCTCGATGCTGTGGTCCCTGTTCGAGCGAACACTACGAGCTGCTGTTCTGGGGACTGATCGTAAGGACGGTAGATGATCGGCAGGGCGGCCACGCCGAGTCGTGGATCAATGAGTTTCGAGTCGGCAGCGACGCCGACCACCGTCACTGGCTCAACGGATCCACTGTCCGTGAGCGTTAGGCGACTGCCGACCGCAGTTCCACCGGCCCACAAAGCAGCGGCCGCGGCCTCATTCACGATCGCGACAGGAACCGCGCCGTTGCGGTCGAGCGATGAGAACGCTCGGCCGACCACAATGCGGGTCCCGACCACGTCGAAGAATGCCGGGCCCACCCCCATCAGGAGCGGACGCGCTTCCGCCTGTGTTGGCGCCGCCTGATCGTCCAGTCGGACGTTGGGTCGGACGAACGACAGAGATCCCACGCTGGCGCCGACTACTCCGGGAGTGCGTGCGACATGCTCTACCAATGTCGACGCCAACTGCCGACGCCGCGCTGGATCTTCCCGGGCATCCTTTCCCATTCGCGCGGTAACCTGATACAGACCGCTCGCGTCGTAGCCAGGCGCGTTATGCCGCAGCCAATCCAAATCCTTGCTGAGGATTCCGGCCCCCGTAAGCAGCATAAGAGCCAACGCTATTTGACTAGCCACGAGCGCGCGCGCGAGAACGCTGCGTCGGTTGCCGCCGCGGCCACTCCGGCCGACCTCCCGAAGCGCGTACGGCACGACGATTCGCGACGCGCGGCTCCAAGGCACGATCCCACACAGGAGTCCCGTTAGCAGCGAAGCACCTAACGCAAACGTGAGCACGCCGAAATCGACGGCGACGGGAATGCCAAGGCGCTCGAGCCCAAGACCGACCGCCGTTAGGCGGACACCGAAAGTTGCGAGCACCAGACCTGCCGCGCCCCCCATGAGCGCAACAACCATCGACTCGAACAGGAACGATCGACCAAGGCGCGCGCGCGGCGCCCCAAGCGCAATCTGGATTGCCGACTCCGCTCGGCGTTCCTCGGCGCGCACGAGTAGAACACCCGCAACATTGGTCATCGCAATCGCGAGCACGCACGCGACGAGCGCAGCTAGAACAAATCGGCCTGCACCGACGGGACCGAAATCCTGAGTGAGCGCTTCGCGCAGTTCGATGGCTCGCGCACCCCAGCCGCGGTGCGTCTCCGGATACTCCGCTGAAAGACGACGCGCGACCGTCGCCAGTTCGGTGTTCGCCTCGAGAATTGTCATACCGGGCTTGAGGCGAGCGAACACCTGCAGACTGCGGTCGTTGCGCGATTCGGTCACGCCAGCGCGGAGTGGCATCCAGGCACTGGCCACGAAGAAGCGGAATCCTGCCGGCATTACGCCAACAATGGTGTAGGACTGCCGCTGGTCCGTTCCGAACGCGATGAATGTGAGTTGTCGCGCAAGTACGCGCGGGTCGGCGCCGAAATGGCGCTGCCAGAGGTCATGCGACAGCAGCACTACCGGCTCCGCATCAGGCCGTTGATCGGCTGCAACGAGATCTCGGCCGAGGAGCGGACGAACGCCGAGCATCGAGAACAGGTTTGGCGACACGTCCGCAGTCGTGAGATGCTCGGTTTCGTCTGCTTCACCCGCGCGCCACCACCGACGAACATACGTGCGCTGAGCGACCATGGCCGCGAACGTCGTCGAGTGTTGTTCCCAATCCGCAAACGTCGCGACAGACACGTTGCACTCGCGGCACCGTGGGAACTGCGGGGGAGCAATCTCGCGAATTGCGACGAGACGATTGGGCTCTCGATACGGCAGCGGCCGAAAATCGACCGCATAGACCACACTGAACATCGTCGTTACACCACCGATGCCGAAGCCGAGCGACAGCGCGACGATGGCAACTAGTCCCGGATTGATGCGCAGCCGCCTAACTGCGTATCGCATGTCCTGCAACAAGGCATCCATGAGAATCATCGTTGGAGGAAGCAGTGATTCATGCTGACACGCCTAACGCGAAGGTTAGAATCGAGAACTATGCGCATGGCTGTTTGTGCGCTTGGACGAGCGTAGGCACGATCGCCGAATCTGGCAAGGTGTTCACCGACCGCCTTCGAGATCGAGAGACGTCGGCGCGTCAGCACAGCACGAGATCAGGGAGCGTTTCCTAGAACGCGCCGACACGAGATGGCAGCGAGCCGGCATCAGTCACCTCGAAGGGCTGCGATGTACGTATCGAGCAACCAGGCGAAGGCCCCTCGCGTGCGAAGTTCGCCTGGCGTTAAAGCCGCATAACGTCGCAGCATGTTGTCGAACGCGGATGCGGACGGGAACTCCAGTATCGTCGCGACGTGCTCAACCCTACGGCCGGGGTCGTCGAGCAGGCGGGCTGCATGGAGTAGCCGATTCCACGCAATCACAGACCGGGGCGGTGGAAGGCCTGCTCTCACAAGTCGATTACGAATCGTTTTTCGGTCGATACCAAGGGTCTTGGCAGCGTCGGTGACGTCGATGGGTCGGACACCGTGAATTGCGCAGCAGCGGAAAAATGGCCAGACAGAGGGTGGGACAAGCGGTCGAACTGCATCCATGATGAGCTCGCTCGTTTGTCCGCTTCCTGCTGCCGTCAGTCTCGCACCGAGTACGCCCACAGCGTCGTCGACTCCCTCAACGATTGCGGAGTTGACTCCAGCGCGTGTCGCGGCGACCAGACCTCGAACCTCTTGGGGCGTGAGGCCGACATAGGCCAGGATCGGCAAAGATGGAAAGCGCTGTCGCAACGCGGCGATGGCAGGTATCGTCGAGATGCCGGCACGATCACACAACTGGGTGATGACCATATCGACCTGAGCGTCCACCGGCGCTCCAAAGAGTTTGTAGGCGCGGTCACGGAACTGCACACTAGCCGTGCCTCTAAGCGCCTCGGAGATCCTCGCACGCTGAACCATACTCACGACAAGTGCTACAACCCGCGGCATCTGCCCTATCCGGTAGCCCCACCGATGATCGACGACAAAGAAGCACGTACAATCAGCCGAGTGAACGTATCGGTAGGTACTGTCCGGCGAAGCGATGTGGCGCACACACCCTTAGCTTTGCCGCGTCCGCTTCGCGCCGGAAACCGGCGACGAGGTCCGCGAGGACCATAGCCAAGTTCCCCCGCGTTAGGCTCGGCGCGGTTACGCGGGACCACATAGCCCGAGCACGTCGTGAGCTGTGACGCCATTCCGGACTGCATGAGAGGACTCACGAGCGAAAGCTCAGAATCTGAACCTGAACCTAAAAGTTCAATCTGTGCTCTTCGGTGCAGGTGCCGGGTCCTTGCCAGCGAGCCAGCTGGCGATGCTGCTTGACGTGCGCTCTGCGGCTCGTTTTACGGGATCGTCCCCGAGATGCGCATAGCGCTCTGTGGGTGCGACCCGCTTATGGCCAAGCAGTGACCTAACGATTAGCAGAGACTCGCCACTACCAGCGGGAACGGAAGCGTGGCTGTGTCGGAGGTCATGGAGGCGCACGTCCTCCAGCTGTGCAGCGTGGCGAACGGCGCACGGAACTTGGGTCACCCATCAGCGACCTTGATGTCGGTCTAAAGGCCTTCACGAGCACCGACACGCCATTGCCCCTTCCCGACTCAAGAAAGTATCGAGTCGCATCCGAATCCGGTCCTCCGCAGCGCGCGGTGCCTAACGATTCGCTTCGAGAGTCGCCGGACATGCGTGTCGAGGCCGCGTGTCGCCTGCTTCAGGAATCATCGCGCGATCTGTGGCAGAATCGCATTCTGGTTCTCGGCCAGTTACCGCGCGAGCTTCGCATGGCGCCTAACGGTTCCTTGAACGGCATGAGGCATAGCGCGTCGGCGGCACGCCGAAACGCGGGACCCATTGCGGGACCCATTCCGGGCCCCATTCGATACCGAAATCGAGCGCTAGCCCTTGGCGCGGCGTGAACCAAGCATCGCGTCTCCAGAGGGTAATCAGCGTATATTCCACTCAGCGCTTGTTTTTCGGCCTTCTTCCCAAGCTGGACGTCGCCGGTTCGAGTCCGGTCGCCCGCTCTAAACCACGCCGACGTTTGGCGACACGGCGCCAGCCGCAGCTGGCAGCATCGCCGCTTTCTGGCCGGCTGGAAGTGGCGGATCGAAGAACTTCATGTTCTCGCTCGTGCCCGTGTTCTGATCCCGCGCGAGCCAGACCTGCGGCGTGTCAAACCAGTCGATTACGGGGAAGGCCAGCGGGGAGTCCGCAACCGCAAGTCCCGTCGTCTGGATATTCACGGAGATCGTGCCGCCCTGGTTGAAGGTGGCAGTCACCCTGAAGAAGCCGATGTAGAAGCACCACTCCTGGCGCGCTTCGTCGAAGCTCACGCGATGTAGCGAGATGTCTCCCGCATCCAAGCGGTTGCTCTTCGCGTTAGGCGCGTAACCCGGCGTCCGCTCATACATCTCGAATACGGTGCCGCTGACGTTCTTGCGCACACGATTGAGCGCCCAGTCCGATGGGTTGGTATCATCATCAATGATGATCATCGCATCCTGAATGAAGCCTGCGCTGTTCGCCACAGTCACGTTGCGCGACGTCGACGAGATGGCGCTCGCTACGTGACTCACATTTTGGCGTTCGAGGTTGAAAACGTGCGGGCTCTTCACGAGGCTGGCCAGGTTGAGCGCCGGCCCGCTCCACCTCCAGAACGTGCTGAATACGTGCCAGGTGTTGTCGTGGTAGATGGGATTCATGTGTACGCCCGGATAGCCGGTGGGCGAATCCACATCGGGTCCGGCGAGCATTCCCTCCTGCGTCCAGGTCGACTCAGGCGCGCTGGCCGAATACAAGAAGATGCGACGGTTCGCATCGGCGCCTAACGCGCCAACGAACATCTTGTAACGCTTCGCCGGATTCGGCTCCAGCATGTCCTTGACGGCCGAGATGAGCCCGAGGCTCTGCAAATTCGTGCCGGTCTGCTGCTGGATGATCGGATTCCCGGAGAACGGAGTCCACGTCACGCCGCCGTCCGTCGACTTCGTGACGCCGACGGAATTGTTCGTTCCCGATCGACCATTGAAGAAGAGCCACATCGTGCCGTCGTCCTCGGTGACGCCGGCGCCCATCTGCGTCTGCACGGAACACCACGGCTGTGTGCCGCCTTGCGTGACGATGCTCGTGCGCTGCGGGGCCGAGCCGGATTGCAGCCAGAAGCGACCGCCGTACGACTCCCAGAGCTTGATGCTGTAGTTGCTTGCAAGAACAGTCGCTTGATTCGCGGCAGCAAAGATCTTTGGACCGTCGTCGATGCGCGTCCATTCAACCACGGCATTGCCGGTGTTGTTTGTATCGGTGTTCAGCTTCCCGATCGTGAGCCACAGAGTCGTCGATCCGGTATCGCGGATCGAGGAGAAGGGCGCCCAGTCCGTCAGCGCGAAGATTTTGGGACCGCACGCTTCGATCTGTGCTGTGCCAGCCCCCGCGCCGATGACGAAGAAGCGCACGCGCGAGTTCGTCACATCCCACTGATATCCGTAAATCAACGAGGAATCGTTTTGCCCCGATGGAGTGGATGCGACCGTACTGGTTGTCGTCCACGCCTTGGTCGCGTCGTTCCAGAATTGCTGCGTGCCGTTAGGCTGCCGGTAATAGATGCGAGGGCAACGCGTGCCGCTGACAGTATTGAAATCGATCCCCATGTTTTCGATCGCGCCGAGATTAGCCGCCGTATCGCAGGTCGGGGTCGTCGCCGTGTGGAGAATGCGAAGCGTCGCGTTAGGATTATCCTGCGCGTTGCGCACACAGGCGGCGAAGATATGGTTCGTGACGTGTGGGAACGCGCGCAAGATGCCCGCGCCACTCGATGCGGCGCCAAACACGTCCATCTTAGCCATCGAATCAGTGACGGTTACAGTACCGTCGCCCGCGGTAACCGCGGCCCACTTGCCTAACGTGGACGCGAAGTGCTCCCGCTCTGAAATGCGGCCTGGCTGCCTGGCCGTCATGTCGGCTACGACCGTCGACGCACTCGCCGCCGTCAGTGGCACCGTGATGCCACCGAGCGTTGTTGCAACTGTCGGCGCGACCGCCGAGGCGGCGGCCGGAGCGAGAGGAACCGTAACGCCACCGAGCGCGACAGAGATGTCCTGAGCGACGCCGGTCGCGACTGCCCCTGTGAGCTGAATAGTGAACCCTTCGGTGAGATCCTGTGCGCTGGCCGCGGCGATCGCCTCGTTAAGGGGGACCGTCAAACCACCAGGCGTTACAGCGACGTCCTGTGCGACAGCGCTCGCGACCGCTTCGCTGAGCGACACCGTGCCCGCAAGGATGTTCAGGGCGGTTCCTGCGGCGACCGCGGGTGTGAGCGCGACAGTCAAGTTCGCGGTTGACGCGATGTCCAAGGACGCCGCGGTGGCGCCGGCCTCGGTGAGCGAGGTCGTGAGCCCGCCTTGAACGACAGCGATGTCTCGAGCGGTCGAGCTGGCGATCGCCTCGCTGAGTGGCACGGCCACACCGCCTAACGATACGGCGACGTCAGGCGCGACTCCGCTCGCTATGGCCGGCGAGAGCGCTACCGTCTGTGGTGCGGATGGTAAGCGGCCGATCGGCTCCGTCATCCAGGGCCGCAGCCAGAGACCACGAATAGATGAGCGCGCACCGGACGTCGTCACCGCTGTCAGTGTGCCATCATGGCCGTTGCCGGACTCATCCAGCACGCGAGCGGCGTAACCACGATGCCCCGGCCGCCAGAAGCCTAACGAGGACGCCCGATGTGCCAGCAGATCCGCCGCGACCTCGGCGCGCTGGGCTCGCGTGAGCGTTGGCCATAGCCCCACGAACGCATAGTCGCAGAACGCGGAGTTGTCGTTGGCTGAGGTGTTGCCGATCACGAGGCCCGTCGCCGTGTCACTCGTGAATGCGCCGGAGCCGTCCGTGGCGACAGTCATCGCCGTCGACTTGAGACGCCTCCCCCAACGTGCCCACTCGACTGCCACCAGCTGGCCAGCGGTTCCGGCCTGATCGGCAGTCACGATCAGCAGGCTGAATTCGCTCGTGCTCTGCACGAGGTCGCTCGTCGTGTACGTGAGGTTGGTCGTCGCCCGCTTCCAGTTGAGCCGCAGCGCGCCCGACGCGCCTGCCTGTCGGATACTCCAGCCTAACGTGAACGCGTTCGCATTCTGCTTGGCCAGCAGGACCCGGTCGTTCATGAACGCGGTAGCACGCACGACGAGAATCGCCGTAAACGCGGTCAGGTTGTCGAGCGGAGCGCCCGCACCGCACGTGATTCGGTGTGCGGCCGCCGAGCTGCGAAAGGCCTTCCCGTCCGGAGAAATGTCGAACGAAACGGCGTCGGCGGACGGCCGCGGCCGATGAATGCGGGACGCCATTTCCCGTTAGGCTAGGCAGCCAGCCCTACTGAACCTCGTCCGCCACGGGCCAGATCGCGACTTCGTTGTTGCTGGCGGTCGCGTGCAGCGCGACCCCCGACGCGTTCCAGATGGCCGGGCTCACGAAGCGCGAGTTCAGCACAACCTGGAATTCAGCGACGAAGTCCTTGCTGGTACTGGCTTCGTCGATCTCGACGGCGCCGACAAACGTTGCGTTCGCGAGCCGCGCCTCGGCCGGGATCGAAGCGTCCGTGGTCCCCAAGCCGCCCGCGCGGAAATTGGCATCCTGCGCCGTGACGAGATACACGCGCACCACGTTGCCTACTGTGGGCGTCGTGTTCGCGCGGAAGCGCACGCGGATCCGGTACTTGCCCTCGATCGAGCCCGCGCCAAAATCTTTTTGCGCGCCGAGGCGGCCCAGGTTGTTCGCCAGACCTGCTAACGACATCGTGAGCGACGCACCCGAGTCTTGCCAGTTGGTGAGGCTCCCGAATGCGGTCAGAATCTTGTTCGCCATCGGAATAACACCTCAGTCGTTAGGTATTCCGCGGCGGTGCGACGAACCCCTAAGTCAAGGAATCGGACGTGCGAGGCTCAGCCACCGCTGCCATCTGCCGAATTGATTTCGAAAACTGCAGGCCCCAGCTCGATCGCACCTTGACGGGGCGCCGTTGGATCGCGGGCACCGGGCAGGAACCACGTGACGCCGTTGGGCGATTCCAGGGGCTGTAGCTCACTCATGGCGCACGCGCCCTCGCGCGACCCGTGTTCACGTGCCGGATGCGTCGGAGGGTTCGCGAACCAGACCTTGTTGCGCGCCGCATCGGTCCGGACGATCACTCGCTCCAGACCACGCAAGCGAATGGAATCACCAACCTGCGGCGTACGCGTGACGTCGCTCATAGCGCCGCTCGTTAAGTCTGAACGTAGCCGATCCCGTTAGAGCTGAACTGGAAGTCCATCGTGCCGCCATTCGTCACCTTGTCCGCCCCCATGTCGTTGAACATGATGACTGGCGAGTCGGCGTCCGATGTCTTCTCCTCGACAATCGCGGCATGCCGCAGCGTGTTGCCAGCGCCTAACGTGTATTGCGTGGGATCGGCCGCGTCGAACACCCCGCGATTGTTCGTGTCGTCTTCCGTGACAGTCTTGGACGCGAGCGCCTTACGTCCCGCGCCTCCGAAACCGCCGACGTAGCCGGTCACGTTGCACTCCGCGGAGCTGATGTCGGAGATGAAGTTGTGCGTGCGCAGCGGCGTGAGAGAACTCTGCAGCAGCATGAACTTCAGCCCCGCCGCCGAGCTGAGGTCCAGCTGTCCACTCATGACGATAAACGCGCCTTTGTTTGTCCACATCGAGGCCATGAGACAATCCTCCCTGCAGGGGTAATGGCGCTAGACGGCCTGTGGGCGCCTAACGGCACGGCGCAGGCGATCGGCGCCTACAGCGGCGGGTGGCGCATTGCCAAACCGAAAGCGAGACGTGGAGATCGGCTGAGAGTCTTCCAGGCGCCTTCGGCGTGGCGCACGCTATGCCGTCGTGCGATTTGAAAACCGCGGCAAGAGTATCGCCCAGACGGACTCGTGCCGCCAGACAGGCCGCATCCTCGAGGGCACATGACCGCGAGAGTGTTACGTCCGCGACCCAACGTTTGCAGACACAGGCTCGGCCAAGGCAGGACTGGCGATGAAGCCCGCTCCGGGCGATTATGCCCGCACCCCCGCGCTAGCCTCGCCCCAGACACGCTAAGGTGACCCACGAGTTGACGTTGGCTGACCGCGCGCGACTGCCTGTTCTCACCGCACGCGGTGCGGTCGCCGAGCGCACGGTGGTTTCCATCGCTACAGCCGGTGCGGACATCCGCATCGGTGGTCGCGCCGTCGTGGTCGCCGCAGGTCCGTGTGCCGTCGAGAACCGCGAGATGTTGCTGAGCACCGCGCGGTCTGTTCGATCGGCCGGTGCCGTCCTGCTGCGGGGCGGGGCATTCAAGCCGCGTACATCGCCCTACTCCTTTCAAGGCCTGGGCGCGGATGCGCTCACGTTGCTCGCGGAAGCGCGCGAGCAGACAGGTCTTGCGATCATCACTGAGGTACTCGATCCCCGGCACGTCGCGCTCGTCGGCAACCACGCGGACGCGCTCCAAGTCGGCGCGCGCAACATGCAGAACTACGCGCTGCTCGCCGAAGTTGGCAGGTCAGCGCGCCCGGTGTTGCTCAAGCGGGGAATGTCCGCCACGCTCGACGAGCTGCTGATGGCTGCGGAACACATCATGGCCGGCGGCAACAGCCGAGTGATTCTCTGCGAGCGTGGCATCCGCACGTTCGAGACGAAGACTCGAAATACTCTCGACGTTGCGGCGATTCCGGTGCTCAAACGCGAGACGCATCTGCCGGTCTTCGTGGATCCAAGTCATGCGGGTGGAAGGGCGCACTTGGTGAGTCCTCTGGCCTTGGCAGCAATCGCGGCAGGCGCCGACGGACTGATTGTCGAAGTGCACCCGTCTCCGGCTTCAGCGCTCTCAGACGGTGAGCAATCGTTGGCGCCACGCGCCTTCGCGACGCTCGTTCGCCAGGTAGCTGTCGTCGCGGGTTCCGTGGGGCGTGAGGTTGATGTGGGACGTCCGCAAGCTCGCGCGGACGACGGCAGTGAGGAGCCTAACGAGGAAATAGGCGGCGGCACGGACGAAGTCAGCGACCTCGCCGGTCTGGCGCTGCCAGTTCTGCTCGACACCCTCGCCGGCGTGCGCGACGACATTCAAACTGTGGACCGCGAGATCATCTCGCTGCTCGCGCGTCGTGTCGCGTTAGGCCGCCGCGCTGGTCGCGTCAAGCGCGCTGCGGGTGTGTCCGTTGTGGATCCTTTGCAGGAAGCAGCAGTGCTCGAACGCGCCCGTGAGTTGGCCGAAGCGGCAGGCCTTCCCTATCGCGACCTTCGCGCCCTCTTGCGCGGCATGATCGCGATCTCGCGCCGAGCTCAGCTGAACGACGAAGCGGCCGACGAGGCGGAGTCACGATGACTTCGATTTCGGATCGCAACGAAGGCGCCGTGCGTACCGGCCCGGGCGCGGTCAAGGGCACTCGCGCCGCAGATCGTGAAGCAGCGACGACAGATCGCATCTTCGCCGAACCGACGCGACAGATCGAAGATTTCGTTTTCGACGGACGGACAGCGGGCGTCTTCGACGATATGCTCAGCCGCTCGGTGCCGTTCTACGCCGAGATCCAGCGCATGTCGACTGAGCTGGCGGCCGACTTCGCGGTTCCGGGAACGAACTTGTACGACCTGGGATGCTCGACGGGCACGACGCTAGCCGCCCTCGACGGAGTGATAGAACCTACAGTTCGCTTCGTCGGCATCGACGATTCCGCCGAAATGCTGGACAAGGCGAAGCAGAAGCTCGGCGGCCTAACGAGAGGTCGTTCCATCGATCTGCAGCGCACCGACCTGCACGAGCTGAGCCGTATCGAGAATGCTTCCGTCGTGTTTCTTACGCTCACGCTGCAGTTCGTGCGTCCGCTGCACCGCGAGCGGCTCGTGAAGATGATCTGTGCCGGTACGAACGATCAGGGCTGCCTCATCCTGGTCGAGAAGCTCACGGAATCCGACACGCTCTTCAATCGCCTCTTCATCAAGTACTACTATGATATGAAGCGGCGGAACGGATACTCCGAGCTGGAGATTGCACAGAAGCGCGAGGCGCTGGAAAACGTGCTCATTCCGTATCGCGCCGAGGAGAACGAGAAAATGCTGCTGGAAGGCGGCTACCGGCGCGTGCAGCCGTTCTTCCAGTGGTACAACTTCGCGGGTGTCATCGCGGTCAAGTGAGCGCGTCGCCGACGTCGCAGCCGCCGTCGCTTCTCGTTAGGTACGGGAACTTCCTGTTCCACTACAGGAACAAGCTCTTCCCGATCGTTCTTCTGGGCCTGTTCTTCATTTTTCGTCCGGCGTTGCTGCGCGGCGATCTGCGGCTCGATCGTTGGCTCGACCTAGCGGGCATTCTCGTAGCGCTTGCAGGCCAGGTGCTGCGCATCGCCGTGATCGGCTACCTCTACATCATCCGCGGCGGAAAGAACGAGCGCATCTATGCGGAGGATCTCGTCACCGGCGGCTTCTTCTCGCATTCGCGCAATCCGCTGTATCTGGGCAACATCCTCGTACTGTTAGGCCTGTTCATGATTCACAACAGCCCGTGGGTCTACGTCATCGGCGTCCCGTACTTTTTGATCGGCTACGTGGCGATCGTTGCGGCCGAAGAAGCCTATCTGCGGGAGAAGTTCGGGGCCGCGTACGACGCGTATGCGCGCGACGTGCCGCGCTGGTTTCCGAGGCTTCAGGGGCTTCGCGCGTCGATCGGAAACATGACGTTCAACTGGCGCCGGGTTGTACTCAAGGAGTATGGGAGCACATTCGCGTGGACGTTAGGCGCGATCGTTCTCATGACGGCGGAGACGCTGATCTACTCCAGCTACCGCGAGCAGGCGGCGTATTTGAACACGCTGTGGATATGTCTCGGGGTCCTGGCCGTCGCGTACGGTACCGTGCGCTATCTCAAGTTAACGCGCCGCCTGCGCGTTCCGCCGGCCTCGGCCGCAACGAGCGCCTAACGGTTCAGCTCAGGTGCTTCGTGCGGCCGTTTGATGGGCTCGATTGATCGCGAGCCGTGGTACAAAACCCGCACAAAAAATGGCGACGGATTAGCAGCGAATTGCTGGGCACGCTGCTCGTCCACTTGGTGGCATTACAGGAGGCATCGCCATGGCAGCAGTCACAATGATTGTCTCAAGGCGCTTCGATACGGCGCTGCTCGTTCTGCGCGGCGTCGTCGGCGCGATCATGTTCGTGCACTTGACGAACGGATTCTTCCTGCCTAACGATATCGAGTTTGCGCTCGTTATGTTCGCGGCATGTTTCGCGCTCATTTTAACTGGCGCGGGCGGGATCTCCTTCGATGCAATGTTCTCGCATCGTCGCGTCGAACCGCGGGAACGCCGACATACGCGGTACCATCCACGCCCCACTACATCGCCTAGCGGCGCGTTGGGCCCGCTCTAACCTCGGAGGTAGCGCGGATCACAACGGTTCGCCTACCTCCGTCGCTGTTTGATGGGTGCTTGCGCGATAGACTGCTTAGGATTCAGGCTGTTAGGATGAATCGTCGTGCTGCGCTGCATCGTATCGGAGCTGGGATGGCAAGCATAATCGCGACCGGGAAAGCGAGTGCGCTCAAGCCTGCGCAGGCTGGAATGCTCACGCGCGGCATCCCGTCGTCGGGGAAGGTCATCCCGGCGATTGGCCTTGGCACCTGGCAGACGTTCGATGTGCGCGGATCTGCTTCTGCGCGCGGGCCGCTCGAGCGCGTGCTTTCGGCGTTTGTTGAGATGGGCGGAAAGGTGATCGACTCATCGCCGATGTACGGCAGCTCAGAGGAAGTCGTCGGCGACCTGGTCGCGAAACTCGGTCTCCGGTCGCAGCTCTTCCTCGCAACGAAAGTGTGGACGTCGGGGAAGGCGCGCGGTATCGAGCAAATGGAGGATTCACTGCGGAAATTGCGCACGCGGAATCTGGAGCTGATGCAAGTGCACAACCTGCTCGACGTTCGCACGCACCTGGACACTCTGCGCGGGTGGAAGCGCGACGGACGCGTGCGCTACATCGGCGTCACGCATTACACAGCCGGCAGCCACGCTGACGTCGCGCGGCTCGTGGAGTCGGTGCCGATCGACTTTATCCAAATCAACTATTCTGTCGCCGAGCGCGACGCCGAGCGGCGCCTGTTGCCACTGGCGCGTGAGCGCGGCGTCGCTGTTATTGCGAACCGACCGTTCGCAGGGGGCGACTTATTGCGGCGTCTGCGGAGCAAGCCGCTCCCGGATTGGGCGGCCGAAATCGACTGCGTGAGCTGGGCGCAACTGCTGCTCAAGTTCGTCGTCTCGCATTTGGGCGTCACGTGCGCGATTCCGGCGACGTCGCGCGAGGAGCATTTGCGGGACAACATGAAGGCCGGCTATGGTAAGATGCCTAACGAGGAGCTGCGGGCGCGCATCGCCGTCGAGGCCGTATGACGTGTGAGCATCTGTCCGCCATCCAGAACGTCACGCCGCGCACGCCCGACGGCTGCGAGGAGTGCCTCGCGGCCGGCAAGAGCTGGGTGCACCTGCGTCTCTGCCTAACGTGCGGTCACGTGGGCTGCTGCGACAACTCGCAGGGCAAGCACGCCACCAAACATTACCATAGGTCGCAGCATCCTATTATGCGCAGTTTTCAGCCCGGCGAAGACTGGGGCTGGTGCTACGTTGACGAGCTGTTCATGGAGCCGGCGCCGGCGCCGCCGTAAGGCTTCGTCGAGCGCCGGCCAGTCATGGCTCGTTAGGTTGCACGCCGCCGCAGCGCCTCGCGCACTGCATCGCTCGCCGAGTCAGTCTTGGAAGGTACCTCGGCACCCGCCTCGATCAGCGCGGTGACGACACCGACGTAGTCGCCAGATTTGCACTTCCAGCTGTTGGTGGAACCGTAGATCCCCCAGTGGAGGGGAGTGCCGTTGTAATTGTCTCCTTTGACGTTCACTGGCGCTCCATAACGCAGCAGCTCCCGCGCAATCTCGGCGTTACCAAGGAACGCGGCCCAGTGCAGCGCCGTCGCGTTCTCGTGGCCGCGACCGTCCGTGGGCCACCCCGCGGCCAGCATGACGCGGACAGCGGTGAGGTTTTCGTCCTGCGCCGCATCGACGAGCTTCCGGCGCATCTCGTTAGGTAGATCTTTCGCGAGCCCCGGTCGCCCTGCCATCACCTGACGCGCGAGCGCTTCGTCGCCGAGTCGAGCGGCGGCTACGAGCTTTACGTCATCCGGGCTGCGCTCGATCAATAAGCGCAGCACGTCTTCGTGGCCGAAGCGGCGCGCGACATCGTGTGCCGTACCGTTGCGAACTAGCGACCAGTTGTAGATATGACCGCCGGCGAGTGGGCCGCGCATGGGGAAGTAGTCCGGCGTCACTGCAGTTCGAACGACAGCGGAGTTTGCATCAAGAAAGCGTCGTACGACCTCGATATTTCCGAGCGCAACGGCCATGAGGAAATCTTCCTTGGCGCCACGCCTAACGAGATGTCGCGCGATCTCGGTACGGTCGCTGATCATCCATTGGGCCGGCGTCCCTTCATGGTCGACGTCGATGGCGTCGATATCTGCGCCATGCTCCAGCAGAAAGTCTGCGATCTCGATTGTCGACGCGAAGTGCAATGGCGTCTGACCATCGCCGCCGCGCGCATGCACGACTTCCGGATTCGCGCTCACGATCTGGCGCAGCTCGTCGAGCCTTCCCAAGTGCGCCGCCGAATGTGCGTCGACACGGGCGCCGCGACTGATGAGGAACTGGGCGAACTCAGGATCTGCGGAGTCGAGAACGCCGAAGCTGCCGGGCGCCCAGTCGCTGCGCGCATTGATATCAGCGCCGAACTCCAGGAAGAGATCGAGCATCGCTCTGTTCTTATGCTGCGCGATCGCGCCGATCGGCCGCCCACCGAACGGAATCTCCGGCATCGGCTCGTTGATCTGCGCTCGCAGCACCGCGTGCCGCTGAAGCAAGGCGCGTGCTTTAGCTATGTCGTCTGCCTGCACGGCGGCGATCAGCGCCTTACGCGGATCCGGTTCCGCGTCGACCGACTCCACGTGCTCTTTGAGCGACGTCCAAGTGGAGAACCCGTACTCGCGCGCGACGACATGCTGTGCGTCCGCGAGCCTGGCGCCGGCACTCGCAATGCCTAACGAGCGAAAGCGCTCGGCGGCGGCGGGATCTTGCGTTTGGACGCTGTGAAGCAGCTCTTTGGCTTGCTTCTTCAGGTGCTCGAGGTTCGGTCTCGGGGGCAGGGGCAGGGCAGGCGACATACGACCTCCTTCTAAGCGCCCGGTGTCCGCTCGCCTGGGCAGAAGGGAGGTGTTCGCTCGGAACTACGGTCGAGCGCAGGTGGGATCATCCCTTTCCGCGGACGGGGTGCACCCTGCTATGCCAATCCAGATTAACCATCGGCTACTCGGGCAGCAAGCCCGCTCCGAAACGGCGTCGACTGCGGCACGGGTTAAGGCCGACTGCGTTAAACGGGACGGCCTCGCGGACGTTAAGGTCGGCAACTGCGTTAGGCGGCAACGTACGAGACCGTTTCGCACCGTTGACGTGTTCACGCACGCGCCTCGCGTCCCGCTTAACGTTCTGCTTCTTAACCCGTGACGCTGTCGACGCTCGTGGCGATGCCAGATCGTCTGCTATGACAGTTTCTGAGTCGCGGCGACGCAATGCAGTGCAGATCCTACATGGAGCCCTATGCGTTGCTCGCGTCTTGTCATACTACCCGCAACAGTCATCCTCTGGGTCGCCTGCGGCGGGGGCGGCAAGAATCCGGCGGCGCCGAACAATCCTCCCAGCGGCGCCAGCTCGATGTCGGCGTCGATCGACGGCACAGCCTGGAGTGCGATCGCGGTGACGGCGCGCAACGCAAACGGCGTCGTGATCGCCGCAGGATCCGACGCGGTGCGCACAGTGACGATCTCGTTCGCTCCAACCGCCGCCGGCGCTCAGAAGATCGGGCCCAACAGCGTGGCGCTGGCGATTGTGGCGATTGGTGGTCAGTCGTGGACGGCGAATGCAGTTGGGCAAGGCAGCGGTAGCGTGAACCTAACGACGCTCACAGCGAACCGCGCCGTGGGCACATTCACCTTTACCGCCGTCGCCACTCAGGGCACGACACCCGCCTCGCGGCAGGTGACGAACGGGAAGTTCGATGTGAGGTTCTAGCGCCGCCGCCTAACCGGTGCCGCTGTCGACGCTTTGGGTCGTGGGGAGTTAGTCCGCGCGCAGCACCTGCGCAGGGTCGAGCCCGGCCGCGCGCCGCGCCGGCACGTAGCTCGCCGCGAGCGCAACACTCACAATGAGCGCCGATATCACTGTGTACGTCGGCGGATCCGCGGCGCTCACGCCATAGAGCACGGAGCCAAGCCAACGCGCGGCGACAAACGCGACGATCATACCGATCGCGACGCCCGGCAGCGCCAGCGCGCCGCCTTGCTTAAGGATCATCGCTAGAATTGTGTGCCGTTCAGCGCCTAACGCCACGCGCACGCCGATCTCGCGCGTGCGCTGCGCGACAGAGTATGCAATCACTCCCGCGATGCCGACGATGGCCAGTATCAACGACGCGGCGGCGAACGCCCCGATCAGCACCAGCGGATAGCGCCGCGCGTACACGGCCGGAGAAATGCTGATCGTCTCCTGCATCGTGCGAATTGCATACACGGGCAGTGCAGGATCCAGCGCGTTCACGACGCGACGCACGCTGCCAGTGAGCACGGACGGTTCGAGCGCAGAACGAATAGCGATCGACATGCGGTTCGCGGGGCCCTGCAGGTGCGAATAGTAGATCGTCGGAGGCGCTTCTTCATCGAGGCGTATTGTCTTCACGTCACCCACCACGCCGACGACAGTCCACGGTTGATCCGCCCACGCATAGAAGCGAACCTGTGCCCCGACGGCGCGCTTGCTGGTGATATAGCGCCGCGCAACGGTCTCGCTGATCACGATCGCCTGCATCGCCGTGGAGTCGTCGCGCGCGTCGAAGACACGACCGTCGATGAGCTTGATACCTAACGCACGGAAATAATCTCCGGCCACGGCGCGCATCACAGCCTCCGGACGCCGCGCCGGATCAGGCTCCGGTTGGCCGTCGACATGAAATGTGTTCGTTCCGCCGCCGTTGAGCGGGAGGTTATCGATCGCGCCGACAGTCTGCACGCCCGGGAGCGCGCGCACCTGCTGCAACACACCTTCGAAGAACCGCTGCTGTGCGAGATTGTTGTACTGTGCACCGGGGAGAGCCACACGCATCACGAGGGTGCGCGTGGCGTCGAAACCTGTATCGACGCGCAGCAGCCGCGTTAGGCTGCGCGTGAGCAGCCCGGCTCCCACGAGGAGTACGACAGTCATCGCGATCTCGAGCGTCACGAGCGCGCCGCGCAGGCGTGCCCGCCCCGTCCCCGCTGTCGCGCGCGCGTCGCCGCTCATCAGCGCCGCAAACCTGGGCTGCGACGCGTACAAACCGGGGATGAGGCCGAAGGCTACTCCAGTCGTGATTGTAATGAGCGCGAGATACGCCAGGACTCTTGCGTCCGTACTCAGATTCGCGAGATACGGCATCGACCCGCGCACGTTCTCGGGTATGGCGCCGACAAGCACGCGTGTCGCGTTATGCGCGACCCAAATGCCGAGCAAGCCGCCACCTAACGAAAGCAGCAGGCTCTCTGTCAAGAGTTGGCGCACGAGGCGCCCGCGGCGCGCGCCGAGTGCCACCCGCAGGGCCATCTCGCGTCCGCGGGTCATGGCCCGGGCGAGCAAGAGGCTCGCCACATTGGCGCACGCGATCAGCAGCACAAGCGCCACGGCGCCGAAGAGCATGAGCAGCGTGGGCCGCAGCTGACCCACGATCTCGTCGCGCAATGGCACCACGGCGATGCCGCGGCCCGCGTTGCTTTCCGGGTATTGCGTCCCAAGCCGCTGCATGAGCGCGCCGATGTCACTCCGCGCCTGCTCGATCGTCGTCCCTGGCCTAACGCGCCCCACGACGCGCAGCCAGTGGTTGAAACGCTGTCCCCGCGTCTGGGCCGTGCGATCAATTGTGAACCAGAGGTCCGACTCGCCCGCTGGCGCGAAGAGGAAGCCGCGCGGCAGCACACCGATGACAGTGCGATTCGCACCATCGACAGTCAGAGTGCGACCCACGACTTGCGGGTCGCCGCCGAACCAGCGTTGCCAGAAGCCGTAGCTGATCACGACAAGCGGACTGCCACCGGGCCCGTCTTCGCCTGGCGCGAAGCTACGCCCCAGCACCAATGGCACGCCGAGCATGCTGAGGAAGCCCGCGGTTGTGCGAGCCCCGTTCGCGCGAAATGGTACGTCGCCGCCAGTTATGGTGACGTTCGTTTGATCGTACCCCTCGAGCGCAGCGAACGAGGAGTTGTAGGCGCGCCAGTCGACGAAATCCGGGAATGATGCTTCCGAGCGATCGCTCGTCCCTTCTTTCGTCTCCCAGAGGTGCACGAGTTGGTGCGGATCCCGGTACGGCAGTGGCCGAAGTAAGGCTGCGTCCACGACAGTATAAATCGCTCCGTTGGCGCCGATGCCTAACGCTATCGTAACGAGTACGACAGCGGCGAATCCCGGATGCGAGCGCAGCGAGCGTAAGGCGACGCGCGTGTCCTGGCGCAGGTCGCTCCACCAGGCGAGGCGCGTCCGCTTTGTCACCCGACGACGATCGATGTGCGAGAGCTCTTCGCGCGCTGACTGTAGATCGCCGAACTCCTGTCGAGCCTCTCGTTCAGCGTCCTCGCGCGAGACGCCGCGCTGGACGAGCTCGTCCACGCGCGCCGCGAGATGGAACGCGAGCTCGTCATCCACGGAGCCTTGAACTGCGCGCTGAGCCGGACGTCCAATGTCGAACCTGATCAGTCGCCTCATTCGACCCAGCGTAGACACGCCGTCCGCCTCTTAGGTTGACTGCAGGATTTTGAGCGCGGCCGCGGCATAGCGCTCGAAGTCTTGCGTTTTGCCGCGCAGTGCCTTTCGGCCGTCGGACGTTAGGCGATAGAACTTGGCCTTGCGGTTGTTCTCCGAGAGCTTCCACTCGCCCTCGAGCCAGCCGCGCTCCTCCAGGCGGTGCAGGGCGACGTAAAGCGCGCGGTCCTCTACCTGAATCGTGCCGTCGCTCGTCTCTTTAATCCACGCCGCCACCCAGTAGCCGTGCCGTGGGCCCCAGGTCAGCGCCTTGAGAACGAGGATGTCGAGCGTGCCTTGCAGGAGGTCGAGGCTGGTGGCAGCCATCGTGCTTCCCCGGAAGCGTTCCGGGCAAAGAATGCCGCATCAAAGATGTGGTGTCAAGCTGCGCGACTGCGGTTCACGGGACCTGCTTGAGAACTACAACCGGCAACGAGAGCGATGATGCGCGCGCCCGATCGTGATAGATCGTTTGGTTCGCGACTTTCCACACGGTGTCGGTCGCAACTGGGTTTCCTGTGTTCTGATTCGGATTGTACAGCGGCGCGGCGCTGCTCGAGATCTCGAGCCTAACGCGGTGTCCAACTCCAAAGCTGTGCGCGATATCGAAGAGCTCGATTCTGTAGTTCTCGACCTTGCCTGGCGTGAGAAGCTGTTCGGAGTTGAAGCCGTTGCGATAGCGCGCTCGTTTGATTCCAACGAGCGGTCCTATCGAGAGCGCGCGTCCATCCGGCAATACATCGGATAGCGCAGCCGTGAAGTCAGTGTCGCGCGCATCGCTGGCAGCCTGGAGGTTGACGACGACGGCGCCGATCACCTCGAGCGGTTCGGTCAACACGTCGCTCGTGTAAACAAGAACATCGCTGCGCTTTTGGGTTGACTGTCGATTCAGCGCCCAGCCCTCCATATCGTCAGGCACGGCGTTCTTGGGATCGAAGGTGAAGCGATCCGGCGGTGAGTCCGCTGCTTGCCAGTTGAGCTGGCCGTCGCCAGCGCTCGTGTTGGCATGGCCACCGCTCGTTAGGTAGAGCAACTGCGGAGTCACGCTGGGCGGAGGATAGTTGTCGAACGTGCGCCAGACGTTGGCACCCGTCACGTAGATTCGCGCGCGCGGCGCGTCGAAGCGCGCGCTGTCTTGCTTCAGGCACCAATCGAAAAACGCCACGTGCAGCGCCTTCATATCGATCACCGACTCGGCGGAGAACTCGCTGTCCCCGACCTTTACTGAGCCGCCGCGGAACGTCTCGATGTGGCGCCACGGGCCCGAGACCAGGAAGTGCTGCTCTCGCTGCGGCGCATTACTCATGAGCCCGCGCCAGTAAAAGAGGGCGCCCGGCTGGTCGCCGTCATACCACCCAGTTGTCGTTAGGGTCGGGATGTTGATCGCGGCGAAGTCCTTCGCGCTGAAGCGCAGCCGGTTCCAATAGGCGTCGTACGTGGAATGAGTGAGCCACTCGCGATACATCGGCATCGAGCGGCCAAGCACGGAATCGGCGCTGATCAGGGGCCGATGCGCGAGGACCTTCTTCCAGTCCGCCGTCTCCGCGTTAGGCGACTGTTCGGCGCGTCCCGATGTCTGGTTCAGCCAATTGAGCGCAAAGGCCTGAAGGAAGGCGCCACCATTATATGGAATCTCCTCAAACCAGCGGCCGGCGGCGGCAGTCGGCGCCATGCACGCGAGATGCGGCGGATGCTCGCGCGCGGCGAGCCACTGCACCGTGCCTAAGTACGAGAGGCCGAGTGTGCCGACGCGTCCGTTGGCCCAGGGCTGCTTTGCGAGCCACTCGATCGTGTCGAAGCCGTCTTTTCCTTCAGGAAAGAAGAAGTTGAAGCGGCCTTCGGAATCGCCGCGTCCGCGCGTGTCCTGGATGACGAAGACGTAGCCGCGTTTGGCGAAATACGTCGCCCATTGATTGAGGCCGAGCGCCGTCTTCATGTACGGCGTCCGCGCGAGGAGGACGGGGTAGCGGCCGGGTGCTTCGGGGAACCAGACGTCGGCCGCGAGCCTGACGCCGTCGCGCATCGGAATCATAACGCCGAACGTCGTGCGCACCTGCGCAGCGAGAGGTCCGGCGATCAGCAGTGCTGCGACGAGCGAAAGGGGAAGTCGCGCCATGGCGATCGGCAAAGAGAAGCACGATACGTCCCGACGGCTAGTCGCGTTTCGATCGCAAGCGCATTGTGGCGGAGGGAGGACTCGACAATTGAGTGTCGAGCCCTCCTAGCCCGTGGCGCTCCGCACTATGGGGCCGCGCGGAGGCCTGTCAGTAGTGATCGCGTAATCGATCAGTCATTCACGCTGATCGTTCCCCTCGCCAGAGGGAAAATCGACGCGGGGTTCCACCAGGGCAGGCCGTCGAACGGCAGCGCGCAATACTGTTCCGACGTGTCGACGAGAGTTGGCTTGAAGCCGTACGTCGTCGACCGATCGTTCGCGTCGCCGCCGACGCCACCATCCTGCACTCGGAACCACACGTCGTCCCCGACTTCGTGATTCGTTGTCAGGAACGCGGGGTTTGTCGAGTTGTTCGCCGTCACTCGGCCTCCAATGCGCGCGCGACCGGGGAAGTTCGGATCAATCGTTAGGCACGTGACGACGCCTTCAAAGTCGACAGTGCCCGCCGCGGTCGAACGGCTTTGACGGAAATGTCCCCATACCGATCCGTTGGCCTTTTTGTGCGCGATGAACTGGAAGTCTGCCTCTCCGGCATTCGCAGCACTCAGATCGACCGCGCCCGCACCCTGTACCGTGAGCACAACACCATTTCCGTTGTTCAGCAGTGCGGTTGACGACAGAACGGGACCACTCGGGACTGTTTCCGAAACACACGCGGCCAGTACGATCGGTAAGATGCTGCCGAGATTCGCACACGAGATGCGCATGAGATCCTCCATAGGGTCGCTGCAGCTCCGTCGGCGTGCCCGAGGAGCGGGGGTGGAATGGTAAGAGTCCCTGCTCCCGCGGTATTGGACGGTTTTGAAGGGGTTTGAACAGAATTGCGCGAGTCGCGGCGCTCGCCTGGGCGTATCTTGGGGCGCGGCGCGTCCGCTGCCTGCGTATGCTCGTTAGG
>Ga0187892_10004865_pt1 | contig 21979 bp, 15 predicted proteins | sample MA1701073metaG_FD_139345 | JGI IMG/M metagenome (GOLD analysis project Ga0187892, IMG submission 139345) | Bio-ooze microbial communities from a basaltic lava cave in the Kipuka Kanohina Cave System on the Island of Hawaii, USA - MA170107-3 metaG ... | reverse complement strand
GCGAAGCGTGAAGTATGAGGAGGTCTATCTCCACGCCTACGAGTCGGTGAGCGATGCCAAGACGAGCCTTGCGCGCTACCTCGCCTTCTACAACCAGCGGCGTCCTCACAGTAGTCTGGACGGGAGCACGCCCGATGAGTTCTACTTCGCCTCGCTGCCGGCGACCCGGAAGGCAGCCTGAGCGATGCAACCCTGCCGCATCGCGTCGTCAACCGCAGAGAATCCACTTATCCAACCCCCCGGGCGCTGCCTAAACGGATGGGGCCACCTCTGAGCGCCTCTTGCGACGCGGATTGGCCTAAGAAGAGCGCTCCCTTGTGCCCTTGTGGGGCGCGGCCACGGGCTTTGTCTTCGGTGCAGTGGGTGGTGCCACTGGTCAATACCTCACGAACAGTTTGAACGCTGCGGGGGTAGGCGCAGCGATTTCGGGTTCATTCGGCTCGACCACAATTTCGGCCGTCCTGGGCCCGGCGTCGGGAGTGGCGCGATTGTTCGCGCCGCGCGAAAGGTGCGGCCGCGACTCGCGATCGATCTCGCGGGCGGAAGGGGCTGGAGGGGAAGACGCGGTGGCGGCCGCGATTGCGGCGACCGAGGCTGGACCCACGGGCCTGGACCCACGGGCCTGGACCCACGGGCCTGGACCCACGGGCCTGGACCCACGGGCCTGGACCCACGGGCCTGGACCCACGGGCCTGGACCCACGGGCCTGCGCCGCCGCCTTTCTTCGCCTTGGACTGAACGGGGCAGGCAGACCCAAGGGCGGGCGGGGCGCTTTATCCGTCTTACGCTCGCCGACTTCGGCGACATGCACAACGACCCGTTCGTCCGGCGAGTCGAACGGTCCGATGCCGAAATGCGCGCGCTCGGTCGCCCCGCGCACGACCCGCGCTGACCGCGACGCCCTGCCGGCGCGGCCGAGGGTAGCCGTGTCCCCCGGCATCTCGATCGCCCGCAATCCCGCAGTCCCGAGCGGGGGTGCCGACAGGTCGACACCGGCTTTCCCGGCGCGCTCCGCTGACAATCCGGAACCGCGTTCCTATACTATGTTCATCCGGATGTAACGGGACACTCGTATAGCGCGGTAGCGCTAGTCGGGCTTCCGCACCGACACGCTTCGTCCAAGGTCATGCGCCGCCATCGCCGTCCGCCACCCGGTTTCACGCTGCTCGAGCTGCTGGTGGTGCTCGTGATCATCGGGCTCCTCGCCGGCTATGTCGCGCCGCGCTACTTCTCCCAGGTCGGGAAGAGCGAGGTGAAGGTCACGCAGGCGCAGATCAACGCGTTCGAGAAAGCGCTCGACACCTATCGGCTCGACGTCGGCCGCTATCCGAGCACCGAACAAGGGCTCAACGCGCTGCTCGCGCGCCCCCAGAACGAGGCGAAGTGGAACGGTCCGTACCTGCAGAAGGCCGTCCCGCTCGACCCCTGGGGCAAGCCCTACCAGTACAAGTCGCCGGGCGAGCACGGCGAGTTCGACCTGTGGTCCTTCGGCAAGGACGGCCAGCCGGGGGGCAGCGGCGAGGCGGCGGACATCACGAGCTGGTGACGGATGCCGTCATCCCGGCGTAGGCTGGGATCCGGAGTTGGCGGACGCCGGGATCCAGGATCGGGCGCGTAGCTGCCTGGACCCCCGCTTGCGCCGGGGTGACGATTGAGGCCGAGGAGGACGCGAGGTGCAGTTCGAGATCCGGGCACTCAAGGGCGCAGAAGGCCTGGTGAGCGTCGCGCTCGAGGCGCCGGACGAGACTTCGGCGCTGGAGCAGGCGCGCGCGCAGGGCCTCGCGGTGCTCTCGGCGCGCCCGCGGCGGGCGCTGCCGGCCTTGACGAGCCCGTTCGCGGCGCGCTTCCCGCTGCTTCTCTTCAGCCAGGAGCTCGTCGCCCTGCTCTCCGCCGGGCTCTCGCTGCCCGAAGTCATCGAGGCGCTCGCCGAGAAGGAGACGCGTCCCGAATCGCGGCGGGTCCTCGCGGCCTTGCGCGCGTCGCTGTACGAGGGCCGGTCGCTCTCGCACGCGCTGGAGCGCTTTCCGGACACCTTCCCGAGCCTGTACGTCGCCACCGTGCGCGCCGCCGAGCGCACCGGCGACATCGCCGAGGCGCTCGGCCGCTACATCGCCTATCACGAGCGGCTCGACGCGGTGCGGCGCAAGGTCGTGAGCGCGTCGGTCTATCCGGCCGTGCTCCTCGGCGTCGGCGGGCTCGTCGTCCTCTTCCTCCTCGGCTACGTCGTCCCGCGCTTCGCCGGCGTGTACGACGAGGTCGGCCGCGAGCTGCCGGCGATGTCGCGGCTCCTGATCGAGTGGGGCAAGCTCATCAACGCGAACGGCGGGGTGCTCGCGCTCGTGCTGGTCGCGGTCATCGTCGCCGCCGTACTCGGGTTCGGCCGGTTGAAGACGCTGCTCGCGCGCCTCGTGCGGCGCATTCCGGCGCTCGGCGAGCGCCTGCGCGTCTACCACCTCGCACGCTTCTACCGCACGGCCGGCATGCTGCTGCGCGGCGGAACGCCGCTGGTCACCGCGTTCGACATGGTTTCGGGCATCATGCCGGAAGCGATGCGGCCGCAGCTCGCGGAGGCCACGCAGAGAGTCCGCGAGGGCGCGAGCCTGTCGGCCGCGATGGAGGCGGCCGGGCTCACGACGAGCGTCGCGGCGCGGCTGCTGCGGGTCGGCGAGAAGAGCGGCGAGATGGCGGAGATGATGGACCGGATCGCGGTGTTTCACGACGAGGAGCTCGCGCGCTGGATCGATCTCGTCACCAAGCTGTTCGAGCCGCTGCTGATGGCGCTGATCGGTCTCGTGATCGGCGTGATCGTCGTGCTCATGTACCTGCCGATCTTCGAGCTCGCGGGAAGTTTGCAATGAGGGACCGGCAGTGAAGCCGCGCGACGTGGGCGAGGTCGTCACGATCCCGGACGCGCCGCGCTTCGAGGCCGAAGCGATCGCCCAGGCGCGCAGCCGCGCGGGCGCGCGCGGCACGAGTCTTGTCGCCGCCCTCGAGGAGCTCGCCGCCGAGCCGCCGGAGACGGTCGTCGCGCGCCTCGGCGCGACATTCGCCTATCCCGTCGCGGCCAACGCCGATCTCCACCGCTGGCAGCCCGCCTTCGATCTCCTGCCCTTCGGCGAGGCGCTGAAGGCGCAGGCGGTCCTCTTCCGCGATCACGCCGGGGACTTGCGGCTCGTGTTCGGCGATCCGTTCGACGCCGCGCGGATCGCCTGGGGCGACGAGCGCATCGGCGCGGATTTCGTCTGGACGCTCGCGCACCACGCGGACATCGCGGCGTGGCTCGCCCGCCAGGAGGAGTCGCTCTACGCGATGGAGAGCGTGCTCGCGTCGGCCGCCGCCGGCGTGCGCGGCGCGGCCGGCGTCGAGGACCTCTCGTTCAAGGCGATCAGCGAGGACACGAGCCAGGTCGTCAAGGTCGCGCGGTCCACGCTCTATGACGCGTTGAAGAGCGGCGCGTCCGACATCCACCTCGAAACCGGACCGGCGGGCCTCGCGATCCGGTACCGCATCGACGGCGTGCTGAACACGGTCGGCACGCTCGCCGGGCTCGACCTCGCGGAGCAGATGATCTCGCGCATCAAAGTGGTGGCCGAGCTCGACATCGCCGAGCGGCGCGTGCCGCAGGACGGCCGCTTCAAGGTGAGCGCGCGCGGCCGCGAGATCGACATCCGCGTCTCGATCATGCCGTCGATCTTCGGCGAGGACGCGGTGCTGCGGATCCTCGACAAGCAGGCGCTCGCCGACGAAGTGAAGGGGCTCACCCTCGACAGCCTCGGCTTCGACGACGCCGCGCGGGCCGCGATCCGCAGGCTGGCAAGCGAGCCGTACGGCATGCTGCTCGTGACCGGGCCGACCGGCAGCGGCAAGACGACCTCGCTGTACGCGACGATCTCCGAGATCAACCACGGCCGCGACAAGATCGTCACCATCGAGGACCCGGTCGAATACCAGCTCACCGGGGTGCTGCAGATCCCGGTGAACGAGAAGAAGGGACTCACCTTCGCGCGCGGCCTGCGCTCGATTCTGCGCCACGATCCCGACCGCATCATGGTCGGCGAGATCCGCGACCCGGAGACCGCCCAGATCGCGATCCAGGCGGCGCTGACCGGGCATCTCGTCTTCACCACCGTGCATGCGAACAACGTGTTCGACGTGCTCGGCCGCTTCACGCACATGGAGGTCGATCCCTACAGCTTCGCGTCGGCCTTGAACGGGGTCGTCGCGCAGCGGCTGGTGCGCGTAAACTGTCCGCATTGCGCCGCCGTGCACGAGCCGTCCGCGGCAGAGCTCGATGCATCCGGGCTCGCGCCGAAGACCGTCGCCGGCTGGACGTTCCGCACCGGCAGCGGCTGCGGCCAGTGCCGGGGCACCGGCTACCGGGGCCGCCGCGCGATCGCCGAGATCATGGTGCTCAACGACAGCCTGCGCGAGCTGATCGTCGGGCGCGCACCCATCCGGAAGCTGAAGGAGGCGGCCCGGGGTAACGGCACGCACTTCCTGCGCGAAGCGGCGATCGCCCTCGTGCAGACCGGCGTCACCGACCTGAAGGAGATCAATCGTGTCACCTTCGTGGCGTGACCGCGTAAGCGTCTTCTTCGGGCCTGAGCACGTGCATCTTGCGCGCTACGGCAGAGGCTGGAAGCCGCAAGCCCCGACCGGCGAGACGCTCGCGTGCGGCGCAGCGGGCGCGAATGCCTGGCAGGGCGCGCTCGCGGCCCTCGCGCGCGGGCTCGCGAACCGCGGGTGGCAGGGCGCCGACGCCGGTGTGACGGTGTCGAACCACTTCGTCCGGTATGCACTGGTGCCCGCGGCCGGCAAGCTGCGCGGCGAGGGCGAGCGCACGGCCGCGGCGCGCCACGCGCTGCGCGCGACCCACGGCGAGCGCGCCGATCGCTGGCGGTTGGTGCTCGGCCGCGGCGGCGACGGCGACGCGATCGCGGCCGGGATGGAGCCCGAGCTCGTGGACGGGATCACGGCGACGCTCACCGCCGCGGGCCTGCGCCCGTGCGCGATCGAGCCGTTCCTCGCCGCCGCGTTCAACGGCGCGCGCCGATCGATCGGTCGCGAGGCGGCGTGGCTCGCGGTGGCCGAGCCGGGCCGTGTCTGCGTCGCCTACCTCGAGCAGGGTGCATGGCGGAGGCTCCGGAGCGAGCGCGTGCGCAACCGGCTGGAAGACGAGCTCCCCGCAGTGCTCGAGCGGCTCCGGCTCGCCGACGGCATCGACGCCGGCCCGGGTCGCGTGCTGCTCGTCGCGCGCGACGAGCCGCGGGTCGAGCTCGCGCCGGCGAGCGGCTGGTGGCTCGAGCGCGTCCGGCTCGAGGACGCGGGTGCGGCGCCCGCCGCAACGGTGGACTGATGCGCGCGCTCGAGCTCGATTTCCTCCATCCCGCGGGCCCGCAGTTCCGCGTCGGCGCTGCGCTGCTTGCGCTCGGCGTCGCGGCGGCCGTGCTCGTCGCATGGCGCTACTACGCGCTCGGGCGCGACGTGGGCGAGCTCGAGGAGCGGCTCGCCGACGTGCGGCGCCTCGAGCGGCGCGAGCTGCCGCGCATGCGTCTGACGGCGGGCGACGCCAAGGTGCTCGCCCAGGAAGTCGGCCGGGCGAACGCGGTGCTCGCGAGCCTCACGTTGCCGTGGGACGCGATGTTCGGCGAGCTCGAGTCCGCGGCGAGCGCGAGCGTCGGGCTGCTCGGCATCCAGCCCGATGCGTCCGGCCGGCAGGTGCGGCTCGCCGGCGAGGCGCGCAGCTTCGAGGAGCTCCTCGCGTACATCGGGCGGCTCGAGGCGACGGCCGGGTTCGCCAACGTCCTCCTCGCCACGCACGAGCTGAAGCCCGGCGGGACGCAGCGGGCCGTGGCGTTCACGCTGACCGCCGACTGGGTGGGACGTTGATGAGCCCGGCGATCGAGCGGTTGCGCGAGATCGTCGAGGCGCTCGGACCGGCGGGGGTCGTCGGCGTCGCGCTCCTCGTCTTCGCCACGGCGTTCTACGGCACCGCCGCCGTGCCGCGCGCGCAGGAGCGCGCGACCCTGCGCGCCGAAGCCGATCGCATGCAGGAGCGCCTGCGCATGAGCGGCGCGCTGGCGGGCGGCGCGAAGGGGACGCTCGCCGAGCAGCTCGCCACCTTCCACGCGTTCTTCCCGCCGCCGCAGAGCTCGCCGGACTGGCTCGGCCGGATCCACGCGGCGGCGAAGGCGAAGGGCCTCGTGCTCCAGTCCGGCGAGTACAAGCTCGAACGGAGCGCGGACTCCCGGCTCGCGCGCTATCAGATCGTCCTCCCGGTCGCGGGCTCGTACGCCCAGATCCGCGGCTTCGTCGGGCAGGTGCTCGCCGACGTGCCGGCGGCGGCGCTGGAGGAGATCGTCATGCGCCGCGAAAACGTGGCCAGCCCGCGGCTCGAAGCGCGCATCCGGCTCACGCTCTATCTCGGGGGCGCATGACCATGGCCATTCCCGCCAAGCAGCGCTGGATCGTCTACCTCGTCGCGCTCGCGCTCACGCTGGCGGCGGTCAAGTGGGCCGGCGGTCAGGACGCCGCCGAGGCGCAGGCACCGGCCGCCGATCGACGCGACGTCGGCGCACCGGCCGCGCGCGACGCACCCGCCCCCGCGGCGCGAACCGAGCGCGTCCCCGCGCTGCAGCTCGAGCGGCTCGGCCCGCGGGCGCCGGTGGCGCCGGCCGGCGATCCGTTCCAGGCGCGCTCGTGGGCGCCCGCGCCGGATCCCGGCGCGGAGGTCCGACGCCCCGCCCCGCGGCCGCAGGCGCCGCCCCTGCCGTTCGCCTACATGGGCAGGATGGTGGATGATGGCACTACCACCGTGTTCCTCGCCAAAGACGACCGCAACTTCGTCGCGCGGACCGGCGAAACGCTGGACGGCACGTACCGGGTGGAAAAAATCGACGAGAGCGGAATGGTCGTCACCTATCTGCCGCTCAAGATCAAGCAGACCCTGTCCTTCGGCGATACCGACGGGGCCACGGGGTCGAAGCGCGAGACCCGGGCGCCGAAGCGCGCCGATGACGACGACGACGACTGAGGGATTCGCCGATGCGACCGCTCACTGCCGTACTGCTCGCCGGTGCCCTGGCCGCCTGCGCGACCAATCCGCAGGTGGACGAGGGCAAGAGCCTCATCGCGCAGGGCCGCATGGAGGAGGGGCTCGCGAAGCTCGAGCAGGCGGCACGCGAGCGGCCCTATAGCGCGGAGGTGCGCAATGCCTACGTCACGCAGCGCGAGGCGCTCGCGGGCGCATTCCTGCGCGAGGGCGACGTGCTGCGCGCCTATGGCGACATCGACGCCGCCGAGGCCGCGTACCGCCGGGTGCTGCAGTTCGATCCCGGCAACGCGCAGGCGCAGGCGGGTGTCGCGGCGGTCGCGCGGGACCGCCGGCATACCGTCCTCGTGCAGGAGGCCGAGGCGGCATCGAAGCGCGGCGACTACGCGACGGCGGAGTCGAAGGCGCGCGCCGTGCTCGGCGAGAATCCGTCCCAGCGCGGCGCCCGCGCCGTGATGAAGACGGTCGCCGAGCGCCGCGCGCAGGCCGGCGCGGCGGCGCCCGTGCTCAACCTCGCGCTCGCGCGCCCGATCACGCTCGAGTTCCGCGACGCGCCGATCCGCAGCGTGTTCGAGGTGATCGCGCGCTCCGCCGGCGTCAACTTCGTGTTCGACCGCGACGTGCGGCCCGACATCCGCATCACGGTCTTCGTGCGCAACGCGCGGCTGGAGGACGTGATCAAGCTCGTGCTGGCGACCAACCAGCTCGAGCGCAAGGTGATGAACGAGAACTCGATCCTCGTCTACCCCAACACCCCGGCGAAGCAGAAGGAATACCAGGAGCTCGTGACGCGCAGCTTCTACCTCGCCAACGCGGACGCGAAGCAGGCCGCGGCGATGATCCGCGCGCTGGTGAAGACGCGCGACCTGTACATCGACGAGAAGCTGAACCTGGTGGTGATGAAGGACACGGCCGATGCGGTGCGCTACGCCGAGCAGCTCGTCGCCACCCAGGACCTGAACGAGCCGGAGGTGATGCTGGAGGTCGAGGTGCTCGAGGTCGCCTCGAGCCTGATCCGCGAGTTCGGCATCAGGTACCCCGAGCGGATCAACTACGGCATCCTCGGCGCCGGGCTCGACACCTCGACCACCACGAGCACCGCGACGACGATCACCAGCACGCAACCGACCCCGCCGCCCTTCACCGCGTGGAAGCCGAGCCTGTGGACGTTCTTCGTCGCCAACCCGGTGTTCGTCCTGAATCTCCGCCAGCTCGACGGCACCGTCAACCTGCTCGCCAACCCGCGCATCCGGGTCAAGAACCGCGACAAGGCGCGGATCCACATCGGCGAGAAGGTGCCGGTGATCACGACGACCTCGACCGCCAACGTCGGGGTGTCGTCGCAGGTGAACTACCTGGACACCGGCCTCAAGCTCGACGTCGAGCCGAACGTCTTCCTCGACGACGAGGTGGCGATCAAGCTGCAGCTCGAGGTGTCGAACATCCTCGAGCAGCTGAACATCTCGGGCACGATCGCCTATCGCGTCGGCACCCGGCAGACGGCCACCACGCTGCGGCTGCGCGACGGCGAGACGCAAGTGCTCGCCGGGCTCATCAGCGACGAGGACCGGCGCTCGGCGAACAAGATCCCCTACCTCGGTGACCTGCCGAACCTCGGGCGCCTGTTCTCGAACAACACCGACCAGCGCGTCAAGACCGAGATCATCATGCTGCTCACCCCGCGCGTCGTGCGGAACCTCGCCCGTCCCGAAAACGTCGCCGCGGAGTTCTCGTCCGGCACCGACGCGAATCCCGGCGCGCCGCCGCTGCGGCTCGCGGCGACCGCGGCGGGGGCGCTGGCGATCGCGCCCGGCGCCGGTGGCGCCGCGCCCCAGGCCGCCGCCAAGCCGGTGGCCCCGAGCGTCCCGCAGTTTACGGGCGCTCCGGCGGCGGCGGCGGCGGCGGGTGACCTCGTGCTCGCGCTCAGCGCCCCGTCCCAGGCAGCCGTCGGGCAGGAGTTCACGGTGAGTCTCGCGCTACCCGGGCGAAACGAAGGTGCAAGCGCGACGATCGAGCTCGCCTACGATCCGGCGGTGCTCAACGTGATCGGCGGTCAGCCCACGGCGCCGCCGCCTGCACCCGGCGCGGCGCCGCCACCCGATCCCGGACGCGCGCTGGCGTCCGTCGTGGCGCCGGCCGTCGCCGGCGCGCCGGGGACCTCGACGCCCGTGCGATTCCGGGTCGTCGCCAATGCGCCGACGACGGCGACGATCCGCGTCGAGACCCTCAGCAGCACCGACGCCTCCGGCCGGCCGCTCGCGATCGCCTCGCCGGGCACGATTACGGTCACGATCGTGGGTGCGCAGGGAGCGCGGTAACCACACGCCGACCTCAGCGGCTGGATCGGCCGGCTGGAATCACGCCAGGCCCCGTAGTCCGCGTACCCGTCAGAACGCCGCGCTGACGGTCAGCCGGACCGCCCTGCTCTCCACCGGGTGGAAATGCCGGTCGGCGACGCCGTCGGGCGGTTCGCCGGGGAGGCGCGAGACGTAGTAGTAGTCGATGTCGTGCGCGCGCGAGTTGAAGATGTTGTACACGTCGACGAAGGCCCGGAGCTTCGGCGTGATGTAGTAGCCGAGTCGCCCGTTCCACAGCGACGTCGACTGCGACCGGACGGTGTTGTCCTCGATGAGCGCCCGCTGACCGAAATAGCGCCAGCGCAGGCTGCCGAACACCCCGTTGACGTTGTCCACCGTAGCTCCCGCCGACACGACGGCGTCCGGCGCGCCGGGGATGCGGTTCCCCGCCGGATCGTCGTCGGTGAACCGCGCGCGGGTGGCCGCCGCCGCCAGGTCGAACGCGAGCCACGGACGCGGCACGTACTGCAGCACCCACTCGACGCCGGTGCGCTGCGAGGGCCGGCTCGGCTCGGTGGTGCCGGCGTCGCCGACGAAGAGGAGCTCGGAATCCTGCCTGAGCCGCCATAGCGCGAGCGTGGTGGTCAGTCCGGGCAGGATGCGGCTTCGCAATCCCACCTCGTATCCGGTGGTGCGCACCAGCGCGTCGACGCGCTGCACCGGGTCGCCGGTCTTCGGGTCCACCGTGATCGTGGTGCCGCGCGCATCGTTGCTGTGGAAGCCCTGCCCCCAGTTGAGGAAGTACTCGGTGTTGAACCACGGCCCGAAGATCATCGAGAGCTTGGGCGAGAGGAGCGAATCACTGATGTTGCCCGAGTTCGCCGGGATGTCGCTCGACACGTCGAAGCGGAAGTAGTCGTAGCGCAGCCCGGCGATGGTGCGAAACCAGGGCGTCCACGCGATCGTGTTCGAGAAATACGGCGCGGCGTTGCCGACCGTCACGTCGTCCGCACGCGTGGTCGACAGCCGCTGGCGCCCCTCGGTGCTGTAGAGCGCGACCGGGGTCATCCGGTCGCGACGGAGCTGCAGGCCGACGGTGTTCCACACGTGCAGGTCACCCCAGTGCGTGAACCAGGTCTGGCTGAAGTCGCCGCCGAAGACGACCCGGTCCTCGCTCTGCAGGAACTGGTCGCCGTTCACCGGGTGGTCGAGGAAGTAGGTGAAGTTCGAGTAGAGCCTGAGGTTCGACTTGATCGCATACAGGTTCGCCGCGCGGCTCACGTCGCCCTCCGACTGCCGCCACTCGCCCGACAGGCTGTAGCGGCTCGAGCGGCCGCCGTCGGTCGGGTCGATCGCGCCGTAGAAACCGACCAGACCCTCGTCGACCGCGCGCTGCGGGATCTGGTCGGTCGAGCTCCAGCTCGCCGAATACGCCATCGCAGTCACGTTGAAGCCGTTCGCCGGGGTCCCCTGGGCGTAGCGCAGCACGCCGTTGTACTTGTTGAAGTTCGCCGGCTTCTCCCACGGCCCGTTGCTGTGCTGGTACTCGAACGCGTAGACCAGGTTGCCGCGGCCGACCTCCGGCGAGCCCGCGACGAGCGCGCGCACGTAATCGAACGAGCCGTAGGTCAGCGTCGCGAGGTTCGCCGGCAGCTGGTCCACGTAGAGGATGCGCGCCGTGCCCACCGAGGCGAAGTCGCCGTTCTCGGCGAAGTAGGGCCCCTTGCTGAACAGCACGCGCGACACGAGCTCCGGAATCAGGAAGTTGAGGTCGGTGTAGCCCTGGCCGTGCGCGTGCGTCGGCATGTTGACCGGCATGCCGGCCACCCAGGTGGCGAAGTCGGTGCCGTGGTCGAGGTTGAAGCCGCGCAGGAAATACTGGTTCGCCTTGCCGTCGCCGGAGTGCTGCGTGACCGCCATGCCGGGGATCGCCTCCAGCACTTCGCCGGGACGCAGCAGCGGGCGCTGCAGGATGCCCTCGCGCGTCACCTCGCCCTGGCTGGCGGAATCGAACACCCCGATCTGGTCGTCGTAGCGGCCGATGACTTCGACCTTGGGCAGGGTCGGGGGATCGTCGGCGCGCGCGGCGGAGGCCGCAGCGGCCAGCGCCAGGGCAACGGTCGCGCGCAGGCAGGCTCGATCCATGACGATGTCTCCTCGCATCGAAACGCGCGGGATGGGGCGCACGGTCGGAACGAGGCTCGACCGCGAGCGGGTCGCGCCCGTGCGGGGAGCGCAAGGCGCGGAACGCCACGGAATCGGGACGAGCGCCATTCCGACCGGGGCCGGTCGACGGCGATCACCTGCCCCGCAACCTCAGCGGGTGGCGTAATCGCTGCAACTTCAGGCGCGAGCGAGGCGCGGCGGGCGCTCGGGGCGCCCGGGGAAGCGGGTCTTCAGTAGATGCGCGGGCACGATGACGATGCCGCCCGCCGCCCGCGGTGCGTGCAGAGGCGCAGCTGCCGACACCAGCGCCGCGCACAGGGTCGACGACCAGCCGGAGAAAATTTCTTCCGCCAGCGCGTGGGAATCGAGGGCCTCTTCCTCGACCGTCACCACCGACCGGTCGGCAGCGGCATGGCGGTGATGCTCGATCGGGCCGGAGTCGTGCGCATGAGGATGTGCGTGGTGATCCGCATCCGCTTCGTCGTGGACGTGGAAATGCGCGGGGCCACGGAGATCGAGATAGACGGCCGTCAGCGCGTAAAACGGCAGCACCAGCAGCAGGAGTCTGGCAATCGCCGAGCGCCCGGAAGAGATCACCATATCGAGTCTACGCCTCAACCGGCGCGTTGGACGCACCCGCTTGATCGTCGGCGCTCGCGATCGATGCGGCCACACCCAAGCCGAGCTGCTGCGGCGGGACATTGCGAAGCGCGCGGGTCAAGTCGCCGGCCGAGCGACGACCCGGTGCTATTCTCACCCGCGTATGGCGCCGATTACACGGTGGCTCGCCCAGCGCGCCTTGGCGGCAGCGGGCGCTTTGCTCCTTGCACCGGCTGCCCCCGCTCGCCCTTACGTCCCGCCGAACGACGCGACCGTCCTCGAGCGCCTGCCGGGCAAGCCGGGCGATGCGATCGGACGCGAGCTCCGCGAGCTTCGCGCCCGGCTCGCCGCGCAGCCCGACGATCTCGACGCCGCCGTGAGCCTCGGCCGGCGCTATTTCCGGCTCGCGATGGCAGAGGGCGACCCGCGCTATGTCGGCTATGCCGAGGCGGCGCTGCGCCCGTGGTCGGGCAAGGACGCGCCGCACGATGTCCTCGTGGTGCGTGCGCTGCTCAAGCAGTACCGGCACGATTTCGCCGGTGCGCTCGACGATCTCGCCGCCGCCGCGAAGTCGGACGCGACCGATCCGGAGGTGTGGTCGTGGCGTGCGGCGATCCTCCTCGTGCAGGCCGACTACGCCGGGGCGGCGAGCGCGTGCGAAGCGTTGCGCGAAACGGGCCAACCGCTCGACTGGGTCGGCTGCAAGACGTCGGTGGACGGCGTCACCGGCCGCGCCGGGAGCGCCTACGCGCAGCTCAGCGAGAGCCTGGCCCGCACGCGCAGCGTGAGGGCGGGGCCGAAGCTGTGGATGTTGACCCGCCTCGCCGAGTTCTCCCTCGTTCTCGACCAGCCCGACCGGGCGGAGCGGCACTTCAAGGAGGCGCTGGCGCTCGGCGTCAACGACCAGTTCCTGCTCGCCGGGTACGCCGATTTCCTGCTCGACCGCGGGCGCGCGGCGGACGTCGTCGCGCTCCTCGGCGGCTGGACCCGTTCCGACGCCTTGCTGCTGCGGCTCGCGCTCGCCGAAAAGGCAACGCGCGCGCCCGCTCTCGACGAGCACGTCCGGGCCCTCCAAGCCCGTTTCGACGCCGCGGCGCGGCGCGGCGACAAGCTGCACCAGCAGGAAGAGGCACGGTTCCATCTCCACCTGCTCGGCGACAGGGCGCGCGCGCTCGCGCTCGCGCGCGAGAACTGGACGCTGCAGCGCGAGCCGCGCGATGCGCGCGTCCTGCTCGAGGCTGCGCTCGCCGCGAACGATCCGGCCGCCGCTCGGCCGGCGCTGGAATGGCTCGCGCGGTCCGGCTACGAGGATCCGCGCCTGCGCCGGGTGGCAGTGCAGCTCGAGGCCGCGCAGCGTTGAGGCTCGCCGCGCTCCTTCTCGTCCTGCTGGTCACCCTTCCGGCCGCCCCGGCGCTGGCGCACAAGCCGAGCGACAGCTACCTCGCGCTCCGGATCGACGGGCCGCGGATCGAAGGCCAGTGGGACATCGCGCTGCGCGACCTCGATTTCGCGGTCGGCCTCGACGCCAACGCCGACGGCGAGATCACCTGGGGCGAGCTGCGCGCGCGCCACGCGGAGATCGCCGCGTATGCGCTGGCGCGGCTGGCGCTCCGCTCCGGCGCGGCGCCGTGCCCGGCGCGCGCCACCGAGCACCTGGTCGACAACCACAGCGATGGCGCCTACGCCGTCCTGCGCTTCGCCGCGATCTGCCCGGACCCGGTGTCGCGCCTCGAGATCGAGTACGCGCTGCTCTTCGACGTGGACCCGCAGCACCGCGGCCTCCTGCGGCTCGCCGATCGCGCGACCACGCGGACCGCGATCTTCAGCCCCGAGCGGAGCCGCCAGCGTTTCGATCTGGCGGAGACCTCGCGCTGGCGGCAGTTCCTCGACTACGCGAACGAGGGGATCTGGCACATCTGGATCGGCTTCGACCACATCCTGTTTCTCCTGTCGCTCCTCCTGCCGGCGGTGCTCACGCGGAAGGACGGCCGCTGGGAGGCGGTCGGTGCGTTCGGGCCGGCGTTCTGGGACGTGTTCAGGATCGTCACCGCGTTCACCGTCGCGCACTCGATCACCCTCAGCCTCGCGACGCTCGGGGTCGTGACCTTGCCGTCGCGGCTGGTGGAATCGGCGATCGCACTGTCGGTCGTGGCGGCGGCGTTGAACAACCTGCGTCCCGTCGTGCGCGGCCGGCGCTGGGTCGTCGCGTTCCTGTTCGGTCTGGTCCACGGCTTCGGCTTCGCGAGCGTGCTCATGGACCTCAGCCTGCCGCAGGGCACGCTCGTCCTGGCGCTGGTCGGGTTCAACGTCGGGGTGGAGATCGGGCAGCTCGCGCTCGTCGCGGCGTTTCTGCCGCTGGCGTTCCTGCTCCGCGAGACGCTGTTCTACCGGCGCATCCTCGTCGTCGGCGGCTCGGCGCTGATCGCGGTCATCGCCGCGCTCTGGCTGGTCGAGCGCTCGCTCGACGTGAAGCTCGCCGCGGCGGCGGTACACGCGGCGGCGGTACACTCCGTCGGTCCGGCCTTCGGTGCCGCCCGCCCTGCAACGATCGGTAGCGCTGGGGACCCGCGTATCCGATCGCCGCGGGACGGCGTAACTTGGATACTGTACGTACTGAACGTCACTGAACGTGTGTCAGGCGCTGCGCCCATGACGATTCCCGCGAAGCAGCACCGGGTCATCCGCCGCGCCGTGCTCGCCGGCGGCCGCGGCTTCACCTTCATCGAGCTCGTCATCACCGTCGCCATCATCGGCGTCCTGGCGCTCGCCGCGCTGCCGCTCGCCGAGCTCACCGCGAAGCGCGCGAAGGAGCAGGAGCTGCGCACCGCGCTGCGCCAGATCCGCACCGCGCTCGACGATTACAAGAAGGCCGTGGACGAAGGCCGCGTCCCGAAGAAGACCGACGAGTCCGGCTACCCGCCGTCGCTCGACGTGCTGGTCGACGGCGTTGTCGACAGCGCGGATCCGAACCGGCGGAAGCGCGTCTACTTCCTGCGGCGCCTGCCGCGCGATCCTTTCCATCCCGAGCCGGCCGCCCGGCCGTCCGAGACGTGGGGCAAGCGCAGCTACGAGTCGTCGCACGAGAGCCCGGCGCCGGGCAGGGACGTGTTCGACGTCTACTCGCTGGCCGAGGGCGTGGGCCTGAACGGCGTGCCGTACCGACAATGGTGAACCGCCGCGGCTTCACCCTGATCGAGCTGCTCGTGGTGATGGCGATCATCGCCACGCTGCTCACGATCGCGCTGCCGCGCTACTTCGGCAGCGTGGAGAAGTCGAAGGAGGTCACGCTCCGCCAGTCGCTCAGCGTGATGCGCGACGCGATCGACAAGTTCTACGCCGACAACGGCCGCTACCCCGACAAGCTCGACGAACTGGCCGAGAAGCGCTACATCCGCGCCGTCCCGGTCGATCCGATCACCGCCAGCGCGTCGACCTGGGTCGTCGTCCCGTCGCCCGACAGCGCCGCCAAGGGGGCGGTCTACGACGTCAAGAGCGGCGCCGAAGGCAAGGCGAGCGACGGCAAGCCGTTCGCGGAGATGTGAGTCGCGCGATCCTCACCCGCCGGCCGGCACGACCTGGACGCTGTGTGCGGCGGGCGCCCCGATCGAGAGGCGCGTGCCGCGGGCATCGGTGGCGGTAGCCTGCTCGATCCCGATCCGGGTGGTCGTCGGCGACTGCGCGATCACCCGGAACCGCACCTGCGCGAGCGGCGCGGCCGCGCCCGCGAGCTCGATCGTCACGCGGCCGGCGTCGCGCGGGGAGGCGCCGATCGCGGCGAGCACCTGCGGGTCGTAGGCGAGCTCGACGCGGGCCGCGCGCGCGCCGCCGCCCGACGGCAGCGCGAGGCTCACGATCAGCTCGTTTCCCGCCACCACGCGCGCGGGCGCCGCGAGGAGCAGCCGGACCTCGCCTGGTGACGGGTCGCTCGCACCGGACGGAACCGGCGCGGGCAGCGGCTCGGTGGTCGCCAGGATGCTCACGGGCTGAACGGACACCGTCCCCTCGCCGATTGCGAGCTCCTGCGGCAGCCGGAGCGCGAGGTGAGTGAGGGTCATCTTCTGGTCCCCGATCCCCTCCACGCGATAGGTGCCGTCGATCGTGTCGCCGGAGCGCACGACCCAGTTGCGCTCGCCGTTCGTGAGGAACACGGTCACCTCGCCCGCGTCGATCAGCTTGCCCATGAACGTGAATGGCAGCGGCGGTGCCCGCGGCGGAGGAGGAGGCGGGGGCGGCGGCGCATTCCGGCTCGCCTCTTCGGCGGCGAGCGCTTCCCACGAGCGGGCGTTGAAGAGATCGGTCTCGATGTCGCGTTGGGAGCGCTGCGCGAGGAGCTGGAGGTGCAAGGTGGGAGCTTCGGCGGCGTCCCGCATAGGCGCGACCGTCCGTCGTTCCGCGTCAACCCGCGCGCGCGCCACCGCCACGCGGTCCCCGGGTGGCTCAACCATCCGCACGCCAACCAGCGCGAGCACCAAAGCGGCGCCGTAAAGCGTCCAGCGGGTCGGCGATCTTGGCATTACCGATCCGGGGGCGTGCGCGCTGCCGACGCGCGGGCGGCATCGAGCGCGGGCGCGACGGGACCCTCGGTGCGTTGGAGCCGCCTGCCTTCGTGCCTCATGATCAATATGGAGTCAACCGCGACGACGTCGAAGGCGCGGCGCCGCTATAGCGTTCCTCGACCATGGGCGCATTACCGGCGGCCCCTCGCGACTGCCCGCTCGCTCCGGCGTCCCGGCGGCTCGTCGTCGCGTCGTTCCGCGAACCAGGGACCCGCGAGCGCGAGCGCGATGGCGCCGCCGAGCATCCAGCGGGACATCGGTCGGCGCGTCACCGGGCCAGGGTCGTCAAGGGGCATACGAAACCGCATTCTTGCATCAAGCAGGCAGACTTCCGACACCTTTCGGTGGCGATTGCCTTGATTGGACGGGCCTTTCTTGGGGAGCACGGCCGTGCGGCCTTGATCAGCCAAGGGAGCGCTCACCTCTCGCCGGGTTCGCGCTCTGCGCACACGCGTGGTGCGAACCTTAAGCCATGAGTTGGTCCGCAGCGAGTTTGGAAACGAGGGGCTCCCAGGGGCTCCCCCCCCTTGCTCGAAAGGCGCCGGGCCCCGTAGCATCCCTTGGCGAACGTAGTTCGATCGGGGGGGAGGGGGAGGGGGGAACTACATGCTCGTTAGGGGTGCGCGCCTCGCGCAGGTGATGGTCATCGTTCGGTCGCCGACCGCATCGACGCGAAGACGATGACCCGGTCTGGATCGATCAGCTTGCCCATGAAGGTGAAGGGAAGCACCGGCGCCTCCGGCGGTGGTGGCGGTGGCGCGATGCCGCGGGCGTCTTCGGCTGCGAGCGCGTCCCAGGCACGACCGTCGAACGGGTTGGCCGTCGGCTCTTGCACCATTCGGCGGGCGAGTCGCTGGAGATCCAGGTCGGCAACGGGCGCGGAAACTTCCACCGGCGGCGCCGCGATCGTGGCGGGGCGCGCGTGAGTGTCGTTTCGCAGCCGCCCCGATTGTTGATCGAGTCGTTCCGTAATGCGACCGGCTACCAGTGCGAGAAGGGCAACGACCTGGACGACGTTTCGGGGAGGGGAAGATGAGAATGGATCGGCCTGGGTTTGGACGGTCGTCGCGCGTCACTGGCGTCGCACGCAAGGCCTCCGCCGCCTTGCTGTCGCTCCTCGCCGCGCTGACCTTGTACCTCGCGATCGGCGTCCCGCGCGTGCAGGCACAGGATCCGGTGCTCTGGTGGATGTTCACGAACGCGATTCCGGCGCGAATCGACGGGTTCAAGAGCTACGGCGCAGCCGTCGCTGCGGGGCTGTCGTACGTCTGGGGCCCGTGCCTGATCTACGAAGGACGCACGGGGCCTTACGAGGCAGGATGGTTCATCTCCGGCGGCGGCGCCGACCGCTTTTGCCCGGATTTTCAGATCAGGGCCTACTGCCCGAATTACGGACAGCCGAGTCCGGTTACCGGCACGTGTCCCTCGTACGGCACGAGGCCGTCGTTGTATCGCGACAACGGCACCGAGCCTTGCAACGAGCAATGCAAGCTCGAGGGCCACCCGATCTACCCGGCCACCGGCAACAAGCACCTGCGCGAGACCGACTATGCCGGGACGGCGCTCTCGCGGTTGCGCTTCGTGCGCTACTACAACAGCGCCGCGGCGCTCAACGGCGCGCTCGGACGGCAATGGCTGCACGAGTACGAACGGTCGGTCGAATTCGAATCGGTCTCGGGCAACGCCGCGTACGCCTACCGCCAGAACGGCACGGTGTACATCTTTCAGCGCAGCGGCACGACGTGGGTCGCGAGCAACGACATCAACTTCTCGCTGGAACGGTTGACCGACAGCGGCGGCAATCCGTCCGGGTGGCGGCTGCGGACCGACGTTGACGAAGTCGAAACGTACGACGCGGCCGGAAGGCTGCTGCAGATCACCAACCGCAACGACATCGGCCTCTCGCTCGCCTACGATGGCGCCGGCCGGCTGGGCAGCGTGACCGATTGGGTCGGGCGCGCGCTCACCTTCCAGTACGACAGCCGCAGCCGTCTCGCGTCGATGACCGATCCGGCCGGGGGCCAGTACGGCTTTGCCTACATCGGCCTCGACGTCCTCGCCGCGGTGGCCTATCCGGACGGCAAGACGCGCGGCTACCTGTACGAGGATCCGCGGCCAGCACTTCGCTTCGCCCTCACCGGCGTCGTCGATGAGAAGGGCGCGCGACACGCGAGCTACACCTATCTCGATACCTCCAGCGACTTCTGGACGATGCGCGCCCTGACTTCCGAGCTCGCCGGGGGCGCGGACCGGATCAGCGTCCAGTACCAGCTGACCGGCGCTACCCAGGCGGTAACGAATCCTCTCGGCAACACCCGATCGGTGACGTATGAGGTGAGCCTGAACGTCGCCCGGCCCGTGAGGTACGAAGAACCGTGTCCGGGCTGCGCGACCCCCACTCGGGTCAGCAACTTCGCCTACGATCCGAGCGGCAACATGGCGAGCCGTACCGACTGGAACGGCAACATCACGACGTTTCAGTACGATCTCGGGCGCAACCTCGAGACGCTGCGCGGGGAGGCTGCCGGGACGCCGCAGGAGCGGCGCACCGCGACCGAGTGGCACGGCAGCTATCGTCTGCCGTTGCGCATCGCCGAGCCGCTGCGGATCAGCACCTTCGTCTACGGCGAGCCGACGGATCCGAGTCCCGGCAACCGCGGGAGCGTGCTCTCGAAGACCGTGCAGGCGACCACCGACACAACCGGCGCGCAAGGCTTCTCCGCCACCCCGGTCGGCGCTCCGCGGATCTGGACCTACACCTACAACGCCAACGGCCAGGTGCTGACGGCGAACGGTCCGCGCACCGACGTGTCCGACGTCACCACTTACACGTACTATCCGAACGACGACCCCGACCTCGGCAAGCGGGGGAATCTCGCGACGATCACCAATGCCGCCGGTCATGTGACCGAGTACAGCGCCTACAACGCTCACGGCCAGCTCCTGACGATCGTCGATCCGAACGGCCTCGCCACGACCCTCCGCTACGATCAGCGCCTGCGCCTGACCTCACGTTCGGTCGGCGGGGAGCTGACGGTCTATGACTACGACGGGGTCGGGCAGGTGACCAAGGTGGCGCTGCCCGACGGGAGCTTCCTCACCTACACCTACGACGCCGCCCACCGGCTCACGCAGATCGCCGACAACTTCGGCAACCGCAGCGCCTACACCCTCGATGCGATGGGCAACCGAACGCGGGAGGACCTCTACGATCCGGGCAACGCCCTCGCCCAGACGCGTTCGCGCGTCTACTCGAGCCTCAACCGCCTCGACCAGGAGATCGGCGGCACCAATCCGGCGGCCCAGATCACCCGCTTCGCCTACGACAAACAGGGCAACGTGACCGGCATCACCGATCCGCTGAACCGGGTGACCGCGAACGCCTACGACGCGCTGAACCGGTTGAAGCAGATGACCGACCCGGCCGCCGGAGTGACCGTGTACGGCTACGACGGACGCGATCAGCTCACCTCGGTCAGAGACCCGCGCAGCAACGCCACGAGCTACGCGCTCGACGGTCTGGGTAATCTCTCGCAGCAGTCCAGTCCCGACACCGGCAACAGCGCGAACACCCACGACGCGGCGGGGAACCTCCTCAGCTCGACCGATGCCAAGGGCCAGACGACGAGCTACACCTACGACGCGCTGAACCGCATCACGCGCATCGTCCACGTTCAGGCGGTGGGGACCCAACTCAAGCAGATCGACTATCTCTACGACCAGGGCGCGAACGCGCGCGGCCGGCTGAGCTCGATCGCCGAGACCGCGGCGACGGGTGCGACGCTCCAGACAACCACGTACGGCTACGACCCGAAGGGACGCGTCACCTCGGAAGCCCGAACGATCGGCGGGGTCACCTATACCACCGCGTATGCCTACGACAGTGCGGGCAGGATGACCGGGATGACCTACCCCTCGGGTCGGACCCTCGCCTACGGCCTGGATGGCCTCGGCCGGGCGAACCGGATCGAAACGACCGGCGGCGGCACGACCGAAGTCGTCGTGCAGGATGTCCTTTATCAGCCCTTCGGGCCGGTGAAGAGCTTCACTTCGGGCAACCTGCAGGCGAACGCGCGCAGTTTCGACCTCGACGGGCGGATTGCCGCCCATTCCCTCGGCAGCCAGGCCAAGGCGCTCAACTTCGATGCGGCAAGCCGCATCACCCGGATCGAACAGCAGGGGGTGCCGACCAACTTCACGAGCTACGGCTACGACGCGCTCGACCGGCTGACGAGCACGATCCTGCCGACCTCGAGCTTCAGCTATGGCTACGACGCGGTGGGTAACCGCACCAGCAAGAGCACCGGCGCCTCGACCGACCTCTACAGCTACCCCGCCACGAGCAACCGGCTCGCGCAGATCGCCGGCAGCACCCCCAAGACCTACGCCCACGATCCGAACGGGTCGATCACCGGCGCCGGCGCCGACGCGTTCGGCTACGACGCAAGAGGCCGCCTCGTCTCGTCCACTAGCGCCTCGGGGGCGACGAGCTACCAGGTGAACGCGCTCGGGCAGCGGGTGCGAAAGACGTCCTCCGCCGGAGACACGATCTACCACTACGACACGCAGGGGCGCCTGATCGGCGAGTCCTCCGCCGCCGGCGTTCCGATCCGCGAGCACATCTGGCTCGCCGACCAGCCGGTTGCAGTGGCCGTGTATGGTCAGATGAGCGACGGCTGCCGAGCGAATCCGACGCTGGACTCGTCCAACACCTTCGTCGCCTTCGCCCGTCGCGAGCGCATGGAAGTGCACAGCGGGCGTCCTGGGGAGCGCGGCTGGGAGTGGGGTCTGGGGACCAATACGCGCGATTTCAACAACTCGGCCCGCGCCGATCTCGACTGGGTCTCGGGCAAGCCCTATGGCTTCGTGCTCACCTATGACGGGGCGGGGAACGCGCGCGTCGCCGTCCGCGATGGGGCGAGCGAGCTCTTCGCCCTCACTTGGACCGGCGGGATGGATGTGGGCAACGCGCTGCGATTCATGGTCAGGTCCCCGGCCGGGATCGGTGCGGGCAACCGGATCAGCGTGCTCATCACGAGCATCGACGGCCAGGCGGTGTCGCAGACCCTTGCCACTGCCGGCGATGACGCGTTCTCGGAAGTGGTGGGGGTGTACGCTGGGACGTCGCTCCGGGATGGCTATAGCGTCGAGGGGACGGTGACTTTCACGTTCACGGGCCGCTATCCGCCGCGGGGGAACCAGCTCGATTTCACGGTGACCGCGGGCAATGTGACCTGTCAGGGCACGGCGCAGGCAGGGCCGCCGGTGCTCTACTACGTGCATGCCGATCACCTGAACACCCCGCGCGT
>Ga0187892_10004864_pt1 | contig 21980 bp, 20 predicted proteins | sample MA1701073metaG_FD_139345 | JGI IMG/M metagenome (GOLD analysis project Ga0187892, IMG submission 139345) | Bio-ooze microbial communities from a basaltic lava cave in the Kipuka Kanohina Cave System on the Island of Hawaii, USA - MA170107-3 metaG ... | reverse complement strand
GAGCCGGCAGGTGGCGAGCGGAGCCGCCACCGCCTGCTCGAGCGCGACCACCAGGATGCCGTCGAGCGGGCGGGCCGCCGTCACCGGCTCTTCCCGGAGTCGAGGGCGAGGCGCAGCAGGTAGCGCTGCGTCCCCTCCATGCAGAGCTCGCCGCGCTGGTTGTGCGCGGTCGATCGCAGCGTGACGACACCGGTCGTGCGCTGGCGGTCGAGCGCGGTGACGACCAGCCGGCACTCGAGCGTGTCGCCGGCGTAGACCGGTTTCAGGAACTTCGACGACTGATCGAGGAACCCGATCAGCGCGTCCCCGATCACGTGCGCGAAGTTGCCGGCCCCGGCGGCGGTCTGGATCAGCACCTGGAAGCCGTGCGCGAGCAGATCGGGATGACCGCGGCGTCGGCAGTACTCGCGGTCGTAGTGGATCGGATGGTTGTCGGCGGACGCGCTCTGGAAGGCGAGGAACACGAAGCCGTCGCCGACCGTCGCGAGGCCGAGCACCGCGGCGGCGAGGGCGAGCCGGCGCGGCGCGGGATCCGCGAGCAGCCGGCCGAGCGCGGGCGGCGGCGCCGGGATGCTTGCCGCCGCGGGCCGGACGTCGCGTACGAGCAGCAGGAGCGCCGCGAGGCCGCCCGTCGCGACGAGGAAGGCGACCACGAACAGCTCCTCGAAGCCGACCGGGCGGCGCGCCAGCAGCGCGAACGCCAGCAGCGGGCCGAGCAGGGCGCCCGCGGCGTCGAGGCTGCGGTGCACGCCGAAGGCGAAGCCCAGCGCTTCGGGCCGCGCCGAGAGCGAGAGCAGCGCGTCGCGCGAGGGCGTGCGGATGCTCTTCCCGATCCGGTCCGCGGCGGTGATCGCCGCGAGCGCCGAGAGCTGCGCGCCCGCGGGCAGCAACGCGAGGCGGCACACGGCCGAGACCGCGTAGCCCGCGGCGGCCACCCGCTTGTGGCGCCCCAGCCGGTCCGAGAGCAGCCCGGAGCCGAGGCTGAGCGTCGCCGCGAGCCCCTGCTGGAGCCCGTCCACGAGACCGAAGCCGAGCGGCGAGAGCCCGCGGTGGACCACGAGGTAAAGGGGCAGGACGCTGGTCACCAGCTCCGACGACGCGTCCGTGAACAGGCTGGTGAGCCCGAGCCCCCAGACGTTCGGAGGCACCTCCGCCCAGCGCCGTCGGGTCGCGTCCACGGCGCGCAGGCTACCCCGTGGCCCTAGTTGAAAATGAAAGTCGATTTCGATTAAGCTCCGGTCCGACCTCGCGAGCCAGCTGTCGGCCAGCCCGCCCCCGCGCGATCTCTCCCTCACCCGAGGAGCCCGCATGGCCGACCCCGCCGTCTCGAGCCCGCCGCCGCCTCACGACCCGCGCGAGCGCGAGCGGCTCGGCCAGGTCGGCGCATGGGAGGTCCGGGCCTTCGCGCGGGACGGGCGCGCGCACGCGTACTTCGCCCGGCGCGAGCTGCTGCACCTCCAGCTCTGGCACCCCGAGGCGCGCGTCTCGCTGCTGACGCCCTCGCGCCTCACCGGCGGCGCGTACGAGCTTTTCCCCATCGACGGCTGGAAGTGCGCGGTGCGGAGCGCGGAGGACGCGCGCCGCCTCGCCCGCTACGCGCACGGCATCGAGCTGCCGACGCCGCTGCGGCTCGCGGCGCTGATCGAATGGTACGTCCGCTCCGAGGAGCGGCGGGCCTCCCGAGCCGAAACCGAAACCGAGGAGAGCTGATGTCCGGACTGGTCCTGCCCATCGGCCGCTCCGTGGACGAGACGCTGCGCGTGCTCCAGGCCGCGCAGTTCGCGGCGGAGCACGGCGAGGTGTGCCCGGCGGACTGGCGGCCGGGCCGTGCGACGATCGCGCCGGACCCCGCGGGCTCGCGCGCCTACTTCGGGAGCGCGTCGTGAAGCCGACGGACGCCTGCACCCACCAGCGGCTGGCGGACGGCCAGTGCTGCCGCGTGGACCGCTGCGACCACGGCACCGTGCACGTGACGCTCGGCGCCATGACGCTGCGCCTCTCGCCGGACCAGCTCGCCGACCTCGCGGTCACGCTCGAAACGGCCGCCCGGCGCCTCGAGGCGGTGGTGGAGAACCGACCCGCTCGCTGGCTCTGTTGAGAGCCGCCTCCGCTGAGTAGGATCCGGCGGCCCCGAGGGCGCGTGAGGCGGCTCACGTCACCGCGTGGGGGATCCGGCATCCAATCTCACGAACCCACGCGGCCTCACGCCGCGACGGGAAGGAGGCAATGCGAGTCATGAAGCGTTCAACGTTCGGAGCTCTCGTCGCGAGCGCGGTCGTCGGCCTGGTCGGCGGCAGCGCGGCACTCGCCCAGGCCGGCGCCGATGCCAAGGCCTGCTACCGCACGCAGTGCGGCAACAGCGTGAAGGGCCACGAGGGCAAGTGCGGCGGCACGCTGGTCAAGGGCATCACGGACCAGGCCGCCTGCGAGGCCGCGGGCGGGGCGTGGGCCACCGCCGAGGAAGCGAAGAAGTACGAAAAGGACATGTAGAGCACGGCGGAGGCGCGGCCGCGCGCCGCGCCTCCGCACCTCTCCCCCATGCACGCTCCGCTCTTCGGCGTCGGCTTCCGCACGCAGCACGCGGGCGAGATCGCGCGCGCGCCGGGCCGCGTCGATTGGTTCGAGGTCCTCTCGGACCACTACCTCGGCGTCGGCGGCGGGCGGCGCGCGCTGCTGGAGCGCCTGCGTGCGGCGTATCCCATCGCGCTGCACGGCGTCTCGCTCTCGATCGCGGGCAGCGAGCCGCTCGACCCCGAGTACCTCGACGGCCTCGCCGCGCTCGCGGCCTGGCTCGAGCCGGTCTTCGTGAGCGACCACCTGTGCTGGACGGCGCTCGGCGGCCACGAGTCGCACGACCTGCTGCCCGTCGCGTGCACGCGCGCCGTGCTCGACCACGTGGCCGCGCGCGTCGCGCACGTGCAGGAGCGGCTCCGGCGCCCGCTGCTGCTCGAGAATGCGAGCGCGTACGTGGCGTTCCGCGCGCGCGAGATGGAGGAGGCGGAGTTCCTCGCCGAGCTCCACCGCCGCACCGGCTGCGGCGTGCTGCTCGACGTCAACAACCTGATCGTGAACGCCGCGAACCTCGGGAGCGACCCGGCGCGCGCCCTCCGCGCACTGCCGGCGGAGGCGGTCGGCTACCTGCACCTCGCGGGCCACGCCGTGCTCGACGACGTGCGCATCGACACCCACGACGCCGAGGTGCCGGACGAGGTGTGGCGGCTGTTCGCCGACGCGGCGCGCCGCTTTCCCGCCGCCGGCGTGATCCTCGAACGCGACGAGCGGCTGCCGGCGTACGCGGAGCTGGTCGCGGAGCTCGAGCAGGCGCGCGCACGGCACGCGGCGGCGCAGGGGGAGGCGGCGTCCGCGCCGGCTCCGGCGCGCGTATCGACTGCGCGCGCGCCGGCGTCCGAGAGCTGGCACGAGGTCCAGCGCGCCTTCTTCGCGCGCATCGTGGACCAGCCGCTCGGGCGGGAGCAAGGCGATCTCGCGGGCCTGCTCGACGAGACGCTGCCGGTGCGCGCCGCGCGCGGCCTCCGCGTCTACAGCGACGCCTACACCGCGAGCCTGCGCGCGGCGCTCGCCACGAACTTCGCCGCGCTCGCGCGCGTGCTCGCGCCCGCGGACTTCGCCCGCCTCGCCGCGGCGTACCTGCGCGCGCACCCGCCGCGCGGCTTCGACTACGTGCGTCTCGGCGCGCGCTTCCCCGCGTTCGTCGCCGCCTTCGAGTTCGCAGCCGACTACGGCGTGCCGCGCGCGGCGCTGGCGGAGCTCGCCGCGCTCGAGCAGGCGCAGCTCGAGGTGCAGGACGCGCCGGACGCCGAACGCACGCTGTCTCCCGCCGACCTCGCCGCGCTCGCGCCCGAAGACTGGGAGCGCGTGCGCTTCCGCTTCGCGCCGGCCTTCCGCGTGCTGCGCGCGACGCACGACGTCGCGCCGGTGGTGGAGGCGGCGGCTGCGGGCAAGGACCCCGCGCGGCCCGTCGCGGGCGACGTCGCGTACCTCGTCGCCCGCGCGGGCGACGGCGTGCGCACCGAGCGTCTCGCGCCGCGCGAGGCCGCCGTGCTCGAGGCGCTCCTCGCCGGCGCCCGCTTCCGCGACGCCTGCGCCGCCGACCCCGCCGCCGCCGAAGACGCCGCCCGCCACCTCGTCACCGCCGCCGCCTCCCACCTCCTCCTCCGCCCCTGAGCGGAAGCGGGGACGTTCTTCGAGACGTCGAGTTGTTCGACGAGCTGGCCGGGTTCGCATGTAGGATGGGCGCGTGCTGGGCCACCTCCGCGTGCTCGATCTCAGCGATGGCGGGGCGCTGCTGTGTGGCCAGATCCTGGCCGACCTCGGCGCGGACGTGATCCAGATCGAGCCGCCGGGCGGTGCGGCCGCGCGGCGGCTCGGGCCGTACGCCGGCGGGAGCCCGGATCCCGAGCGCTCGCTCGTCTGGTGGGCCTACGCGCGCGGCAAGCGCGGCCTCGTGCTCGACCTCGACACGGACACGGGCCGGCGCGAGCTGGCCGAGCTCGCCGCGGGCGCCGACGTGCTGCTCGAGTCCTTCGCGCCCGGCGAGCTCGCGCGGCGCGGCCTCGCGTACGCCGACCTCGCGGCGCGGAACCCGGCGCTCGTGATGGTCTCCATCACGCCCTTCGGCTCGGACGGCCCGCGCGCGCACGAGGCCGCCAGCGACCTCACCGTGCTCGCCGCCGCCGGCCCGCTCGCGCTCACCGGCGACGCCGACCGCGCGCCCGTCCGCGTGGTGGTGCCGCAGGCCTTCCTGCACGCCGCCGCCGAAGCCGCCGTCGGCGCGCTCGTCGCGCTGGCGGAGCGCGCGCACTCCGGCCTCGGCCAGCACGTCGACGTCTCCGCCCAGCAGGCCGCCACCGTCGCCACGCAGGCGTACCTGCTCTCGGCGGCGGTGGGCTCGATCAGCAGCACGCGCGTCGCGGGCGGCATCCAGTCGGGACGGCTACGCGTCGACTTCACGTATCCCGCGAAGGACGGCTACGTCTCGATCACGCACCTGTTCGGCTCGACGATCGGCCCCGCCACGCGCCGCCTGATGGAGTGGGTGCACGAGTGCGGCTACTGCGACGAAGCCACGCGCGACAAGGACTGGATCGCCTACACCGAGCTGCTGATGTCGGGCCGCGAGCCGCTCACGGAGTTCGAGCGGGTCAAGCAGGCGATCGCGGCCTGCACGCGCTCGAAGACCAAGGCCGAGCTGCTCCAGGTCGCGCTCGATCGCGCGCTGCTGATGGCGCCGGCGCGCACGCTCGCGGAGGTGGTCGACAGCGAGCAGCTCGCGGCGCGCGGCTACCTGACGGCGCAGGGCGCGCCGGACGGCGCGAGCGTCCGCTATCCCGGCCCCTTCGCGAAGTTCTCCGCGACGCCGCTCCGCTACGCGCGCCGGGCGCCGCGGCTCGGCGAGCACGGCGCCGAGATCCGCGCGGAGCGCCGGGCGCCGCCGCCGCGTCCTGCTGCGGCGCCCGCCGACCGCCGCCCGCTCGAGGGCGTGAAGGTCCTCGACCTGATGTGGGCGCTCGCGGGCCCGCTCGCGACGCGCACGCTCGCCGATTGCGGCGCCACCGTGATCCGCATCGAGTCGAGCCGCCGCCTCGACGTGTGCCGCACGATCCTCCCGTTCCTCGGCGGCGACATCGGCGCCGAGAACGCGGCGCTGTTCCACACGACCAACGTGGGCAAGCGCATGCTGACGCTCGACCCCGGCAAGCCCGAGGGCCGCCGCGTCGTGCTCGACCTCGTGCGCTGGGCCGACGTGGTGTGCGAGTCGTTCACGCCCGGCATCATGAAGAAGCTGGGGCTCGACTACGAGACGCTGCGCCGCGAGAAGCCCGACCTGATCATGCTCTCCACCTGCCTGATGGGGCAGAGCGGCCCGCTCGCCCGCTTCGCCGGCTACGGCAATCTCGCTGCCGCGCTGACCGGCTACTACGAGCTGACCGGCTGGCCCGACCGCCCGCCGGCCGGGCCGTTCGGCGCGTACACCGACTACATCGCGCCGCGCTACAACGCGGCGGCGCTGCTCGCCGCGCTCGAGCACCGGCGCAGGACCGGCGAGGGCCAGCACATCGACCTGTCGCAGGCCGAGGCGGCGCTCCACTTCCTCGCGCCCGCGATCCTCGACTACACGGTGAACGGCGTGGTGGCGACGCGCGACGGCAACCGCGACCGGGAGCTCGCGCCGCACGGCGTCTACCCGTGCGCGGGCGACGATCGCTGGGTCGCGCTCGCCGTGCGCGACGACCGCGACTGGCGCGCGCTCTGCGCGGCGATGGACCGGCCCGCGCTCGCGGGCGACGCGCGCTATGCCACGCCAGCGGCTCGGCTCGCACGGCGCGACGAGCTCGACGCGCTCGTCGCCGCCTTCACCGCGCCGCTCGCCATGGACGAGCTCGAGCGCCGGCTCCACGCGGCGGGCGTGCCGGCGAGCGGCGTCTACAACAGCCCCGAGGCCGTGGCCGACCCGCAGCTCGCCCACCGCGGCCACTTCGTCGGCGTGGCGCACCCGAGCAAGGGGCGCTCGGTGGTCGAGGCGTCGCGCTTCCGCCTCTCGCGCACCCCGGCGGCCGTGAGCGGCCCGGCGCCGACCTTCGGCGACAGCACGCAGTGGGTGCTCCAGGAGCTGCTCGGCTACGACGACGACCGCATCGCGGAGCTCGCCATCGCCAGCGCCCTCGACTAACGCCCCGCCGTTGCGCGCCGAGATCGGGGACGTTCTTTGAATAGTTGACTCGTTGCCCAGGTCAGCGGCAGCCAACTGGTCAACTATTCAAAGAACGTCCCCGTTGTTGCGCGCGAGTTGCCGTGATGGGGCGCACGCTCGCGCCGGGGCGGGAGGTCGAACCGAGCGGGAGGGGGGGACGCCCATGGACGCGGTCTACTTCTGGCCGGACCGGCCTGCGCTCTCGCTGCTCGTGCTGTGGGCGATCAGCGCCCTCGTGCTGTGGGCGGCGCGCGACGCCGTGTTCGAGCTGATCGAGCGCCTCGGCAAGAACCTCGAGGAGACGCTCGGCGCGAGCGGCCGCTGGTGCAAGGCCGCGGCCGAGGCGCTGCACGAGCGCTCCCGGATCGCGCTCCTCGCGGCGAGCGGTCTGGACATCCAGACCAAGCTCGAGAAGGAGTTCCACCGCATCGAGAGCGGCTTCTCCGAGCGGCTCGGCCAGTACTCGGGCCTCCACCGCCGGCTCGACGACCTGCTCCAGTCGCTCGAGCAGGACTACCAGCAGAGCGGCGACTCTCCGCCCGACGTCCCGGGCTGGACCGCGGCCGTCGAGTCGATCGCCGGCATCCCGCATGCCGACGACCCGAACGTGCAGGTGATCCTCGAAGGCGTGCGCAAGTCGCTCGACGAGGCGCAGCGCAAGGCGCTCCACCTCTATCGGGCCGACACCGCGGAGCGCCACGGCATCCTCGACCGCATGCGCTCGCTCTGGAAGGAGGTGACGGTCCTCCAGGAGCGCATGAGCGAGACGCTGGCGAAAGCGCTCGAGACCGCCTCGCGCGTGAACGGCTACATCGACGAGTACTCGCGCGTGCGCGACGACGACCGCGCCGCCGCCCGCGCCCTCTCGTACTCCTGGACGAAGACCTTCGCGGTCGCGCTGTTCGTGCTGGGCGTGGCGTCCGGCTGCGCCTTCGCGAGCTACTCGCTGGTCGGGCCGAAGCTCGCCGCGTGGCTGCCCGAGGCCTCGCTGTTCGGCGCGCCGCTCGCGAAGGTCTGCGCGGTCACGGTCGTGCTCACGCACGTGGCCCTCGGCATCCTCGTGATGGACCTGCTCGGCTACACCGAGCTGCTGCCGCGCCTCGCTGCGTTGCCGAATCCGCGCCGCCGCCGGCTGCTCCACGCAACGCTCGCGGGGCTGTTCGCGCTCGCCGCCGTGGAAGGCTGGCTCGGCGGCGCGCTCGCGCTCGTGCTGCCGCCGCTCGTCGCGATGGCCGCGGTGCCGCTCGAGGTGGTGCTCGACAGCGGCCGCCACGTGGGCATCGGCTTCGCCGCGCTCCTCGTGAGCATCGTCGGCTCGTTCGCCTTCGCCCTGGCGCGCACCGCCCGCGCGATCGCGAACGTGCTGCCGAGCCTCTACGACGTCTACGTCAGCATCCCGCTCCGCGTGGAGCGCTGGCTCGCCAGCCCGCGCTCGCCCGGCGTGGTGCGCCCCCACCCGAGGCCCGGCGCGTAGTAGACTCGCCGGGTGCGCGAGATCCTCCCCGGCGTCCTCGTCTGGTCGCGCCTCTCCGAACGGCACGGCTACGACTTCAACGGCGCGCTGTTCCTCCACGCCGACGGCAATCTCTGCATCGACCCGGTCGCGCCCGACGCGGAGACGCTCGACCGACTCGCCAAGGAGGGCGTGGCGCGGATCCTGCTCACGAACCGCAACCACGTCCGTGCCGCGAACGCGGTGCGCGAGCGCACGGGCGCGCGCGTCGCGATCCACCCCGCCGACGCCGCGTACGCCCGCACGCAGGGCGCGGCGCTCGACGCCGAGCTCGCCGAGGGCGAACGCGTCGGCCCGTTCCGCGTGGTCGGCGTGCCCGGGAAGTCGCCCGGCGAGGTCGCGCTCCACGACGCCGCGCGCGGCCTCCTCGTCGTCGGCGACGCGCTGATCGGGAATCCGCCGGGGCGGCTCGCGTTGCTCTCCGAGAAGGTGATGGACGATCCGGCGCGCCTGCGCGCGAGCGTGCGCGACCTGCTCGCGCTCGACTTCGACGCGCTGCTCGTCGGCGACGGCGTCCCGATCCTCAGCGGCGCGCGCGAGCGACTGCGCGAGCTGGTGGCGAGCCTCCCGAATCAGAACAGCGTTTGATCAGACCCTCTTCGTCCCGGGTAGCATCGCGCCGGTCTGGGGTGCGGCGGAAGGGGGTCGCGGGTGGAGCGCGGTCGGCGCGCCATTGCGCTCGGTCTCGCGAGTGCGCTGCTCTGCGCCGGCGCGGCTCTCGCGCAGACGGTCACGCGCGGGCCGTACCTCCAGCGCTCGACACCGACGAGTGTCGTCGTGCGCTGGCGCACGAGCACGCCGACGGACTCGGTGGTGCGCTACGGCCCGACGCTCGCGCTCGGCCTCACCGCGCAGGTCGCCGACTCGACCGGCGAGCACGTCGTCGAGCTGTCCGGACTCGAGCCCGACACGTCGTACTACTACGCGGTCGGAACGAGCGCCGGGAACCTGGCCGGCGGAGACGCCGGGCACGTCTTCGTCACCCCGCCCCCGCCCGGCACGGCGAAGCCCACGCGCATCTGGGTGCAGGGCGACTCCGGCAAGGCGGGCTCGGACCCGCAAGCGGTGCGGAACGCCTACTTCGCCTTCACCGGCACACGCGGCACGGACGTCTGGCTGATGCTCGGCGACAACGCCTACGGCGACGGCACCGATGCCGAGTACCAGAGCGCCGTGTTCGGCATGTACCCCGGGCTGCTGCGGCAGGTGTCGCTCTGGCCGACGCTCGGCAATCACGACGCGCACAACGCCTCGTCGGCCACGCAGAGCGGCCCCTACTACGACATCTTCACGCTGCCGAAGAACGGCGAGGCGGGCGGCGTGCCGTCGGGCACCGAGGCCTACTACTCGTTCGACTACGGCAACATCCACTTCGTCTGCCTCGATTCCGAGGGCACCGCGCGGACGCCCGGCAGTCCGATGCTGAGCTGGCTCGAGGCGGATCTCCAGGCCGCGACCCAGCCCTGGCTGATCGCGTTCTGGCACCACTCGCCGTACAGCAAGGGCAGCCACGACTCGGACAGCGAATCCCACGGGCGGCAGCTCCGCGAGAACGCGCTGCCGATCCTCGAGGCGTACGGCGTCGATCTCGTGCTGTCGGGCCACAGCCACAACTACGAGCGCTCGTTCCTGCTCGACGGGCACTACGGCCTGTCGAGCACGCTCACGAGCAGCATGATCGTCGACGCGGGTGATGGGCGGGAGACGGGCAGCGGCCCCTACCAGAAGCCGGGCGGCTACGCGCCGCACGCCGGCACCGTCTACAACGTCGCAGGCTCCTCGGCCTCGACCTACGAGGCGCCGCTGAACCATCCCGTCATGGTTCTCTCCCTCATGCAGCTCGGCTCGGTGGTGCTCGACGTCGTGGGCGAGCGGCTCGACGCGCGCTTCCTCGACGACCAGGGCGTCGTGGTGGACCATTGGACGTTGCAGAAGGGGCCGGACGTGACGCCGCCCGCGCTGGTGGGCGCCGAGGCGCTCGGGCCGACCCAGGTGCTCGTGACCTTCGGCGAGCCGCTCGATCCCGCGAGCGCCGGGGACGCGGCGCACTTCGCCCTCGCGCCGCTCGAGACCGTCGCCTCGGCCGCGCTCCAGCCCGACCAGCGCAGCGTGCTCCTCACCACCTCGCCGCTCGCATTCGGCGCGACCTACACGCTCGCGGTGCAGGACGTCGCGGACCTCGAGGGCAACGCCGTCGCCCCCGGCACGCAGACGTCGTTCGCCTGGTTCCAGGAGACCACGCTCGACCTCCGCATCGCGAGCGGCGCCGACGACGCCGAGCAGGCGGCCAGCGGCGGCTCGATGAGCCTCACGAGCAGCGACCTCGAGCTGGTCGCCGACGGCTCGACGGTGCAGCTCGTCGGCCTCCGCTTCCCGAGCCTCGGCGTGCCGCAGGGCGCCACGATCCTCGAGGCCTTCGTGCAGTTCCAGGTGGACGAGACCGGCTCGGGCGCGGCGCCGCTGCTGATCCAGGGCCAGGATGCCGACACGGCGCTGGCGTTCACCACGGCCTCGAACAACCTCGGCGCGCGCCCGCGCACGGCGGAGTCGGTCGCGTGGTCGCCGCCGGCCTGGCCGAGCACCGGCGCCGCGGGCCTCGAGCAGCGCACGCCGGACCTCCGCGGGATCGTGCAGGAGATCGTGGACCGGCCGGGCTGGTCGCCGAGCAGCGCGCTCGCACTGATCGTCTCGGGCAGCGGCCGGCGCACGGCCGAGGCCTACGAGGGCTCGGCGAGCGGCGCTCCGCTGCTCCATCTCGCGTACTCGCTCGCGCCCCCGGACGGAGACGAGGACGGCGTGGTGGACGAGGCCGACAACTGCCCGCTCGTCGCGAACCCCGGCCAGGAGGACGCCGACGGCGACGCGGTGGGCGACGCCTGCGATCCCGCGTGCGGTGACGGCCTCGACAACGACCTCGACGCGCGCGCCGACTTCCCGGACGACCCGGGCTGCGACGACCCGGCCGACGCCTCCGAGCGCTCGCCCGCGCTGGCCTGCGACAACGGCGACGACGACGACGGGGACGGCCAGGCCGACTTCCCGGCCGATCTCGGCTGCGCCGCGCTCGCGAGCCCGACCGAAGCGCCGGCCTGCCAGAACGGCGCCGACGACGACCTCGACGGCGGCAGCGACTTCCCGCTCGACCCGGGCTGCGACGATGCGGCGGACGACTCCGAGCGCGGGGCCGGGCTCGCCTGCGACGACGCCCTCGACGACGACGGCGACGGCCACGCGGACTTCCCGGCCGACGTCGGCTGCGCCGCTCCGACGAGCACGACCGAGGCTCCTGCCTGCCAGAACGGCCTCGACGACGACGGCCAGCTCGGCATCGACTTCGACGGCGGCGCGGCCGCGAACGGCGGCGAGGCGCTCGACGTCCCGGACCCGGGCTGCGACGCGCCGACGAAGGAAGACGAGGAATGGAACCCCTTCACGAGCGTGGGCTGCGGGCTCGGCCCCGAGCTCGTGCTCGTGGTGGGCCTGCTGCGCCGCCTGCGCAGGCGGGCCGCGTGAGGCCGCGCGGCGCGATCGCGCTCGCGCTGCTGCTCGCGGCCGGGCCCGTCTACGCGAACCCCGACCGCGGCTGGCGCATCGCGCAGCTCGGGCGCGAGATCGAGGCGGCGCCGCGCGACGCGAGTCTCTACCTGCGCCGCGGCCAGCTCCAGCGCGAAGGCGGCGACTTCGAGCGCGCCTACGCCGACTTCGAGCGCGCCGCCGCGCTCGAGCCCGGGCTCGCCGGCCTCGACCTCGCGTTCGCGCAGCTCTGGCTCGACGCCGGGCGCCCCGAGCGCGCGCTCGCCCCGCTCGATCGCCTGCTCGCGGGCGAGCCCGGGCACGCGGAGGCGCTCGTGCTGCGCGGCCGCGCCCGCGCGGCGCTCGGCGACTCGCGCGGCGCCGCGGCCGACCTGGACGCGGCGCTGCGCCGCCTGCCGGAGCCGACGCCGGAGCTCTACCTCGAGCGCGCTGCGCAGCAGCCGCCGGACGCGGCGCTGCGGGGGCTCGACGAGGGCATCGCACGACTCGGGCCTGCCTACGCCCTCGTGCGCGCTGCGATCGAGCTCGAAGTGGAGCGCGAGCACTACGCCGGCGCGCTCACGCGCAGCGACGCGCTGCCGGAGGCGCTGCGCCGCCAGCCCGAATGGCAGGCGCGGCGCGGCGACTGGCTGCGCGCGCTCGGCCACGAGGCCGAGGCGCAGGACGCCTACCGCGACGCGCGCGCGGCGCTCCGCGCCCCGGGCGCAGGCCGGCGCAGCGCCGCCGAGACCGAGTCGCTCGAACGGCGCCTCGCGGCCGCGCTCGACTAGCGCCGCCGCCGCTGCAAGAGGTGCCGCTCGACGCCCCCGCACACGGTGGCGAGGTAGTCCGCCGGGTCGAGCGGCGGCGCGAGTGGGCGCTCGCTCGCGAAGTCGAAGGTCGAGTGCGTGAAGTAGGCGAAGTCGCGGTTCACCGCGCGCTGGCGCTCGCGCAGGCGCGCGAGCGCCGAGGCGAGGCGGCCCTGGCGGCGCAGGCGGAGCCCGAGCGCCGCGCCGAAGCCGGGCAGCTCGTGATGGAGCGCGTGCGCGAGCCGGAAGCGCGGGCCGCGCGGGCCGACGTAGTCGAGGCGCGCCGGCCCGCCGGCGTCCGCGCCGAAGTGGCGCAGGATGCCCTCGCGGCAGAGCCCGATGCTGAGCGCGCCGCCGAGGCCGGACACCGCGTGGCGGATGCGCAGCGCGCCCGCGGCGGGCGGGTCGAAGGCGGCCTCGACGATGCGCAGCGCCACCTCGTCGCACGGCACCACGTCGAGCCGCGCGCGTAGATCGCCCGCGACCACGCGCAGCCGTCCCGCGCCGATCAGCGCCACGAAGCCGGCGAACGCCGCCGGGCTGTCGATCCAGCCGGGCAGGGGACACGCGCGGCTCGCGGAGACGATGCTCGGCCGCAGCAGCGTGACAGGCAGCCCGTCCGCGCGCCGCGCTACCAGATGCTCCGCCACGCACTTCGTGAGCGTGTACGTGTTCGGGTGGCCGCTCGCGGCGAGCAGGCGCGACGCGTCCGCCTCGCCCGCGCGCATCCGTGGATAGAGCGCCTCGGGGTCGAACGGGAGCGGCGCGAGCTTCTCCTCGACGCGGCAGATCTCGCGCGAGTCGGGCGCGGCGTGCGGCGTCACGTACGCGGTCGAGACGATCACGAGCGAGGCGAGCCGCGGGCAGGAGCGCGCGACGTCGAGCGCGTGCAGCGCGCCGGTCGCGTTCGCGGCCGTGGCCTCCGCGAGCGGCAGCGAGAATTCGATCGAGGCCGCGCAGTGGATCACGTGCGTGACGTCGGCGCGCACGCGAGCGAGCGCGTCGGGCGCGAGCCCGAGCCCGGGCTGCGTGATGTCGCCCGGCACGGCCTCGAGGAACTTCTCGAAGCCCGGCGCCTGCGCGGCGAAGCACTGCGAGCCGACGACGTCCGCGCGGAGCCGGGCGTCCGCCTGCTCGGGGTCGCGCGCGCGCACCAGCGCGAGCACCCGCGACCAGCCGAGCGCCTCGCGGCGTCGCAGCAGCTCGGCCAGCACGACCTTCCCGACGAACCCCGTGGCGCCCGTGAGCAGCACCACGGCCGGCGCCTGGTTCACCCGTTCCCCCCGGCGAGCAGGTTCTCGGGATCGATCGACTGCTTGAGCGCGCGGCGGAAGGCCAGCGCCGTGGGCGAGAACACGCGCGGCAGGAAGGGCTGCCGCAGCTTGCCGACGCCGTGGTGGTGCGAGAGCGAGCCGCCCGAGCGCAGGATCTCGTCGCGCGCGGCGCGCTCGAGGTCGGCGTACACCTCGCTCGCGTGCTCGACGCCCTGGTAGGCGAAGGCGAAGTAGAAGTAGACGCAGACGCCCGTGTCGTAGAGCTGGGTGATGCGGCAGCACACGAACGGGTTCCCCGGCAGGCCGCGCTTCGCATGCTCCTGCCAGAGCCGCTGCTTCACGTTCGCGCAGAGCGCGAGCGCCTCGCTCCACGGCACCGACGTCTCGAACGACTCGCCGAGCACCCAGTGGTCGAGCATGAAGTCGCGGATGTACGCGATCGCGAAGGTGAGCTGGTAGCCGCGCTCGCCGTTCTCGGGCCCGGCCCACATGCCGCGATGCTGCTTGGCGAGCCCGCGCACGGCGCGCTCCTGCGCGTCCACCTCGGCCTTGCTGCCCTCGAAGAGCAGCGTGCACGCCACCATGCGCGTCGGCTCGAAGCCGAGCACCTTGGTCACCAGCGCTCGCTCGAGCGCGGCCTTGGTGGCGGCGAAGCCGGTGCGCTCCGGGCGCAGCGCCTGGCCGAACTGGAACTGGAGGTTGTCCATCAGCCGCACGCTCGCGGGCACGTTGCCCGCGCGCTGCACGTCGCGCAGGAACGCGAAGCCCGCCTCGAAGTCGCGGAACAGCACGGAGCCGAAGCGTCGCTGCTCCGGGATCGGGAAGATCTTCGTGACCGCGCTCGTCACCACGCCGAGCTGGCCCTCGGAGCCGATCAGCCAGCGCGCGGGGTCGGCGCCGACGGACTCGCGGGGCAGGGCGGCGCGCTCGAGCGGGCCGGCGGGCGTCAGCGCCGAGACCGAGAGCAGCAGGTCCTCGATGTTGCCGTAGCGGTTCTTCTTCATGCCGCTCGCGTTCGTGGCGACCCAGCCGCCGAGCGTCGAGTGCTCGATCGAGTCGGGCTCGTGGCCGAGCGTGAAGCCGTGGCGGCCGAGCTGCTCCTCGATCTCGCGGCCCGTGGCGCCCGCCTGGATCTCGGCGCTGCGGTTCTCGGGGTCGATCCAGAGCACGCGGTTCATGCGCCGCAGGTCGAGCGACACGATCGTGCGCCGCTCGTCCTCGGGGCAGCGCAGCGCGTCGGTGACGTTCGTGCCGCCGCCGCACGGCACGAGGCAAGCGCCGTGCGCGCGCACGAGGTCGAGCACGAGCCGCACCTCGTCGGCGCTCACCGGCCACACCACGAGGTCCGGCACGCGCGCGAGGCGGCCGTGCTTCACCGCCCACATGTCCTCCTGCGTGTGGCCGTGGCCGTGGCGCATGCGGACGAGCGGGTCGGTCGAGATGCGCTCCGCCGGCAGCGCCGCCGCGAGCGCGCGTTCGAGCGCCTCGTTCGCGATGCGCTCCGGCACCGCGGTCGGGTACTGCGAGGCGTGCTTCGCGGAGGGATCGAGGCGCAGCCCGAGGATCCCCTCGGCCCAGGGCAGCAGGCTCGGGATCACCTTGCCGCTGATCGCGTAGCGCGTGCCGCGGAAGGTGACCTGACCCGACGCGTTGATCTCGAAGCCGCTGTCGCGGAAGCCCCACACGTCGAAGCTCTCTTCGCCGGCGGGCTGCGTTGCGGGCGGCTCCGGCACGATGCGCTTGGCGTCGCTCATGGCCCCTCCTGCGCGGACGTTGCGTACCAGCGTGCTGACTGGGAGTCAACCGCGCCAGCCGGGAGCTTCGCGGCGGGGAAGCCTACCTTGCCTGGCCTTGGCGACGCCTCACCCCCTCGATCGGCTCGATCAGCGCCTCGCGGCCGGGCGGCTGCGCGGCCGGCACGTGCGCGCGGTGGGCCGCGCGCTCGCCGAGACGGCGGGCGGCGGCGGCGCGCTCGCCGCGACGGCGAGCCGCGGCGGCGCGCTCGCGTGTCGCGCGGTCACGGTGAGCAAGAGCCGGCGCGTCCGCTTCGCCGAGCCGGCCGGCGGCGCCGCCGATGCGCTCGCGCTCGCGCGCGACCTGCGCGAGCGCGGGGCCGCGCGCCTCGCCGAGCAGCTCGCCGCCGCGTACGCGCTGGCTGCGGACGACTACGCGCTGCTCCAGCGGCTCGAGCCGCCCGAGGGCGGCGAGCGCTTCCTGCTCGCCGTCGGCGGGCTCGTCGCGAGCGGCAAGAGCACCGTCGCGAAGCTCGTCACGCGGCGGCTCGGCGCCCCGCGCGTCGTCGCCGACGACGTGCGCGCCGCGCTGCTCGACGGCGCGGAGGACGCCGCGCACGAGCTGGCGTGGGCGTCCGACCTCGCGGACCGCGTCTACGCGGGCCTGCTCGCGCGCGGGGGCGAGGTGCTGGCGAGCGGGCGCTCCGTCGTGCTCGACGCGTGCTTCCCGACCGAGGCGCGGCGCCGCGCCGCCGCCGCGCTCGCCGCGCGCCACGGCGTGCACTTCGTGTTCGCGGTGTGCGACGCGCCGCTCGAGGACATGGTCGCGCGGCTCCGCCTGCGCGACCGGCGCGACGGCGGCCCGCCCGGCGGCTGGGACAAGATCGCGCGCGAGGTCGCCCGCACCTGGGAGCCGCCGCGCCGCGGGGCGTACGTCCCCCTCGACACGAGCTTCCCGCGTGCGGCGTGGCTGCGCGCGCTCGGCCTCGGCAAGCGGGACGCCCCGTGACCCGCCGCCCGGCCGCCGTCACCTTCGACTGCTGGAACACGCTGCTGCGCGAAGAGGACTGGCCCGAGGCGCAGCGGCGCCGCGCCGACGCGCTGTTGCACGCGGCGCGCGAGACGGGCGCGCGCATCGAGCTGGAGCAGGCGGTGGCCGCCTTCGAGCGCGCCTGGAAACGCCACCACGAGCTCTGGGTCGAGGGCGTCGCGAGCGGCGCGCGCGAGATCGCGGGCTGGGCCATGCACCAGCTCGGCGCGCTGACGCACGGCGCGAGCTTCGAGCTGCTGGTGGCGCACTTCGAGAACGCCTCGCACTCGAGCTGCGTCGTCGCGCTGGAGGGCGCGGTGGAGACGGTCGAGCGCCTCTCCGCCGCCGGCGTGCCGTGCGCGCTCGTCTGCGACACCGGCCTGACCCCGGGCCGCGTCGTGCGCGAGCACCTCGCGCGGCTCGGCCTGATGCCGGGCCTGCGCGCGCAGACCTTCTCGGACGAGGTGGGCGTGCCGAAGCCCGACCCGCGCATGTTCCACGCCGCGCTCACCGCGCTCGGCGTCTCCGCTGCGAGCGCAGTCCACGTGGGCGACCTGCGCCGCACCGACGTCGCCGGCGCGCGCGGCGTCGGCATGGGCAGCGTGCGCCTCAGCGCCGCCTACGACGACGCCGCCGACCTCCCCGACGCCGACCACGTCGCCCCGAGCCACGCCGCCCTGCGCGAGCTCCTCGGCGTCGGCTGAGGCGAGCTCAACCGCCTGCGCCGAGCTTCTTGCGGAGCGCCGCTGGGGAGGTGCCGAACCAGCGGCGGCAGGCGCGGCCGAAGTTCGAGGCGTCTTCGTAGCCGAGGCGCCAAGCCACTTCGCCGACGCTGAGGCTCGCGTCGGAGAGCAGCAGCCGGGCGCGGCCCTGCAGGTGGCGCTCGAGGACCTCGCGGTACGAGGTGTCGCACTCGGCGAGGCGGCGGTTCAGCGTGCGGCGCGAGAAGCGGAGCTGCTGGGCGGCGGCGGCGAGCGGCAGGCCGGCGTCGCCGGCGGCCTCGAGCAGCTGCTCGAGCCGCGCGATCAGGAAGTCCTCGCCCTCGAGCCGGCGCGCCTGCACCTCGAGCTTCGCGACGGCGCTCGCGAACATCACCGGGTCGGCCATCGGGCAGGGCAGGGCGAGCCACGCGGCGGGCAGCGTGACGCGCGTCTCGGGACGCCCGAAGCGCACCTCGCCGTGGAAGTGCTCGCGGTAGCGCTCCGCGTACGCGGGCTCGGGGTACGCGAACTCGAAGCGCGCCTCGCGCACGGGCCGGCCGCGCACCGACTCGACCATCGCCTGGAGGCTCAGGAACAGCGCTTCGAGCAGGGGGACGCGCTCCACCTCGCCGAGCGGCACGCGCTCCTCGACCGTCAGCTGGTACGTGCGCTCGCTCTGCTGCGAGCTGGTCCTGAAGTAGGGCGAGCGCACCCAGCCGAAGCGCTCGATCACGTCGAGCGCCGCGGCCAGCGTGGGTGCGCTCACGGCCGCGAAGCCGAGCGGGCCGTGCGTCGAGGTGTGGAAGCCGCTGCCCGCGGTGAGCGCCCAGCCGGACGGGAGGCGCGCCGCGAGGTTGTGGATCAGCGCGAGCGTCTGGCCGAGCGTGCCCTCGGCCGCGGGGTCGGCGCGCTCCGCGGGCGTCACCCCCGTGCCGGCGAGCAGCACGGCCTCGGCCTCGGGCCCGCCGCCGAACTCGCGCAGCAGCAGCCAGAAGTAGGCCATCGGCATCGGCAGGCTCTCGAACGACCGGCTCGCCATCGCGACGCCTCCGCCTGGCCCCCTGGCGCGAACTGACCGGAGCTTGGCGCAGCCTCCGCTCCTCGCGCGAGCCCCCCGCGGCGATGCTGCTTCCCACGGAGGTACCCAGCATGAAGGTCTTCACGCTCGAGCGCGCGGACGCCGCGCCCATCACGTACACGGACAAGAAGCGCTGGCTCTGGCTGGCCTCGCTCGCCCTGCCGACGCTGCCGCTCGGCGCCATCGCGGCCACGGTCGCGACCGGCCGCGAGCTGTTCCTGCTCGCGCCGCTCGTGTTCTTCTACGTCGCCGTGCCGATCCTCGACGCCCTGGTCGGCGAGGACACCAGCAACCCGCCCGAGGAGCTGGTCTCCCAGCTCTCGGCCGACCGCTTCTACCGCTACCTCACCTGGGCCACCGTGCCGCTCTACTTCGTGACGCTGACCGCCGCCGCCTGGTTCGTCGGCACGCAGGAAGTCTCGGCGCTCGGGATCCTGGCCGTCGCGCTCTCGGTCGGCTTCTACAGCGGCACCGCCATCACGGTGGGCCACGAGCTCGGCCACAAGAAGGAGAAGCTCGAGCGCTGGCTCGCGAAGATCGTGCTCGCGGTGCCGGCGTACGGGCACTTCTGGGTGGAGCACAACCGCGGCCACCACCGCGACGTCGCCACGCCCGAGGATCCGGCCAGCTCGCGCTACGGCGAGAACATCTACCGCTTCGCGCTGCGCGAGATGCCGGGCGCGCTGCGCCGCGCCTGGTCGCTCGAACGCGACCGCCTGGCCCGCGCCGGCAAGAGCGCGTGGAGCCGCGAGAACGAGATCCTCCACTCCTGGGCCATCGCCGCCGCGCTCCGCGTCGCCTTCGTCGTCGCCTTCGGCCCGGTGCTGATCCCGTTCCTGCTCGTCCACGACTTCCTCGCGTGGTGGAGCCTCACCAGCGCCAACTACATCGAGCACTACGGCCTGGTGCGGAAGAAGGGCCCGGACGGCAAGTACGAGAACCCGAAGCCGCACCACTCGTGGAACAGCAACCACGTCGTCTCGAACCTGATCTCCTTCCACCTCGAGCGGCACTCCGACCACCACGCGCACCCGACGCGCCGCTACCAGGCGCTGCGCCACTTCGAGGAGCTGCCGCAGCTCCCGGGCGGCTACTCGCTGATGTTCCTGCTCGCCTACCTGCCGCCGCTCTGGTTCCGCGTGATGAACCCGCGCGTGCTGGCGCTGGTGGACGGCGACCTCTCGCGCGTCAACACCGGCGTCGCGGAGGCCGCGTGATGGGCGCGAAGCTCTGGCGCTGCCCCGAGTGCGAGTGGCTCTACGACGAGGCGCGCGGCGATGCGGGGGAAGGCTTCCTGCCCGGCACCACGCTCGAGGACTTCCCTGCCGACTGGTCGTGCCCCGACTGCGGCGTGCGCCACAAGGGCGAGTTCGAGCAGGAGGGCGGCTGAGGGCTAGTCGCGGCCGCGCCAGAAGGCGATGGCGAGCGCGATCATGATGAGCGCGCCGATCCGCGGCTCGGGCAGCGGGGCCAGCGGGGTCGGGTCGAAGGTGAGGCCGTCGAGGCCGAAGTCCGAGCCGCGAAACACGATGCGGCGGATGCCCTCGGCGCGCTCGATGCCGAGAAAGCTCGTGCCCCACGCGGCGACGCTCGGCGCCCCGATGGTGATCGACTCGAGGAGCGCGTTCGTCGCGCTGTAGACCTCGAGGGTGATCGTGGTGCCCGCCATGCCCGCCACCCACGCGCCCACCTGGTACATGTCGGTCGCGAAGGACAGGTCGAGCACGGCGCTGCCGGCGCCGAGGCTGTCGAAGGCGCCGAGGTAGGTGCTCGACGGCAGGCCCCAGGGATCCGGCACCTGCGCGGCATTGCCCACGGAGCCGTTCGCGCCCCAGTTGTTCACGGCGCCGGCCGCGCCCGCGTTGTGCAGGAACGCGCCGTTCGCGAACAGGCCCGGGTTCGGGCCGAGCAGCGAGACGCCGGAGACGAAGCTGTACGCGCTCACGCTGCCGGGCAGCACGATGTTCGCGAACGCCGAAGCGGCCACGTTCGGGCCGACGCCGACGCCCTCGAAGTTCTCGACGAGCTGCGCGCCGCTGAAGTCCGCGGCCGTGATCGGCGCGGCAGCGGCGGCGGAAGCGGTGAGCGCGCACGCGGCGGCGAGGAAGGGTGCGAGGCAGTTGCGCATGGGGGGTCCACTCCTGGGTGGGCCGGACCCCTCTTCCAGCACCGGCAGCCTGTTACGTCACGGGCTGCACGAAACCTGAGGGGATCCCCACGGGAACCTCACATTCCAGCCAGTGGGCGAGCAGTCGGAGTCCGCTCATGCCCGGTAGCGTGCGGATCGTCTCGTCGTGCTTGCGCGCCGCCGCCGCGCCTTCGGGCCCCGAGAAGAGATGGGCGGCCACGAAGCGCGCCTCGCCGTCGCGGTGGACCCCGCTCCCGACCGGCGCCCAGAAGCGCGTCACCAGGAAGCGCGCGAGCCGCTGGGTGCGGGGCGCGGCGAGCCGGCGCCGGGCCTGCTCGAAGTAGAACGAGAAGTGCCGCGACTCGTCGCGGGCGAGGCGCCCGCACAGGTCCATCACCAGCGGGTGGCCGGAGAGGCGCGCGAGCCGGCGGTAGGCCATCACCGCGGTGAGCTCGTTGATCGCGCCCCACAGCATGTGGACGGCCGCGAAGTCCGAGCGCCAGCGCGCGACCCAGGCCGTGCCGGCCGAGGTGACCCGCTCGCGCCAGCTCTCGCGCCCGGTGGGGCGCGGGCCGAGGGGCGTCCCGTTCGCCTCGAGCAGCGCCGCGATCGCGAGGCCGTGCGCGGTCTCCTCGTAGACCCAGCCCGACAGGAAGCGCCCGATCTCGGGCTCGTGCGCGGCGGGCGTCGCGAGCAGGCTGCGCAAATAGAACGGCGTATAGCTCTCGACGCCCTCCATGTAGCGGAGCGTGCGCACCGTCTCGGCGTCGAGCGGCTGCGCGCGCAGCGCCTCGACCGGGAACGACGGTGCGTCGAGCACTGCCGAGCGACTGCGATAGTCGTCCAGGGCCAGGGGCGGCATCCCTGATTTACGTAGCAGGTCGGGAGCCGGTTCGGTGCCACCGCCGCGCTCCGCCGTCGTATGCTGCGCCGGTGCGAGATACCCCCAGCCGACACCGGCTCGACCGCCGCCTCGCGGACGGCCGGCTGCGCGCGCGCCACGTGCGCACCGTCGCGCGCGCGCTGGCCGCGCGGCGCGAGCCCGCCGAGGACGGCGCCTCCGCCACGCCCGAGGCGCTCGCGCAGCGGCTCGCCGTGCGTGCGGCGCAGCTCGAACAGACGAGCGCGCCGCTGCGCGCCGCGCTCGGCGTGCTGCTCGCCTACCAGCGCTTGTTCCTCGAGGACGGCGAGGTCCTGTTACACGAGCGCGTGGCGGAGGGCCGCGTCGCGCAGCTGCACGGCGCGCTCTCGTGTGCGACCGTCGCCGTCGAGGGCGCGGCGCGCGTGCGCTTCGGGCCGCCCGCGCAGGATGCGCGCGGCGACGCCGCCGAAGACGTCGCGCGCCTCGCGCTCGACCTGCGCGCGCGCGGCGGCGCGCGCCTCGCCGAGGCGCTCGTCGCGGCCTATGCGCTCGCCGCGGACGACTACGGCCTCTACCGCGTGCTGGCCTTCTACGAGCGCGACGCCGCGTGCGCGCTCGCGCTCGCGG
>Ga0187892_10004863_pt1 | contig 21983 bp, 15 predicted proteins | sample MA1701073metaG_FD_139345 | JGI IMG/M metagenome (GOLD analysis project Ga0187892, IMG submission 139345) | Bio-ooze microbial communities from a basaltic lava cave in the Kipuka Kanohina Cave System on the Island of Hawaii, USA - MA170107-3 metaG ... | reverse complement strand
TTTCATGGGCTTCAGGTTCCTTCGGATGCGCGCGCGCGCCGGCAGCCCGGGGTTGGACCCGTGCCGCCGTCGATTTCCACGCAGGATACTACGATAGACGCCGGGGCCGGGAAAGCCGTTGGAACGGCGGCGGCCGGGCTGGCCCGTTGCTCAGCCCTTGGATGCGGGTCCTGGCCGGGCCGAGGGGGACACGTAGAGCGCGTCGTGGGCTGCGCGCCGGGCATCTTCGAGATCGGCTTCGACCATGATGCGGGCCAGCTCCTTGAATGTGACCCGCGGCTGCCAGCCCAGCTTTTCGCGGGCTTTCGACGGATCGCCTAGCAACAGGTCGACTTCCGTGGGACGGTAGTAGCGTGGATCGATCTCGACATACGGCTGCCAGTCGAGGTCGAGCAGGCCGAAGACCTCGTCCAGGAACTCGCGGACCGAATGGGTCTCGCCCGTCGCGATCACGTAATCATCCGGCTCATCCTGCTGCAGCATCAGCCACATCGCCTCGACGTATTCCGGAGCGTACCCCCAGTCGCGTTGTGCGTTGAGGTTTCCCAGGAACAGCTTGTCCTGCAACCCGACTTTGATGCGGCAGGCGGCCCGCGTGATCTTGCGCGTGACGAATGTCTCGCCGCGGCGCGGACTCTCGTGATTGAACAGGATGCCATTGCAGGCGAAGAAGCCGTGCGCCTCGCGGTAATTGCGCGTGATATGGAACGCGTACGCCTTGGCGCAGCCGTACGGGGAACGCGGATAGAACGGCGTGGTTTCGCGTTGGGGCGTTTCCAGAGCCTTGCCATACAGCTCGGACGAGCTGGCCTGGTAGAAGCGTGGCGTGATGCCCGTTTGACGCATGGCTTCGAGCAGGCGGATCGTGCCCAGCCCGCAGATCTCACCCGTGTATTCCGGTACATCGAAGCTGGTCCGCACATGGCTTTGCGCACCCAGATTGTAGATCTCGTGCGGCTCGATCTCGCGCAGCAGCCGGCTCAGCACGCTGCCATCCGCAAGATCGCCGTAATGAAGGAACAGCCTGGCGCCGAACTCGTGCGGATCCTGGTAGATGTGGTCGATGCGCGCGGTGTTGAAGCTCGAGGACCGCCGGATGATGCCATGGACCTCGTAGCCCCTGGCGAGCAGCAGCTCCGTCAGATAACTGCCGTCCTGTCCCGTGATCCCGGTGATGAGCGCTTTGCGTATTGCGGCCATGCCTGTTTCCCTCATGAGCCATCGAAGCTGTAGACAAGGCGGGCGCGGTCGCGATGCGCGAGGAACCAGTCGATCGTGCGCTCGAGCCCGAGTTCCAGCGGCGTGTTCGCGCGGAATCCGAATCGCTGCTCCGCCCGTGTCACGTCGAGCGACCGCCGCGGTTGACCGTCGGGACGTGACGCGTCGTATACGATGTCCCCTTCGTAGCCGACGATTCCGGCAATCTTCGAGACAAGATCGGCGATCGTGATTTCGCGTCCGGTCCCCAGGTTCACGGGATCCGCGCCGTCATAATGCTGCGCAGCGAGCAGAATCGCATCTGCGCAGTCCTCGACGTAGAAGAACTCGCGGCTCGCGCGGCCGGTCCCCCACACGGAGAGCGCAGGCGCGTGTGCTTCGCGCGCTTCCACACATTTGCGGATCAGCGCGGGGATCACGTGACTCGTTTCAAGATCGAAGTTGTCGCCCGGCCCGTACAGGTTTGCCGGCAGCAGGTAGATGCCATTGAATCCGTATTGCTGGCGGTACGCCTGGAGCTGCACCAGCAGCGCCTTCTTGGCTACGCCGTAGGGCGCGTTCGTTTCCTCCGGGTAGCCGCTCCATAGATCATCTTCGCGGAACGGCACGGATGTGAATTTCGGATAGGCACAGACCGTACCGATCTGCACGAACTTGGCGAGTCCTGCCTTGCGTCCCTCCTCGATCAGGTTGACGCCCATGACGAGGTTGTCATGGAAGAAGCGGCCCGGGTTGTTCTGGTTGGCGCCGATCCCGCCCACGCGCGCGGCCAGATGGATGACCAGATCGGGCGTGGCTTCACGGTAGAGGCGGCGCACGTCGGCAATCTCGACCAGGTCGCATTCGGAGCTGCGCGGAACGACGACATCGCGGCAGCCCGCAGCCTCGAGTCGCTGCACGACAAACGTGCCGAGAAAACCCGCACCGCCCGTCACGACGACGCGCTGCCGGCTCCAGAACTCAGAGGGATCGCCGTTCATTCCTCAGACTTGCCGCGCAAGCGCGTCCGGAATCTCACGGAATCGTATAGAGCGTCCAGCGCCGGCCTGCCACGGCCACAGGAAGGTGCAATGGAGTAGTGCTGGACGCCAGCACGAGATGAAACCGGTACTTCTCGCGCAGCCGGCGCCATTGCTCCGGGCTCCGTTGTTCCCAGTCCCGCGACCATGCATCGCAGTAGGTGCCGACGCGGGCGCCGCCGCAGGCGGTTTCGAGCCAGGGCAGATTCTCGTAGTCGACGCCGTACAGGTCGCGTGCCATCATGCCGATCGCAGGCGCCAGGTCCGGCATGTAGGTCATCATCCAGAGCGTCTTGTGCTCGAAGAGGACGGGCTGGCGCGTCTTGGCCTGAAGCTCGGGATTCGGCAGAAACGTCGTGAGCACAGGCGCATCGGGCGCGGCGTTGGCATCGAGCCAGGCATCCAGCGCCCGCGTTTCCGCCGTCTGCATGTCGACGCGCGTGTTGCCGAGAGAGATCGGATCCGCCGTGCGCCCGGGCATGGCGGCCAGCGCGAGCAGCAGTGCGCCGGGCAGGACGATCCGCGCAGGCGCAATGCGGCCGAGCCGGTCGGCGAACGCCGCGACCGGTGCGAGGGCCGGCGCCCACCGCAGGATCAGCACGCCGCCCACGGCAACGGCAACCACGTACAGCACAATGCCGGACGCCGGCAAGTACGTCGCTAACACACCGGTCAGCACGAGAAACGCGATGCCTGCCGCAATGCGCTGCCGGCCGAGGGCCCCGAGCCATTCACAGGCCAGGATCAGACTCAGCAGCAGGAACAGGACGTTGCGCGAGAAGATGGACCGCGTGCGCGCGAAGGTGAGCACGTCGGCGGCGGCCAGCGCGCCGACGAGCAGCAACGCACCGACCGCGGCCAGTACCAGGGCCCGGCGCCGCGCATCCAGCCCGTCGGCACCGGCGCTGAGCGCAGCCGCTGTCATGGGCAGCAGCAGTGCGGCGGACAGGTTCGAGTACCGGCTGGGCATGGTCAGCAGAACGATATCCGGCAGGGAGCCCGTGAGCATCTGGAGCAGCCACGTCCCGTATATGTAACTCCAGACCAGCGCGCCGAAGCCGAGCAGCCAGCCGCATTGCGCGCGGACGGGTGAGTCGTTCACGCGCGCGCGCCACCACAGAAGGCCGCCCACGACAAGGAACGCCGCCGCATTGGCGAGATACGGAAAGCTCGCAGCCGGCAAGAGAGTGCGGTGTCGATCGGTCCAGCGCGTGAACTGCTCGCGGATCAACTCGCCGCTGCCGGCAACGTCGTAGGGCGCAATCGGCGGCCGGTGATCGGCCATCAGCCGGATCGCGACGTACAGCAGCACGCAGACGGCAAGACCGACGCCGCCCCAGAGCAGGATCCGCCGGCGGGCCTCCGCGTCCTTGTGAAGGCCGCGCGCCAGGAAGAACAGCCCCGCGAACGGCCACAGCACGAGCGCGAACATCGCGTGAATCGACGGCAGCAGGCCCAGCAGAAGGCCGGAGCTGCGCCACATGCCACCGAGCGTGAACGCCAGGGTCAGCAGGCCGACGTGCAGCCCGATCTGACCGTTGCTGTACATTCCCGGAAACGCCGGCATGGGATAGTTGCCGACGAGCCGCAGATTCGCTTCCGCCACCAGCAGCGCAGCGGCAACGTAGCCCCAGACCGCGTCCCGCGTCAGCACGTACGCCACGGCAAAGGCGGCGAACAGACTGACAAACAGCCCGAGCACGTTGCGCGACGCCGAAATCATCGCGTCGGAGACGTGCAGCCACGAGGCGAGCGCAGCCAGGTAATGCGAGAGACTGTAGGCCTGCGTGTAGTAAATCGCGTGCGGATGGCCCGCCTCGTATCGGGTCTGGCCAAGCAGGACCTGTGATGCGATGACCGACTCGTCCAGAACGATGCCGTTGATCAGGACTTGCAGGATCGCGTACGCCAGGAAGATCAGTGCCGCCTGGCGCAGCACGCGGCCCGGCGGTGGCCCGTCTGACGCAGCGAACGGTCCGGGCTCTGCAGCCCGGGCCGACTGCGCGGCTTCAGCCAGTGTCACGACCGGGCTCCCCGCGCGCCGATTCACGCTCGCGTTTCTGCACCTTCAGCTCGCGCCGGATCAGGCGGATCACACTTCCGTTCATCACTCAGGCAAGCCTGGATCGACAGGCCCGCGCGGCCGCATCGGCTGCATCGCCATCTCTCGTGCGCGCTGTCGTCCCGTCATGCCCGCCGCGTCTCGGAAGTCGGTCCGGCTCGGGTGAATGCCCGGCCAGCCCGCTCGCGGCGTTGCAAGAGTGTCGCCACCGGCCTCATGCTACGAATACCCCGCGGCCGGACACCCGGCGGAGGCGGTTTGCGTAGCCCGGGCGGGACAACTGCCGAGCCCTCTCCACAGGGACCGGCCACCGTCGACCCCTCGCGCCGTTTGCCCCGGGACTGCCGCGCTTCTACGTTTGCCGTGACGCAGACAGCGAGGCACGACATGCAGCGACGCGACGCGTTACGATACCTCGGTGCGGCCGCGCTGGCCCCGCTGGCGGCTCGACTTTCCGCGGAAGAGCGCTGGCAGCTGGGGCTGAGCCTGCATCGCCGGATCGAGGGTACGGCGCAGGCCGGCGCTGCCTTGAGCTCCACGCAAATGGCGGAAGTCCGCGCCCTTGCGGACACGATCCTGCCGCGGACCGATACGCCCGGCGCCGTGGACGTGGGTGCACCCGCCTTTTTCGACCTGCTTCTCGCCGAGTGGTACACGGACACCGAGCGCACACAGCTGATCGCCGGCCTCGATGCGCTGACTGCGCGCTGCCGCGCGGTGCAGGGTCGCGCCTTCGCCGAGCTCGATGACAACGCGCGCAAAACGTTCGTCGCCTCGCTCGACGGCCGGCGCGGCGAGCCGGGCACGGCCGAGGCCGCATACGCGCGCGTCAAGGAAGTCATCGTGTTCGCGTTCCTCACATCCCAGCCGATCGCGCCGCTGCTTCAGTCGATGCCGATCATACCCGGCCGTTTCGACGGCTGCGTTCCCGTCTGAGCCATGGCACAGGCAAATACGTACGATGCGATCGTCGTCGGCAGCGGCATCTCCGGCGGCTGGGCGGCCAAGGAGCTGTGCGAGCGCGGGCTGCGCACGCTGGTGCTCGAGGCCGGCCGCACGATCGAGCCAGACGAGGAGTACGTCGAGCACGTGCAGCCGTGGGAGCTGCGCTTTCGCGGGCGTGGCGATCGCAAGGCGCTCGAGCGCGACCAGTTCATTCAGAAGAACTGCTACGCCTGCGACGAGTGGGCCTCCAAATTCTTCGTCAACGATCGTGAGAATCCGTACGAGTTCGACACAGACAAGCCGTTCCACTGGATCCGCGGGCGCCATGTCGGCGGCCGCTCGATCACCTGGGGCCGCCAGGTCTACCGCTGGAGCGACCTCGACTTCGAAGCGAATCTGCGCGAGGGCATCGCTGTCGACTGGCCCATCCGCTACGCCGACATTGCACCGTGGTACGATCACGTCGAACGATTCATTGGCGTGAGCGGCCAGGCCGAAGGATTGGCGCAGCTGCCCGACGGCCGGTTCCTGCCACCCATGCAGCTGCGCTGCGCCGAACAACTCGTGCGCGACCGCATGCGCGCAAAGTGGGGCGCGGACCGCGTGCTCACCATCGGCCGCTGCGCAATCCTTACGCAGGACCACAACGGCCGCGCCGCCTGCCACTACTGCGGACCCTGCGAGCGCGGCTGCATCACGCACTCCTACTTCAGCAGCCTTGGCTCGACGCTGCCGGCCGCGCGCAGCACCGGCAACCTCACGCTGCGGCCCGACAGCGTCGTGCACAGCGTGTTGTTCGATGAGTCCCGCGACCGCGCAACCGGCGTTCGCGTCATCGATCGACTCACGCTCCAGTCCACCGAGTATCGCGCGCGCATCGTGTTCCTCTGCGCGTCCGCGCTCGAGTCCACCCGCATCCTGCTCAACTCGAAGACGCCGCGCTTTCCGGACGGACTCGGCAGTTCCGGCGGCCAGCTCGGCCGAAACGTGATGGACCACGTATTCGGCGCCGGCGCGCGCGGCACCATCGCCGGCATGGAAGACCGGAACTCCTGGGGCCGCCGCCCCAACGGCATCTACATTCCGCGGTTCCGCAACGTGAAAAACCGCGAGTCCGGGTTTCTCCGCGGCTACGGATTCCAGGGCGGCGCTTCCCGCTCGACACTGCCCGGTCCCGACGCGGGGTTTGGCGCCGACTTCAAGCTCGCGCTGCTCCGCCCGCGCGAGCTCGGTCCCTGGCGCTTCTCGATCGGCGGCTGGGCCGAGTGCCTGCCCCGCGAGGATAACCGCATCGCGCTCCACCCCACGCTCACCGACCGCTGGGGCATCCCCGCGCTCCGCATCGACTGCACCTGGGGACCCAACGAGCTCGCCCTGCTCGAGGACATGCAGCTCACCGCCACTGAAATCCTCGAGGCCGCCGGCGCTACCGACATCCGCACCTACAACGACCATCTGCCGCCCGGCCTCTGCATCCACGAGATGGGCACGGCGCGCATGGGCCGCGATGCGAAAACCTCCGTGCTCAATGCGAACAACCAGGTCTGGGACGCGCCCAACGTATTCGTCACCGATGGCGCCTGCATGACGTCGTCGGCCAACCAGAATCCGTCGATCACCTACATGGCGCTCACCTCGCGCGCCGCCGCGTTCGCCGTCGAGGCGATGCGGAGGAACGAACTTTGAGTACTCTCACGCAGGGGCGGAGCGGCGCCGAGAGAGAGGGGCTGGGGTGGCTCACGCAGAGGCGCAGGGGCGCAGAGAGGGAGCGGGCGTGAGGAGGAGACGGGCGATTGGTGCCATCGCGGGAAGCCTGGTGGCCGGTGCGGGCGCGCGTGTGGCCGCAGCCGCGACCCCCGCATCGCAACAGCAGGGCCGGCTCAAGCAGTCCGTCTCGTACTGGCCCTATTCCCGAATTCCGCTGCCGGAGTTCGCGCGGCGCGTGAAGGAGATCGGACTCGTTGCCATCGACTTGCTGCAGCCGGAAGAGTGGCCCGTGGTGCGGGATGCCGGCCTCGTCTGCTCGATGGGCTACCCATCGAAGCGCCGCGACTTCCTGACACGCGGCTTCAACGACCGCGCCAACCACGACCTGCTCGTGGACGAGCTGCTCCAGACCATCCCCATGGCCAAAGCCGCCGGCGTGCCCAACGTCATCACCATGTTCGGCAATCGCAACGGCCGGCCGGATGGCGAGGGCGCCGACAACTGCATTGCCGGGCTTTCGCGCGTGAACGCCGCCGCCGAGCAGCATGACATCACGGTCTGCGTCGAGCTGCTCAACAGCAAGGTCGATCACAGGGACTACATGGGGGACCACACCGCGTTCGGCGTCCGCGTCGTTCAGGGCGTTGGATCACCGCGCGTCGAACTGCTCTACGACATCTACCACATGCAGATCATGGAAGGCGATGTCATCCGCACCATCCGCGACAACCTTGCGCACATCGCGCACTTCCATACCGGCGGCGTACCCGGCCGCCGCGAGATCGATGCCGGACAGGAACTGAATTACCGCGCCATCTGCTCCGCCATCGCCGACGCCGGATTCACCGGCTTCCTCGCCCACGAGTTCGTGCCCTCGCGCGATCCGCTGACCTCGCTCCGCGAAGCATTCCAGCTCTGCAACGTCTGAACGGCTGTGCCGCCAGGCGCCGCCTCGATCAGCCTTCGACAAAGACGGCGAGCAGCCAGTAGAAAACCGCGGCCAGCGTAGCCGATGCCGGGATCGTGAGAATCCACGCCCAGACGATGCGCGTGGCTACCCCCCACCGGACGGCCGACAAGCGTTGGGTCGCGCCCACGCCCACAATCGAGCCTGTGATGGTGTGCGTTGTGCTCACGGGGATGCCGAACGCAGTCGCCAGCATGATGCTGATCGCGCCGCCCGTCTCCGCGCAGAATCCGTTCACCGGCCGAAGCTTCGTGATGCGCGTGCCCATCGTATGTACGATTCGCCACCCGCCCAACAGCGTACCCAGCGAGATGGCGCTGTACGCGCCAATCTCGACCCAGAACGGGATGCGTGTAGCGTCCGCGACATGGAACCAGCGCAGGAACCCCGTCTGATCCGCAAACAGCGCATTGCTGGCAGCCAGCAGACCCACGATGATGCCCATCGTTTTCTGCGCATCATTGGCGCCGTGCGAAAGCGAGAAGAAGGCGGAACTCGCCAGCTGCCCCACGCGAAAAATGCGATCGACCTTGCCGGGTGATACACGATGGAAGGTCCAGTACGTCGCAACCATCAACGTGAAACCCAGGCCGGCCCCGAGGACGGGCGACAGCACAATGAACGCGAGCGTCTTGGTCCAGCCCGCCGGAATGATGGCGCCGGCGCCCACCCGGGCGACCGCAGCGCCCGCGTATCCGCCAATGAGCGCGTGCGAGGAGCTGGACGGCAGGCCGAAGAACCACGTCGCGAGATTCCACGCGATCGCGCCCAGCAACCCCCCGAGCACCACACTCGGCGTGACCGCAGCCAGCTCGATCATCCCGCTGCCCACCGTCCGCGCCACCGCAGTGCCCACCGTGAATGCTGCCAGAAAGTTGAACGTCGCAGCCCATGCCACCGCGGCCAGCGGCGATAGCACGCGCGTGCCGACTACCGTCGCAATCGAATTCGCAGAATCGTGAAAACCGTTGATGAAGTCGAAGACAAACGCCACGCCGACAATCACCAGGACGTAGAAGACGGCGGACTCCACGGCTCAGCTGTGCTTCAGCGAGATGCTCTCGAGAACGTTGGCCACGTCCTCGCACTCGTCCATCGCGTTCTCCAGCAGGTCCAGCAGGTCCTTCCACTTGATCACTTCCAGCGGCTCCGGCGATCCGGCAAACAGCGTGGAAAGCGCTTCCTGATACAGCACATCCGCTTCCTCCTCCAGCCGCTTCACCTCGCGCATCCGCTCCGACACGATGCGCGGCTTGCGTACACTGACTACCGCGATCTCGATCGCCGTGCCGGCCCGAATCAGCACCTCCGTAAGGCTGCGCGCCGAATCGTGAACGTGCCGGATGCCGAATACCTGCGCGCGGCGCGCCGTTCCGTCCAGCAGATCGATCACATTGTCCAGCCGCGACGCCAGCAGGTGGATGTCCTCGCGGTCGATCGGCGTCACAAACGTCCGGTCGATCCGGCCGATGATCTCTCGCGTCAGTGCGTCCGCCTCATGCTCCACCGCCTTGATCGCCGCCGCGTGCTCGTCCAGACGGTCCGTCTCCCGGAACAACTGGTTCAGCAGCTTCGCCGACAAGGTCAGCCGAAGCGCCAGCTGGGCGAACATCGCAAAGAACTCCTCGTCACGCGGAAGTATGCGCACTACGCACCCCCTGACACGTTGCTCCGCCTCCGCGCCGGACCCTCGGCCACCGTACTGTAACGGAGCGGCGCCAGCATGATGCGGGCCTGTTACAATCGACGCAAATCGAGAGACCGCTTGCAAATGAATCGCCCGCCGCCACACGCATTCAGCGCGCGGCGGCGGGCGACGCGCTCGGCCGGGTTCGAGTTCGGACTGCCGGCCGCGCGAATTACGGGGTCCTTAGTTCCGCGTCACCGAGAGGCCCGTCACGATCGCGTCCGTGTTGTGGGCGAAGCGGATGCCGTAGACGCCGTCGGTCGACTTGAGCTTGCCGGCGCCGACGACGGCAGCCTTGTCATAGCTGCCGACGACGGTGCCATTGATGGCGCATTCGACCTTGTCGCCCTTGACGGAGACGGCGATTTCCTGTTGAACGGGCTGACCCGGGCCAGCGGCTTTGTTGACGGAAGCGTGAGGCTCGCCGCGGCGTCCGTTCATCTGGAACGGATCCGGGCCGAAGCCGCGGACGATGAAGGTGCCGCTGCCGTAAGCCGCGCAATAGAGGTAGGTCTGCCCGTCGGTGCCCATGTCATTGCCGGCGATGACAATGCCGTAGGGGTGCGGGTGGTTGTTCAGGCTCATGTACTGCGGCTCGCGGAACGTGGCCTTGACGGTATAGTTGCCACTGGCGGTGTTCGCGGGATTCCAGTAGACAACGGCGGGACCTGTGGTTACGCGGAGGCCGCCGCCTTCGGAGGACAGCTTGGCGTTGTTCAGCACTTCGCCTTTGGCCGCTTCACTGGCATCGATTTTCCCCTGCCAGCCCTGAACGAAGATGCCGCCGCCGGCCACTGCGCGGTTGGCATCCTGGGCCTGTGCGCCAGTCGCGCCGGCAACGAGCGCGATGGCGGTTGCTGCGAGAACGGAACCGTGGACGCGACGCATGAGCTTACCTCGCTGAAAGGGGTGGAATCGGGGACATAATAACGCGCCAGAACGGGAACCGGCCAATGAGTACAGCGGACGCGGTTCGGCGTTCCCCGGACGCGGCGCAGAGCCGGCCATGGCGGCGGCCGCAGTCGTCGGTCGAGTTCACTTGCCGGACTTTGCGACATCGCGGCGCAGGTCCTTCTCGAGGAACGGCACGCCTTCCTCGAGCCAGCGCGGCGCGGGTTCGCCGCGGAGGTAGTGATCGAAGAACTGGAAGTAGCGGATCGTCAGGTCGCGGCGATTCGCCAGCCCGCGCAGACCGTGGCCCTCGCCCGGGTAGGCCAGCAGCACGGCGCTCTTTTCGTTGAAGCGGAGCGCGTTGTAGAAGCCCAGTCCTTCCTGGAACGCGACGGTTGGATCCGCTGTGCCGTGCATGATCAGGAATGGCGCGGTGACTTCACGCACGTGAGTCCGTGCGGACTCGAAGCGGTACAGCTCGGGATCGTCCCAGGGGCTGGCGGCCTGGCGGCCCTGGCCGAACAGGTAGTAGTCGGACCCGTTGGCGCCGGAGCCGCCCGAGATCTGGTACGACCAGCCCCAGTTGTGACTGAAGTCGGACGTGAGATCCGTTACGCCGGCGCCCATGCCGACGGCGGCGAACAACCGGGATCGCGTGCCAATGAACGCGACACCCTGACCGCCGTAGCTGTGGCCGTGCACGCCGATGCGTGCGGGATCGGCGTAGCCCAACTCGATGACTTTGCGCGTAGCCGCCTCGACGCACTCCAGCATGTCGCTGTGCGAGGTGCGCGTATTGAAGTGCACATCGGGATTCATCGCGATATAGCCGCGGCTCACGGCTTCCATGGGAATCGAGCCCATGCCCGTGAGCAGCGAGGGCGACGGGTAGCGGTGCAGGTTCTGCGACATCTTCTCATAGAAGTTGACGAGCATGGGCCGGCGCTCTCCCGGCTGGTAATCCTCGGGCAGCGCCAGGATGCCCTGGAGCCGGACGCCCTTGCTGTTCGTGTAGTCGAACAGGATGCGGCGGCCCCACGTGAACTCCGCCTGCTGTGGATTGACGTCCGTGATTCTCTGGTTCTGCTTGAAGTCGCGGCCGGAGACGCGCAGATCGGGGAACTCGGAGAACGATTCGCGTGTGAACAGGTAGCGATCGGCCGCGGCCGCTTTTGACGGGCTGCCAAACAACGCGTCCTCGTAGACCAACTCTTTCATCTGGCCATTGTGCCATTCGTAGAAGCCTGCCTTCTTCGTCCATTGGCCGAACGCAGACAGCAGCACGGGTTTCGTGAGATCGATGGACTGCGCGCGCGCACGACGCAGCGGGCCGAGGTTTTCCGTCGATTCGACGCTCACGAAACGGAACCGGGTTTCGTTCCTGTCGCCCAGCCCGTTCGTCAGGTTGCGGGGCGGGCTGCCGTCGAGCGGCACCAGCCACAGGTCATACTGGTGCGTGAGAACGATGCCCTTGCCGTCGCGCGTCCATGAGGTCACGCCCCAGGACGGCTTCGGACCCGGGTTGTCGAACTCCGTGCTGATGAAGCTGATCTGGCTGCTCTTCATCAGGGGCGTCGAGCTGCCGGCGTCGAGGTTGTAGAGCTGGAACCGGTTGTCGCGCCAGTAGAGGAAGAAGCGTCCGTCCGGCGACGTACCGAGCACGTGGCTGCCGGTTGACGTGTTCGTGATCTGCGCGCGAACCATGAGCGTTCGCTGGCCTGTCGCCGTGTGGACGCGATACAGGTCCGCGGAAGGACGGCGATAGTCCGAAATGTACGCGCGGTCATCGCGGCCGATGCCCCACCGGCCGTCCAGCGTCAGCTCGATCTCGCGCATCGTCGAGTCCGCCAGCGTGATGAACCGCCCGCCGCCCACATCGAATGCGGAACGGAACGTGAAGTTGCGGTCTGCTTCGGCGCGAATCATCTGCACGGACTGGATGCGATCGTCGCGCGTGTTCCACACATCGACATTGGCGACTTCGTCCGTGCCTTTGCTGCGCAGCGTTGTGTCCGGCGCCACGCGCTGGTCGCGGATCCCGAAGAACACGAGTTTCCGGTCGGCGCTCCAGAGCAGGTCCCGCTTCTCGCTGACCACGAAGCCGGCCGGGAATCCTGGCGCGTCCGCGCCGAGAACGACGGGCCGTGCCGCAGCGCCGGACCGCGGCGCGAGCAGGCTGTAGACGTCGGACAGCGCGATCAGCGAATTCTCGCGCTCGCGTTTCCCTTCGATTTCCCGCCCTTTCAGGGCCGCCAGGGCCGTTCCTTCCTCATCCCACGTCACGCGGCTGTAACTGACGGTGTCGTCATCGATCGAGCGAAGCTGTCCGCTGCGCAGGTCGAGGACGTACAGCCCGTTCGCGTCCCGTGAGCTGGCATCAACGGAATAGGCGAGCAGGTCGCCCGTGCGATTGAAGCTTGCCTCGTTCACGCTGCCGAGCAGCTGGTCCGTGCCGCTGCGCAGGTCGCGCACAAGGACATCGACGCCCTTGTGCCGGGCTCGCGCGTCCGCCGCACGCCGCCGGAGCATGAGGTGCCGGGAGCCGGGCGCAAAAGAAAGCGTTTCGATGTCGTCCCAGGTCACCTTCGCGCCTGTGGCAAGCTCCATCAGTTGCGCCTTGCGCGTGACCGGGCGCGGCGGCGTCGCGTCGCGCAGCTTTTTCGCTTCCGCGTAGGGCAGCTCGACAAAGTATGCGACCCAGCGGGAATCATCGGAGAACGCGGGCTGCGTACCGTTCTCGGTTTCCTGGACCTGCCCGCTGTTCAGATCGCGGACGTGCAGGACGGGTCGCGCATCGAGCGCGTTCGTGAAGCGAAGCCCCCAGGCGGCCCAGCGGCCGTCGCCCGAGATGCGGCTCTGCTCGATGCTGCGCCAGCGCGCGTAGTCGTCGATGGTCAGCACCTTCCTGGACGACTGCGCCCGAGCGTCCCCGGCCATGCCCGTTGCGGCCAGAATCAGCACGGCGAGCGTGCGCTGCGGTCTCCGACTTGCCGAAATGCGAATTCTCACGATCGGCCTCCTGCTCGAGCGATGATGGCGCGCTCGCGCATTCGTGGTGGTTATCCCGTTCACATGCCCGGTCCGAGCAGCACCCCGTTCAGCACCAGCCGGTCGAGCGACCGCCACCAGGCGCGAAACATCGGCTCATTGTTGAACAGAATGATGTGACCGTTGCCCACCGGTTCCTCGATGACGAGCGACGTATTGCGAAGCAGCCGCTCGGTATTGTCCGGGAACGCGAAGCCGGCGCGCAGCACCCTGCCCTCCGCCGGGAACACGGCGACGTTCGTGCCTTCACGCGAAAGTTTCAGGAAATTCGCGCCATCGAACAGGACGGTGAGCCGCGGCTCATTGTAGCCGTGCGTCAGCCAGTGAGTGCGATCGAGCAGCACGTCGAAGTGGCTGCCGGCCAGCGGCTCCGGCGTGTCCGGCCGCGCGGACGGGCTGACGACCGGCAGCAGCTCGTCGCGTGTGGTCACGCGCTGGCGCGCGGAGTTCGCGGCTGCGCGGCCGGCGGCCGTCGTGTCCGGCCGGTGCATCCGCGCGCTGGTCAGATTGACGTCCGGATCCGCGGCCCAGGCCGTGGCACCGCCCATGGTGATCAACGTACCGCCGCTCCGCACCCAGGCGCGCAGCGCGTCGGCGCCGGCGCGCCCCAGGCGCTGTGTGAGAAAGCCGGCCGACGCGTCCGGGATGATCACGACGTTGAAGCGCGACAGATTGCCGCCCAGCGACGTGGCGGCAATGGGCGTGAAACGGATGCCGTAGCGCTGCTCGAGCGTCCACCAGACCGCGCCGTACGCCGTCTGCGTGATACCGTCGCTGCCTACCAGCGCCACCTTCGGCTCAGGCAGATCGATGACGGCGCCCGAGCCGATGCCGTACTGCGCACTTTCCGTGAACGCCGACGCGACCGCGTACACCTCGACGCCGGCCTCGCGCGCGAGCGCCGCAATCCGGGTGTGCAGTGTCGAGTCGTTCCGCGCCACCCGCACGACGTAGGTTCCGCGTGGCAACGCGCGGCCGCCCGCCTCCACGGGCTGTACGGCGACCGCCACGCGGTAGCCTTCCGCCATCAGGTGCCACGCCAGCCGAAGCGCGCCGTTGCGATCCGGCGGAAAAACGTAGGCGGACTGCGCGCGGCCGCCGCCCACAATGCCGGACGGCACATCGACCGGCAATAACTCGCCGTTTACGCGCGGCCGTCCCGCAGACGGCTCTGGCAGACGCAGCAGATCGCCAGTGACCGGCGGCGCATCCTCCGTCCAGTACGCTTCGACACCGAAGGTCACGGGCAGGGACCACGCCGTCACGTCGTAGAACTCGTAGCCTTCCCGGTCCACGTTCGCCCCGCGCCGCTGGTTGCGCCGGAATCTGTCGAGCTGCGTCTTTGTAAATGCACTGTCCAACCCGGGTGACGGCTCGAGGAACGCCTTGGCCAGCCGCCCCTGCGGCTGCGCCAGGTCGACAACGTATGCGCCCGCGTCGAAGCGGCGCGCGCGGACCGAATCATCGGCGTAGGCGTGCGCGCGCGCCGCGGAGAACGCGCCGCTCGACCGTCGCACTTCGATGCCGGACCGCAGCAATGTGGCCGCCAGCTCGGCCGCACGGCCCGGATCCGAACCCGGCAGGAACACCACGCGCTTCATGGCGCCCGTCCGCCCTTCCGAGACCGCGCCCTGCCGGAACGCCAGATAGTCGCGCACCCGCTCGCTTCGTCGCTCCGCCGTCGCCTGGATCGTTGCCATCGCCGTCACGTAATGCTTCGCAATACCATCGCGGAACGAGAGCAGGGATCCGTCCGCCCTTCGGATCACCAGGCCGCGATGACCGCCGCCATCGGTCTCGTACGTCATGCCGATCGCGCCCGTGAGCGATGGCCACGAGTCCCAGTAGAACGGCCCGTAGAAGTCGAACACATCGCGCGAGTAGTACATCCAGCCGTAGCGGTCGAACGCGCTCGCATTGGCGCGGCCGTAGATCTCCATCCACCGATCGAACGACGTACCCGCCAGGTTCAGGTTCATCGGCGCCGCGGTCGGCGGAAAGAAGTACGTCGGTACCTGCCCGTGCTGGTCGATTGCGACCATCGGCGGCCACCGCAGATAGCCGCCCACCAGAGCCCGCACTTCCCGCTGCGTCGTCGTCATCACATCGCGATTCATGTCGAAGCGGTAGTGATTGAACCGGCCCTGGATGCTCCACGGCTCGCTCTTCTCCAGCGAGCCCGGATCCGGACTGCGCACGCCCACCGAGTTGTACCATACGGCAAAGCGTTCGTGGCCGTCCGGGTTCGTGCTCGGATTCAGCACCACCAGCACATTGCGGAGCGCCTGCACGGTCGCCGGCTCCTCGCTCGCCGCCAGCTGGTACAACGTCTGCATTGCCGTCTCGAAACCGGGCGCTTCGTTGCCGTGCACGGACTCGTTGATCCAGACGACGGCCGGCGTGCGCGCGACGATCGCGTCCAGCTCGGCCGCGCTGGCGCCGCGAGGGTCGGCCAGTCGAGCCAGATCGGCGCGGATCGCATCGAGGCGCGCGAGATTCTCCGGCGAGGTGATGAGGAACAGGCGCATGGAGCGGCGCTCGTTCGTCAGGCCGATCTCCTCGACGCGAACGCGGTCGCGCGCCGCCTCCGCGATCCCGAGCAGCACGCGCTCCTGCATCAGGAACTGGGTGTTCCAGTCGCCCACTTCGTAGCCCAGAATCGTCTCCGGCCGTGGCACCGCTGGTCGGTACGGCCCGCGGTCGTAGAACGAGAAGTTTCGATCATCGCGAATCGAGTCGGCCGCGAAACGGGTGGACTGCGCGAGCAGCGGCTGCGCTGTCAGGAGCAGCAGAGTCAGCAGGAGTCGTAGCATGCGCGAATGTCGGCTGGATGGATTCCCGGTTGTCAGGGCGCACGGCGTTCCGGCGCTCCAACATGCGCCGAGCGGCGTCCACCCGCCAGCCTGCGCCGGCGCGGTCCGCCACACGCGTCGGGCTCATCATCCCCGCCCGGCTCGGGCTCACCGCGCGCACCATGCGTTCTGCAGCGCTGCCGCTTCCAGAAAGACGCGCGCCGGAGTAGCTTTCGCGCGCACCGCACAGGACACCGGTTGGACGAAAGTGCAAGCCATGACCCGGATTTCACACACGCTGTTCGCCATTTCGACCTGCGGATTGCTGGCAACCGCGGCCGCTGCGCAGCAGAGCGCGGTGCGCCGGCCCGACCCGCGTCTCAACCTTGCGCCCGGCTGGACCGATGCGCGGCAGGCGATCCTCAATCTCGAGCTCGTCGCGCACCGGCCGCGGCCCGATGGATTCGTCAATGCGGCGGACCCCGGCTCATTCGCGTTCGCCAATTCCGACCTGGCGTTTGCCGGCGATCTCGTCTTTCAAGGCAGCTTCAACGGCTGGCAGGTCTGGGACATTTCGGATCCCGGGAAGCCCACGCTGCGGAAAGCGTTCCCCTGCCCCGGCGGTCAGGGCGATCTGTCGATTCACCGCAACCTGCTGATCATGTCGGTCGAAATGCCGAACGGACGGGTCGACTGCGGCACGACCGGCGTGTCCGACAGTGTCAGTGCGGACCGGTTCACCGGCGTCCGCATCTTCGACGTCAGCGACCTCGACCGGCCACGCCAGGTTGCGGCGGTCCAGACGTGCCGCGGCTCGCACACGCACACGCTCGTGACCGATCCCAACGATCCGGCTAACATTTACGTTTACGTGTCGGGCGTGAGCCCGGTCCGGCCTGCGGCCGAGCTTGCCGGCTGCTCCGGCCTGCCCCCCGAGCAGGACGCGGCCACTGCACTGTTTCGCATCGAAGTCATCCGCGTGCCCGTGGCGGCGCCGCACGAGGCCCGCATCGTCAACACGCCGCGTATCTTCGCGGACTCGACTGGCAACATCGCCGGTCTCTGGCAGGGCGGAACGCACGGCACCGGCACACAGGAAACGGCCGTCACCGACCAGTGTCACGATATCACCGCGTTTACGGAGATCGGACTCGCGGCCGGCGCCTGCTCCGGCAACGGCATCCTGCTCGATATCCGCGACCCCGCCAACCCGCGGCGCATCGACCAGGTCACCGACCCCAATTTCGCCTACTGGCATTCCGCCACGTTCAACAACGATGGCACGCGCGTGCTGTTCACGGACGAATGGGGTGGCGGCACGCAGCCGCGCTGCCGCGTAACGGACCGGCCGGAGTGGGGCGCGAATGCGATCTTCACGCGAGAGGCGGGCCGGCTCCGCTTTGCCGGCTACTACAAGATTCCGGCGCAGTCGGCCACGGAGAACTGCGTGGCGCACAACGGCTCGCTGATCCCGGTGCCCGGCCGAGACATCATGGTACAGGGATGGTACCAGGGCGGTATCTCCGTCTTCGATTTCACGGATCCCGCGCATCCCATCGAGATCGCATACTTCGACCGCGGCGCGATCAGCACGACGCGCGTGGTCCTGGGCGGCCACTGGTCCGCCTACTGGTACAATGGCCTGATCATCGGCTCGGAGATTGCCCGCGGCCTCGACATCCTGCGCCTCACACCCAGCGAATTCCTCTCGGAGAACGAGATCGAAGCAGCCCGACTCGTGCGCATGGAATCCTTCAATGCGCAGAATCAGACGAAGTTCAGCTGGCCTGCCACCTTCGTGGTCGCGCGCGCGTACGTGGACGGCCTCCTCCGGAGCGATGGGCTGCGCCGCGCCTGGGCTGACGACGTCCGCGAGCAGCTGGACAGCGCGGAACGGATGAGCGGCGCGGCGCGACAGGCGCCGCTCTCCGCGCTCGCGGCCAGGCTCGAAACCGAAGCGCAGACCACGCGCGATGCCGCACGCCTCCGCGCCCTCGCCGCCGTCGTGCGCGCGCTCGCGATGCCTCGCTGACGGCGCAGCGACAAGCTAGGCCGGCCGCACCTGCCGCATCGCGTCGCCGAGGGAGACCTGGGCCATGCCCGCCCAGGCGTCGCCCGCTTCCGCGATGCGCGCGCCCATGGTTCGAAGCGTGAAGGACTGCGGCAGCGCCGCACCCGTCTCGACCTCGGCCCACGTGCACGGCGCAGACACGGGTGCGCCCCGCTTCGGCCGAACGGTGTACGCTGCCGCGAATGTCGCGCTGAAATCGTTGCGTCCCGTGTCCACATAGATGCGCGTGCCGCGATCGGCCTTGCTGAACTCCTGCGTCAGCTGGCGCGGGAAGCGCTGCACCAGGATGCGGCCGATGGCGTGGGCGAAGCCGGCGACTTCGCCGGTATCCGACTCGCCGTTGAGCGCCACGACGATGTGGTAGCCCTTCGAGCCGGACGTCTTCACCCAGCAGGTCAGGCCCAGCTCCCCGAGCAGGTCGCGCAGCGCGAGCGCAGCGGCACGCAGCAGGTCCGCATCGTCGACGGACGGATCCAGATCGAACACGCAGAGATCCGGATGGTAGAGTTCGGGCACGCGCGATCCCCACACGTGCATGGTGATCGTATTCTGGTTCACCACCCAGAGCAGCGAAGGAAGGTCGAGGATCAGGGGATGGTGGACCACGCCGCCGTGTTTCGGCACATCGACGCGCTGCAGCCAGGACGGAAACCCCTTGGCGACGCTCTTGTGCATGAAGCCTTTTTCGCCGATGCCCTTGGGAAAACGCTCCATGGTCAGCGGCCGGCCAACGATGTGCGGCAGGAGCAGGGGCGCGATGGCTTCGTAGTATGCGGCCAGCTCGCCTTTCGTGATGCCGTCGTCGGGGAACAGAACCTTCTCCGGGTGCGTGATCACCTGGACTCGCGGACCACGTCGTGCGGAGCCCTGTCTGTGCGCAGCCCGAGCAGCCGGGAATGGCGCAGCTTGCCGTGCACGGTCCACTCGATGAACGCGGCCTGCACGACGATTTCCGGACGTGCCCAGTGCGCGCGCACGCGGGGCAGCCCGGCCGCCCGCGTGAACGGGGAGTGCGGGATCTCCAGCGCATCCAGCCGCGCCCGCAGCTCGAGCAGCAGCCGCGTGTCGAAGCCCGTGCCCACCTTGCCGGCGTACACGAAGTCGCCCTTCTCGAAATAGCCGACCAGCAACGCGCCCAGACCCACGCGGCTGCCCTGCGGATCCGTGTAGCCGCCAACGACGAACAGCTGGGCCGCTTCGCACTTCATCTTGAGCCAGTGCTTCGACCGGCGCGATTCGTAAGGCGAGTCGCGTCGCTTCGCGATCACGCCCTCCCAGCCCTCGACACAGGCCCGCTCCCACGGCCTCGCTTCCTCGAGCGATGGCACCCGCTCGAGCGGCGGCTCCAGCGGCAGCCCGCCGAGAAGCCCGCGCCGGTCCACCAGCGCAAGCGGCATCACGTCACGCCCCTCGTGCCAAAGCACATCAAAGATGTGGTAGCTCCCGCGCCCGCGGCCCCACGTCAGCTCGCCGTCCAGCACCGCGTCCCGCACCGGCAGGCCGGCCACGGCGGCGGCGATCGCGGGAAGCTCGTGCGGCAACCGGTTGCGTGAGTAGAGCCGAACGGCGCTCCCCTGCTTGTAGGCCAGCAGGCGAATGCCATCCAGCTTGCGCTCGAACAGCCAGTCCGGTCCGCTGAACCGCTCCTGCGTGAGCGTCGCCGCCATGGGCACGATCCAATCCGGAAACGCGCTCGACAAACGGCCCCTTTCGGTGTCCATGAGCAGATGCCGAACCTTATGCTGTCCCTGTGTTCCACCGCAACGAATCGATGGCTCAGACCGGGAGCGTCCCGTGCGGCACGACGTCTACATCGAAAACGATTCCAACGGATTCAGCGTGGTTCCCTCCGCGTCCGTGGCCGATGTCATTGCCGATGACCGCCGCAACGACCACCGGTTTGCCGCCGAGCATCGCGCGCTGATGCTCATCCTGAACGGCGATGACAGTTTTCCCGCACGCCTCGTGGTGAATGAGCCGCTCACGACGGAGGAAGAGAGCGAATGGATCGCACGGGTCTGCTGGCGGCTGCGCATCCCTTGCGGGACCGTCCTGCTCTGCGGCGGCTTCGACCCGCGTGCGCTCGACGCCTGGCAGGCTGGCGAGGACGCGTTTGCCGGCGCCACCCACAGCTTCGGGGTTCCCGCGGGCGACTACCGCGTCGATGTCTACACGCATCGGCCTACCGCGAGCGGGCGCATCATCGAGGATTCCTGGCCCAGACCGCTGGGTACCTGGTTCCGCGCCGAGCATCCCGGTGAACCGTTCCCGGGCTGGATGGCGGACGAGTTCCAGCAGATCCCCGAATTCGATCCCGGCCACGAAGCGGAATGGGAGAACGCCGCGGCGCTTCTGCGAACAGGTCGTTTAGCAGCCGACGAAGGCACTGCCCATGCCATCGGCTACCTCGTGCACATGCAACCGTGGTCGCCGGATTCGCCACTCTCGCGGCTCCCCGCGGATGGCTGGTTCGAGCCGGAGACCGGGGCGCGCGTGCCGCCCCGCTGCCCGCGCGGCCTCGCGACGGCGGCCAGACCCGCGGACTGACCGCATCCAGGTCCCGATTCGAGACTTGCGCCGGCCGCGAATTCCGCGCTAACCTCCCTCGCCACCGCCCACGGCTGGATCCACGGGGCGGGCGCTCGACCGACATCATCGCCCAAAGGGGTTTCCTATGATGCCTCGCCGCTCCGGACGGTTTGGCTTCCTGCTCTTCGCGGCCGTGTGCTGCACTCTGGTCGCCGGCTGGACTTTCGTTCAGGCGCCCGAGCGTGGCGGGCCGGCCGGCCGCGCCCGGTTCGCCATCGATTCGACGTTGCTGCGCTCGTTCCGCTGGCGCGCCGTCGGGCCCGACCGCGGCGGCCGCTCGATTGCCGTGAGCGGCGTGCGCGGCCGGAAGAATGAGGCGTACTTCGGCGCCGTCGGCGGCGGCCTCTGGAAGACCATGGACGGCGGCGAGACCTGGGCGCCGGTCACCGATGGTCAGGTTCGCAGCGCCTCCGTCGGTGCCGTCGCCGTCAGCGAATCGAATCCGGACATCGTCTGGATCGGCATGGGCGAAACCTGCATCCGCGGCAACATCATGGCGGGTGACGGCGTCTACAAGTCCGTCGATGCAGGAAAGACGTGGACGCACGCGGGCTTTGCCGCGTCGGAGAACATCTCGAAGATCCGCATCCACCCGACGAATCCCGAGATCGTCTACGTCGCGGCATTCGGCAAGCACAGCGCGCCCAATGCGGATCGCGGCGTCTTCAAGACGACCGATGGCGGCCGCACCTGGCGCAAGGTGCTCTACCGCGATGAACGCACGGGCGCGATCGATCTCTCCATGCACCCGTCGAATCCGAACGTGATCTATGCCGCAATGTGGGAGGCGTTCCGCAGGGAATACACGATGTCGAGCGGCGGCCCGGGTTCGGGCCTGTTCAAGTCGACGGATGGCGGCGAAACCTGGACCGAGATCACGCGCAACCGCGGCCTGCCCGCGGGCATGGTCGGCCGGATCGGCGTGGCCGTGAGCCCCGCCAACCTCAACCGCGTCTATGCGCTGATCGAAAACGAGAACGGCGGCCT
>Ga0187892_10004862_pt1 | contig 21997 bp, 16 predicted proteins | sample MA1701073metaG_FD_139345 | JGI IMG/M metagenome (GOLD analysis project Ga0187892, IMG submission 139345) | Bio-ooze microbial communities from a basaltic lava cave in the Kipuka Kanohina Cave System on the Island of Hawaii, USA - MA170107-3 metaG ... | reverse complement strand
CGCGCGCGAGCGCGACGCGCCCGCGCTCTCCGCCGGAGAGGGTGCGCGCCTCGCGGTCCCAGAGCGCCTCGTCGAGCCCGATCCCCGACATCACCGTCTCGACCCGCCGCTCGATCTCCCACGCGCCGAGCCGCCGCGCGCGCTCGACCGCCCGCTCGTGCTCGGCGATCGCCCTCTCGAGGTCCGCCTCCGTCGCGTGAGCCACGCGCTCGGCGAGCGCCTCGCTCTCCTCGAGGGCCGCGCGCGCCGCCTCCATTCCCCCCGTGACGTAGGCGCGCGCCGTCTCCCCTTCGGCGAAGTCCGGCGCCTGCGGCACGTGGCCCAGGCGCGCCCCCTTGCGGAGCGTGATCGAGCCGCGATCGGGGGCCTCGAGCCCCTCGACGAGGCGCAAGAGGGTCGTCTTGCCGCCGCCGTTGCGGCCGACGAGCCCCACCTTCTCGCCCGGGTCGACCTGGAGCGTCGCCCCGCACAGCACGTCCTGCGCGCCGTAGTGCTTGAAGACGTCCGTGACGAGCAGCAGGCTCAACGGAGGGAACCGCGCGCCCGCTACCCGTCTTTCTTCTTCTTCTCGAGGATCCCCTTGAGGAGGCCCGTCGCCTCCTCCTGCGCCTTCCCGAGGTCGGTCGGGATCTTGACGCCCGTCTTCTCCTCGAGCTCCCCGAGCTTCTCGCCGACCTCGGCTCCGAGCTTCTCCCGCACGCGACGCGCGATCTCGTCCTTGCCCGCCTTCGCGAGCGCGTCGGCGAAGGTCGCGCGGTCGAAGCGGATCCTCGGCGCGTCGATGGATCCCCGGATCTCGATCGGCAGGGCGAGCGAGTCGATCCTCGTCGGCTCGATCCCCTCCATCGCGAGCGTCGTGTCGCGGACGGTCGCGCGCAGCGGAAGGTCGACCCAGCCGATGCGCCCCTCCGACCAGGAGCCGTCGATCTCGAGATCGAGGCTGCCGCCGCGGAGCGGGGCGGGGCCGGGCAGCTTCAGCCTCCCCATCGCGTCGTCGACGGAGAGCCCTTTCCATGCGACCTTCAGCGCGCCCGTGCCGCCCCCGCGCGAGACGGGGGCGAGGTCGACCTCGAAGCGCACGGAGCCGTCGCGCGAGGCGAGGGAGAGCTTCGGCGGCGCGTCGACGAGGCCCGGGTGCGTCGAGATCTCGCTCCCGCGCAGGTCGAAGACCTTCTCGGGAAGCCAGTCCGCCCGCAGGCCGTCGACGACCAGTTCCGAGAGGCGGAAGGTCGGCGCCTCGTCGACGAGATGTCCCGCCTGGACGGCGAACCAGCCCCCCTCCCGAGCTTCGCGCTCGAGGCGCTCCGCGAAGGTCTCGGGGCCCGCCTCCTTCGAGAGAACCCCGGAGAGGCGATCGAGCCAGCGCCGCGCGAGAGCGAGCCGCTCCTTCCAGGTCTCGTATCCCTTCAGCACCTGCTCGAGGGTGAGGTCGCGCGGATCGGGGACCTTTCCGCTCGCCTTCTCGATCACCTTCTCGGTGGTCGTCTCGATCCGCTCGCCCGGGGTCTCCCGGGTGGCTCCGCTCCTCGCCTCGCTCACGACGAGTTTCGCGACATGCACGCGCCGGCGCAGGAAGTCGACCTGGTCGACGTCCGCCTCGAGGAGGTCCGCGCGGAAGAGGTCGCGGTCGAGGCGATCGGGATCGGCGAGCGCGAGGCCCGACACGGCGAAGCGCCCCTCGCGGAGGTCGAGCTCGACGGGGCCGACGTCGACCGTGGCGCCGTTCGCCTCTTCGAGCCCCGCGTGGAGGCCGCGGCGCGCGAGGGGGCCCGCGAGGGCGCCGTGAGCGAACCAGGCGCCGACGAGGAGGACGACGACGAGCGCCGCCCCCCAGGTCCGGATCGGGTTGCCGACGCGGCGCGCGAGCTTCTCCTCCCAGGTCTTCTTTCCCGTCCCTCCGAAGAAGAGCCAGATCGCGAATCGCGCTCCCGGCTTCGACGTCAGCTCGCGCCAGCGAGAGGGATCGTCGCCGGCCTTCGCCATCCGCCGGCGGAATCCGGTCACCGCGCGCGCGAGAAGGAGGCCGACCGCGAGACCGAGGGCGAAGCCCAGGGGGAGTCCCCCCGCCACCGCGTAGCGCTCGAGCCCGCACCAGGCGAGGATCGGCGCGTTGACGGCGGCGCGCGCGAGGCCGGAGGTCGGTCCGTCGAGGAGGAAGCGGCCGATCTCGAAAGAGACCGGGAGCGCGAGGAGCGCCACGAGCCGCATCAGGCCCGCCGAGAGGAGCGCGAGGCCCAGGTTCGCGTTCGTCACGAGGAGCGCCGCGAGAAGGAGGGCGTAGAGCGCCGGCGCCTGGAGGAATCCCGGCGCGAACCCGAGGAGCGCCCCCAGCACGCAGGCGGCGACGAGCTGGAAGGGCGTCGCCTGCCCGCGGAGGATCTTGCCGAGCTTTCGCGTGATCATGGGGACGAGGGTAGTCCATGGCGGCCGCCTTCTCACCCCTCCCGTGTCAGCGAGAGCGGACTTCGACGGTGACGTCCGCCGTCTCGCCGGCGGCGACGGAGACGGAGGCGAGCCCCGACCAGTTCCGGTTCGTCTCGTCGTGGAACGAGACGAGCACGCGGTAGGCGCCCGGCTCGACGGCGAGGAACTCGAAGGCGCCCCCCTCGGCGAGGGCGCCCCGGCCAGCGAGGATCGGGTCGAGAAGGGGTCCGCGACCATCGGGCGATCGCGCCGGCATCAGGCTCACGGGGAGAACGGAGGGGAGGGTCTCCGAGGACGTCACACCGCCCCGGATGGTGGCGGACCCTCGAGGGCGCAGCTCGATCGACTTCGTCTCTCCCTCCGAGAGTGCCACGACCGTTCGGACCGCCGAGACGATCACCCAGCCCCGGCGGAGCTGGTGGTCCACCTGGAACTCGCCGACGGGGAGGCGCTCGAACGCGAATCCACCCTGCGCGTCCGTTCGGGCGGTCCACATTCGCCCGACCTGTGCGCTCGCGCTCTTCGCGAAGAGGCTCACGTCGCCCTCAGCGATCGGATTCCCCGCCGCGTCGAGGAGGACCCCCCCGAGCGCCGCCCCGATCCCCAGCCGGACGACGCGGTGGACCGCGCCGCCCGCGACCTCGAACGGTCCGTCTCGCAGGGGCGCGCGGTCGGCGTGATCGACGACGAGGACGTGCTCGTCCACGGGGACGTTTTCGATCCGGAACCGGCCCTCGGCGTCGGTTCGCACGAGAGGCCTCCCGTGCGAGTCGTCGCTCCATCCGATCATCGGGGTCTTCCCGCTCGCCAGCTTCACGGTCGCGTCGGAGAGCGGCCGACCGCTCGCCGCGTCAAGGACCTCTCCCGTGATCGAGGCCCCGCGAGCGAGCCGAATCACATTCTCGTCCGCCGACGGCTCGACCTCCGCGACGACGCGAGAGAGCCGCCCCGTCGCGTACCCTTCGGCGCTCGCCTCGACGGCGTAGATCCGCCCCGCCTCGAGGACCTCCTCCTTCGTGTCCCACGCCCCCTCGTGGAAGAGAATCCCTTCCCTCACCCAAGAGGAGGAGACGCCGAATCCGCGTCGATCGCCGGGTCCCAGCTCGGGCTCGACGAGCCGGATACGGAAGGTCGCGATCGGCTCGCCGCTCTGCGCGTCGACGACGCGCCCCGCGAGCCCTCCGGCAGGCTCCAGCGTGAACGCCAGATCGTCGCGGTCGACGGCGACCCTGTGGCCCCGGAGGTGGACGAAACCCTTGTGGTAGAGGCCGAGTTCGATCTCTCCAGACGGCAGCGCCTCCAATCGGAACCTCCCGTCGGGGCCGGTTCGCGTCCGCCGATCGAGGCCGACGCCGCCGGACTCGGCGCTGACGCGGACGTCCTCCAAGGGGCTTCCCGCCGGATCTCGCACCGTCCCCCCGACGAAGTGCCCCGCCTCGAGTCGGACCACGATGGCACTCAAGGCGGCTCCGTCCTCGGGGACGGCGAGGTTCAGGATGTGCGGCGCGAAGCCCGGAGCCTGTGTCACGAGGTTCTCCTTGCCCGGGGGGACCGCCGGAAAGACGAAGGAACCGTCGTCCCGGGAGATCGCGTCGAGTCGGTTGTAGGCGGCGGGGGAGAACCCGATGAACAGGCGCGCCCCGGCGACCGGGGCGCCGGACGGGTCGAACACGGATCCCTCGACCCGCGCGCCCCTCCGCAGGACGAGGTCCTGCACCCACTCGACGCCGCTCGTCTCGACGTCGACCCTCGTCTCGACGAAGCCCTCGCGACGCGCGTAGAGCATGTGCCGAGGGCGGCCGGGGTCGAGGTTCCCGAGCGTGAAGCGCCCGTCCTCGCCCGTGACCGCGACGTTTTCCCGGGTGAAAATCGTCCGGACGTTGGCGCCCTCGATCGGTCGCCCGCTCTCGTCGCGGACCGTGCCCGTGATCCGGAACTCCGGCTTGAGACGGAAATCGACGCGCGCGCGCTTCGCGCCCTGCGGCGCCTCGGCCGTCGCGTCCTCTTGGGCGAAGCCGGGCGCCTGGGCGGTGAGTCGGATCTGCGAGCCAATGGATGGGACCGCGATCTCGTAGCGGCCGTCTTCGCCCGTGCGGACGCGCAGCGTCTCGTAGGCGAACACCTCCGCTCCCGAAAGCGGACGGCCCTCGAGGTCGGCGATGGTTCCCTCGACGAATCGGTCGAAGGGGTAGAGCGTGATCTGGACGTCTTGGGGTGGGCCCTCGCCTTTCGCGACGAGGCGGTCGCTCGCGTGCAGGCTCGCGCTCGAATCGGCGGCGCGGAAGCGCAGGACGACCGCTCCCGCCGGCGGGGGGAGGGCCCAGGCGAAAGCCCCGCCCTCGTCGGCGAGGAGGAGGTCGTCGCGCGCGGGGTCTCCTTCGGCCACGTACCCATCGAAGAGGAGCGCCCGGAAGCGCGCCCCGGGAAACGGATCCTGGGGGCCGCGCTCCACCGTTCCCCGCACGATCCAGGAGGCCGCTGCGACTGCCTCGACCTCGACTGTCGCGGGAGTCCGACTCGGCCCGTCGCTCGAGACGAGAGGTTCTGCGGGAACGGGCGACTCTTCGGAGGCGGAGTGCGATTCCCGGGGCGCCGGGGTCTCGGACGTGACGCGTTCTCGGCTCGGAAGGAGGCTCGCCGCGATCCAGAGGGCGATCCCGAGGCCCGCGACCGCGAAGATTGCCCAAACCGCCTTGCGCATCCGTCCCTCCCTTCGATCCGCGACTAATCCTCCCAGGCGAACTCGCCGCCCGTCGCCTCGGCGATCTTCTGGAGCTGCTCTCGGTACCACTCGGAATCGCTGTAGGCGACGGTGTGGACGACGACCTTGTGGAAGCGGTTCAGCTCCTTGAGGTGGTGCGTCACGCGATTCCAGTGGACGTAGAGGCCGACCTCCGGCTCGCCCGAGGAGAGGAGATAGACGGTGTCGAGCGTCGGGTCGGTGACGACGGTCTCGAGGACCTCCCAGATGCTCTTGAGGCCGTCCGGGGTGACGCCGGAGACGAAGCGGGTCGCCGCCTTCTGGGACCTCTCGTCGAGGCGGATCGGCTTCGGGGAGAGGGATCGGAACTGGGTCCCGTAGGTGTGGACGTTGAAGACGAAGTCCTTCCCGCGGAGGCCCGAGAGGGTGCGGTCGAGCTCCTCGCGCGCTCGTTGGTCCTTCATCACCGCCGCGGCGGTGGGATTCGTCATGTCGCGGGACTTGTCGATGACGAAGGCGACGTGGTCGCTGACGACGCGGAGCTTGTTGTAGGTGACGCCGGTCGGCGCGGCCTCGTCGTCCTTCGCGGGCGGCCGCCCCTCGGGGAACTGGAAGGATTCGCGGCTCTCCTTCCACCAGAGATCCCATTGCTCCGGAAGGTCGAACTTCTTGTCGCCGATCTTCTGGAGATGAGCCATCGCGCGGTGCGCGACGACGGGGCGGCCGTCCCGGCTCGCGCGAACGAGCGCGTCGACCGCGGTCTTCGTCCGGATCGCGGTGAGGTTGTCGACCGCCTGGATGCGGGGCCGCCAGTCCTCGTCGTCGAGGAGGCGCACGGAGATCTCCTCCGCGCGGTCGGGGAAGAGCCTCGGGACGACGCCGAGGATCGCGCAGCGCGCACCGGGATCGTCGTCCTCGAGCCCGTCGAAGAAGGTCTTCTCGTACTTCTCCGGATCGATCCTCGCGAGCGCCTCCCTCGCGCAGGTGCGCAGCACGACGTCCTTGTTCCGCGCGAACTTCTCGATCTTCTTCCCGGCCGGCCCGTAGGGGATCTGGCCGAGAGCTTGCACAGCGGCGCAGCGGACGAAGGCCTCCTTGTCCGCGAGCGCCGCCTCGAGGACGCCGCCGAATTCCGCGTTGCCGAAGAGCCCGAGCGCCTCCGCGCACCACTGCCGCACGCGGCCGTCCCGCTTGTTCGTCTGCAGCTCTTGCGCGATCCGGCGCTGGGCGTAGGGGTCTCGGAACCGGGGAATGAACTCCCAGACGATGTCCCGGAAGTGGGGCTGCGTCGCCGAGAGAACCTCGAGCAGCGCCTCGATCGAGGCGACGTTGTCGAGCTCGAGGCAGATCGACGCGCCGCGGCGGACGTCCTGCTCCGTGTTCTTCCGCAGGAACTCGCGCGCCTCCTCGATCTTCTCCTTGTCGTCGGGGGAGAACCCGGCGGAAGCCGGCGCCGCCCCGAGGACGGCCATGAAGAGAGCCGCGCCGCGAGTCACCATCGCCGAGGCCTATCCTACCGTTCCCGCCGGAAAGTCGCCCCCGGGGTGACGGGGAGCCTACGGAGGCAGGGTCAAGCGGGTCGCGCGCCCGGCGAAGACCTCTCCCTCGACCTCGGTCGGCGCCTCGGAGGGATCCTCGTGCGGGCGGCTCCGATCGCGGCGGACGATCCTGATCCTTCCCGCGGGGACGCGGGGGAGCGCGAACCGGCCGTCCGCGTCGAGCGCGAACTCGATCCATCCACGAACCTCCCCGCGCCCGGACCAAAGGAGCGCGAAGACATCCGTCGCGCCGGGCGCCGCGACGGGCCGCTCGCCCTCGAGGCTTCCCGTCGGGAGATCGAGCCGCCACGTCGTTTCCCCTCCGCGGGGAACGACGACGTCCGTGAGGTGAAGCGATCCCGGGGCGCCGGGGTCGCTCTCGAGGGTGAGGCGGAACCGATCCCCCGGCGGGATCGGGATCGTGAACCTCCCCTCGCGGTCCGTCGCCGCGGATTGCCGATCGCGGCCCGTGATCACGACCCCTCCGGAGGCGGGGCGGAGCTGCGCCGTCCAGCCTCCGGCCGGCAAGCCGTCGAGGAGGAGTTGGCCCGCGAGGGTGCGGCCTCCGCGCCCCGCGAGATCGAGGTCGTAAGTCGTCGTCTGTCCCTCGAACGCCTCGCAGACCCAGGGGATCTCCACCTCGGTCTCCTCCCCGCCCGAGGTCATGCCGGTCGACGAGAAGGACGGATCGAGGAGCGTATCGCGCTCCTCCACCATCCACCGTCCCGGCGTCAGGCGCTCGAATCGGTAGCGCCCGTCGGGCCCCACGCGGACCGTCTGGGGATGAGTGTCGCCGCGGTGCACTGCAACGACGACGCCTGCGACGTCGCGTCCGGGCGCGGGGATCACCCGACCCTCGAGGTTTCCGCCGCGCCCGAGGAAGACCTCGAGCCCCCTCGCGCCGATGGATGTCCGGAGATCGAAGGGGCCGGCCTCCCCGTCCGCGAACCCCTCCGCCGATGCGCGCAGGAGGAACCGACCGTCCTCGCGCAGCGTGAGGCGGAACCGCCCCTCCGCGTCTGCTTCCCCTTCCGCCGAGGGAGTGGGGTGGATGCGGACCGGGAATCCGTTGCGCTCGATCCTCGTGCCCGGGCCCGCGAGTCGGTGGAGCGCGAGCTTGGCGTGGGGGAGCGGCTCTCCGGCGCCGAACGCCCTTCCCGAGACGCCCGGGAGAGGCCGGAGGCTGCACTCGAGGCTCGCCGGCGCGCTCTCGCGATCGAAGGGCCCCTGATCCGACTCCTCGAAGTCCTTCGCGAAGACGCAGACGACGAAGGGCTCCGGCGGCACGCGAAGGCGCGCCACGCCTCCCTCGTGCCGCTCCCCCGATTCCGATCCGACCTGGTGAGCCGTCTCCGAGGGATAAGTGCGCGCGCCGAACCGCTCGATCGACTCTCCCGCCGCGTCGCGTACGGACACCTCGATCCATCGCGGCTCGCTGAGCTGCAGGACGGCGTCGAGGGTCCCGGGGGGCACGTCCTTCGAGACGGCGTCCGTCCAGCGGTCCACCGGATCGGAGGCGCGCAGCGTGCGGGGGGCGCGCGGGTAGAGCACGAGGCGGAATCGGCCTCTCTCGTCGGCCTGGGCCGAGCCCGATCCGCCCATGTTCTCGGTGTGGTACTCGTACTGGAGATTCGCCCGCGCCACGGGCGCGCCGTCGGGGGAGAGGACGATCCCTTCGATCCGGTCCTCGGGGGCGAGAGGCTCGAGGACGAGGAGGACCTCGGGGGACTCCTCTCCGGCCCGGATCTCGATCGGCGGTGAGAAGGAATAGGCGGTCCCCTCCGCGGACGCCCAAACCCGGACGAATCCGGGCTCCATCCCCTCGATCCGGAAGGCGCCGTCCGATGCGCTGACCGCGGTGGGCCCGCGGTCGCCGCCGGGCCCGTGGAAGCGGGCCCACCGCGCGTCGAACTCCGTGAGCGTCGCCGCGGTCGTCTGGACGTTCGCTCCCTCGATCCCGCGCTTCTCGCCGTCGACGACCCTCCCGACGAGCGTGCCGCCCGGATGGAGGACGAGGTCTCCGAGGCGCGTCGTGCGTCCCGACTCGAGATCCGCGTCGACGAAGCGCGTCGCGTATCCGTGGAGAGCGACCTCGAGCCGTCGGGTCCATCGCATCCGCCAGGAGGGCGGCTCGAAGCGGAGGGTGACCCGGCCGGTCGCGTCGGTCCCGGACTCGAGCCCACCCCCGCGCACCCGCGCGCCCTCGAGCGGCGAGCCGTAGGTGTCGACGACGCGCGCCTCGAGCGTCGCGACCGCCAGCGCCTCCTCGGGCTTCGCCGCCGGGACCTCCGGCGGGGGAGCCTCGACCAACTCCCGCCCCGCGGGGCCGGGCGGCGTCGCGCGCGGCGCCTCGGGCGTGCCGGGCTCCTCGATGCGCCTCGGAGCCGTGGAGGGGGAGGAGGCGCTCGCGGGCTCGGCGCGGGGCCGCGGGCCGCCGCCGAGGGCGAGGAAGACGGCGGCCAGGACGAGCCCGAGGAGCGCGAGCGCTCCGACGAGGAGGCGGACGTCCGCGCGCCCCGACGTCCGCCGACCTCCCCTCGGAGTCTTCACGTCAGTCGTGGTTGTGGTGGAGGAGCCAGCGCGCCGTCTCGTAGAGCGCCGTGAAGCGCCCCTTCATCCTCGCGAAGACCTCGGGATGGCGCGCCTTCACGTCCTCCGCCGGGTTCGCCGAGCGGTATCGGAAGAGCCCCTCGTACTCCGCCGAATAGAAGAACTCGGGCTCGACGAGGCCGTCTTCCCGCAGGAGCGCGAAGCGCTCGTCGTCCGATCGCGGGGCGAGCATGTCGCGGCCGAACGTGTGGTTCGTGTAGGGGAGGCCCGCGAGGCCGAGCGCCGTCGGCAAGACGTCGACGGAGCTCACGACGGAGTCGACGACCTGCCCGCGGGGGACGCGCGAGGGCCCGTAGATGACGAAAGGGACGTGCTTCGAGGAGAAGCCGATCCCCTCGAGCGGGTCGGTCTTGTTCCCCCTCCCCGCGTGGTCCCCGAAGAGGAGGAACACCGTGTTCTCGAAGTACGGTTCCCCGCGCGCGATTTCGAGGAAATGGCCGACGCTGTAGTCGAGGAACCGCAGCCCGTTGAGTTCGTCGAGGGATCGGAATTCGTTCGCCTCGAGGCGCGCTTCGTCGACCTCGATCGTCCGGAACTCGCCGCGGTCGTCCGCGATCGTGTAGGGGGGGTGGTTCCCGGAGGTCTGGAGAAAGGCGAGGAAGGGGCGGTCCCGGATCGTCCGGAACACCCGGTTCGCCTCCTCGAACATGTGGTAGTCGGAGATGCCCCACCCGTCGTTCCTCGGGGACGAATAGTCTCCGTACTCGAACGTCCGCAAGTCCGCGATGTTGTGCGTGAGGACGCCGCGGAGGTTGGCCCAGTTCAGGTTCCCCGTGTAAAAGTAGAGCTTCTCGTAGCCGACGAACGCGTTCGCGAGCGTGCGCTGGCGAACGATCATCGGGTTGCGGCTCGCGGACTCCCCGGGGTTCACGTCGGGAATCCCGGTCACCACGGAGAAGATCGAGCGACCCGTCGGCAGGCTCGCGACGTAGAACGAGCGGAAGAGGGTCCCGTCCCGCGCAATCGCGTCGAGGTTCGGCGTGGGATCGAGGCCGCAGCCGAAGACGCCGGCCTTGTTCGCGCCGAACGACTCGAGGAAGACGATGACCACGTTCGGAGGGGGCCCCGGCTTCGGCTCGGGGCGGACGGACCGAGCGAACGAGAGGCTCTCGCGATCCGGGGCGTCGACGTGGAGGAGGGACGCGACCTCGTCGTAGTGGCGGCGCGCCGCCTCCGGGCCGGGGGCCTTCATCGAGAACGCGGAGGTCCAGGTGTCCGCGAGATAGAGGACCGGATTCAGTCCGAGCGCGGAGACGAAGGCATTCGGGCTGATGGAGAAGGCGTTGCTCCAGCGGAGCGGGTAGCCGCCGACCGTGCCGTTGATCCCCCATGCGTAGAAGGCGACGAACGCCGCGATCCCCGCGATGCGCGCGGGAAGGAAAGGGGGCGCGGCTCGGCGTTCGAGCGTTCGGAACGCGAATCTCCTCAGCGCGAGCGAGAAGAGGACGGCGAATGCCGCGAGACCGAGGACGCCCCAGACGATCGGGTAGGTCTCCCAGGCGACGGCGAGGGCGGTCCCGAGCTCCCGGACGTGGTCGAGCATCGTCGCGTCGATCCGGCCATGCGTCCAATCGAAGTGGCCGAAGTCGACGGCGTAGACGAACGCGAAGAGCGTCGCGAGGCCGACGAGGTAGATCATCCAGAGACGGCGCGCGCCGCGCGTCCGTGCCGGGTCGAGCCGGGGGATCCACGAGAAGAGGAGGACGGGGAGCGCGACGAGGAGGGCGAGCCGGAGATCGAACTTGAAACCGAGGACGAGGGCGCGCACCAGGTCGGAGGCCGGGGCGGACTCCGTCGCCTGGAAGGCGCGCCAGAAGGCGATGCGGAACGCGGCGAAGAGGACCCAGTGGAGGAGAGCGACGGCGAGGGCGAAGCGGAAGGTCCTCGGGAGGAATCGAAAGCGGCTCGCGCGATCGGGCGTCATGGGGTGTCGCGGAGAGACTCCGTGGGCGTCCGGGAGGGGAGGATGCTCTTGACGTTCCAGGGGTGGCGGACGGCGAGGTAGAAGAAGACGCTCCCCATGAACTCCTGGAGTTCCTGGACCTTGGCCATCCTCTCGGGATCCCCCGGCGCCTTGCGGAGCGCGAGGCGGACCACGACGAGGACGACGATCCAGGCGATCATCTGGTAGGGCTGGACGATCGGGATCCTCCGTCGATCGAGGAAAGCCCGGAAGGAGGGTCGCCACGCGGCGAGGAAGGGGAGGAGCAGGACGTAGAGGACGAGGAAGACGGCGAGCAGCTTCCCGAAGATGACCTTGTTCACGCTGAAGTCGCCGAACTCGAGGTTGTGGAGGGTCGTCTCGTTCTGGGCGTTGTACACCTTGAACCACTCCGGGGTCTCCCACCCGAAGATCCGCTGCCCGTACGAGATCTCCTCGAGCGCCCCGAACACGAGGACGGCGCCCAAGACGAACCAGAGACGGGCTCCTCGGGAGCCCCCGTCGATTCGGCGTAGGGAGGCCCCCGTGCGGAACGCGCGCGCCCCGGCTGCGGCGAGCGCGACGACGGTCAGCCACTCGGCGAGCCCGTCCTCGCGGATCCAGACGAGGAATCGCACAGGGTCGCGCCACCGCAGCACGATCCCGTACGCGAAGAGGGCGAGGGCGCCGACGAGCGCGGCGGCCGCGAGCGGAGGGATCGGCGTGGAGCTCAGGCGCCGCGACAACGGGGAGCGTTCGCGAGGGGGCCCGCTCAGAGGGTCTCCATCACTTCCTCTTCCGTCAGCAGCCGGGGCGTCGTCTTCGCCCGCTCGAGGATCCGCTTCACGCGCTCCTCGTCGGGCGGAATCCCGCGCCGCTCGAGGAAGTGGACGACGTTCGAGCGCCCGCTCATCGGGCCGATCGAGATCTTCTGCTCGAGGCCGAACTCCCCGGCGGGGACGCCGGAGTAGACCCGGTCCGCGAGCCAGTGGTCCCCCTTCTGGAACGCCTTCACGACGGCGGACGCATGGACGCCCGTCGCCGTCTCGAAGGCGTCGTGCCCGAAGACGGGGTAGTTGTGGGCGATCGGGACGCCGACCGCCTGGGAGACGGCGGCGCAGTACTCGGGAAGGCGGCGGAGGTCGTGGTCGATCCAGCCGAGGAGCTTCAGGTTCACGAGGAGGAGGTCCATCTCGGCGTTCCCCGCGCGCTCCCCGATGCCGAGCGCCGTCCCGTGGATGCGGTCCGCCCCCGCCTCGATCGCGGCGATCGAGTTCGCGAGCCCGAGGCCGCGATCGCGATGCCCGTGCCAGTCGATCTTCACGGTCTCGCCGGACTCCTCGACGACGCCGCGGACGAAGCGGATCAGGCGGCTCACCCCCTCCGGCGTCGCGTGCCCGCACGTGTCGCACACGCAGATCCGCCGAGCCCCTTCCTCGATCGCCGCGAGGTAGAGCGTGCGGACCGTGTCGGGGTGGGCGCGCGTCGTGTCCTCCGTGACGTACATGCAGGGGAGCTTCTCCTTCCTGCAGAACGCGATCGCCTCCCGGGTGTGCCGCAGCAGGAGGTCGAGGGACCACTCCTCCGCGAACTGGCGGATGGGGCTCGATCCGATGAAGGCGCACACCTCGACGGGATGGCCCAGCCGCTGGACGAGATCGACGACCGGCGCGATGTCGGAGACGAGGGTGCGGCAGGCCACGTTCGGCGTGATCCGCATCGAGCCATCGCGCATCTCGCGCACGAGCGCCTCGATGTGGTCCCGAGCCCTCCCTCCCGCGCCCGGGAGCCCCACGTCGCAGGAGTGGATCCCGAGCGCCTCCATGAGGCGGAGGATGCGGAGCTTCTCGTCGACCTCGGGGTCGCGGACGGACGGGCTCTGGAGCCCGTCGCGCAGCGTCTCGTCGTCGAACTCGATCGGCTTCGCGGGGCGGAAGCGCTCCCCCGCGAGATTCCAGTCGTGGACGAGCTCGGAGGGGGCTCCGGTCACGGCCGCGGGCTATCTCCCGCCGCCGCCCCCGCCGCGCCGGCGGAGATCCCGATAGAAGCGGGACGAGGAGTCGAGGTTTCGCAGATAGAGGTGGAAATCGATCCTCTCGTCGGCGGGGATGCCGTGCTCGGCGGCGTTCGCGCCGAGGAGCCGGTCGACGACCCAGTTGCCGAGGCAGACCTCGGCGGTCAGGTCCTTCTCGGCGATCGGATCCTCGAGGAGGATGATCCCGGGCTTCACGAGCCGGCCGTCCCGCGCGAAGAGGCGCCTCTTCTCGAGGACCTCCTCCTCGCAGCCGCTCACCATCTTGAGGAGGTCGACGACGGGGAGGAACGGCTCGCCGTCGAACGCCTCCTGGAAGAGCAGCGCGACGACGACGAGGAGCTCGTCTTCGTCGAGGGCGTACTCCTTGCGGAACTTCTCGAACGGGAACTCCCCGATTCGCGGCGTCGCGCGGCCGCGGCGCTCGAGCGCCTTCCACCCCTGCTCGATCCGGCGGCGGGCGGCGAGGAGGTCCCCCTCGTCGTCGGTCGCCTCGGGCGGCCGAGGTTGGAAGAGGAGGGTCGCGCGCTCCCGATGGAGCGTGGCGAGGTCGCGCAGGTCGAGGAGGTGGTCGTGCTCGCAGCGGTAGGGTCCGCGCAGGAAGCCGCGGGCGCGGTTCGCGCCGCCGGGCGCGCCCGTGAACCGGCGCGCCAGCCGGTCGGAGAGCCGGAACGTCACGTCGAGGGGGTCGTGCCCGTCCTTCGGCCACGTCGTCGCGACGATGAGGCGCGCTCTCCGCAGCGTCCCCTCCGCGCGCAGCAGCGGCAGGAGCCGCAGCTTCTCGTAGGTGGAATCGGCGAGGAGATCGAGGAGCTCGCGCCCGGCGATGTCCCCTCTCCCGGGGGCGAGGAAGCGGGCGAGCAGGTGGGCGAGGACGGAGAGGTCGTCCTCCGAGAGCCGGTGACGCTCCGCGATCTGGCGGAGGAGCCCGCCCCCCTCGCGCCGGAGCTGCGTGCGCAGCTCCGAGGCGCGGTGGTGCGTCTCCTCCCGCAGGCGGGTCAGGGTCTCCCGGGATCCCCTCCCCTCGGCGAGGCGGCGCTTGAGGGTCCCGATCTCGTCGCAGAGATCGAGGATCCCTTGCCACGCCGGGTCGGGGAGGCTCGCCCGGGACGCGCGGGAAGGACGAGAGGCGTCGGCCACGGCAGTTCCATGCATTATAGGTCGGCCCCCCGGAAGTTGCGGGGAACTCTCCCCCTCGGGCGGCAGGGGCGTACGATGCTCGCCGATGGGAGCGCGCAAGCGGCTTCGCCGGCGGATCGTTCCTGCCGCGACCGTCGTGGCCGCGGTGCTCGCTGTCCGGTTCCTCTTCTTCGAGGTCTACCGCGTCGAGACCGCCTCGATGGAGCCGTTCCTCTACGGGTCGCCGGTCGAGGGAGACCGCGTCCTCGTCCTTCGCCGCCCGGGTGTCGCCCGCGCGCTGCGGCGGTTCGATCCCGTGGTTTTCCGCACCCCCGACGGCGCGCACGCGATCAAGCGCGCGATCGGTCTCCCCGGAGAGACGGTCCAGGTCGCCGAGGGGGAGATCCTCCTGAACGGCTCCCCGTATCGGAAGACCGTCGAGGAGGCCGAGGCGATGCTCGTCCCGGTCTTCGATTCCGCGCGCGATGCCTGGGATGATCTCTGGAAAGGGAAGGACGAGATCTGGAGGCGCCAGGAGGACCGGTCCATCGTCGTCGACGCCCCTGCGGGATCGGCGGAGCCGGCGCGGCTCCTCACTCGGCGCTCGATCCTCGACGAGTACCCGGACCGCCGGGGGTCGCTCGTCCCGGGAAGAGTCGTGGTCGAGGATCTCGCGCTGCGCGTCGACTGGGAGCCCCTCGGCGAGGGGGGGACGCTCGCCCTCTCCCTCCACGCGAGCGCGGACCGCTTCGAGTTCTACCTCCACCGAGACGTCGGGAGCACGCTCGCGACGATCCGGCGCGCCTCGTTCTCGGGGGAAGGGGAGGAGATCGCGCGCGCGACCCTTCCTCCCCTCGCGCCGGGGCGCGTCGTCGCCGTGGAGGCGTCCGACGTCGACGGACGCCTGCGCTGGCGCGTCGACGGGAGAGACGCGCTCGCGCCCGTCGACGTCGGGCGAGCCTCCTTCTCCGCGACGAACGGCGCCGGGGCTCCGCGGTCCAGCGGCGCGACGATCTCCGCGAACGGGCTTCGCGCGCGCCTCCATCGGGTGCGGCTGCGCCGGGACGTCCACTACGTCGCCGAGGGGGAGTTCGCGGTCGGGCGCGCGCTCGTGCTCGGGCCGGACGAGGTCTTCCTCCTCGGGGACAACTCCGGGGCCTCCCTCGACGGGCGGGAGTGGGGTCCGATCCGGACCTCCCGTCTCGTCGGCGTCCCCTTCCTCCTTTATTGGCCCCCCGCCCGGTTCCGGTTCCCGTGAGGCCCCGAACCGGAACTCCGGAGGGGGAAGCGGGTTCCACTCCCTTCGCGCCGACCCGCATGCGGCCCGATGGACAGCCCGGAGCGGATTCCGGAACCGTCGCCGATCCGGGGGCGCGGCTCATGCTGCGCTACCAGGCCGGGGACGAAGGGGCGTTCGAGGAGCTCGTCCGCCTCTACCAGGACTCCGTCTTCAGCCTCCTCTACCGGTTCATGGGAACGCGCCACGGGATCGAGGATCTCTCCCAGGAGATCTTCCTCCGCCTCGTGCGGGGTCGGCGGGCGTACCGGGCGACGGCGAAATTCGGCACCTACCTCTACCGCGTGGTCTTCAACTTCTGCGTGAACGAGACGCGCTCGCGGCGGAAGCTGCGGATGGTCTCCCTCGACGGCGAGGATCCTCGCCGGGACGGGGCGCGCCGCCCCGATCCCGCCGATCCCCGCGAGTCCGCGCCCCTCGACCGGATGGAGCAGGCCGAGCTCGGGGAGGTGCTTCGGGCGACCCTCGAGACTCTCCCGGAGACGCAACGGATGGCGCTCGTCCTCAACAAGTACCACGACCTCTCGTATCGGGAGATCGCGGAGGTCGTCGGCTCGACGGAGAAGGCGGTGAAGTCCCTCCTCGCGCGCGCGCGACGCAGCGTGCGGGAGCGGCTCGCCCCCTACCTCGGAGGGGAGGTGCCCGCATGACCGGACTCACGTGCGAAGAGGTTCGCGACCGGCTCGCTCTCCACGTGGATGGCGCGCTCGACGCGCCGGAGACGGAGGCGGTCCGGGGACATCTCGCCGCGTGCGAGGCCTGCCGCCGCGAGGAGAGGCTCGAGCGCGCCGCGGTCGCCGCCCTGGAGGGGATCCCCCCTCTCGCGGCCCCGGAGGGCTTCGCCGCGCGCGTCGCCGCCGCGGCCCGCCCGCGCCCCCGCGGGCTGCGGTGGATCCCGCTCGCGGCGGGAATCGCCGGCGTCGCGGTGGCGGGCGCGCTCTGGATCGCGCAGTCCTGGCCGGAGAAATCGGCCGACGAGGAGGTCATCGCGCACCTCGATCTCCTCGAGAACTGGGACGTCGTCACCGACGAGGACCTCGCGCTCGCCCTCGACGCGCCCGAGGAGGACCTCGGTCTCCTCCAGGGGGCGCTCGGAGGCTGACCATGAGCCGCCGGTTCCGGTTCGTCCGAATCGCCAGCGCGGGCCTTCTCCTCCTCGCGCTCGTCGCCGCCTCCGCGGCTGCGCAGCCCCGGAAGCGGAGCGCTCGCTCCATGGAAGAGCGGCGCACGCGATGGGAGGCGATGTCCGAGGAGAAGAAACAGGAGCTTCGCCGGCGTCTCGAGGAGTTCCACCGCCTCTCCCCCGCGGAGCAGGAGCGCATTCGCGCGAGGGCCGAGCGCCTCGCCGACCTGCGAGAGAGCATCCGCGAGAACCTGCCCCCGGAACTGCGGGAGCGCATGCCGCTCGATCGCCGCCTCCTCGAGGGCCACCTGGGAGAGACGTCCGCCTTCCTCCGGGAGCACCTCCCTCCCGAGGCGCTGGAGCGGCTCAAGGCGATGCCGCCGCGAGAGCGCGAGCAAGTCCTGCGAGAGCACCTCGACGGGATGCTGGCCAAACGCGTGGAGCGGTTCCTCGAGCAGCCGCCCCCCTGGCTCCCGCCGGAGGACGCGGCGCGGCTGAGGGACCTTCCCCCGCGGGAGCGGTGGCAGGAGATCGCCGCGCGCCACAAGGACCACCTCGTGGCGAGGGTCGAGGGAGATCCGGCCCTCCTCTCGAAGATCTCCCCGGAAGGGTGGGAGAGGATGAAGTCGCTTCCCCCGCACAAATTCTTGTCGCGCTTCTTCCTCTGGAAACGAGGCGTCGAGAAGGGCTTCGGAACCCCCGGAAGAGAGAGGGGCTTCGGCCCTCCCGGCCCTCGACGGGAGTTCGACCGGCCTCGCCGGAACGGCGGCCGGTAGCGCGCGCCGGGACGGCACCCCGAAAGGCTCGCGGGGGTGTATGCTGGGCGGCGCTGTCCGGCTGCGGAGGGTTCCATGACATCCCGAATTCGGTGGATCGCGGTTCCGGTCCTCGTCGCGTGCTTCTCCCTCGAGAGCGCGGGACAGGCGTTCGTCTCCTCCAACGGTGGGCCTCCGACGATGCTCACGACGCAGCCGGCGCCGCCCGTCGTGACGGCGCCTCCCTGCGCGCCGATCCCGCCCCCCTGCCCCCTGGCGTTCGTCCCACCCTTCCCGCCCGGCGTCTTCCCTCCGAGCCTCGGCGGGGAGGCGGTCGACGAGGCGACGGGGATGACCTACGTGACGGACGGGCTCATCGGCATCGGCGCGAGCCCGTATCCGACGGCGTGCGCCATCGCGGGGCCGTTCTTTCCCTTCGGGGCGTGGCCTCCCGGGCCGTGCGGGCCGATCGGACCTCCGGGCCCCCCGATCGTGGCGATGTCCGACGCGGCGGGGGTGGGGACGCTCTGGGTTCTCGACGCCGCGGGCCTCGTGTCTCTGATCCCCTTCCCGCCAGGCCCGCCCATCGCGCAGGCCTTCGCGCCGCTGCCGGTCCTCCCGACTCCGATGAGCGGGCCGACGGGGATCGCCTTCGATCCCGCCGGAGGGATGCTCTGGTTCACTGGTGCCTTCGTCCCCCTCGTCGTCGGCACGCCAGTCCCGGTCGGCTTCGCCTGCGCGCCCCCGCTCCCCGCCGGATTCGTGTTCCCGATCCCTCCCTGCTTGCCTCCTCCGTGGGTGGGGATCACGGTCCAGACGGCCGCGCCGCCGCTCCCCCCTCCGGCGAACCTCTTCGTCTCGAACGGCATCATCCTCGGGGATCTCTTCACCGGAGTCTGTCCCTGTCCGGTCCTGCCGCCCGCGGTCATCCCGACGACGGACATCGACTTCGCGGATCTTCCCTATACATATGGGGCGGGCTGCGGGTGCGGGCCGCCCGCAATCGGGTTCGCCGGCGGGTATCCGGTCCTCGGCAACGGGGCGTTCGCGGTCACGGCCGCGGGCATCGGTCCGGGGGTGGCCGTCGGCGCCCTCTTCCTCTCGATCGCCCCGGCGCTCCCGCCCATTCCGATCGGCCCCTGCCCGTTGAACCTCTCTCCTCTCTTCCTGCTGCTGCTCCCGCCGCTGACGCCCGTGCTGCCGGTCGGCCCGCCTCCCTGCCCGGGGACCGTGACCTACCCGCTGCCGATCCCGGCGGGGCCGCCCGGGCTCGTGGGAGTCCCCCTCTTTCTCCAGTGGGTGCTCTTCCCGAATCCCGCCGGGCCGCTCCCCTTCGAGCTGTCCGACGGCCTCGAGCTCACCATCGGTTTCCCGTAATTCCCCGCAAGAAGAAACCCGCCTCGTTTTTTCGGGCTCACCCGAGCCGGATCCGGTGCTCGAGGTGGAGCCAGATCACCCGCGAGTAGCGGAAGAGGAGCGGCATCAGGGCGAGGAGCTCGGCGGCGAGCGCGAGCATCGTCCATCCGAGCGGCACGCCGAGGGCCAGGAGCCCGACGCAGAGCGGGGCGCCGGCGAGGAGCGCGAGCGCGTAGCTCACGTACATCGCACCGACGAAGTACCCCTCCTCCCGCTCGAACCGCAGCCCGCACCCGGGGCACGCCTCGTTCATCCGCAGCAGGGCCGCGAAGACTCTCCCCCGGAGGCAACGCGGGCAGCGCTGGAGCAGGATTCCACGCACGCGGCCGCCCATTCGTCGCACGGACGAGAGCGGAGTTTATAGCGGAAGGAGCGAGACGCCGCTGCAGTCGGCGCAGATCCCCGCCGCGACGACGAACTCGCCGCGGCACCGGGGGCAGTAGGAGCGGCTCGCGGGATCCGTCGCGCGCGGCGGCTCGAGGAACGCCTGCGGATCGATTCCCCTCGAGCGCAGATGACCCTCGAGGGATCGCAGGAGCGCCGCGCGGCTCCAGGCGTCCGCTCGCCGCGGCGCGTCGTCGCCGCCCTCCGGCGGAGGCGTGTAACGCAGGGCGAGGAAGGTGTGGCGCGCGAGCTCGAGGTGCTGGCTCGGCGCGCAGACGGCGCCCGCGACCGCCACCGGATGGAACTCTGCAAGGAGGTCCCTGGAGAGGGCGTCGGCCGCGCGGATCGCGCCGACGGGCGCTGCCGCGAGGAAGAAGAGCTGCGTGCGCCGCTCGCCGGACTCCTCCGGGAAGAGTCCCCGGTGCGCTCGGAAGAAGGACAGCGCCGTCGCGGACCAGAGCGCGAGGAGGCCGCCGAGGAGCGGCAGCCCGGCGCGGACGAGGCCCTCGCGCCACGCGGCGGCCGGCGCGAGAGCGAAGAAGAAGAGGAAGAGCGCGATCCCGCATCCGCGGACGGCGCGGACCCGCCCGCGCAGATCGGCGAGCCGCGCCGCGATCGCGTCCGCGTCGAAGGCTTCGCGGTTCGCCGCCTCGATTCGCGCGGCGCGCGCCGCGGGGTCGGCGGCGCGGAGGCGGCGGATTCGCTCGCACAGATGGGCCGCATGGCGCGCGGAGAGGGCCGTCGCGAGGGGCTCGCCGTTCGCGAGCACCGTCCGGCCGTCGGGCTCGATCGAGGAGAGGTCCTCGAATCCGAGGAAGCGGCCCGGCGCGGCGATTCCTCCCGGCGTGACCGAGACGGGCCACTCCCCGCACCGGAAGAGCCTGCCCGGGAGGGAGAGGGGATTCGACCAGACGAGACCTCCGCCGCGGAGCGAGAGGAATCCCGACGGGGTCGCCATCCGAGCGCGCCCGGCGAGGGTGGCGACGAAGGCGAGCCCGCCTCGCGGGATCCAGGTCCCGCACTCGAGGAGGTAGAGGAGGGCGACGACGAGGAAGAGGCTCTCGAGGTCGCTCACTTCGGCGGCCGGGAGGTCAGATCGTCGTCGTCGGCGCCGGCTTCCGCCTCCCGAAGAGGCGGCGGACGGAGGCGACGGCCGCGGCGGCTCCGACCGCGAGGAACTTCCAGATCTTCCCGAGGAGTCCGCTCTTCGCGGCCATGACGGCGGCGCCGCCCGCGACGAGGCCGGTGAGCCCGTAAGCGGCCACCGTGTCGCCCCTGCGGTACTCGCCGTACGTGTGGCCGGGGAGGTAGGCGAAGCCGGAGAGGACCTCCTGTGCGGGGGGGAGGGCGGACGCGAAGGCCGTCGTGTCGCAGACGAGCGTCACCTCCATCACGCCGCGGCGGCCGAGGAGGCGGGTGTTGTGGTTCACGACGACCGCCTCCGCGCTCGAGGCACGCGTCGCCCACTCGAGGTTGTGCGTCCCGGGGTTGTACCGCGGAGGCGTCTCCCACCCGATCAGCCGGAGCTCGGACCATCCGCGGCGCCGCCGCTCCTTGTTCGCCTGGTCGTTCCCCTGGCGCAGCATGTCGAAGAGCGCCCTGGCGTCGAGCTCCTCCTTCTCGTCGTCGCGGACGTACCCGACGGGGGAGTACTCGAAGACGAGGAACCACTCCCCCTCCTCCGGCGCGAGGAGGCCCATCTCCCTCCCCGAGGTCGGGTTCCCCATCCACTCGAGGAGGGTGCGCGCCTCCGTCGGCGCGGCGAATCGGTAGCCCTCGGGGACCTCGACCTCGGCGATCTTCCCGAGGCTCGCCGTCGCCGGCCCTTCGAGGAGATCGAGGGGCTCCATGTCCGGCGGCTCCTGGGCGGCGGCGCTCCCCGACAGGACGATCGCGAGCGCGGCCGCGATCCCCGGGACCTTCCGCCTCTCCGCAGCGACGACGAGTTCCCCGATTCCGAGATCCATGAGACCTCCTGTTCCCCGAGGTTCGAAACGCAGTTCCCTGGATCGGCCGGGAGGGGGCTCGAGGATGAGGGAAAGTGGGCCGGAGCCTGGGCCCCGATAGGATGCATGGCGCGGTTCGGAGCGCGGCTGCGTGCGAGCGAGCGACGGATGGACGGGGATCGCGGGTCTCGCGGGGCGCTGGGGAGCGCTGCTGGCCCTCGGCGTCTCGCTCGGATCCACGCCGGCGGCGGCCCAGAAGTCCGGTCCCAAGGTCTCGGAGGAACGGAAGGCGCGCGCGATCGAGGCGCTCGAGGAGGGGATCGCGGCCATCGACGGCGGCGACGCGAAGCGGGCGAAGAGTCTCTTCGAGAAGGCGATGCGGATCGATCCCACGAATCCGCACGGCTACTACGAGCTGGCGGGCGTCCACGTGCGGGAGAAGGACTACGAGCGGGCGCTCAAGGCGGTCGAGCGCGGGCGCGCCGTCGAGCCCGAGTTCCCCGGCTTCTACGTCGTGGCCGGGAACGTCCACGACGTGCGGGGAGAGTGGAAGAAGGCGCGGAAGGAGTACGAGACCGGCATCGAGCGCAACCCCGGCTACCCCGATCTCTACGTGAACCTCGGCGTCGCGCAGTGGAACCGAGGCGACCGCGAGGACGCGCTCGAGACCTGGCACCGAGGGGTCCATGCCGCGCCTCGGTCCCCCTCCCTCCACTACCATCTCGCGAGGG
>Ga0187892_10004861_pt1 | contig 21999 bp, 23 predicted proteins | sample MA1701073metaG_FD_139345 | JGI IMG/M metagenome (GOLD analysis project Ga0187892, IMG submission 139345) | Bio-ooze microbial communities from a basaltic lava cave in the Kipuka Kanohina Cave System on the Island of Hawaii, USA - MA170107-3 metaG ... | reverse complement strand
TCCCGGAGCGGCTGCGGATCCGCCCCGGTGTGGCCCTGACGGCCGAAATGTAGTGCCGACTTTTTCTCTAAGTACCTGAAACTATGATCCTGACCCCCCCGAACTGCGGAGGTTGGGCTAGGCGCGGTGGGCGCGGCGGATCCGACCGCTGGCCAGCAGGGGCAGTAGTGACTGGCGTTCGCCGAAGAAGCCGGCCAGCGGGTTGCCGTGCTCTTGCAGGCGCTCTCGAACGTTCCGCAAGTGGAAGTCCTCGGGATAGGTCCCGCGCTCCAGCTCGCTCCACTCCAGCGGCATTGAGAGTGTGACGCCCGCGTACTCCCGGACCGAGTAGGGACTGATCAAGGTCGCGCCCCGCCGGTTGCGAAGCACGTCGATGAGGATCTTGCCCCGCCGCCGCGCCCGACGCATGTCGAACGTGAACAGCGACGGCTCCCGTTGCCGGGCCATGCGGGTGATGGTGGACGCCGCCGTGAGAACCTGATCGTAGGTGTAGGCGGGCTCCAGCGGCACCATCACGTGCAGCCCGCGCCCGCCCGAGGTCTTCACCCAACTCCGGATCTTGAACGCGGCCAGCAGGCTTCGCACGAGCAGCGCGGCGTTCCGCACCTCCCGGAAGGCGATCTCCGTCGGATCCACGTCGAACACCATCTGCTCGGGGCGATCGATGGCGTGGACCGTCGAGGCCCACGGGTGAAAGGAGATGAAGCCCAGGTTCACGAGATAGGCGAGGGTGGCGCGGTCGCCGCCCACCACGTGCTCGGCGTACCCCAGCGCCGTCTGGTCGCTGCGAATGCGTCGTACCGGCAACCAGACGGGCAGGCCCGGAGGCGCGGTGCGCTGATACATGTACTCGCCGGTCTCGGAATCGGCCCGGAGCAGGCTCATCGGCCGATCGACGAGGAACGGCAGAAGATGATCGGCCATCTCGAGGTAATACGAGAGCAGCTCGTCCTTGGTGACCCCGTCCTCCGGCCACAGGACGGAGTCAGGATGTGTGAAGAGGATTCGCCGGCCGTCGACCTCGCCGACGCGCGGTCCCATTACGAGGCCCGGCGCAATCGATTGCGCACCTGCCGTGCGCGTTGCACATCACGCGCGCCGGCGGGACGCCCGGCGGCCAGGGCCCGACGCAGCGTCGCCAGGGCGGCGGCCACCCCGATCCCGGTCTGCACCGTGCGGGCGCTGGCGCTGAGGACCGGGAGCAGCGGCAACCGCGACAGCAGCACGCCGGTCAGCGTGCCGGCGGCGACGAGCGCCAGTACGATCCACAGCGGGTGCCGGGCGCGACGCCCGAGGGCGTCGAGCCGCCGTTCGATGACGTCGCGGGTCACCGCAATCTCAGCCTGGATTTCAGCTGTGCTTCGAGCCATTGCCACGTCTCTTCGAGTGAGGTGAGCGTCAAGTGCGGCCATCCCAGCCGCGTCAACCGCCACGCGCTCCAGCCCAGTGCGGCCGCCGCCGCGACGAAGGCCAGGCCACCGGCGATGGCGAGATGCTGCCAGCGCGCGTCGAACAGCGGTGCCAGCAACGCGGCCAGCAACACGATGAGAGCGGCGAGCAACGTGAACGCCCCGACGACGCCGGAGGCGATCGCGGTGGCTCCCGCCACCAGGATTTCGCGCGTCTCGGCCACGGCGAGCTCGAACTCGAGCCGGAGGAGTCGCCGGGCGGGCGCCAGTACGCCTTCGTCGGAGGCAGCGGGGACAGGGAACGAGCGCACCGTGGCCATCCCCTCCCCGATGAAGCAATTTGACTGCCATGGGCTAACCGAAATCGTGGGAGGGGACGTGGGGCTCGAGACCGGTCAGCGGCTGCACACTCATTGCACGAACGGAGACGACCCCATCCTGCTTTTGTAAAATTCCCTCTACGAGCAGAAACGGCTCGGCCACCAGGGCCAGCCGCTGCCGGGCGAAGAGCTGCGGCGTCACGATGATGTTGGCAATCCCTGTCTCGTCCTCCAGGCTGAGAAAGACGAAGCCTTTGGCGGTGCCCGGCCGCTGGCGCACGATCACGCTACCGGCGACGTGCACCCGACGCCCGTGGGGCTGGCCGGCCAGGTCCGTGGCGCGCACGACGCCGCGGCGTACGAGCTCATTGCGGCGCAGAGCCAGCGGATGGGGGCCCAGCGTCACGCTGGTGCCGGCGTAATCCTCGGCGAGTTCTTCCTCGGCAGTCATCTCGCGCAGCGGGCTGGGGATGGACGGTGCCGCAGCACCGGTCAGGAGCCCGCGCGGCGGAGGCAGCGCGGCCGTCCAGAGGTTCGCGCGGCGTCCGCCGCCGAGCGCGTCGAGCGCCCCGATGGCGGCCAGCGTGGTCAGCTCGTCCCGGTCCAGCCCGGCGCGCTCCGCCACGTCGTGCGGCGAGGCGAACGCGTGGTCCCGCCTGGCGGCGACGATGGCGCGGCCGGCGCTCTCGCGCAGCCCCTTCACGTACCGCAGTCCGAGCCGGACTGTTAACAGGGCACGGGCACCCGGGCTTGCGCCACGCCCGTGCCCCCCCGCAACCACCCGCGGCGTCTCTCCTCTCGCGCGATCCGAGTCGTGACCATCCGTCCCTGTCTCATGCGCGTGCTCCTCCTCCACCGTGCACAGCCACTCGGAGCGCGTGACATCGATGGGCCGGATGGTGAGACCGTGGCGCTGGGCGTCCTTGACGATGGTGGCCGCATGGTAAAACCCCATCGGCTGGTTGTTGAGCAGGGCCGCGTAGAAGGCCGCCGGGTGATGCGCCTTGAGATAGGCGCTGGCGTAGGCCAGCAGGGCGAAGCTGCTCGCGTGACTCTCCGGAAAACCGTACAGCGCGAAGGAGGTGATGGCGTGGACGATCTCCTCGGCGGCCTGTCCGGTGATGCCCTGCCCCGCCATCCCCGCGCGCAGCTTGACCTCGACTTCTCGCATCCGCTGCTCGCTGCGCTTGAAGCCGAACGCGCGCCGCAGCTCTTCGGCCTCGCTGCCGGTGAAGCCGGCGGTGGCCATGGCCATCCGCAAGAGCTGCTCCTGGAAGAGCGGCACGCCCAGCGTCCGCCGGAGGATCGGCTCGAGACACGGGTGGGGATACCTCACCGGCTCGCGCCCTCGCCGGCGGGCGATATAAGGATGCACCATGTCGCCCACGATCGGGCCGGGACGGATGATGGCCACCTGGACGACGAGGTCGTAGAACCGCTCGGGCCGGATGCGGGGCAGCGTGGCCATCTGCGCGCGGCTCTCCACCTGGAAGACGCCGATGGTGTCGGCCTGCTGGAGCATCCGGTAGACGGCGCGGTCGTCGGCGGGCAGGCGCGCCAGATCCACTTCGCCACCGCCGTCGCGTACCAGCGCGATCGCCTCCTGGAGCACGGACATCATGCGCAGACCGAGCAGGTCGATCTTGATGATGCCGAGGGCGGCGCAGTCGTCCTTGTCCCACTGCACGACGACGCGGCCGGCCATGGTCGCCGGCTCCAGCGGCACGACGTCGTCGAGCCGACCGGCGGCGATCACGATCCCACCCGAATGCTGACCCAGGTGGCGTGGCAGGTCCTGGATGCGTGTCCACAGGGCGGCGAAGGTACGGATCCGCGGATGGCGCAGATCGCAGCCGGCCTCGGCGAGGTGGCGGGTGAGGAGGTCGGCCGGATCCTGGTAGCCCCAGTTGGGAGCCAGGTGGGCCAGACGGTCCCGCATGTCGGGCGGCAGCCCGAGGGCCTTGCCCACCTCGCGCGCAGCGCTGCGCCCCCGGTAGGTGATGACTTCGGCGGTCATGCCGGCGCCCAGCCGTCCGTAGCGCCGATACACGTACTGGATGACCGCCTCGCGGCGCTCGCCGCTCGGCAGGTCGAGGTCGATGTCCGGCCACTCACCCCGCGCCTCCGAGAGGAAGCGCTCGAACAGCAGGTCCATGCCGACGGGATCCACCGCGGTGATGCCGAGCGCGTAACAGACGGCGCTGTTGGCGGCGGAGCCCCGACCCTGCACGAGGATGTCGTGGGCCCGGCAGTACTCGATGATGTCCCACACGATCAGGAAGTAGCCGGCCAGGTCCAACCGCCCGATGACGTCGAGCTCGTGGGCGACCTGCCGGCGCGCCCGGGTGGCCAGCGGGCTCCGGCCGTACCGCTGGCGCACCCCGCGTTGCACCAACTCCCGCAGGTGGCCCAGCGGCGTCTGGCCCGGAGGCAGCGGGTACTCGGGGAAGCGGTACCCGAGATCCTTCAGCGTGAAGGTCAGGCGCAGCGCCAGCTCTCCCGAGGCGTGGAGCGCATCGGGCAGATCGGGGAACGCCTGGGCCATGGCCGCCTCGGCCCGGAGCCCGCGCTCGGCGTTGAGGGCCAGGCGGGTGCCGGCGTGATCGAGATCGGTCTTCTCCCGGATGCAGGTGAAGACGTCGGCCACGGCCCGGCCGCCCGGCCGCGCGTAGAGCGGCTGGCTCGTGGCGAGCAGTGGCACGCGGGCGGCACGGGCGAGCCGGACCAACCCTTCCAGCACCCGCTCTCCGTCCCGATCGAAGTGACGCTGGATCTCGACGAAACAGTTGGACCGGCCGAAGATCCCGACGAGGCGCTCGAGCCATGCGCGCGCCTCAGCCTCCTGGCCGGCGGCAAGCCGTTGCACCAGCGGTCCCCTCGCCCCGCCCGTCAGACACACCAGCCCGGCCGCGTACGGGGCGAGGTCGTCGAGGGTAACGACTGCCCGGCCCTTGGCTGCAGGCAGTTTCATCCGCGTCAGCAGCCGGCAGAGGTTCTGGTAGCCCTCCCGGTCCTCGACGAGTAGCGGCAGGCGCGTGCCGTCGGTGAGGGTGACTTCACTGCCCACGAGAGGCTTCACCCCCGCCCGCACCGCCGCCTGATGGAAGCGCGCGGCACCATAGACCCCGTCGCGATCGACGAGGGCCAGCGCCGGCATGCCCAGCCGGGCCGCTTCAGCGACGAGCGTTTCCGGTTGCTCCGTGCCCTCGAGAAACGAAAACGCCGACTGCGCGTGCAGCTCGACGAACATCGCTCAGCGGGGCTCGTGGGGGGCGGGGTGGGGGTCCGGGGTCCCGGGACCACGCAGCATGTGTCCGCTGCCCCGTCGCGGCTGGGCTCCACCGAGGCGCGCGGGGTCCGTTAACAGCAGGAGGGAACGGGTCCCGGTGACCCCGGACCCCCACCCCGCCCCCCACGAGCCTCGTCTGCCCCGCACGTCAGGCCGCACGCGTCGTCGGCTCATGCTTCATCAGTCGTAGATGGCGTCCATGGTCCAGGTGCCGGTGACGCGGTCGCGGGCGAGCTGGCAGAGCGTGCCGTCGTCGAAGAGGAGATCCCATTCGTCGCGGGCCCAGGCGTCGGCGTCCCACCACTCGCCCGACGTCCGCCAGGGGCCGGCGCCCGCCACCACTGTGCAGTCGGCGTCTCGCCACCGCACGCGAACCGGCCGCTCCCCCTGCACCACCACGTCCACCGGCGGCGCCGGCCGCAGTTGTCGCCGCATCAAGCGCCCGCCGCGGCCGGGATCCGGGTCCTCTTCCAAACGGTCGTCACCCTCGGGCGGCGCGAAGGGCGCCAGCGTGAAGGCGTCCGGACGATGCGAGTCGACGAGGCGCGGGGAGCCGAAGTCGCCCGCACCGACCAGCGCAGTCAGGCGGGCGACCAGTGCGGCGAGATCGCGCGGGCATGGCGGCGACGGTTGCCCGAGCCGGCCCTGCCCCGGCGGGACACGCACGACCCGTGCGCTCACCGCCACGGCGGTCACCGACGCCGCGGGTGGGCGCGCCGCCAGCTCCACACCAAGCAAGGTGCCGAGCGCCCTGCTGTCGCGCGTCGGCTGCGCCAGCGCGATCGTCCGCTCGTGACGGCCGACGGTGAGTTGGAGCCGAACGTCGAGCGCATCGGCCCAGACGTGAGCGGCGGCCAGGCGGGCCGTGAGTCGCTCGAGTACCCGGCCCAGCACCGTGGCCAACGCTCCGAGATCGTCGATCTCCCAGTCGAGCTCCTGGGCCTCCTCCCAGAACGGCGGCGGCACCCAGGGCCGGAAGGGATCGGGATCGCGCCCAAGAGCGAGGTCGTGCGCGCGCACGCCTGCGGGACCCAGCCGCTCCGCGAGCCCTGCGCGCGGGAGCCGAGCCAGGGCCCCCAGCGTGCGCACGCCCCAGCGCGCCAGCGTCCCGTCCATCTCCGGAGGGAGATCCAGAACAGTCAGCGGTGCCTCGGCGAGCGCCGCCTGTTCGCTGCCCGCGGGCACCACGACGACCCGGGCCCTGGCGGTGCGCGCGGCGACGCGGGCGACCGTTCGACTGCCGGCGATCCCGACGTGCGCCGCCAAGCCCACCGTCCGGGCGCGGCGTACGAGGCGTTCGCCGATCGCCATGTCGTCGCCGATCAGGCGGTGGAGCCCCCCGGTCTCGACATACACGAGCCCGGGAGCGGCGTCTTCAACACGAGGCGAGACCGCGAGGGCTTCCTCGAGCAGCGCGTGCTGCGCGGACGCCACCCGCTCCTCGCAGAACGGGCGCCTGGCCAGCTCGGGACAACGCGCCCGGGCCTCGGTTTCCGTCATCCCCGGTGCGGCACCGGACTCCCGGGCCGCCGCGTTCGCCTCCACCACCCGGGCGATGGGCGGCGCGCCCCGCACCACGACCAGCGGGCGTTCGGCGAGCGCGGGCTCGCAGCGCTCCGCGGCCGCCGCCACGAAGTACGGGACCCACACGCAGGCCACGCGCGTCACCGGGCTCACGCCGTCCACCACCACGTCTCGTCGGGCGAGACGATCGCGGGGAGCCCGCCCCGGCAACGAACCACCCGCACGGCGGTGCCGACTCTCGCCAGTCGGGTCGGCACGGCCGCGGGGCCACTCCACTCGAGACGGTTGCGGACGGTCAGCACCGCCAGTCCGGCGCCGGACCCGGCGATGCGCCGGCCGGCCAGGATCAGCAGCGCCGTGCCCGTGCGGCGGACGGTGAGCCGCAGCCGAAACGCCAGCGTCAGCGGGATGCGGGGTGGCCGCTCTCCCAGATCGAGCGCGACGAGCGCGAACCCTGGACACCGCACGAGCAGATCGGCCACGCGCAGCGCGACGTCGCGGCGACCGCCGCAGCGGACCCACAGGAGACGCTGGAGATCCACGCCGGCCCGCGTGGCCCCTACCGGATCGAACGTCTGCTCGGCATCGACGAGGGCGGCGATCGCGCTTCGCCGCGTGACGTCGCTGAGGCAGGCCACGAGGAGGCTGGTTCGCCCCGAGGAAGGGCGGCCCACGATCTCGGTGATCTCGCCGGTCACGATCATCCCTCATTGCTTATCACGTGTTGAGTTGTAGGCAAGACCACAGATATGGGGGTGAGTCTGTGTCTACCCACCACATCCTGAGGCTGCGGTTCGGCGGTCAATCCTTCGCCGCGTGGCCCCGCGCTTGCACCCTTCCTACTTGCGAGCGCTCAACCCCCACGCGAAGGGTCGGTGATGGCCAAGCAGATCGGATACGCGGTGGTCGGCCTGGGGAACTTCGCGCGCACATCCGTCCTCCCGGCATTCGCGCGAGCGGCCGAGCATTCACGCCTCGTCGCGGTGATTTCCGGGGACCGGGCCAAGGCCCAGCTCGTCGGCCAGCAGTTCAACGCCGCCGCCTACCACTATGACGATCTCCGGCAGTGTCTTCAGCGGGACGATGTGAACGTCCTGTACATAACCCTGCCTAACTCGCTGCACTGTGACTACGCAGTGGAGGCTGCCCGGACGCGGGTGCACGTGCTGTGCGAGCCGCCGATGGCCGTCACCGCCGACGAGTGCCGCCGCATGATCCGCACCTGCCAGACCAACCGGGTCAAGCTGATGCTCGCGTACCGCCTGCCTTTCCGGCCGGCGGTCGCCAAGGCGCTCGCCCTCGTGCGGGCCGGCCACCTGGGGATGCCCAAGACCTTCAGCTCCGACCTCACGTCACGCGTGAGCAGCCCCGATAGCACCCGGCTGCAGCGCCGGCTCGGCGGCGGCACCGTCTACCACCTCGGAGTGGAGTGCATTCACGCCGCCCGGAGCCTGCTCGGCTCGGAGCCGGCGCAGGTGATGGCCATGACGGCGCGCACCACGCGGCGCTACGGCGGCGACGTCGATGAGGGCGCGGTGGCGCTCATTCGCTTCCCGGACGACCGCCTCGCTCATTTCCACACGAGCTTCGGCGAGGAGCCGGCCTCGCGCTTCATCATCTTCGGCGACGAGGGGTGGCTCCAGGTCGTCAACGCGTACGAGGCTAGTGCCCCGGCGCACCTCACGATCGTCCGCCGGGACGAGCGCCAGGAGATGGCGTTCGAGCCGAGCGATGAGGTCGTCGCCGTTCTCGCCCACTTCGCGAGCGCGCTCCGGGAGGAGCGCGCGCCGGAACCCTCCGGCGTGGAGGGCTTGCAGGATACCCGCATCATCGAGGCGATCTACCGTTCGTCCCGCGATGGCCGGCCGGTGACCCTGCCCCGCCTGGCCCGGGTAGAGCCGGCCTCGGAGCAGGAAGGCGGGCGACAGACCGCCGATCGACAGCAGGCCGGCTGACCCCCTCGATGGCACGTCGGTTGCTCGGCTGAGGCTGGGCAAACACTCAGGACACTCATAGACCCGACCGATCGGGAAGGAGGATGCACATGGAGAGGTGGAGGAGCATATTCGCCCTTGCGGTGGCGGGCGCGCTGGTCGCCAGCCCAGTGCTCGCACAACAATCCGGTGGCGGCACCAGTCCCCAGACGGGCTCCGAGCAGTCGAAGCCCAGCGACGCACCCAAGCCCGACGCCGCCAAGCCGAGCGACTCGAGCGCGCCGGCGGCGTCTCCCAAGACGGGCAGCGACCCGGCCAAGGACGCGACCAAGTCGGACGCGACCAAGCCGGATGGCGCGAAGTCGGATCCCATGAAGTCCGACAAGATGAAGTCGGACACGATGAAGTCAGGTGAGATGAAGTCCGGTGAGAAGGCCGCGGGCGGCAATCGCGAGCAGGTTCGGGCCGCCCAGCAGGCGCTCAAGGACAAAGGCCATGACCCGGGTTCGATCGACGGTGTCATGGGGCCCAAGACCCAATCGGCGCTCAAGGACTATCAGAAGGCGCAGGGCCTGAAGGAGACGGGCCGTCTCGACGCGGAGACCATGGCCAAGCTCGGCGTGGACAGCGCGGCAGCGGCCAGTCCGCGCAGCTCTGACCCCAGCGCTTCTCCGGGCGGCTCGGCGCCGACCCAGAGCAGCAAGGATCCCACGACCCCAGCAAAGCGGCCGCAAGCGCGGTAGTCGAATCACGCTCGTGGCGGGCGTCGGTGTGGTTTCCGGAGCCGGGCTCCGGCGCGCCGGCGCCCCCCACGCGCGGCGGCGCGGCGGGCTCGTGACTCAGCCGAACGGGTTCAACCTGATTCGCGCGCGTCTTGGAATCGGGCGCGCGCTGATCTTCGCCGTGCTCGTCCTCGTGGCCGCCGGGTGTGCCGCCCACGTCCCTCCGCACCTGGCCTTGCCGCCGCTCCAGCTCGGCGAGCCTTCCTTCTTCCCCACTATCGAGGCGTACACGGCCACGCCGATCGTGGGCGGCAACACGGTGGAGGTCCTCCTCAACGGGGAGGAGATCTTCCCCGCCATGATCGCCGCCATCCGCTCGGCGCAGAAGACCCTGACGTATGCCCAGTACTACTACGAGGACGGCCCGGTGTCCCGCGACATCGCCGAAGCGCTGGCCGAGCGCTGCCGCGCCGGCGTCGGCGGCAACGTGTTACTGGACGGGTTCGGCACCACGTCCATGCCCGCCGAGTACGTCGAGCTCATGAAGACCTCGGGCTGCCACGTCGCGATCTTTCGGCCTTTGAGCCCGTTCAGCCTGCGGCGGGCCAACTACCGCAACCACCGCCGGGTGCTCGTCGTCGATGGCCGCCTAGGTTTCACCGGCGGCTCGGGGGTGAGCTACAAATGGATGGGCAACGGGCGGGTCGCCGACCACTGGCGGGACACGGACGTCCGCGTGCGCGGCCCCATCGTCGAGTACCTGCAGGGCGCCTTCGCCGAGAACTGGTTGGAAGCAACCGGCGTCGTGTTGGGGGGCGAGGCCTACTTTCCCCGTCCCATCCAGCCCGCCGGCAACGTGCCGGCGCAGGTCGTTCGCAGCTCCCCCGCCGGGGGCAGCTTCGCGATGTACACCATGTTTCTGCTGGCCATCGCGTCGGCCCGCCGGTCGATCTTCATCACCAATCCCTATTTCGTGCCCGACGAGACCATGACCGACGCTCTGCTGGGGGCCGTGAGGCGCGGAGTGCGGGTCGTCGTGCTGGTCCCAGGCGTGATCGATCACAACCTCGTGCGCCAGGCCAGCCGGGGGAAGTTCGGACAGTTATTGAAGACCGGCGTGGAGATCCACGAGTATCAGGCGGCCCTGCTGCACTCCAAGACGATGGTCATCGACGGCGTGTGGAGCACGGTGGGCAGCACCAACCTGGACAACCGCTCGTTCGCGCTCAACGACGAGCTGAACCTCGTCACTTACAGCCCGGCGGTGGCCCGGCGCCTCCAGCAGATTTTCGCCGACGACCTCGCGCACTCCCGCAAACTCGAGTACCGCCGCTGGAGCCGCCGGGGGATAGTCGATCGCCTCCTCGAGTTCCTGGCCTGGCCCATCCGCGACCAGCTCTGAGACCCGGCTTCGAGCGGCGTCTAGTTCGACCTTGGCGACCGCGGAAGTCGGGCTAGAGGGGGCGCGTGTCACACCTCGCGTGATGGGGAGGTTTGGAGGGGGCGGCCGCTGCCCCCTCCAACACCATGGTCTGGAGGGAGCGGCCGCTGCCCCCTCCGAGGGAACCTAGAATCGGCGAGAGGGCAGGACCAGGCGATAGAGGGCCAGGACCACGACCGCGCCCACCACGGCCATGAGAAAGCCTACGGGCTCTCCCTCGCGGTAGAGGCCCATGACACGGCCGACCCAACCGCCGAGAAGGGCGCCCACGATTCCGAGGACGATCGTCAGGATGATGCCTCCTGGGTCGCGGCCAGGCATGAGCAGCTTGGCCACGATGCCAACCACCAGACCGAAGACGATCCACAGCAGCACGTCCATGGCGACTCCTTTCCGTGCCGGGAATGCCTACACGATGGACTTCCCTGCACAGGTGGTGCCAGCCGCGAATGTGTAAAACCTACTCGTCGTGTTGCTGCCAGGCGTTCACGAGGCGTGTTGCGCCGAAGGCGGCGAGCCCGACCAGGGGAACGGTAAGCACGGCGGGCAGCAACGCATCCTCGAAGGGCAACGTCATCGCGGCCCGAAACGCCTCCACCCCCAGGACGTTAGATACCACGAAGAACGCGACCCAAAGTCCTACGCGCATGCCTGAAGACCCTCCTGCGTGGCGATCAGGGATTCGACGAGCCGTCGCATCCTACGCCATTCGCGATGCGCTGAGAAGGTGGGAAATCATGGCCGGCGACGGTTGGCACGGGCTTCGCTAGGACAGAGGGCATGACCTTGTGCGCAGCATGTGGCCTGCAGTTAACGGGCGACAGCGCGTTATGCCCCCATCACCATTGCGTGTACGGCGACGATTGGGCGGCGGCCAACCGGATCATGTGCGACTTCTTCCATCGTGGGAAGGTGCCGCCACGCCTCGGGCGCCCCGAGCGTGAGGACGATTTCTGGCACGCCAGCGAAGCCGCCTGACCGACGTCGTCATCCAGCGGCGACCGCGCGCGGCGGCGCCGCCGGCGCGTAGAACGAGGGCTCGCGGGCGCCCTGCACGCACTGGCGGGTGAACTCGATGAGGTGGTGACTCACGACCGCGACGTGGATCACCTCTTCGATTCGCCCCCGGCGCAGCGCCGGCCCCGCGAACCGCCAGAACGTCCGCCGGTAGTTCCCTCGGATCCCGACCCGCCAGATCACCCGCCCCAGCAGGGCCAGCCCCATCCGCATATTGCCCCAGGACTCGCGCTGGGCATTCCGCGGGAAGGCCAGGCGTTGGGCGAAGGTGTGAACGATGTTGTGAGCGAAGCGCCCGTAGATCGCCTCCGGCTCGTAGGCCGCGGTGATGCAGCGCAGCCACATGCTGATCACCGTCTCGTGGGGCAGCGTGAACACGACGTTGGATTCCCGGTCGCTCTCGCGGAGCAGCCGCCCTTCCGCCTCGAGCCGGCGCCAGAGGGGCGTCTTGGGCAAGGCGTAGAGGATGTTGATGGTCAGCACGGGGATCTGGGAGGCGCGCACGAAGGCGATGATGTGATCGGCCGTCTGCGACGTATCCGTATCCAGGCCGAGGATGATCCCGGACACCACCTCCATCCCGTAGGCGTTGATCCGGCCCACCGCCTCCAGGATGGGCATTCTCAAGTTTTGGTCCTTCGACATGAACCGCAGCGCCTGGGGCTCGGGCGTCTCGATGCCGCAGAACACCGTCACGAATCCGGCCTCCCGCATCAGGCCCAGGACCCGCTCGTTCTTGGCGATGTTGAGGGTGGCCTCGCAGGCGAACCGCAGCGGGTACCGGTTCCGCTGCTGCCAGTCGACGAGGTGCGGGAGCAGCTCCAGCGCCGCCTTCTGATTGCCGATGAAGTTGTCGTCGACGAAGTAGACGGAGGTGGCGCCGCTGGCGGCGATCTCGTCCAGCTCCGCCAGGACCTGGGCCACCGCCTTGAGCCGGGGGTTCCGGCCGTAGAGGGCGGGAATGTCGCAGAACTCACAGGAGTACGGGCAGCCGCTGGAGAACTGGATGTTGGCGATGAAGTACTGGCGCAGGGGGACGAGGTGGTACGCCGGCGTCGGGAAGTCGACCAGGGACAGCCGCTGCGCAGTCTCGAAGCGCAGCGGGTAGCGCGGCCGGCCGGGGTGCGTGTCGATCCACTGGATCACGCGGTCGGTGGCATCACCCAACTCGCCGATGTGGAGCAGGTCGGCATCGGGGTAGAACTCGGGACAGCCGGAGACCGACGGACCGCCCAGCGCCACCGGCTTATCGGCGGCATGGGCGCGGGCCACCAGGTCGTTGATGGCGAAGCGCTGCACGTGCATGCCGGAAACGAACACGGCGTCGGCCCACTGGAAGTCCACCGCCTCCGCCGGACGCGCATTCTCGTCGACGAAGCGGACCTCCCATGATTCCGGCAGGTAATTGGCGACGACCAGGAGCCCCTGGGGCGGCATGAAGGCGCGGACGCGCCGGCCGAAGAACGGATACGAGTACTGAAAGATCCCGAACGATGGCGCGTACCGCGGGGACACGCAGAGGATTCGCCGGTGGGTCGCGGGCACGTGGCGGGTGCGCATGGCGGCCGGGCCAAAGCATAGCGCATCGGCGGACGCGGGCCCGCTGGAAAAACGCCCGCTATCGGCTAGAATGCGGCGCTATGGAACCTCGCTCGGTCAAGGCGGTGATCACCGGCGGCGCCTCGGGGCTCGGACGGGCGACGGCGGCCCGCTTCGCCGCTGCCGGCGGGCAGGTGGCGCTGCTCGACCTGCCGACATCGAAGGGCGCGGACGTCGCCAAAGAGCTCGGTGGCCGCGCGCTGTTCGCGGCGGCGGACGTCACCAGCGCCGATCAGGTGACCGCCGCGCTGGAGGCGGCCCGGGATCGGTTCGGCGGCATCAACGTCCTCGTCAACTGCGCGGGCATCGGCACCGCCATGAAAACGGTGGGCAAGTCCGGCCCGGCCAATCTCGACGCGTTCATCCGCGTGATCCAGGTCAACCTGATCGGCACCTTCAACTGCATTCGCCTGGCCGCGAGCGTCATGGCCAAGAACGCTCCCGCGGCCGACGGCGAGCGCGGGGTGATCGTCAACACCGCCTCCGTCGCCGCCTTCGACGGGCAGATCGGTCAGGCGGCCTATTCCGCGTCCAAGGGCGGCATCGTGGGCCTGACGTTGCCGGTGGCCCGCGACCTCGCCGAGCTGGGCATCCGCGTGATGACGATCGCGCCGGGCATCTTCGACACGCCGCTCCTGGCCACGCTGCCGGAGCCCGTGCGGGTCTCACTGGCCAGGCAGGTGCCCTTCCCGCCGCGCCTCGGGCAGCCCGACGAGTACGCCGCGCTGGCCGTCCACATCGTCGAGAACGGCATGCTGAACGGCGAGACGATCCGGCTCGACGGCGCCATTCGGATGCAGCCACGGTGACTTCGGAGGGGGCCTCGACGGCCCCCTCCGACGGCGCTGCGGGCCTGACGGCCCGCTTGCGCCTGCCTCCCCCCAGGATTCGATTGCGCGGGCAAAGCCCGCGCTCGAACTGCGTGAAGCCATCATTGGGCCGTGGTAGATAACCAGAGGACATGAGACGGCGGAGGAGTCGGACGGTGTTCGAGACGCGATCACCGTGGTCGGGGCGGATTCGCGTGGTCGATGATCGACGGGAGCGTCGCCTCATCGTGGGGGGCGATACGCTCTCCGTCTTGCCGCTCGATGGGGATTGGTCGCCGGTGCGTCGAGAGTACTGGTGGCGAGCGGTGGCCACGGCGCCCCTGCCCCGGCGACCGGCCGTGCTGCTGGTCGGCCTCGGTGGCGGCACGCAGGTACACCTGCTCCATCAACTCGCCCGGCCGCGCCTGGTGACGGTGATCGAGCGCGACGGGGCCATCGTCGACGTGGCCTTGCGTTGGTTCGGGCTCGACGGGCGTGACCGGCTGGAGTTCCTCTGCGGCGCCGCCGAGATCGTCGTGCCCTGGCTCGAGCGAGTCGGGCGACGCTTCGACTTCATCATGGAGGACGCCGTATACGCCGAGACCCCGGTCCGAGCGTTGCCCCTGGCCCGGGCGCTGGTGCCGCTGGCGGCGCCCGGCGGGGTACTCGTCCTTAATCGCCACCGTCAGCTCGACGCGCACCGGACCGCCGCCGCGCTTCGCCCGTACTTCACCGACGTGCAACTGCAGCTCGTTCGCCGCGAGGGCAACAACGCGCTGGTGATCTGTCACGGCTCACGCCGCCAGTCAGCCGTCGAGAGCTGGTCGTCCTAGGGAACGAGAGTCGGATGCTTGTCTCTCAACCAGGCAAGAACGACCCCGCGGAACTTCTTCGCTTCGGCCAGGAGCTCACGCGCTTCGGTTTCGGCAATGTCGCCCGCTCGGTCGTAGTCGGCGACATTGCGCTTGCCGCGGCATTGATCGAAGTAGTCGGCGAGCTCTCGATACTGCGCACCCAACTCCGGCAGGATGTGGAAGGTTGTCCAGTGATGTCTGGTTTGCGCCGTCCGCAGCTTTGACGCGGCGAGGACGATCGTCGCCAAGCGGAAGGCCGCCTGATACGCCGCGTGGAATTGGAGATCCACCTCTGGGCTGTTGCGGCGACCAACTCCCGCTGCTAGAACTCTCGCGACGGTGAGAGAAAGAAAAGTTTTAGCAACGGAAGGATGGCGCGCCCGGCAAAGATACGACCGAGGCCATCACGGGCGGCGGGGGCGCCAACCGAAAGACCAATAGCTTTGGTCTTTCGACCAGCTTTTCTGGTACGACCAGTTTTTATGTCTTCTGACCAGATTTTTTGGTCACGGCAGAACTGTACACCTCCCGGGCATCACTCCCGGAGCCGTAAAAGTTCTTTTACCCTCGGCCAAGGATGTCGCCAGTGGGGAAAAAACGACCGCGCGCCTGCGCGCCAACTTCTTTCTACTCATACTGATCAGTATGAGCCTGACTCCAGCAATGAGGTACACACCATAAACCCCATTCGTGACCTTCGACAGGTGGCCGGCGTCATCCGCGAAATATTGGCGCGGCGTTTGCCCCAGGCAGGGTCCAACGGCGTTGGACCCCCCCGCCGCGCGTTACTTCCACCGCTGTACGGTACCGTACAGCCAGCATGCCTCAGATGTTCTCAGCTCCCCGCCGTGCCGTTTCCGGCTGTACTGCGCAGTACAAGCCGCCAATCACAGCGGCGATCACGTCCGCGGCAGGCGCTTGTAGCGCAGGCGGTGGGGGCGATCGGCCTCGGCGCCCAGACGCTTCTTGCGGTCGGCCTCGTAGTCCGAGTAGTTTCCCTCGACCCACGCCACGCGCCCCTCGTCCTCGAAGGCGAGGATGTGGGTGGCGATCCGATCCAGGAACCACCGATCGTGGCTGATCACGACGGCGCAGCCGGCGAAATCCAGGAGCGCCTCCTCGAGCGCCCGCAGCGTGTCGACGTCGAGGTCGTTAGTGGGCTCGTCCAGCAGCAGGACGTTGCCGCCGCGGGTGAGCACCTTGGCCAGGTGCAGGCGGTTGCGCTCGCCGCCGGAGAGATCGCCCACACGCTTTTGCTGGTCAGCCCCCTTGAAGTTGAAGGAGGCGACGTAGGCGCGGGAGGCCAGGCGGCGGCCGCCCACGGTCAGGTGCTCCTCGCCGCCCGAGATCTCTTCCCACACGGTCCGGTCCGCCTGCAGCGCGTCACGGCTCTGGTCCACGTAGGCCAGGCGTACCGTGTCGCCGATTCGCAGCGCGCCGCTGTCGGGCTTCTCCTGGCTCACGATCATCCTGACGAGCGTGGTCTTGCCGGCGCCGTTGGGGCCGATGACGCCCACGATGCCGCCTCGGGGCAGGCGGAACGAGAGATCCTCGATGAGAACGCGGTCACTGTAGCCCTTGGCGACGTGCTGGGCCTCGACGACGAGATCGCCGAGCCGCGGGCCGGGTGGGATGGCGATCTGGAGCGCCTCCGCCCGCGCCTCGAACGGCTGGTCGAGCATCGCCTCGTAGGCGGTCAAGCGGGCCTTGGACTTGGCCTGACGAGCCCGAGGCGCCATGCGGACCCACTCCAGCTCGCGCTCCAGGGTGCGCTGGCGGGTGAGGTCGGTCTTCTCCTGCTGCTCGAGCCGCTGGCGCTTCTGCTCGAGCCAGGACGAGTAGTTGCCCTCCCACGGGATGCCGTGGCCGCGATCGAGCTCCAGGATCCAGCCGGCGACGTTGTCCAGGAAATAGCGGTCGTGGGTCACGGCCACGATGGTGCCCGTATACTCCTTGAGGTAGCGCTCAAGCCAGGCTACCGACTCGGCGTCGAGATGGTTGGTGGGCTCGTCGAGCAGCAACATGTCGGGTCGCGACAGCAGCAGGCGGCAGAGGGCCACGCGCCGCCGCTCGCCGCCCGAGATCCGCGCGACGTCCATATCCCCCGGCGGCACCCGCAAGGCGTCCATCGCCATCTCGACGGTGTGATCGAGGTCCCAGGCCTGGGCGGCGTCGATCCGGTCTTGTAATTGCGCCTGCTCCTCGAGGAGCTTTTCCATCTCGGCCGGCTCGAGCGGCTCGCCCAACCGCGCGCTCACCTCCTCGAAGCGCCGGAGCAGCGCACGGGTCCGGGCCATGCCCTCCTCCACGTTGCCGCGCACGTCCTTGCCGGGATCGAGCTGCGGCTCCTGGGGCAGGTGGCCGATCCGCAGGCCTTTGGCCGGGAACGCCTCGCCGAGGAAATCCTGATCGACGCCGGCCATGATCCGGAGCAGCGTGGACTTGCCGCTGCCGTTGGCGCCGATCACGCCGATCTTGGCGCCGTGGAAGAACGAGAGCCAGATGCCGCGGAGGATCTCGCGCTTGGGCGGGACCACTTTGCGGAGGTCCTTCATGACGAACGCGTACTCGCCGGCCATCGGCGGGGCTCAGGCGGTCCCGAGCAGGCGCCGATGCTCGGGCATCATGCAGCGGTCCTGCACTACCCGGATGCCGGCCCGGGCCAGCAGCTCGGCCGCGTCGTCGTGGCGGATGCCGAGCTGGAACCAGACGGCCCGGGGGCGCCAGGGCAGGTCCAGGATCTCGGCGGCGTGGCCCGGCAAGTATTGGGGGCGGCGGAAGACTTCGATCACATCGACGGGCTCGCGTAGATCGGCCACGGTGGCCACGGCCTTCGCCCCGTGCAGCTCGGATCCTCCGAGCTTCGGGTTCACCGGGAAGATGCGGTAGCCGTGGCGCGCCAGGTAGGCGGGCACATAGTACGCCGGCTCGCCGGCACCGGCCTTGGCCCCGATCACGGCGACCGTCGTGGCCTCGTGCAGGATCGCGCGCAGGCCGTCGTCCTCGCCAACGAGGTGGTCTCGCCAGTCGCCCACCCTCGTCATCTTACACCGCCGCCCGAGGCGTCCCGCGCCACTCAGCCTCGCGTGGCGGCGATGATCTGGTCGCCCAGGACCTGCGCCCGCCACCGGCGCACGCCTTCGACGCGCGCCAGTCCCTCGCGGTCTCGGGGCGCCGCCTCGGCGATGGGACCGATCAGGCGGTTGGGAAGCAGGACGCCCGGCTCGAGACCAAAGACGGGCGCCGCCTGGGTCCGCCACCGGCGCAGCGCCTCGATCCGCCGGCGCACTCCCGCAGGTGCCGCCGGCGGCCGGACCGGATGGGCGAGGACGGGCAGCTCGGCCTCGGGCAACGCCCGCGCGCGCGCCACCGCTTCGACGATCGCCTCGCCCCAGCGGGCGATCACGCGCGGCGTGCATCCCGGGATCGCGGCGAGCGCGGCCGGCTCGCGAGGCGCGGCGCCGGCGATCGCCACCAGCGCGGCGTCGGCGAGGACCTTGAACGGAGGGCGATCGGCGGCGCGCGCGAGCCGCTCGCGCAGCTCGTAGAGATTACGGAGGATCGCGCGGCCGCGGGCGCTGAGTTCCCGCGCGCCCTTGAGACGGGCGTAGGCGTCCGGGTCGGGCTCGCGGAGCGCCGGCGGCGCGGCGGCCAGCGCCGCGCACTCCTCCTCGACCCAGGCCAGGCGTCCGGCGCGGACCAGCTCGTCGACCAGCCGGTCCTTGAGAGTCAGCAGCTGCTCGACGTCGGCGACGGCGTAACGCTCCTGGGCCTCGGTGAGCGGGCGGGCCGACCAGTCATCCTTCTGGCGGGAGGGCGGCAGCTCGATCCCCAGGTACTGCCGTAGCAGGGTGTCCAGCCCCAGCGCGCGAGCGCCCAGGAAGCGCGCCGCCACCGACGTGTCGAAGATGGCGCCGAAGACGAAGCGAAAGCGGCGCTTGAGGTGGTCCAGGTCATTGTCGCCGGCGTGGAGCACGACCACCGGCGCGGGCCCGGCGAAGACGGGAGCCAGCGCCGAGAGGTCGGCGATGGCCAGCGGGTCCACCAGCCAGACACCATCGCGGTCGGCGATCTGGATGAGGGCCAGGCGCTCCGGGTAGTGATGCAGGCTGTCGCCCTCGGTGTCGAGCGCGAACTCCGGCGTCGCGGCGAGGCGCAGCGCCAACCCCTCGAGGTTGGCCTCGGTCCGGACCCAGTGCGACGCGGCGATCAGGTCTTTCGGGCCAGGACGGCTTGCTCGAGCCGCTGACCACGCCGGCGGAGCGCCTCGAGCCCTTCCTCGTGGGTGATCACGTGGAGCTGGTTGCTGCGGATGGCGGCGATGGTCATCGCCGCCACGTCGTCCGGCCCGAGCGTCCGGCCGATCAGTTCGACGGGCAGGCCGGTGGCCGGCGTTTCGTTGCGGAGGTGGTCGGGACGGCTCCGTTCGCTGGCGCGGATCTGGGTGGCCACGCCCATGGGACAGAGCACGGAGACACCGATCCCGTACGGCCGCAGGTCTTTGGCCAGCGTCTCGCTGAGGCCGACCACCGCGTACTTGGAGGTGTTGTAGACGCCCAAACCCTGGCTGGCGATGAGACCGGCCATGGAGGCCGTGTTGACGATGTGCCCGCCCTCGCCCTGGGCGATCATGCGGGGCACGAAGGCCAGCAGCCCGTGGATGACACCCCAGAGATTGACACCAAGCACCCACTGCCAGTCACGGAGCGTGGCGGCCTGCAGACCACCCCAGAGGGCGACGCCGGCGTTGTTGCAGAGGATGTGGACCTGACCGAAGGCGGCCCAGGCACGGTCGGCGAGCGCCTGCACCGAGCCGAGGTCGCTCACGTCGGCACGCACGCTCACCGCCTGCCCGCCGCGTGCCCGGATCGCTTCCACCGTCGCGGCCATCCCGGCCTCGTCGAGATCGGCGACGACGACCTTGACGCCCTCGTCAGCGAGAGCCTCGGCCAGCGCCCGGCCGATGCCGCTGGCGGCCCCCGTCACCACGCCGACCCTTCCTCGCAGCGTCTCGATGGAACGACCTCCGCGACGACTGGAATGTGCCCGTAAGGTAGCCGGCGCTCTGGCGCCGGTCAACGGCCCCCTGTTCAGATCGCCGGTCCGTGCTCGAGCAGGGGCCGGACCACGGTCGTGAGGTGGTCGGCCTCCACGGGCTTGCGCAGGCAACCCTGGAATCCTGCCATCTCGGCGCGGAGAAACGTGTCGCCGTCGACCGCCGCTGCCAGGCCGACGATCGGCACGGCCGCGCCGATCGCGAGGCGACGCAGGCGCTCGGCGAACTGGAAGGGGCCCATGCCCGGGAGGCCCAGGTCCAGGAGCACGACGCTGGGCCAGCCGCGGCGGGCCAACTCCAGCCCGGTCTCTCCGGACTCCGTCATCAGGACTCGGGCTTCGGGGAAGAGCGTGGCGAGCTGATCGCCCAGCACGCGGCGGGTCTGCGCGTCGTGGTCAATGAGCAGGATGGACCTCACGGCCCTGGAGTGTACCGCGGTGCACAAGCGCAGACGCGGCGAGCGTCAGGCGATCGACGCCACCTCGGCGGCGGCGAGCCACGTCGGCTGGCGCACGGTCCGGCGCAGAGAGGCCAGAACCCGCGCCGGGTTGCCGAGGTCGCACCAGCCCACATCGGGGACCGGCAGCACGAGAAGACGGTCCGGGGCGGGCGCCAGCTCGTGCGAAAAGCTGATGGCAGGCTCGAACTCGCGCCCGAGCGCCGGCACCGTGGCGTGGATGAGATCGAGGAACGCCCCCGTCCTCCCCACCATCACGAAGCTGTTCCAGAGGCAGCCTCGGCGGAGCAGAAAATGGGCCAGCGACGTGGCCGGCTTCTCCCAGAAGCGCCGGATCGGATAGACAGGAGGCCGAGAGGCGCCGACTGGCTCAGGGCCGGGTTCGATCCAGCCCTACTCCGGAAAAAAACTACCCAGCTTGGAGAGAAAACGTGCGGGGCGTCGCCGGCCCGCTCGCGCGTGATACGATCGGCCCGCTCGACGGGGCCTCATGGCGAGACGGATCGAGATCGTGCACCACGCCGACCGGCGCACCGACGTCGTCATGCCGTACGCGCCGGGGCTCGTTGTCCGCCGGGGCCGACTCGTATTCCTCTCCGGCGTGACGGCCGCGCCCGTCTATCACAGCCACCCTCATCGCGAGGAGGAGTTCGACCTGCCGCCGACGATGCGCGAGCAGGCGGTGCTGGCCATGGAGAACCTCAAGAAGACGCTCGCGGCCGCCGGCTGCACGCTGGCCGACATGGTGGCGGCCACCCGCTACCTCACCGATGTCGCCGAGCAGGACGACCTGAACCGGGTCTGGGGCCAGTACCTGGGTGCCCACCTGCCCGCGACTACGACCGTCGAGGTCTCCCGGCTGGCCACGCACGCCAAGTGCAAGCTCGAAATCAGCGCCATCGCGGTCGCCGACGAATGACTCCCCGCGCTCCTCGCTCAGGCCACCCACGTTGCGAACCGGCCTCGCGGCCGCCGCTACAATGACTCCCCGCGCTCCTCACTCAGGCCACCCACGTTGCGAACCGGCCTCGCGGCCGCCGCTACAATGACTCCCCGCACTCCTCGCTCAGGCCACCCACGTTGCGAACCGGCCTCGCGGCCCCCGCTACAGTGACTCCCCGCGCTCCTCACTCAGGCCACCCTCGGCTCAAGCCGGCCTCGCGGCCCCCGCTACAGTGACTCCCCGCGCTCCTCACTCAGGCCACCCACGTTGCGAACCGGCCTCGCGGCCGCCGCTACAATGACTCCCCGCACTCCTCGCTCAGGCCGACTCACTCAGGCTCGCCTCGCGCGTCGGACGCGCTGCGGCTTCGCACTGCCACGGCTCAAGCCGGCCTCGCGGCCCCCGCTACAGTGACTCCCCGCGCTCCTCACTCAGGCCGACTCACTCAGGCTCGCCTCGCGCGTCGGACGCGCTGCGGCTTCGCACTGCCACGGCTCAAGCTGGCCTCGCGGCCCCCGCTACAGTGACTCCCCGCGCTCCTCACTCAGGCCACCCTCGGCTCAAGCCGGCCTCGCGGCCCCCGCTACAGTGACTCCCCGCGCTCCTCACTCAGGCCACCCTCGGC
>Ga0187892_10004860_pt1 | contig 22000 bp, 14 predicted proteins | sample MA1701073metaG_FD_139345 | JGI IMG/M metagenome (GOLD analysis project Ga0187892, IMG submission 139345) | Bio-ooze microbial communities from a basaltic lava cave in the Kipuka Kanohina Cave System on the Island of Hawaii, USA - MA170107-3 metaG ... | reverse complement strand
CTGTGTCAGGGCTTCCCCCGCGGCGAGCAAGACCAGACCGGCCGCGCGATCGAGATGCGCCGTGCGTTTCCGTCCCAGCCAATTCTCCGGAACCGGCAGGCGCGGGAGAGCGGCCGCGGCTTTTCCGCGGCACGTGGAGACGTCGAACAGGTCCACGGTTCGCACACCGCTTTGGCCCGCGATGAGGTTGCGCCAGGTCTCTTCGGCGCTCAATCCGAGCGCGGTGACCATGCCGATGCCTGTGACGGCGACGCGATTCATGGCGGTTCATTTCCCAAACGGGCTTACGATCCTGACTTCCGCCGGCGGCTCGAAGCGGAACCGTGAAACATCGAGGGGCTGGTTCCACTCGACCCGCTGGAACCGATTCTCCGTGCGGTCCCCGTTCGGGGCCTCGATCACGGTTCGGAGCAACAGGAACGTCTTGCGATCCAGGTCCAGCACCAGCCGCGCAAGAAGCTGCCGTTCCTTCTGCGCGCGCGGGACGGCCTCGATGCGCAACGTCTCGGCGCTCTCCCACACGATCAGTTCGCACGAGTTGGTGAGCGATACCGGGTTTGCGCCGAGACTGGCAGACAGCGCCTTCATCGGGCTGGCGCCGAGCCGCGGGTCGTTGAGCGGGTAGCGCTCGGCCTGTTGGAACTCGGCGTAGTACATCCACAGCCACTTCCCGTCGGAGACGGTCAGGCTGCCGGCCGGCTTCGTGGATTCCCACCGGAACAGGTTCGGTTTGGCGAACGAGAGCTTTGCTTCGGAGACGATTGGTTGCTGGAGAATCTTGAGCGTCTTGGTCTGCACGACCTCGGCCACGAAATTGGAAACGCCGCGTCGCGCCGTTTCGAACTCCCGCCAGATGGCGTCTTGCCGATCGGCGGAAACGACGTGAAAGTCCGGCGCGTGCTCCGATCCACCCTCCGTGATCGAGGTAATGCCGAGCATCGCAACAGCGATGATCAAAGGAACCGGCTTTACCCATTCGTTCTTCATCATTTCCCCCAGATCGGAACGAAGTTGTACCACTGGTCGGGATGCTCCCGGATCATTCCTTCGAACGCCTTCGCGATCTTCTGCGTGTTGTGACGGATCGTCCGTGCGCGATCCTCGAATGATTCCAGCGGCACGGCGTCCAGCACGCGGGCGAGATACCGCCCATTGTCGCCGCGCCAAACAAAACCGGGGAGGATCGCCGCGCCGGTGGTCATCGCCAGCACGACCGGACCGTTCGAGAACATGGCCGGCTTGCCGAAGAACTCGACCTGGACGGCCGCCCGTGGATAGGGTCGCTCGACGAGCATCGCTACGATCTCGTTGCGGCGAAGCGCATCGAGGATGTCGATGAACGCGAACGGCGAACGCCCGATCCGGATCGTGTGGATGCCGCGGCGGGCGCGGTATTGCTCGCGCATCAGAGTGAGTTGATCGAGATGTTCTTCGAGCGTGACGGCGTTGAGTTTGTAGCCGCGCAAGGGAAAGGTCAGCCCGCCGAGCTCCCAGTTGCCGAAATGCGCCGTGACCACGATCACCCCCCGGCCGTGGGCCAGCGCGGCGTCGATGCGATCCTGACCGTCGATGCCTCCGAACCAAGCAAGCAGCTCCCCATCGGACAGATGGGCCGCGCGCGAATAGTCGAGCAGTTGCCGGGCGTAATTGCGGAAGGCTTGCCGGGCCAGGGCGCGCACGCGCTGCGGATCGCCAGGGAAGATGTGGCGGAGGTTGTCGCGGACGTTGCGCCGCAGGTTCGGGAACAGCCAGTGCACCGCGTCGGCGAGAACGCCGGCGAGCGTCGAGAGGATCGCCGCCGGCAGCCGTCGAGCCAGCCAGTCGGTGAAGCGGAAGCTCGCGGGCCGGTAGAACGCGAACGGCTTGGCGGCGTCGTTCGGGGCCGGCTGTTCTGCGCTTTCGTTCATCCGATTTGCCCGGGGAAACAAGCAGGACGACTTCTTGCAACGTCCTCCGTCCTCGCGGGAGTCATCGCACGTCGCGCAGCGCAATCTCAATCGAGGATTGGCAGCCGCGGCAGGTCAGCTTCATGCGCGTCGCGAAGATCTGGCCGACGAGCCTGCGGAACTCGCTGAACTCGATGGTGAACCAGCGGCCGCTCTTGTATTCGCCGCGCACGGTCTCGGTGAAATCCTCCTGGAACTGCGCCTTCTTCACGGCCATCACGACCATGCGGTGCGTCTCGACCCAGAGCGCGAGTTGCTCGTTGCCCGGCGTGCCGTGTCCGGTGAGCGTGCGTTTCTCCATCGGAAACTCGATCCTCCAGTCCTCCTTGTCGGCGAGTATGTGACAGAAGGTCATGTTCGGGCCCTTGGTGGCGATCAGCTCGAATCGTCCGGGGTCTTCGAAGCGGATCAGGACGTCGGTGATGATCGAGTTTGTGCCGTGTTCGAACTTCAGCGCGCCGACGAGGGCCAACGTCTGGAGACCGAACTGCGGGTTGACCTGTTTGGGAGCGCCCGCGCAACCGGCGAGCAACAGAGCAGACGCAAGCGGAAAGACGATTCGGGATATGCGCAGCACGCTCGGACGCTAGCATTCGCGTCACCGGCGGGCAACTGTCTTTTCGATCAGGCGTACATCTCCTGCTGCGTCATCTGCTGGCGGAACGCCAGGGCGGACCGCAGAAGTATTCCCTGGCGCTGAAGCAGTTTGTCTCCAAGCGATACGATGGTCGCGTTCGGGCGCGCTTGCGGGCGGATCGAATACAGGTGTCGGACGGCGTGTGGTTCCCGCCCTTTCCCATAATGCACGGCGAGAATCAACAAGGCCGCCGCCGCCGAACGGCTGATGCCCGCCGCGCAATGCGCCAGCAAACGCACGCGCTCCCCCTTGCCGCACCGCCGCAGCGCGTTGCGCCCAAATCGCAGGATTTGCCCGACGTGCTCTTCGGTGGGGCAAATGAACTCGTCGCTCGGGGTTTCGACGTCGTGGAATCGGAGGATCATGTGGTTCTGAAGCCCGGGCCAGTTCGGACGGATGACCGGGTGCTCCGGCCCGAGGCAGGTCAGCATATCGGTGATCTGCGCCTCGTGGTGCAGCGGGACTTCTTCGAGGCTGCAGACGACGACGCCGAAGTTCGCCTGCGCTTGTGCGCTGGGGGGCAAGGCGCGAGGTTTGGGAAAATGGCAGCCAGGTGTGGCCTCCGTGGCGGATTGACCGTTGGAACCTGCGCGGCGACGAAACGGAAAGCCCTGGATACATTTGAACGTGGCAAACATGAGAACCCCCCTTGCAGGCTCTATCAGCAGGAACAAGACCGCGCCGCGAACTGCCGGGCGAGCGTCGTCCCCGGCGACCATTTCCATCCGGAAATGCAAAACTGGACGAAGCCATTGCCGCCGTGTATTCTGCCAGGGCTGATAAAGGAGAATTCGCCATGTCGCTGAAATCGTTGATCGCAACCGGCACCAAGCTCTGGCTGGATTCCGTGGACCCGAGCGCGGTGAAAAAGAACTTCGCCATCGGCGCCACGGGCGCCACCTCCAACCCCATCATCATCGCCGACATCATCAAGACCGGGCAATGCGACACCCGGATCGGCATATTGATGGAGCAGGGATTGGACGACGAAGCCATCGCTTGGGACCTGACCGACCATCTGGTCTCGGAAGCGCAGAAGGTGTTTCGGCCGGTCTGGGACCGGACCAAGGGCAACGACGGGTTTGTCAGCTTCGAGTTGGACCCGTTGTTGGAAGACGCGCAGTTGGCGCCGCCCCATGCCGAGCGGGTGAAGCGCTACATCGAGCTGGGAAAGAAATGGGGCATCGGGCGCGCCAACCGGCTGACCAAGGTGCCGGCGACCGAGGCGGGCCTGGATGCGTTGGAGGAGCTTTGCGCGGCGGGCGTAAACGTGAACGTGACGCTCATTTTTTCCGAACGGCAGTACAAGAGCGCGAGAGAGAATATGTGGCGCGGGGCCCAACGGCGGAAGAGCCTGGATCAATTCAAGAGCGTCTATAGCATCTTCATCTCGCGCGTGGATGTGTACACCGAAAAGCATGTGCCGCAGCTCAGTCCCTCCGCCCAGGGCGTGGTGGGCATCGTCAACGTCAAGCGCCTCTGGCTGTTGAACCAGCAATTCTGGCGCGACAAAAAGCTCCCGCTCCAACAGGAGATTGTCTTTGCGAGCACGGGAACGAAAAAACCGTCCGATCCTCCCGACAAATACGTCGATGCCTTGGCCGGCAGCGACATCCAGACCAATCCACCTGCGACGAACGACGCGGTCGAGAAGTTGAACAAGAAATACGCGCGCAAGATCGATCAGATGCCGCCGCGCGTCGTGCTCGACGAGATCGACGCCAAGGTCGATGTCCAGAAGCTCGAGGACGTCCTGATGAGCGAGGGCAAGGCGAAGTTCGCCGATCCCCACAAAGCGTTGTTGAAGCTGATCGCGGAGAAACGAGGCGTGCTGGCGGAAGCCAAGTAGCCGTAGCCACGGTTCGAGATGATGTGTCCGATCAGAGCGCGCTTGACCGGCTCGGTTTCGCCGTTATCCTGAGAGCCAACCCGATGCGGGTGTAGCTCAATGGCAGAGCTCCAGCCTTCCAAGCTGGCCATGAGGGTTCGATTCCCTTCACCCGCTTCCTTCCCATCGAACGCAGCGTTCCGCAGCCGGTCGAAACAGGTCGTAGCTGCTCCCAGCCCGGGCCTTTCATTTGGTTTGAAAACTTTGTCGGAAACGATCAGCATCCAGCGGTGTCTAACCGGGAGCCCACATAGAAAGGTAAGGTGGCATCCATGACGCAAACCGACCTCGAAGCCGCTGAGAAACGCATCCAACGCCTTCGCCAGTGCTACGGCTCGCTCAAGACCGAAATGGCCAGGGTGGTCGTCGGCCAGGATGAAGTGATCAGGCTGTTGTTGACCGGACTCATGAGCGGCGGACACATGCTCGTCATCGGCGTCCCCGGGCTGGCCAAGACGATGATGGTCAAGGCGCTCGCCGAGTTGCTCGGGTGGGAATTCCGCCGCATCCAGTTCACGCCCGACCTGATGCCCGCCGACATCACCGGCACGGAGATCCTGCAGAGCGACGAGACGGGCCGCCGCCGCGAGTTGGTGTTTCACCGCGGCCCGATCTTCGCCAACCTGATCCTGGCCGATGAAATCAATCGCACGCCGCCGAAGACGCAGTCCGCGTTGCTCGAGGCGATGCAGGAACTCGCCGTCACGGTCAACGGGAAGACCTACCGGTTCGACCCGCCGTTCACGGTCGTGGCCACGCAGAACCCGATCGAACAAGAGGGGACCTATCCGCTCCCCGAGGCGCAACTCGACCGCTTCATGCTAAGCATCCACGTCGATTACCCGAGCAAGCACGAGGAAATCTCGATCGGGGCGCGGCCGGCTCGGATGCAGATGGCCGGGCTGGCCGCCGTGGCCCGGCGCGACGAGTTCCGTGATTTCATCGACATCATCGATCAAGCGCCGGTGTCGCCGCACGTGCTGGAGTTCGCGGTCTCGCTTACGACCGCCACGCGCCCGAAGAATGGCGCGGCGGATGATTACGTCCGACGGTACGTGGCCTGGGGCGCCGGGCCGCGGGCTACGCAGCATTTGATCACTGCGGCGAAGGCGGGCGCGCTGCTCGACGGCCGCCCCACGCCCGAGTCGGCGGACGTGCGCGGGATGGCGTTGCCGGTGTTGCGGCACCGGATCATCCCGAACTACAACGCGCTCGGCGAAGGGATCGAAGCCGAACAGATCGTCGAGCACGTGGTGAAGACGACAAAGGAACCGGTAACGAAGTAGCATCGTCCTCGTCGTTGTCCTCGTGATCGTGATCGTGATCGGCGTTTCGACAACGAGGACGAGGACGAGAACAAGAACAAACGACCATGGCTACCCTCAGTCACCGCTATCTCGACCTCGCCAGCATGGAAAGCCTGCGCCAGGTGCGGCTGCGTCCGCGCGGCGCGGCGGAGGGGACGTTCGCGGGACCGCATCGTTCCCACTATCGAGGCACGGCGGTGGAATTTGCCGACTACCGGGAATACACCGATGGCGACGATATTCGGCTGGTGGATTGGAAGGTATTCGCCCGGACCGACCGTTACTACGTCCGGCTTTATGATGCCGAGCGCAACCTCCTCACATACCTCGTCGTGGACACCAGCGGCTCGATGGAATACAGCGGTGCCGTCCAGATTACCGACAGCAAACTGACTTACGCCTGCCGGCTCGCCGCCGCGCTCGGTTATCTCGTCGTCCGCGAAGGCGACGAAGTCGGGCTTTCGCTCGCCGATTCCCACGTCCACAGCCATCTCATCCCCGGCGGTTCGTGGATTCATTTCGCCAAGGTGCTCGATCTGCTCGGCAAAGCCCGGTCGGACGGACACACCGACCTCGCAACCTGCCTGGAGGAGGCCTACAAACGCGTGCGCCGCCGTGGCGTGCTGATCGTCCTCAGCGATTTCCTGGATGACTCGCGGCGATTTTGGAAATCGATCGACCTGTTCCGCCGGTCGCGATTCGACGTGATGCTGTTTCACGTCGCGCATCCCGAGGAAATCGAACTGCCGCCGGTGACCTCGGCGCGGTTCCTGGAGGCGGAAGGCGGCAACCGGCAATTCATGGTCGAACCCGAGATCGTGCGCGCGTTGTATCAACGGAGGTTCCGCCGGTTCCTCTCGGAGTTGGAGGAGGGAAGTCGCGCGCGCGGTTGCGACTGGTATCTCGCACGGACGTCCGACGATCCGTACGCGTTGCTGAAGAATTGTTTTCTAAAACGGGAAAACCGCAGGTGATGGCATGACCTCCCTCGGGTTCACCAACCCCTGGTTCCTGCTCGGCGCCGGCGCAGTCGGACTGCCGATCCTCATCCACTACCTGACGCGCGCCCGGCCGCGACGGATCAAGTTCCCGCCGCTCCAATTCCTGCTCGAAGCCTGTGCCGGCCAACAATCGTTGCACCGCCTCCGGACCTGGATCGTGCTCGCGGTCCGGTGCCTCGCGGTGCTCGCGCTCGTGTTGCTCTTCAGCCGGCCGTTCCTGCGCGCGGCGGACCCGCTGGCTGCATCGCGCAAAACGAAACGCGTCGTGCTCGTCGTCGATGCCTCGTTCAGCATGCGCGCCGTCGTCAACGGCGTCCCCCTGTTCGCCAGGGCACAAGCCGAGGCGGCGGACTTGCTCCGCAGTTTCGGCGGCGACACGGAGGCGGCGGTCATTCTCATGGGGGCGAAGCCGCACGCCATCCTTCCCGCGCTTTCGCCCAATCTGCCCGTGCTTCATCGCGAGCTCGTCCAAACCAAACCGACCTTCGAGGCCGCGAATCCCGCCGCGGCGCTGGCGCTCGCCAAACGAATCCTCGGCGAGGGCGGCGCGGTGTACGTGTTCAGCGACTTCCAGCGAAGCAACTGGAACGTGTCCGCCCTCGATGAACTCCGGGGACTTCCCTGCTACCTGCGGCCCGTCGTCGAGCGAGGCATCGACAACGCGGCCATCACCCGGCTCCAGTTGGCCCCCGCCGAACCGCTGGCCGGCGAAGCCGTCGAACTCACCTGCACCGTCCTCAACTCCAGCCCGCAGCAACGCCAGGAAACCGTCCGGCTCGAACTCGAAGGCGTCACCCAGGAAAAAGGCGTCGTCGTTCCGCCGTTCGCTTCGCGCGATGTGACCTTTGCGTTCACGCTCTCCGGTATCGGCAGTTTCCCCGGCAAGATTGCGCTCGGGATCGACGATCTTGCCGAGGACAACACGCGCTACTTCGTCGCCCGAGTCCAGAAGGGCTTGCAGGTGTTGCTGGTCAGCGACACGGACGCCAACGACCGGCGCAGCGCCGCGTTTTTCGTCAGCAAAGCCCTCGTGCCGTCCGAGCAAGTCGTCTCCGGCCTCAAGATCGTCCGGCGTCACGGCCAGGAGACCGACCGCGGCATCCTGGAGACGGCGGACGCGTTCCTTCTCGTCAACCCGGTCGCGCTCTCCGGCGAAGCTGCCGAGATCATCGCGCGGCGCGTGGGCGACGGCGCGCAGCTCGTTTGTTTCCTCGACGGACCGACGGCGCCGAACGTCCTCGCCGCGCTCCTGGGCGCATCGAAGGGCCGCCTCAGCCCGCCTTTCCAACTCCTGCGCATGGCCGCGTCGGAGACGCCCGGCGGCGAACCGTTCTCCGTGGCGAACCTGACCGGCAAGCCGCTCGCGTTGTTCGCCAATCCCGAGGAGGGCGAGATCGCGACGCTGCGGTTCCGCCGACATTATCAGAGCCTGGTCGCCGACGACCGGAAGGACGAATTGTTGCTGGCGTTCCCCGACGGTTCCGCGGCGCTGGCGATGGTTTCGGTCGGGAAAGGCGCGGTGGTGTTCGCCAACCTCCCGCTCGCGCCCGACGCCAGCAATCTTGCCGGCAGCCCGTTGTTCCCGGCGATGATGCACGAGCTGCTGCGCGCGTTGCGCCGCACTTCCGAGGGCCGCGACACCGCGCCCGGCGAGCCGTCGTTCGTGGATGTCCCGGGAGTTGGCGCGGACGAATCGGCCCTGAAAATTCTCTCGCCCGACGGCAAGCCGGTGGAAGCGCGCGTGGTCGCGAGTGGCCGCACCGTGCGGCTGGCGTTGCCCGAGGCGGCCCAGCCCGGGCATTTCCTCGTGCGCCAGGGTGAACAGCTTCTCGGCGCCGGCGTCGTCAACGTGGACCCGCGCGAGAGCGACACGCGTCCCATCGCCCAGAGCGAACTGGTGGCCGGGCACGATCAGGGCGCGCGTAACGTTGCGTTTGTAGGCCCGGATCAATTGCAGCGCGCGACCGAGGAGACGCGTCCGTTGTGGCCGTGGTTCGCGGCTGCCGCGGCGGCGTTGTTGGGAACGGAGATGTTGCTGTTGGCGTTGTGGCGGCAGAGGCGGGTGGCGGCGGCGATCGTACCGAACGCGGGTCCGCCGGCCAGTCGCCGAGACGGCGGCCCCCACAACGAGGAAGCGCTCGCGATGAAGGAGGCTGCTTGAGATCGCACGTGGATTGCCCGGTGGACTTCGGTGCGTTCAACGCGGTTCAACGGTCCCGGGGTGAGGAGGTGCCCGGCGTCCTCAGCCAAACGGCGTCACAACCCGGGAGTCACCACCCATGAACTCCTGGCTCACCATGCCCCCATGGGGCGCGCACGTCGTCGCGCTGGTCGCTCTTGCGCTGGCCGTGCTGTTTGTTGTCCGCATGGCCGGCGAGCGACGCAACGTGCCGTTGCGGCGCCAGGTCTGGTTCGGAGCGCTCCGCGTCTTGGTCCTCGGCCTCCTCATTTTCATCGCGCTCAATCCGTTGCTCGTTCGCCCTCGCGATCTGCCGGCCAAACCGCGGCTGATCGTGTTGCTCGATACCTCGGCCAGCATGGGGACGAAGGACGCCGAGAACCGATCACGTCTCGCCGCGGCGTTGAGACAGCTTCAGGACGAAACCACCCGCCAGCGATGGGAAACAGAATTCACCCTCGACACGCGCATCTTCGACCGGGAAACGCGTCCCGCCGACCTGCGTCAGCTTGCCGACACCCAGCCGCTTGGCGAAGGAAGCGACATCGGCGCCGCGGTCACCGGTGGCGTGGCGGAGCTCGGCGAACTGCGCGCGCAAGCGGGCGTCCTGCTCATCTCGGACGGACGCGCCACGACGGAGGGCGCGCTCGACGCCGCGCGGCTGGCGCTCGCCCGCGCGGTGCCGCTCTGGACGTATTGCATCGGCAGCGCTGTCGAACGCCACGATCTCGCCATCGAAGTCACCTCGCCGGAGACGCTCGCCTTCGCGGGCGCCGACGTCGAACTTTCCGCGACGCTGCGCGCGGACGGTTATCCGAACCGGAGTTTCCAGGTGGAACTCCTCAAGGACGACCGCCCCATCGAGCACCGAGAGATCATTCCCGACACGTCGGGCCACGCCCGGGTCGCGATGCGCGTGAAGGCCCCCGATGCCGGCGAACATCGCTACGTGTTCCGCGTCCCCGCGCAGCCCGAGGAAGCCGATGCCCGCAATAACGAACGCGCCGTGTTCCTCCGCGTGGTCGGACAGAAGGCGCGCGTGTTGCTGGCCGAAGGCGAGCCGTCGTGGGACTCGAAGTTCCTGGTCCAATCGCTCAAGCGCGAGCCGCACGTGGACCTGACCGCCGTGCAACGCGTAGGCCCGCAACGCCACGTCGCGGTCGTGTCCTCCGCCGGCGCCGAGAACCGCGTCGAGGCCGATCTGTTTCCTCGGACCGCCGAGCAGATGAATCAGTTCGACGTGATCGTCCTGGGTCGCGGCTGCGAAGCGTTCTTCGACGACAAGACCGAGGCGTTGCTGATGCAGTTCGTCGCGCAACGCGGCGGCAGCCTCCTGTTCGCGCGCGGCAAAGCGTATGGAGGACGTTTCCCGCCGCTGGCAAAGCTCGAACCGGTCGTCTGGGGCCCGGGCGCGGAGCCGTCGGTGCGCATCAGTCCGACCGAGGCGGGCCGGGAAAGCCCGATCTTCGACCTCGGTTCGTCCGGCAGCCTCGAGGAATTGCTCGACCGTTTCCCGGCGTTCGATCAGGCGCATGCCACGGCCGGCGAGAAACCGTTGGCGATGGTCCTCGCTTCCGCCGCGGGCAAGGGCGGACCGGACGAGCGAACGGTCTTGATGGCGTCGCAGCAGTACGGCCAGGGCCGGGTGCTCCTGCTCAACGCCGCCGGTCTCTGGCGCTGGGCGTTCCGCGAGACGGGCCAGCAGGAAAGCGAGGTCGCGTACCGGCGGATCTGGATTTCGATGGTCCAATGGCTGTTGGCCGGCGGCGGTTTCCTCCCGGGCGCAGACGTGGCGTTGCACAGCGCGCGGCGTACCTACACGAGCGAGCAGCCGATGCAATTCCTGGTCACCACGAAAGGAATCGACCGCGCCTCCTATCAACCCCGTCTGACGATCGCCGGCGCGGGCCGCAGCGTCGAGGTCGAGCCGCGGGAGCGCGACGGCGCGTACGTCGCCGAAGCCGGGCCGTTCCCGCAGGGCACGTATCAGGTCACGCTCCGCAACAACGTCGGCAAGCCTCCCGAGATGTCGATGACGATCGAAGTCGTGGACGCCTCGGTCGAACGGCGGGAGCTGAGCGCCGACCCGCAGTTGATGAAACAGCTCGCCACGGTGTCCGGCGGGCAGGCGCTTGCCGGCAGCGATCTCGGCCAGCTTGGCGATGTCGTTCGCCGGTGGCGCGCGGCGCGGCAATTGTCGCACGAGCAACGACCGGTCTGGGACCGCTGGTGGGTCCTCGCGACGATGTTGGGCATGATGGGAGTCGAATGGTGGTTAAGGAGACAGGAAGGGTTGCTGTGAGAACAGAAGCGCATCGAGCCTGCTCGCCACGCGTCCTGACTCGTTTGCGCGCCCGCTTCGCCGGCCTTGTGGGACTTCGCGCGCTCCTGCTGCTCGCATGCGTGCTCGGCGGGGCCGCGCTGGCGGCCATCGCCGCAGACGCCTGGCTCGATCTCGCGGAACCGATTCGCATCGCCGCGCCTTGGGTTCTCGCAGCCTCGGCTCTCATTCTCCTTGCGGCGGCGGCGCTGCAACTCAGCCGGCTCGACGACATTCGACTGGCGCGTACCTTTGAAAGGACCAACCCGTCGCTCGGCAACATGCTGACCAACGCCGTCCAACTCGCCGCCGAACCCAGCCCGCATGCAGTCGGTGAAACGCTCCGCCACCAAGCTGTCGAACGGGGCCGGGCCTTGGCCGCGTCGCTGCGCGCGTGGCCATTCGAGCGACGCAAGATCGCGCGCGCGTTGCTGGGCTTCGTTGTCATCGCCGGGGCATGGCTCGCGGGATGGACTCTGTTCCCGGATGTTTATCGCGCCGTCGTTCCGCGCTTCCTCGATCCGACAGGCGATCATCCGCCGTACAGCCGGCTCCGGATCGACGTGCGGCCCGGCGACACGCACGTCCTCTACGGCGGCGAGGTCGAAATCCGCGCGACCGCTTCGGGACGGCCCGTGGACAAACTTCACGTCGTCGCGCATTCCGCCAACAACCGCGCGCAGACGGCGATGTTCCTCGCGCCCGACCGCAGCTTTTTCCAGACGCTGGCAAACGTGCGCGAACCGACCGAATACTACGTGACCGATGGCCAGGCGCGCAGCCGTCGCATGAAGATCGGCGTGCGATACATGCCGCGGATCGCCGGGGTCGAGCTGCATGTCACGCCGCCGCTGTACACCGGGCGGCCCGCGCGCGCGCTCAAGCTCGGCGACGAACCGCAGAGTTTCCTGATCGATACGCGGCTGGAATTCCGGGTGCGCAGCAATCGCCCGCTCGCGGGAGGGACGTTGACGTTGACGCCCGTGCTCGGCGGGAAACCGGTTGCGGTGGCGTTGGGACCGGTCGGCGACCAATCTGCCCTTCACCCCGGCTCTCTCCCCGCGGGCCCAGCGGGAGAGGGCCGGGGTGAGGGGGAGCGGCGCAACCCATCCAGCACCGCCACCTCTTCCCAAGTCGTCGCCGGCCACTTCATCCTCACCGAGCCGGTCGTGTTCTCGATCACCATCACGGACGTGGACGGCCTCGCCTGCAACGAACCGCGCCAGGGCCGCATCGCGATGCTCCCGGACAACCGTCCGCAGATCGTCGTCATGCAGCCGGGCCGCCACGCAGTCGCCACGCCCGAGACGCTCGTACCGGTGCGGGTCCAGACCCAGGATGATTTCGGCGTGACGCGCGTGGCGTGGTTCCGCGGGTTCAACAAGTCCGTCGAGCGACCCGTGGTGATGAAGTTCGGGCCGCAAAACGGTCCCGGGTTGGCCGAGGCCGACGGCGCGTTCCGCTTGAAAGACCTGGGCGTGAAACCCGGCGACCTGATCGATTACTTCTTCGAGGCGGTGGACAATTACCCGCGCGGACCGAACGTGACGACGAGCCGCCTTTTCACGCTGCAAATCATCTCGATGGAGCAATACCAGGAATTGCTTCGTCGCATGGCGGCGCGCCGGGCGTTGTTCCAGCCGTACGAACAACTCGACGCATGGTTGCGCCGGCTGGCCGAGCGCGCGCGGGACCTCGAGAAGAAGGCCGCGGAACTCGCCAAGCGCGGCGGCCCCGACGCGGAAAAAGACGCCCTCGCGAAAGAGATGACCGAGCTGACGAAGCAATTGAGCGAATACCGGGAGGCGCTCGGAAAATTGATGGAGCAATCCGTCCTGTTCGACGTCGAGAAATCGTTCCGCGAGAGCCTGGCGACGCAGAGCCAGAAGCTGACGGCGTTGAAGGACAAGATGGACCGGCTCGGCGGCGGCGGGTTGAGCGATCCCAAGGCCGCCAGGGAAGTGGCCGATGAGCTGGCGCAGATGTTCCGGCAGGAAAACGAAGAGGTCGGCGAACCGTTCCGCCACGTCGCGTCGGTCTCGCGAATGCTGGCACGCGCGGACGCGTTCACGGCGCTGGCCCGCGAGCAAGCGGAGCTCGTCCAGATGTTGCGGCGGTTCCAGGACCGGCCCTCGGACAGCCTCTCGCGGATCGAACAGATGGAGTTGCAGGAATTGCGGCAGCGGCAGGAACGCGTCGCGCAGGGGCTGCGCGAGTTCACGACGTCGTTGCCGCAGTTGCTCGACAAGGTCCCGCCGGAACCCTACTACGATCCCTTGCGCAAGAGCGTGAACCAATTCCTCGACGCCGTGCGCGACGCCCGGATCCAGGACGACCTGAACGACGCCTCCGACAAGCTCTCCGCCTTGAACGCGCCCGGGGGCTTCCCGCCCGCCCGGCGAGCGGCGGAGAACATGGACAAGCTGTTGGAGAAATGCCGGCCGATGATCGGGCAGGGGAACGAGTGCCTGCGGTTTCAACCGAAGCTGACGCACTCGCTCGGCAACAGCCTGCAACAGATCATCGATGCGATCAACGGTCGCGGCAGCGCGGACGGACGGTACGGCTACGGAATGTTCGGCGAGTCGGTCTCGCTCTACGGACCGGACGCGGAATTGGCGCAGGATGCCAGCCAGGGCGAAGGCGAGGGCGGCAGTGGCGTCGCGGCGAAAGGAACGAGGCGCCTGGCGTCGGACGCGCGCGATGCCGAGTTGCCGGCGCAGGAGATCGAGGGCCGGGTGAAGCTCCAACGCGACGCGAAGTTTCCGTTGCGTTACCGGGAGTTGGTGGGAGAATACTTCCGCGTCATCGCGGAGTCGGAGGAAGAAGACGGAGGGCTACGATGAATTCGTTCGGGTTAAGCAAGCTTCAGGGCCTGTGTGAAAAACGACAGAACCACCAATCATCCTCGTCGTCGTCCTCGAAAGTCTCCGAAAAACCGAGAACGACGACGAGGACGAGGACGAACCATGCCGCGGAGTTTTTCACGCAGGTTCTGAAGCGTGTACTCCAAACTCGCTTGCGTGTTCGGACCACAAGCTTCTGCCTGCTCGTCGGTCTGTTCGCGTTCGCCGTGTTTGCCGGCAGCGAACCCTCCGAAACCACCGACGCGGTCGAGTGCGCCAACCTCATCTACGCGGGGACGAAAAGCTCGGTTTGCTTCAGCGAAGAATTTCTCTCCTCGCTGGCGCGCGATTCGACGATCAAGACCTCGCGGAAGTTCAAGCCGGTCAAGCTCGGAGAATCGGAGGTGTTCCGTTTCCCGTTCGCGGTGATGACCGGCGAGGGCGCGTTCTCGCTGACCGAGTCGGAGCGGGCCAACCTCAAGTTGTATCTGGAGAAGGGCGGGTTCCTGCTCGCCTCGGCCGGTTGCAGCAGCAAGGAATGGAGCGACGCGTTCGAGCAGGAGTTGAAGGCGATCTTTCCGAACCGCGAGTTCAGCGAAGTCCAGATGGACCATCCGATTTTCCACACGGTCTATGACATCGACAACCTCGACACCAAACAGGAGGAAGCGAAGTTGCTCGGGCTGTCCATCGGCGGGAAGGTCGTGCTGATCTATTCGCCCGACGGCCTGAACGACACGGCGACGCAGCACGGCTGTTGTTGCTGCGGCGGGAACGAAATCAAGAATGCGCAGAAGATCAACGCGAACATTCTGGCGTATGCATTGTTGCAGTGAACGGCGGTTCGAGGGCGGTGTGGAGAGTGAGGGGAAGGGCCGCGCACGCCAACTCGCGCTCGTGCTCCTCCTCTCGATCCTCCCGCCCGGTGGAGCGCTCTCCACCCGCGCCGCCGGGGAAGCTCCGAAGCCACCGCCGGCCGCACCAATCTTCTACACGTCGCTCCCCGCCGCATCCGAAGCGGCCGCCAACGATGGCGCGCTGATCCTGCTTGTCTTTGAAGCCAGTTGGTGTGGACCCTGCCACGAATTGCAGAAGAAGACCCTCGCGAAAGACTTCAACGAACGAGGCGGCCGGCTGCACGTCGCACTGGTGGACGTGGACGCCAACGAAAAGACCGCACGCGCGTTCGATGTCACCGCCATCCCCGATCTGCTGCTGCTGACCGCGGACGGCAAGATCGTGGCGAGGCGCAAGGGGTTCGTCGCCGTCGAGGAATTCCTTACCTGGCTCAACGAAGGACGCGAGCGCGCCAAGAAAGGACTTTGGGCTGGTGTGGCTCCCTCGGACAAGATGCAGGAGTTCGTAAAGAAATCGAAGACCGCCTCGCTCAGCGGCGACGAACTGCGGCAGCTCGTGCCCCTGCTCGGCGAGCCAGACCCGGGCGAACGAACGCGGGCGCATACCTTGCTCGTCGCGCAACGCGAGGCAGCCGTGCCGTTGTTGATCGACGCCGTGAGCGACGCATACCTGGGCGTCCGCGTCGGCGCAAGCGAAGCCTTGCGGCAACTCGCGCCCGATTCCCCTGAAGTGGACCCGTGGCTTGCGCCTTTGGAACTGCAGCAAACGGTGGCCGCCTTGAAAACATGGTGGACGGAAACCGGCACGCTGCCGGTGCCGGCCACTGCGACCGCGTCCGATACCGCGGTCGATCTCTCGCTCAAGAATGCGCTCGCTGCGTTGCTGTCCAACGACCCGCTCCGACGCACCGAGGGGATGTCGAAACTCGCCGGCGCGGGGCACGCGGCATTGCCCACCGTCCGCGACGCCATCAAGCGGCAGGAACGCGCGGGCGATCAGCGCGCGACGTGGCTGCTCGAAGACGTTCGCTGGACGATCCTCATTCCCGACTCGCTCGATTCCCGGCTCGGCAACGTGCGGCGGGACCTCGCGCGCGGCACCAGCCCGGAGCGCCAGTCCGCGACGACGCGCCTGGGACGCGGCGGCAAAGAGGCGCTCGCTCCATTGGCAGAACTGGCCGAGGACCCGGACCCGCTCGTCAAGGAGTGCGCGTTGCGTTCGCTCTCCAGCGTCGGCGGGTCGGACGTGTTGCCGGCGATGGCGGCGTTGTTGAAATCCTCCGACAGCAACCTGCGCATGACCGCGGCGCAAACGCTCGGCAAGACCAAGAAAACCGACGCGGCGCAATACCTCGTCACGGTGCTGGACGATCCGAATGAGGTGGTCGCCTGCGCGGCGATCGCGGCGCTGGAGGAAGTTCGCGCCAAGGACGCAGGCAAAGCGCTGGTCCGTTGTCTCTCCGATCCGCGTTGGCGGGTGCGCGCAACGGCGGCGGAGATGATCGGCAAGTTGCGCGTCTCCGAAACCGCGTCCGAGTTGACCAAGGCGCTCGATGACGCGGACGGGTTTGTCGTCAAGAGCGCTCTGGGCGCGTTGAAGGAATTGGGGACCCAACCCGATACGGACAAGCTCCGGGCGTTGGCCAAGCGGTTGCCTTCGCTGAAGTCGCTGGTCGTCGAATATCTGGTCGCGAACGAAACGGAGCCGTCGCTCCAGGCCCTCATGGACCTGTACGAGGAGAGCAGCGAGGATGACCGGCTGGTGGTGTTGAAGACGCTCGCCGGCCGAGGACGCGGAAGGTCGGGGCGCTCGTTTGTGTTTCACGGCAGCGACAGCGACAGCGAATCGGCCGAGAAAAACAAGAACGCGAAGTGGAAGCCGTTCCTCGAGAAGGCGCTGGCTTCGCCCGAAGCGCGGATCCGGCGTGAGGCGGCGTCTTTGTTGCGCGAGCGCGCGCCGGAGTTGGCCGGTCAATGGATCACGCCGCTGTTGCGGGACAACGATGCCGAAGTGCGGATCGCGGCAGCGGCGATGACAATCGATGCCGCCAATCGGCACTGGGCGGTTCGTTCCGACAGTGAGTTGCTTACGGCCGAACCGTCTCTACGCTCACCCCATGCTCCGACTCCTCCCTCCAGTGATGCGGCGGAGCAGGACGCACCGGACGCCGAGAACAAGCCGAAGAAATCGAAACGCGAGCAGAAGGCGGAGAAACAATTCGCCGAATGGCATCCGCTCCTGGCACAGGAGGCGGTGAAGACGACCAACTTGATCGTGGCGATCGCCGCCTATGCAACCGGCGACGGGAAATCGGACTTGCCCCTGCTCGAATCGTCGCTGGCGGCGGAGAAGTTCAGCAGCGAAGGAATTCGCCAGGCATGCGGGGCGATGTCGCCGATGGCCGTGGCGCTCAAACGCCTGCCTTGGCCCGAGGGCAAAGGCGTGATCGACGGGTTGCTCAAACAACCGGCGCTGTTCGCCTGCTCCGCGGCGACGTTCCAGCAGGCGTCGGAGCCGGCGCGCGCGTACCTGCTCGATGCGGACCGCTTCGTTTCCGCGCTGGAAGCCGCCAGCGCCAAGGACCTGCAATTCGCGCTCTACAGCCTGCTGCAATCCCCGGCGACGGCTGGTTCTCTCTCACTGCTCGCCGGCACGGCATCGACGCAGAAGATTTTGGAGCGGCTCATCGGCTCATCCAAACCGGTCCTGCGCACGGCCGGGGTTTACGGGTTCGTTCACAGCAGCGCGACAAACTCGGCCAGCTTCAGCGAGAAGGCGTTGCATGACGAAAGCCCGTGGGTGCGTCGCGCCGCAGTTCAGGGGATCATTCGCCACACGCCCGACCGGAAGCAGCGGGAAGAAAAGCTCGCTCCATTCCTCGCCGATCCGGAGGAACGGATCGCGACGCTGGCGGCGTTGGGGTTGCTCGAAGAAGAGGTCCTCGCCGCGTCGGGCAAGCTCGACGACGTTTCCTATTTTCGGTTCGAAGAAATCCGCACTGGCTCCTATTCGGTTTCGACGAGCAGCGACCGGCCGCTGTCCGTGGTCGCGGAAAAGCCCGCCTTCCTCGAACCGGTGCGCCGGCGGTTGGAGACGCTGAAGGAGAAAGACCGCGAACTGCTCTCCGCGCTGACGTTGTTGCTCGCGCAATACGGCGACCTGAGCGGACTGGACCGGCTGGTCGAGTCGCTGCCGGAGCAGACCGACGACTACGAAATGTTGCCGCAGGATATTTTGGTCGGGATCAACCTGAGCAAGGACCCGAAATACGTTCCCTTTTTGCGGAACCTGGCCGAGACTGCGAGGAACGACTGGTCGTACCGCGAGGTGTTGAAGGCGTTGCGCGGAATGGAAGGGAGCGACGCGCGGAAGCTGCGGGTGGAGGTGAACAAGCGGATTCGGAAGGGAGCGGGGAATGAGTGATTGCGCAGCGAGTTTGTCGTGCGAGTCGGTTGTCATGGGACGACGCTCCACCAACACAGGAAGGGAAAACGAATGAGCACACGACTGAACCAAAGTCTCCACTGGCCGATCTGGCTGACAGCAGTGGCGGCAACGCTTTGCTGCGGCTGTTTCAAGGTCAAGGAACAACTCGTCATCCGCGAGGACGGGTCGGGAACGGTCCACATCGAGACGCAATCGCTGCTGCCCGCCGAACAACTCGGCATGATGGGCCAGAACTGGATGGACTCCGGCGAGATGGGTGAATCCAGCGCGTGGATGGCGTACCCGCCGCTCAATCAGGCCGCCGCGATGAAGTTGTTTCCCGGCAAGGACTTCGTCGTCAGCCACAAAACCAAGACCGAGAACGGCGAATCCGTCGCGATCGTCGATGTGACGTTCCAGGACATCAACGCCCTTCTGGCCAGCCCTTACGCGCGGGCGCATTCCATGCACCTCAGCAGCGACGGCAAGAAGCTCACCTTCAAGGCGCTGTCCGGCCAGGAGATGGCCGCGCGGATGATGACCATGAAAGATGAATCGGGTGGCGGCATGGACGCCATGATGGCGATGCCGCCCGACTGGCAGAAACAAAAGGACCGCATGTCCATCGAGTTCACGCTCACGCTGCCCAAAGACATCGCGGCCTCGACGGGCGCGCAGCAGGGTAAAAGCGTGACCTGGATCGTGGACCGTGCCAAGCTCAAAGACGACGCCGAAGCGGTGAAGGCATTCAGCGCCGTGTTCGAGGCGTCGTGCCCGGCGGAAGGCTTGGGCTTCACCCCGAACAGCCCGGTCCGCCTCGCGCTCGGTTCGTTCAAAGACGTCCCCACCGGCCCGACGGTCGCGAAGTCGGCGGTCCCTGACTCCAAAAAGGTCGCGGCGGCGACGCGTTTCGTGCCGTGCAAGCTGCAGGTCACGCGCTCGGTGGACTTGAGCGGGCAGGGTTACGCGCACAACCAGGCGTCGCTCACCGGCATCGTCCTGACGCCGCGGGAGTTTGCGCCCCAGCAATGGGGGAAAGTGGTCCTGGACAAGGTGCTCGATGAGAAGGGAAACAGCCTCCAGCACGAAAGCGAGGAGCACGACGGGTTCTCGATGGTCCAGTCGTGGTCGAGCCACATGGCCGGGATCGCAGAGGAAGCCGCGCAGCCGCAGACCGAATCGCGGCACACCGTGACGATGAACTTCAAAGCGCCCGACTGGAAGGCGAAGGAAATCGCGCGCATCGAAGGCTCGGTCGAGATGATGTACTTCGGTTCGTCCGAAGTGGTGAAAGTGGAAAACGCCATCGCCAAGGAATGGCTCAAGGACGCTTCCTCGGGCCACTTCAGCGGCTTCGATGAAGGCGGACGCAGCCTGTCGAACCCAAGGCTCGCCGAGTTGGGGCTCCCGCTCAAGTTGACGATGGCGATGCGGAACTCCGGCATGACCACCCTGTCCTTTCAACTCGAAGGTCAGACCAGGAAATCCGCGTTGACGGAAGTCCAGGTGTTCGACGCCACAGGGAATCCATGGCCGTGTGTTCTCCAATCGCAGGACATGGGCGACAACGATTTCCTCCAGGTCATGATTGCCGGCGATCCGCCCGCGCCGTTGTCGCTTGCGTTGCTGGTCAGCGGCGGCGGGGACATCGTGAAGCTTCCCATCCTGCTGGAACACGTGCCGCTCGGGGCGCGCGAACCGAAGAAAACCGACAAATAAGGAGAAAACCATGCTTTCGTTTCCTTGTGCGTTCCTGGCCGTGCTGATGATGTCCGTCTCGGCGTTCGGGGCCGGCTCGATGAATTACAAGAACACCGTGACCGTGAAGCCCGACGGCACGTGCGTCACGACGACGGAAACGCTGATGCCGCGAAAATCCGTCGAGCAACAGGTCAAGATGATGGAACAGATGAAAAAACGCGGCGAGTTCGGCGTGGTCGAACCCGACGAGGACGAAGGGGAAGGCGAACCGGCCGAACCCAAGCCGCCGGTCACCCTCGAAGCGCCGAAGATCGACGACAAGCCGATTGCGGACGACGAGTTGGTGAAACGCGCCAAGGAAGTGTACGGCCAGCAGCATTCCTATCTCTCGACCTACGCCGACATCAAGACCGACTCCACCATCGAGGTCCAGGGCGACCAGGTGCGCGTCATCACCACGACGACCTACGCGTCGATCAAAGACCTCTTGCGCTACGGGCAGGCTGCCTGGTCCATGCTCGGGTTCGACGAAGTGCGCGTCGAGAAGGACGACAAAGGCAACCTCCGATGGACGTTCGGATTGTCGAAGCAGATGGCCCGTTACCGGAAAAACCTCTCCCAGCAATGGAAAGCCACCGGCATGAAGAACGACTTCACGCTCGTGCTTCCCGGCAAGGTCCTTTCCAGCACGTTCCCGAACACGAAAGAAAAGGAGACCTCGATCGCCATCGACGCGCAGAAGCAGGAAACGCTCGATGCGCTGACGAAGCTGTACGAAACCGGCGTGACGATCGTGGCCGAGCCGGGCGGTTTGGTCGTCGGAGAAACGCTCGATTCCAAAGTGCTCCAACGGACCGCCTACCGGGCGCGCCAGGGGGATATGGGAAGCGACCTGCCCATCGTGGACGCCGGCCCGGGGTTCCTTGCCGAGCCGCTCGCGATCACCATCACCGCGACGCATCATTTTCCCGAGGGAACGAAATACACGGGCGCGACCGAGGGTTTCGAGATGCAGAACGACGGCGCAATGATCCAGGTGAAACTCTTCGCGCCCAAGGGGCGGACGATTCGTTCGGTGAGCGACATCCGCGTCGTCAAGGCCGTGGACAACAAGGGCCGCACGCTCAAGCCTGCCGGCGAGGAGGAGGACGTGTACAGCAGCACGTTCATGGATTTCTCCAACCAGGCCCAGGACTCCGCGCAGATGCAGGTGCGCCTCCAGGTCCCCGAGCCCGACACCGAGACCATCGAGGAAGTCGCCGCCGAAGCGGTCGTCGTGACCGTCGGCAAGTGGAAGGAAACGACGCTCACCGGTCTCAAGGCCGACAAAGACAACAAACTCGATCTCTCCGCCGTGCTTCCCGACGCCAAGCTGATCATCACCAAGCTCGATCAGAAAAACCAGCGAGGAACGCTGGCGGTGCGAGTCGAGGGTCCGGCCGACGTGCGGCGGCTGGATTTCCAAGTCAAGATACCCGGGTCGCAGCATTCCTCCGCCCACCCGATGCAGCAGAACGAAAAGACCGAGAACAACCTGACCGTTCGAACGCTCACGCTCAGCTACTATGGCTACGATTCGCGCGGACAAATGAGCGGGGCCCCGCCCTCCCTCTTGGTGCGGTTCCCGGAGGAGATCAAACGCGAACGGGTGAAGTTCACGTTGAAAGCATTGGATTTGTTCTGAGACAGTCAGGTTTGCGCGACAACGAAGAAGACAACCGATCGAAACTCAGTTGCTCCCGCGACCGCGTTTTGGGCTGGCGCTCTCTTGATCCATCCCTACACTGCGGCCAGATATGTTGGCATCCGACTTCAAGAAAAAACTCGCCTCGGGCCATCGCGCCCTGGGGATCATGATGACCTTCGATTTCTGGCCCGGCTACCTCGAGAT
>Ga0187892_10004859_pt1 | contig 22001 bp, 18 predicted proteins | sample MA1701073metaG_FD_139345 | JGI IMG/M metagenome (GOLD analysis project Ga0187892, IMG submission 139345) | Bio-ooze microbial communities from a basaltic lava cave in the Kipuka Kanohina Cave System on the Island of Hawaii, USA - MA170107-3 metaG ... | reverse complement strand
GCGGTGATCGTCGCCCCCGCCAGCACCACCACCCACGAGAGATACAGCCAGACGAGAAAGATCGGGATGGTGGCGAACGCGCCGTAGATCAGCGAGTAGGTCGGGAACTTGGCGAGGTAGACCGCGAAGCCGCGCTTCGCGATCTCGAAGGCGATGCCGGCGAGAATCCCGCCGAGCAGCGCGTCGCGCGCCGGGACGTGCCGGTAGGGCACCACCGCGTACAGCAGCGTGAGCGCCGCGCAGGTGAACACGAACGGCAGCACGCCGAGCACCGCGTCGGCCACGTGGCCGAGCTCGAGGTAGCCGAACGAGGCGCCGACCGCGAACGAGGTCGTCGACAGGCTGCCCCCGATCAGCACCGGGCCGAGCGTCAGCACCGCCCAGTAGATCAGCACCTGCTGCAGCAGCGGCCGCCGCCGGTAAACGCGGAACAGGCGGTTCATCGAGACGTCGATCGTCATCATCAGCATCACCGCGGTGACCACGAACACCCCGAGGCCGATCGCCGTCAGGCGCCCGGCGTTGCGCGTGAACGAGGTGATCTGGTCGGCGATCACGTTGATCCCGCTCGCGTCGGGCAGGAAGTTCTCCAGCACGAAGAGCTGCAGCGCGCCCATGGTTTCGTCGAAGACCGGGAACGCGGTCGACACCGCGAGCGCCACGGTGAACAGCGGCACGAGCGAGAGCAGCGTGGTGTAGGTCAGGCTGCCCGCGGTCTGCAGCCCGCGCTCCTCGTAGAAGCGCCAGAACACGGCGAGGGCGAAATCGGCGATACCCCGCCAGGCGCTCTTCTCCATTAACCTTCTATGATAGCGCCGTGGCCGAGATACTCGTCCTGTACTACAGCGTGGGAGGCTCGGTGAAGCGCATGGCGGAGCTCGTCGCCTCCGGCATCGAGCGCGTCCCGGGCGCAGCCGCGCGCGTGCGCACTGTGCCGCGAATAGGTTCGGAAAAGGATTCTGCCCAAGAAGGTCCTCCGCATGCCGAGCTGCGAGACCTCGAGGACTGCGCCGGGCTCGCGCTCGGCAGCCCGACGCGCTTCGGCAACATGGCGGCGCCGCTCAAGCACTTCTGGGACGGAACTTCGCTCCTGTGGAAAAGCGGCGCGCTCGCCGGCAAGCCCGCCTGCGTCTTCACCTCGACCTCGAGCCTGCACGGCGGGCAGGAAACCACGCTGGTGTCGATGATGCTGCCGCTCCTGCACCACGGCATGCTGGTGCTCGGCCTGCCCTACACCATGGCCGAGCTCAACGCCACGCGCACCGGCGGCACGCCCTACGGCGCGAGCCACTTCGCCGGCGTCGCCGACGACCAGCCGATCACCGAGGCCGAGCGCGCGCTGTGCGTCGCGCAGGGCAAACGTTTGGCGGAGATCACGCTCAGGCTCGCGAAATGAAGCTGCGCTGCTCGTTCTGCGGCAAGAGCGAGGACCAGGTCAGGAAGCTCGTGGCGGGGGCGAAGGCGTACATCTGCGACGAGTGCGTAGCGGCCGCCGACCGCATCATGAAGGCGGCTCCCGACGATCCGGAGCCCAAGAAGAAGCCGTCCTGGTGGCGCGAACCTCCCAAGTAGTCGCGGCCGTCTCCCTTGGCACGCTGATCGCGCTGTGCCTCGCGTGGGAGCTGACGCTTGCGCCGCTGCGGCCCGGGGGGTCGCTGCTCGCGCTAAAAGCGTTGCCGCTTGCTCTCCCGCTCGGCGGGATCCTGAAAGGACGCCGCTACACCTATCAGTGGTCGTGCATGCTGATCCTCGCCTACTTCGCCGAAGGCGTGACGCGCGCCTGGTCGGAGCAGGCTCTCTCCCAGAAGCTGGCGCTCGCGGAGGTCGCGCTGAGCCTGATGTTCTTCGCCGCTGCGGTAAGCTACGCGCATGCAACGAAAGCTCGCGGCAATCCTTAGCGCCGACGCCGCCGGTTACAGCCGGCTGATGAGCGAGGATGAAGTCGGCACGGTGCGTACCCTCGCCACTTGCCGCGAGCTCGTGGCCGGCGTGATTTCCCGCCACGGCGGCCGGGTGGTCGACATGCCGGGCGACAATATCCTCGCCGAGTTCGCAAGCGCGGTAAGCGCGGTGGAGGCGGCGAGCGCCATGCAAGCGCAGCTCGGCGCCTGCAACTGCTCGCTGCCGGAGAACAAGCGTCTCGTGTTCCGCATCGGCGTCAACCTCGGCGAAGTCGTGATCGAGGAAGGCCGGCTCTACGGCGACGGCGTCAACGTCGCCGCGCGCATCGAGGCGCTCGCCGAGCCGGGCGGGATCTGCGTCTCGGCCAAGGTCTACGACGAGGTGCGGCGCAAGCTCGACCTCGCGTTCGAGGACCTGGGCGAGCGCTCGCTCAAGAACATCGCCGCGCCGGTACGCGTGTACCGCGTGCGGCAAGACGGCCAGGCGCCGGTCTCGTCCGCGGCGTCCGCGCCACCGGCGGCCAAGCCGTCGATCATCGTCCTCCCCTTCACCAACATGAGCGGCGACCCCGACCAGGAGTTCTTCGTCGACGGGCTCACCGAGGACATCCTCACCGATCTCTCGCGCTTCCACGAGCTGTTTGTCATCTCGCGCAACACCTCGTTCAAGTTCAAGGGCAAGGCGTTGGAGGTCCGCAAGGTCGCGCAGGAGCTCGGCGTGCAATACGTGGTCGAAGGCAGCGTGCGCAAGGCGGGCAAGCGCGTGCGCGTCACGGTCCAGCTGATCGACGCCGAGTCCGACCGCCACCTGTGGGCGGAACGCTACGACCGCGACCTCGACGACATCTTCGCCCTGCAGGACGAGATGACGAACGCCATCGTCGCGGTCCTGCCGGGGCGGGTCGACGCCGCGACGCGGGAGCGCGCCGCGCGCAAGCCGACGGACAACCTGGCGGCCTACGAGTGCGTCGCGACCGCCAAGACTCTGCACCACCGCGCGGCCCGCACCGACAACGAGAGGGCAATGCAGCTGATCGAGCGCGCGATCGAGCTCGATCCCAAGTACGCTCATGCGCACGCGTGGAAGGCCTGCATCATCGGCCAACAGGTGACCTACGGTTGGCACGACATGGAGAGCGGGCTGCGCGTCATCGAGGAAGAGGCGACGACCGCCGCCGCCCTCGACGACAACGACAGCGACGTGCATCGCATCCTGGCCGCGCTGCGGGTGCGCCATAACGACCATGACCGAGCGGTCTACCACCAGCGGCGCGCGCTGAGCCTGAACCCGAACGACGACCTGGTCGTGGTGCAGCAGGGGGAGATCCTCACCTGGCTCGGCGAGGCCGAGGATGGGATCGAGTGGATCCGCAAGGCGATGCGCCTCAACCCTTACCACCCGGCCCGCTTCTGGAGCCATCTCGGCCGCGCGTACTTCGTCGCCCGGCGCTATGCCGAGGCCGTGGAGGCCGTGCAGCACATCTCCTCGCACGACCATTTCCACACCGCGTCGCTCGCCGCCTGCTTTGCGCAGATGGACAACGCGGGCGCCGCGGCCGAGCAGGTGCGGGAAACGCTGAAACGCAAGGGCGACTTCAGCGTCGCGCGCGATTACCTGCCTACTCTTCACTACAAGCGCGAAAGCGATCTCGCGCATCACCGCGACGCGCTGCTGAAAGCCGGACTACCAGCCTGAGGACAGGATGAGCGACAAGACCTACTGCTACGCTGCCGGAGTAGCCGCTACCGACTAGACAGCAGCCGCTTGGCCGCGGCGTAGATCGGCACTTCGATCAGCGCGCCGTCGACCTTGGCGCGGTCCTTCCCGGCCTTGCGGGCTTTCTCGAACGCGGCGACGATTCTTCTCGCCTTGGCGAGATCCGGGGTCAGCACCTTGTTGATGCCCCGGACGTGCGCAGGATCGACCACGCTTTTCATGCGGTAGCCGAGTTCCCTTGCGTAGCGCGCGTCGGCGACGGCGCCCTTCGCGTCGCTGAAGGTGTAGGGGCAGTCGATCGCCTCCACGCCGGCGGCGCGGCATTCGACCAGGAAGCGCGCGCGCACGTAGGCGAGCTCCTCGCCGCGGCGGCTGCGCGCGGTGCCGAGGTCGGCGACCATGTCCTCGCTCGCGACCAGCATCGCCGTCACCCGGGGGCTGGCCTTGGCGATCTGAAACGCATTCAGCAATCCCGCGGCCGTTTCGACGTTCGGAACCAGCTCCGCATCCGGCGCCAGCTCGGCGAGCGAGCGCACCTGGTCGGGCGACACGACCTTGGACATCATCACCACCTCGGGCCGCGCCAGCATCACGATCCTCAGGTCGTCGCGACCGCAGGTCTCGAGCGGGTTGACGCGAACGGCGGCGACAGCCCCCCGTTCCCTCCATTTCTTGAATGCTTCTCCGGCCATGGCGCGCGCCTTCGCGCGCAGGTCGGGCGGGGTGAAGTCCTCGAGCTCGAGGACGATGACGTCGGCGCCGCTGCGCGCCGCCGCCTCGTGCGCCGCCTCGTCGGCGCCGGGCACGAACAGCCAGGAGCGGCGCCTCACGGGCAGCCGCGCATCTCGTCCCTCACCTTCGCCACCCGCGCCTCGCGCGTCGCGTCTTCCATGTAGACGCGGTCTCCCTGGGGCGTGATCCTGCCGATGCGCGTGCCGGCGTTCAGCACCGCGAGCTCCTGCCGCAGGCGCGCGCAGCGCTGCTCGAGCGCCCTCTTCTCCGTCGCCTGGGCCTGCTCCTGCTCGAGCTGCCGGCGCTTGAAATCGGCGTTCTGCCGGGCAAGATCGTCCGGCGCGCGCGGCGTCACCTGGCCCGAGATCGGCGGGCTTCCCTGGATGTCGACCTTGCCGCCCTTGCAGCCCGCCTGCGGCTTGTCGGAATAGTGCGTGACGCCGCGCTCGTCGACGCACTTGTACATCTGCGCGTATGAAGGAAGAGCGATAACGAGCAAGAACAACAGCAATAGCCTCGCCACGCCTCCTCCGGTTCCTAGAGCTGGTGTTGGGGGTTCAGCCTCTCGATCTTACTCTCGAGCTTGTTCAGCGCGCTGATGTAGGCTTTGGCCGAGGCGACCACGATGTCGGTGTCGGCGCCGACGCCGTTCACCACGCGCCCGCCCTTCGCCAGGCGCACCGTCACCTCGCCCTGCGACTCGGTGCCGGTGGTGACCGCGTTCACCGAGTAGAGCAGCAGCTCGGCGCCGCTTTTGGCGATGCTCTCGATCGCCTTGTACGTGGCGTCGACCGGGCCGTCGCCCTGGGATTCGGCCTTTTTCTCCCGTCCGGCTTCCATCAGAGTGACTTTTGCAAAAGGCCTTTCCCCCATGCCGCTCTGCTGGTTCATGGTGACGAGCTTCCAGTGCTCGTCGAGCGAGGCGCCGGCCTGCTGCGACACCAGCGCCTGCAGATCCTCGTCGAAGATCTCGGCCTTCTTGTCGGCGAGGTCCTTGAAGCGCTGGAACGCCTGGTTGTAGGCCTCCTCGGCCTCGAGCTCGATGCCGAGCTCGCGCAGGCGCTGCTTGAAAGCGTTCCTGCCGGAGAGCTTGCCGAGCACGATCTTGTTGGTGGCCCAGCCCACGTCCTCGGCGCGCATGATCTCGTAGGTCTGGCGCGCCTTGAGCACGCCGTCCTGGTGGATGCCCGAGGCGTGCGCGAAGGCGTTGGCGCCGACCACCGCCTTGTTCGGCTGCACCACGAAGCCGGTGATCTGCGACACCAGGCGGGAAGTGGGGACGATGTGCGTCGTATCCACATTTGTTTCAAGATTGAAGAAGTCTTTCCGGGTGCGGATCGCCATCACGACCTCTTCCAGCGAGGTATTGCCGGCGCGCTCGCCCAGCCCGTTGATGGTGCACTCGATCTGGCGCGCGCCGCCGATCTGCACCGCGGCGAGCGAGTTGGCCACCGCCATGCCGAGGTCGTTGTGGCAGTGCACGCTCCAGACAGCCTTGTCCGAGTTCGGGATCTTCTCGCGCAGCTTGCGGATGAACTCGCCGAACTGCTGCGGCACGGCGTACCCCACCGTATCCGGGATATTGATGGTGGTCGCGCCCTCCCTGATCGCGGCCTCGAGCACGCGGCACAGGAAGTCGAGCTCGGAGCGCGAGCCGTCCTCGGGCGAGAACTCGACGTCGGGGCAGGCGTTCTTCGCGAAGCGCACCGAGAGCTTCGCCTGCTCCAACACCTGCTCGGGGGTCATGCGCAGCTTCTTCTCCATGTGCAGCGGGCTGGTGGCGATGAAGGTATGGACGCGCCACGACTTCGCCCCGCGCAGCGCGTCGATGCCGCGCTGGATGTCGCGGTCGTTGGCCCGGCACAGCCCGCAGACCGTGGAGTCCTTGAGCGCGTTGGCGATGGCGCGCACCGCCTCGAAATCGCCGTTGGACGAGGCCGGGAAGCCGGCCTCGATCACGTCGACCTTCATGCGCTCCAGCGCGCGCGCGATGCGCAGCTTCTCGTCGCGGGTCATCGACGCGCCCGGGCTCTGCTCGCCGTCGCGCATGGTGGTGTCGAAGATGATCAGGTTGTCTTTGGCACTCATGGAAAGAGTCCTTGGCCTCGCTTCAGGCCTGGTCGCAACACGGATTGTAGGCGGGAGTATTTAGCGCGCGGGGCGCAGCAGCAGGCCCAGCGCGAGGAGCGCCGGGAGAAGGGAAAGCCGAAGCCTGGCCTGTTGCATGCCGGGACTATAGCCCGAATTATGAATAATGGGCAACCGATGATGAGCAAATCGACCATGACGGCAGGCCGCCTGTTCGCGATCTGCGCCGCGCGCGTGTTCCTGTTCGCCACCTTCATGACGGTGGCGGCGGTCATCCCGCTCATCACCGTCGAATGGCGCCTCAGCGCGACCGCCGCCGGCGCCATCGTGTCCAGCTTCACGTTCTGCTACGCGGCGTCGGTGTTCGGGTTCGCCTGGGCGGCGGACCATTTCGGCGCCAAGCGCATGGTGGTGATCTCGGCGCTCGCCGCCGCGGCAGCGAGCGCGGCTTTCGGCTTTCTCGCGCGCGACTGGTGGTCGGCGGTCGTGTTCTACGGCCTGGTCGGCCTGGCGCAAGGCGGGGTCTATACCCCGCTCATCATGGTGCTGTCCGACGAAGTCGAGCCCGCGCAGCTCGGCAAGGCGATGGGCTGGCTGATCGCCTCGACCTCGGCCGGCTACTGCACGTCGCTCGGGGCGGCCGCGGTCGGCATCGGCATCGGCGGCTGGCAGGCGGGGTTCCTCCTGAGCGGGCTGCTGCCGGCCGCGGGCGCGCTCATGCTCATCGTCGCGATCGCGCCGTTCGCGAACCGCGTCCATGCGCGGCCGGCGCAAGGGGGCCTGCGCGACGAGATCGTGCACAACCGCGAATCGCGGCTGCTCATCGGCGGCTACATCGCCCATTCGTGGGAGCTGCTCGGCATGTGGGCGTGGATTCCGGCTTTCCTCGCCGCCGGCTTCGCGTTGCAGGGCGCCGCGGTGAGCGGCGCCACCGTCTCGGGCGCCTGGCTCTCGGCACTGCTGCACGCGGTCGGCGCGGTCGCGGCCTTTACCATGGGCCGGCTCTCGGACCGCGCGGGGCGGCGCCCGGTCCTGGTGGCTCTCGCCGGGCTCGGCGCGATCGTGTCGTTCGTCATCGGCTGGCTGATCTACGCGCCCTCCGTGGTCCTGATCCCGCTCGCCCTCGTCTACGCGTTCGTCACCCTCGGCGACTCGCCGGTGCTGACCACCGCGATCTCGGAGGTCGTGCGGCCGGGCTACCGCGGCGCGGTGCTCGCGTGGCGCGGGCTCGCCGGTTTCGGCGCGGGCGCGATCGCGCCGCTCGGCTTCGGGCTGGTCCTCGACCTGGCGGCCACGGCAGGCGCGGGTCCGGCGGTTTCCTGGGGACTGGGGTTCGCGGCGTTGGGGGTCGGGGGCGCGCTCGCGCTCGCCTGCGCGCTGGCGCTGCGCCGATGAGCGCGCGTTTCAGGCCCGGCCTTTTCGTTCCGCTCCTCGCCGGGCGCGCGAAGATCGGCTGGCTGCGGCCGGAGCTCGCCGCGCGCCTCGCCGCCTGGCCCGACGTTTTCGCGTGCAGCGCGGAAAAGGTCGTCCTGCGGGATGCCGCAGCGCTGACCCCGGTCGTCGAAAAGCTTGCCGAAGAAGGCTTCATCCTCGGCTGGCGCAACGAGCGCTACGCGGTGGACGGCGGCTTCGAAATCGAGCGCGCCGCGGCTCGGCCTTTCGGCCTCACCACGCACGCGGTCCACGTCAACGGAGTATCGGACGAGAAGATGTGGCTCGCGCGCCGGGCCGCGAACAAGGCGATCGATCCCGGGATGCTCGACAACCTAGTCGGCGGTGGCGTCAGCGCAGGATTTTCTTTTGAAGAGATATTGGTAAAAGAAGCTTGGGAGGAAGCCGGCATTCCCGGCGAGCTCGCGCGCCAGGCGACCCGCGGCGGAACCGCGCGCATCCTGCGCGAGGTTCCCGAGGGCGTGCAGTCGGAAGTGGTGCACGTCTACGACCTCGCGCTGCCGCGCGATTTCCAGCCGCGGAACCAGGACGGGGAGGTGTCCGAATTCATCCTCCTCCCCTTCGACCGGATCCTTGGCCAGGGCCTGACCTTCGAAGCCACGCTCGTCGCGCAGGACTACTTCAGTCGGCGAAGCGCACGCCCCGGGTCTGCGCCCGCAGGCGCGGGTCGCGCGACCTGACCGTCAGCGGCCGGCCCTCGAGCACCTCGCGGCAGCGCTCGAGTGTCTGCGCCTCGAGCCGCGCCATCGCCTCGCGCGAATAGAACGTCAGGTGCGGCGAGAGGATGACGTTGTCCATCGCGTAGAGCGCGCTTAGCGGATGCCCGTGCCGCGAGAGCGGTTCCTGCGCGTACACATCCAGCGCAGCTCCGGCGATGCGCTTCTCCTCCAGAGCCTTGAGGAACGCGGCTTCGTCCACGATGGCGCCGCGCGAGACGTTGATGAGAAAGGCAGTCGGCTTCATCGCGCGCAGCTCGACCTCGCCGATGAGGCTGCGGGTCTCGTCGTTCAGCACGCAATGGATCGAGACGAAATCGCACTCGGCGAGCATCGCCCGCAGATCGGGCATGGTGTCCTTCACGTGCGGGTCGTAGGCGAGCACGCGCATGCGAAAGCCCGCTGCCATGCGCGCGAAGCTCGAGCCGATGCGGCCGAGGCCGACCAGCCCCAAGGTCTTCCCGGCGAGATCGCCCGCCAGCCATTCCTGCGTCGGCCAGATCCAGCCCTCGCGCTCCATGGCGCGCTGCAGGGGCTTCAGCTTCTTCGCAGCCGCGAGCATCAGCGCGAACGCGCCCTCGGCGACGGTTTCCTCGGCGTACTCCGGGATGTTCGCCACCGGGATGCCCCGCTCCCGCGCCGCCGCGAGGTCGATGGCGTCGATGCCGACGCCGTACTTGACGATGCCCTTCAGCTTTCCCGCCGCCTCGATGACGCGGCGCGTGACCGGCGTGTAGCACATGAGAAGCAGTGTTGCTTCCCGCACGTCGTTCATCAGGGCGTCCTCGGCGACGCCGTCGGACAGCAAGACCAGCTCATGCCCGCCCGCGCGCAGCGCGGCGTCGACGCCGGGCAGCTCGAGCTCGCGGTCGGTGCGGACTACCTTGGCCACGGCGCCTTGAGCGAGGCGCTCGCGGCCACTTTCGTGCCGGAGACCTCGATCTCGTAGGGACCGGAGATGTCCTCGGAGTGCACGAACCCCATGCCGACCATGCAGCCGAGCGCCGCGCTGTAGCCCACCGAGGAAAGCTCGCCCACCGGCTTGCCGTCGCGCAGGATCGGCTCGCCGCCCCACGCGAACAGCTCGGTCGCGGGAAAGGTGAACATGAGGAGGCGTTTCGCCAGGCGCTGCGGAGGCTTGCGCTGGTCTGGCCGCACCGCGAAAGCAAGACCCGCTTCGTAAGGTGTGCAATCCGGCGAAAGCTCCGGCCCGAACGCGCGCCGCCCCGCCTCAATGCGCAGCGCATCGAGCGCGTAGTAGCCGCAGTCCCTCAGGCCGAGGTCCTTTCCCGCCGCCCACAGGCGCTCGTACAGGCCGGGCGCATCCTCCACCGGCACATACAGCTCGGTGCCGGGCCCGCCGACGTAGGACGCCGGCTGCGGCCGCGCGCCGCCGATGTCGATTTTTTCCAGGAGGTCTTTTGCGCGCGGACCGAGAACCGAGATGACCGACCATTCCGCGGTGACGTCGTCGACCGTGACATGCTCGTCGGGTTTCTTGTTTCTCAACAGCCAGGCCAGGTCTCTCACCGGCTGCGCAGACCCGGTGACGATGAGGAAATCGTCGTCCGCCCAGCGCTGCACCGTGACGTCGCTCTCGAAGCCGCCCTTGCGGTTGAGCATCGCGGTGTAGGTGAGCTTGCCGATCCGGTTCGCGCATACCCGCTCGAGCAGCGCCGCCGCGTCCCGGCCCCGCACCCGCAGCTTGCCGAAGGAGGTTTGATCGAAGATCCCCACTGCACGCCGAACCGCCAGCTGCTCGGCGATGCAGGCGTCCAGCCAGTTCGGACGGCCGAGCGTGTACTCGATCTTCGGTCCGAAGTAGTTCGGCCGCTCCCAGCCGAACTTGGAGCCGAATTGGGCACCCTTGTGTTTCAATCGACTGAACAGCGGAGAAACCCGCTGGGGGCGGCCGGACTCGAGCTCGTGGCGCGGCCAGCGCATGGCGTAGTGCAGGCCGAGCGTCTCGACGGTGCGCTCCTTGAGCCACTTCGGATCGGCAGCGAAGGCGCCGAAGCGGCGGATGTCGACCTCGAAGAGATCCATCGGCGCCTCGCCGCCGGCGATCCACTCGGCGAGCAGCTTGCCCGCGCCGCCGGCGTTGGCGATGCCCGCGGAGTTGAAGCCGGCGGCGACGAAGTAGTTGCGCAGCTCGGGCGCCTCGCCGAGGATGAAGTTGCCGTCGGGCGTGAAGCTCTCCGGGCCGTTGAGCAGCATCTTCACCCCCGCGGTCTCGAGCGCCGGCACGCGGTGCATCGCCGCCTCCATCAGCGGCTGGAACTGGTCCCAGTCCTCGGCCAGCAGCTCGAACTCGAACTTGTCCGGGATGCCGTCCATGCCCCAGGGCTTGGCGATCGGCTCGAAGCCGCCCATCACCAGCCCGCCGACCTCCTCCTTGAAGTAGATGAAGCCGTCGGGATCGCGCATCACCGGCAGCATCGGGTGGATGCCCTTGATCGGCTCGGTGACGATGTAGAAGTGCTCGGCGGAATGCAGCGGGACGCTGACGCCGCTTTTCGCGCCGAGCGCGCGCGCCCACTGGCCCGCGCAGTTCACCAGGATCTCGCAGGAAATCGGGCCCGCGCTCGTCTCGACGCCTTCTACAAAATCATTGGCCGTGTTGACCCCGGTGACTCGAACCCCCTCCTGAATCTTCACGCCGAGATTGCGCGCGCCCTTGGCGAGGCTCATCGCGAGGTCGGCGGGGTTGGCCTTGCCGTCGGCGGGGAACCAGAGCGCGCCCTGCAGGTCCTCGATGCGCAGCAGCGGCCACTTCTCCAGCGCCTCGCGCGGCGTGATGAGCTCGACCTCGATGCCGAAGCTGCGCGCCATCGCCGCCTGGCGCTGGAACACGATCCAGCGCTCGGGCGCGCGCGCCACGTTCACGCTGCCGCAGCGCTTCCAGCCGGTGGCGAGCCCGGTCTCCTGCTCGAGGCTCGAGTAGAGCTCGATGCCGTACTGGCTCATGCGCGTCATCGAGCGGTTGGGGCGCATCTGCCCCACCAGCCCCGCGGCGTGCCAGGTCGTGCCACAAGTAAGCCGGCCCTGCTCGAGCAGCACGATGTCGCGCTTGCCGAGCTTCGCGAGGTGGTAGGCGACGCTCGCCCCGACGATGCCGCCGCCGATGATGACGATCTCGGCCTTCATATCTTCAGGGCAATGACACCTGCGGCGACGGTGGCGGCGCCGGCGAGGCGGCGCGCGATGTGGCCCTCCTTGAGCAGCCAGGCGCCGATCAGCGCGGCGAAGATCACCGAGGTCTCGCGCAGCGCCGCCACCGCCGCGACCGGCGCGCGCGCCATCGCCCAGAGGACGATGCCGTAGGCCGCGGCCGAAAGCGCCCCGCTGAACACGCCGCGAAGCCAGAAGCGCCGCGCATAGGCCACCAGCTCGCGCCTTTTCCACAGGAAGACCAGGATGGGGAATGGCAGCGCATCGAGGGCGAACAGCCACACCACGTAAGAGGCCGGATGGCCCGCGGTACGCACGCCCGCGGCGTCGACCAGCGTGTAGGTGGCGATGATGACGGCGTTGGCGAGCGCCCAGGTGGTGGAGACACGCGATTCGCGCCAGCTGAATCCCGCCAGGCCGAGCGACAACACCCCGCCGCAGATCAGCACCACGCCGACCCACACGAGCGGCCGCGGCAGCTCGCCCAGCCAGAACACCGCGCTCAGGCTGACGATCAGCGGCGCGAGGCCGCGCATCAGCGGGTAGCCGTGCGACAGGTCGCCGGCGCGGTACGCCCCGATGAGCGCAATGTAGTAGCCCATATGGATGACCATCGAGGCGGCGATGTAGGGCCACACCGCCGGCGCGGGCACCTCGACGAAAAACAGCAGCGGCACCGTGACCACGCCGGCCCAGAACACAACGAGCGTCAGGTCGAGCAGCACGTCGCTGCTCGACTTGATCATCGCGTTCCAGGTGGCGTGCGCCGCCGCCGCCGCCAGGATCGCGAGCGTGACGCCGAGGGTCAGCTCAGGCACTTTTCGACGATATCCAGCGCTTGATCGAGCTCCGCCTCGGTGATGGTGAGCGGCGGCGCGAGCACCAGCACGTTGCCCTGCCCGACCTTGAACGACAGGCCGCTGGAGAGGCAGCGGTAGAGCGCCTCTTCCGCCAGGTCCGTGCTGTTCAGCTCGATCGCGAGCAGCAGGCCGATGCCGCGCACTTCGACGATCGCGGAAGATTTGATTTTGCGCAGCCGGGCGAGCGCGCGCCCACCCAACGTCCGTGAACGCAAAAGCAACCCCTCAGATTCGATGACGTCCAGGGCAGCGAGCGCAGCGGCGCAGCCGACCGGGCTCTTCTCGTGGGTGTAGTGGCCGAGGGCGCGCTCGGCGGCGATGTCGAGGCCCTTGCGCGCGATCAGCGCCGCCATCGGGAACACGCCGCCGCCGAGCCCTTTGCCGAGCACCACCATGTCGGGAACGATGCCGTAGGGCTCGAACGCGAACATGGTCCCGGTGCGCCCAAGGCACACCGGGATCTCGTCGAGGATCAGGAGCGCGCCGTGGCGGTCGCAGGCGGCGCGCAGCCTGCGGTAGTAGGCGGGCGGCGGCACCTGCACGTCGGTCGAGCGCACCGTCTCGACGATCACCGCCGCCACGTCCTTCTCCTTCGCCAGCACGTACTCGACGTAGTCGGCGCAGCGCGCGTCGCAAGTCCCGCCGCAGCCGAAGTGGCAGTGGCGCGGGTCGCAGGGCTGCACGTGCTCGGCTCCCGGCAGCAGCGGCCCGATCCCGCTCCTGAACAGCGCCTCGCCGCCGATCGAGATCGCGTCGAGCGAGGCGCCGTGAAAAGAATCCCACATCGAGACCGTCTTGTGCCGGCCGGTGGCGAGGCGCGCGAGCTTGAGCGCCATGCCGATGGCCTCGGCGCCGCCCGGGGCGAAGAGAACCTTATCGAGATGAGAAAGTCTGGCCAATCTCTCTGCCAATCTCACCGCATATTCATTGGTATACCGGCGCGGCGAGAACGGCAGCGAATCGAGCGCACGCTTCATCGCCGCGACCACGCGCGGGTGGCCGTGGCCGAGCTGGTGCACGCTGTTGCCGTGGAAGTCCATGATGCGCCGCCCGTCGACGGTCTCGAGCCAGACGCCCGATGCGCCCTTCAGGGCGTCCAGGCACGGTGTGGAGAGCGATTGCCGCAGGAAGTAGCGCGCGTCCTGGTCCAGCAATGACGTGACTTCTTTGCCGAGCTTCGCCTGCCAGGCGCTGCGCCGCGGCGAGAGGTTGATATCGCCTTCGGCCGAAAGATCCATCGTGGAGGTCTGATGCAGTCGCCCCCGCGAAGGCGGGGGCCCATTTTTCCTCTTTTTCAAAACATGGGTTCCCGCCTTCGCGGGAACGACGGCTCGCCGCTTATTCAGAGTTTCCCTAGGCGTGCTTTTGCTTGACGTCGCCATTGGCGAAGTCCTCGCGCAGGCGCGTCGGCTGGAGCGCCCCGGCCTGCTCGAGGATCGGGTAGGCGACCGAGCAGATGTGCGAGTTGACGCGCTTCAGGTCGTTGATGATGTCGAGGTGCAGCGAGCTGGTCTCGATCGATTGCACGGTCTGGCCGGCGAGGCGGTTCAAGTGCGTGTCGGCGTACTGCTGCTGCAGGTTGCGCAACTCGACCTTGGTGGCAAGCAGGCGCTGCGCGCTCTTCAGGTCGCCGTTCAGGAACACGTTCATCCCCAGGCGCAGGTTCGCCACCACGCGAGCGTGCATGTCGCAGATCTCGGTCATGCCCGCCTCGCTGAATTCCAGGCGATGGGCGATCTTCTTGTCGATCAAATCGTCCATCAGGCGCTCGATGATGTCGCCGACGTGCTCCATGTTGATGGTGAACGAGATGATGTCGGCCCAGCGCCGCGCGTCGCGCTCGTCGAGCGCCTCGCGGCCCATCTGCGTGAGATAGAGCTTGATCGCGGTGTACAGGCCGTCGACGTCGTCGTCCATGCGCCGGATCGCGCGCGCGAGCTGCGCGTCGTTGGTGCGGACCACCGTGAGCAGGCCGGTGAGCATGGTCTCGATGATGTCGCCGATGCGCAGCACCTCGCGCGCGGCGTTGGAGGTGGCGAGCGCCGGCGAGTCGAGCGCCGCCGGGTCGAGGTGGCGCGCGGCGATGCGCGTCTCCTTGCGCGGGTCGTCGGGCAGCATGCGCTCGGCGAGCCGCGCCACCGGCGCGGTGAACCAGATCAGCGTCGCCGCGAGCAGCAGGTTGAACGCGGTGTGGAAGTTGACGATCAGGCGCTGCGGGTCGGGGTCGAGCATCGCCAGCAGGTGTTCAATCCATGGAAGCAGGACAACTGCGAGAACACAACCGACGAGCTTGAACAGCAGGTTGCCGAGAGCGACGCGCCGCCCCGCGGTGCCGGCGCCGGCAGTGGCGACCACGGCGACGATGCCGCTGCCGAGGTTCGCGCCGATCACCAGGAACAGGCCCACCTGGAGGCCGATCAGCCCGCTCGCGACGAACGCGGCGGTCAGCAGCACCACCGCCAGGCTCGACCACGCCATGAGCGTGAACACCGCCCCGATCAGGATGTCGAGCATCGGGTCGCCCGAGAGCGAGCCGAAGATCACCTTGACCCCGGCGGTACCGGTCAGCGGGCGCGCCGCCTGCAGGATGATCTGCAGCGCGAGGATGATGAGCCCGAGGCCGATCGCGATGCGCCCCACCTGCCCGGCGCGCGTCGCCTTGCGCGTCAGGTGGAACAGCACCCCGAAGCCGATCAGGAGCGGCGACAGCCACGACAGGTCCAGCGAGAACACCTGGACCACGAGGCTCGTGCCGACGTCGGCGCCGAGCATGATGGCGAGCGCCGGCGCCAGGCCCATCAGGTTCTGCCCGACGAACGAGCCCGTCAGCAGCGCGGTGGCGCTTGACGACTGCACCAGCCCGGTGACGCCGAGCCCGGCGAGGAACGCGGTGAACGGGCTGGCGATGCTGCCGGACAGCACGCGCCGCAGGCTGCCGCCGAACACGCGCAGCACGCCCGAGCGCACGATGTGCGTGCCCCACACCAGCAGCGCGATTCCCGACAGGACAGTGACTAGCGTTTGCATTACCAGGGAAGGGAATAGGTTTTCACGTTGGTAAAGCTCTTGCAGGCTTCCTGGACACCTTCTTTATAGCCCAGGCCCGAGTCCTTGATGCCGCCGAAGGGCGTGAGCTCGAGCCGGTAGCCCGGCACCTCCCATACGTTGACGCTGCCGACGTTGAGCTCCTTGACGAAGCGCATGATGTCGTCGAGGCGGTTGCTGCACACGCCGGAGGAGAGGCCGAAATCGGTCGAGTTGACGAGGCGGATCGCCTCGTCCACGTTCCTGAACGTCATCACCGGCGACACCGGCCCGAAGGTCTCGTATTTCACCAGCGGCATCTCGGGCTGCACGCGGTCGAGCACGGTCGGCGAGTAGAGCGCGCCTTTGCGCGCGTTGCCGCAGAGCAGGCGCGCACCCTTCGACACCGCCTCGTTCACCAGCGCCTCGAAGCTCGAGGCCGCCTGCTCGCTGATCACCGTGCCCATGTCCACCTTCGGGTCGAGCGGGTCGCCGTAGGACCAGGCCCTGGTTTTGGCCACCAGAGCCTCGGTGAACGCGGAGGCGATCTTCTCGTGGACGAAAATGCGCTTCACGGCGGTACAACGCTGGCCGGAATTCTTGTACGAGCCGTTCGCCGCCAGCTCGGCCGCCTTCGCCGGGTCGGCGTCGTCCATGACGACCAGCGGGTCGTTGCCGCCGAGCTCCAGCACCTGGCGCTTGTAGACCGCTTTCGCCGCGATGTACTTGCCGATCGGCACCCCGCCGGTAAACGTGACGAGGTCGACGTCGGGGTTGGTCAGCATCTCGTCGGCGATCTCCTTCGGGTCGCCGGTGAGCACCTGCAGCATCTCGGGCGGCAGCCCGGCCTCGTAGAGCACGTCGGCGAGCACGAAGGCCGCGAGCGGCGTCTTGTTGGTCGGCCGCAGCACCATGCGGTTGTTGGTCGCGACCGAGGGCGCGACCTTGTGGATCACCTGGTTGAGCGGGTGGTTGAACGGCGTGATCGCCGAGATCACCCCCATCAGCGGCTCGCGCATGGTGTACACGCGCCGGCTCTTGCCGTGGTGCGTCAGATCGCACGAGAAGGTCTGGCCGTCGTCGACCAGCGCCTGGTTGGCGGCAAAGAGCAGCACGTCGGAAGCGCGCCCGGTCTCGTAGATCGAGTCCTTCAGGCACAGGCCCGACTCGAGCGTGATGCCGCGCGCGATCTCGTCCCTGCGCGACGCGATGATCTCGCCCGCGCGCATCAGGATCCGGTAGCGCTCGTAGCGCGTGAGCCTGGGCGTGTACTCGCGCGCGACGCGGACCGCGCGCTTCACGTCCTCGACCGTGGCCTTCGGCACCGTGGCGACCACCTCGCCGGTGTACGGAAAGCGCACCTCGAGCGTGCGGTCGCGGTGGATCTTCTCGCCGGCGATGCGCAGCGCTTCGCGGCGCACGGCATGGCCTTTGAGGACGGCGCTCACGCCGCCACCTTCTCTTCCACGTGGTTGAGTGCCAGGTCGAACGCGTCGAAGTTGCGCAGCCGGCGCCCGGACGGCAGCCCGGTGAGGCGGCGATTGAAGATGAGCGGCACTTTCTGCTCCGAGATGCCGCCGTGCGAGCGCAGCGGCTCGTTCAGGCCAGAGAGGTCGTGCCGCGACTTGCTCGTGCCGATGACCACGTGGCGCGTGCTCACTACCACCAGGTCGCCGATGCGCTCGGGCGGCAGCTCGAAGCGCTTCGCCGCCTTTTCGCGCGTAAATACAGCTTCGACACCAGGCAGGTCGGCAATCCTGCTCCGAATATTTTCATTTACATAGACGGTGGCGAAAGACCCCAAGGCTCCGTGATGGACGACGTACGGATCGGTGATCGGCAGGATGACGCGCGCCTTCCCGGCGCCGAGCCAGCCGTCGAGCACGTCCTGCAGGTAGATCACGTCGGGCGAGCCGTCGGGGCGGTGCTTGGCGTTCATGCCGTGGTCGGCGGTCAGCGCGAGCGTGCAGCCGAGGGCGTCGAGGCGCGCGAGGTAGCGGTCCATCATGGCGTAGAACGCGTTCGCGGCCGGCGCGCCCGGCGCAGCCTTGTGCTGCACGTAGTCGGTGGTGGAGAGATACATCAGGTCCGGGCGGTCGCGCTCCATCAGCTTGACGCCCACGGCGAACACGAACTCCGACAGCTCCGCGCTGTAGACCGAAGGCACCGGCATGCCGACGAGCTCGACCGTCGCCGCGTCCGCCTTCTCCGAAGAGAAGCAGGTGCCTTTCAGGTTGTGCCCGAGGAGCTTGCGCAGCTTGTCCTTGGCCGTGACCACCGCGACCTTCGCGCCGGCGTCGGCGAACGCCGCGAGCAGGGTGCCGCAGCGCAGGTACTTGGGGTCGTTCATCATCACTTCGGCGCCGGCCTCGCGATCGAAAAAGTAGTTGCCGCAGATGCCGTGCACCGAGGGCGGCGCGCCGGTGACGATCGACAGGTTGTTCGGGTTGGTGAACGAGGGGATCACGCAATCCGCCTCGAGCGCGGTGCCGCTCGCCTGCAGGCGCGCGAAGAACGGCGCCACCCCGGCGCGGATCGCCTCCGGGATATAGGCCGGCTCGCTGCCGTCGATGCAGACCACGACGAGCGGCCGGTCCATCCAGCGGTAGGTCTTCCCGTTCGCGCTTACCCGCTTCATTTAACCCCCTTGTGCATGCGCTTGCGGCTCGCGCGCACGTGATCGCGCATGCGCCTGCCCGCGCTGTCGCCCTCGCCCGCCTCGATGGCCTTGACGATGGCGCGATGCTCTTCGTTCGACACGGGCAGCCCGCCGCCCGCGGTCAGCCCCTTGAGGCGGAAAAGATGCAGCTCCTTGATCAGGCGCCGGTAGGTGGCGACCAGCTTGGCGTTGCCCGTGGCCTCCACCAGCGTGTCGTGGAAGCGCAGGTTGAGCATGTGGTAGCCCGCCGCGTCGCGCTGCGCGGCGGCGCGGTCCATCTCGTCGAGGAGCGCGTGCACCGTCTTGCGCGCCGCGGTGTCAAAGCGCTTCGCCAGGCGCCGGCCGACCAGTTCGTCGAGCGCTTCGCGCAGGTCGTAGATCTCGTCGGCCTCGGCGAGCGAGATCTCGCGCACGAACACGCCGCGGTTCTTCTCCAGGCGCAGCAGGCCGGATTCCTCGAGCCCGCGCAGCGCTTCGCGCACCGGCCCGCGGCTCACGCGGAAGCGCGCCGCGAGCGCGCTCTCGTTGACGCGCTCGCCGACCGACAGCTCGCCCGCGAGGATCATGCGCTCGACCTCGCGCGCGACCAGCATCGGCAGGGAGTTCGACTGGACGAGCTCTAATGCGGTGGGGCTATTCAAGGAGAAGATTCTCCGCGCCCCCGCCGCAAACTGTCAACAGTTTACGATCCGGCGGCGCTCCGGGTCGTAGGGCGCCCGCCCGCTGATCCGCGCCGCATGCCGCACGCCGAAGCTCTCGATCTCGAAATGACCTTTTGAAAGACCGGCGGGAACGAAGCCATAGGCGATCGACTTGCCGATGGTGTGGCCGTAGCCGCCGCTCGTGACCGTCTCGATCACCCGCCCCTCGTGCAGGATCGCCTCACCGCCGTGCAGCGGCACGAAGCCGTCCATCAGGAAGCAGGCGAGCTTCCTTTTTACCGACTGCTTGGCGCGCCGAAGCGCGTCCCGTCCGATGAAATCACCTTTGTCCAAGGCAACCGCGAATCCCAAGCCAACCTCGTACGGATTGGTATCCGGCGAAAGCTCGCTGCTCCAGTAGCGGTAGCCCTTCTCCAGCCGCAGCGAGTCGAGCGCGCGGTAGCCGGCGTTCGCGACGCCGAGGTCCTCGCCGGCGTCCGACAGAGCCTCATATAGATGTAAGGCGTATTCGCCCGGCACGTGCAGCTCCCAGCCGAGCTCGCCGACGTAGGTCACGCGCAGGGCGAGCACCGGCGCGTAGCCGATGCGGATCTCCCGCGCGGCGAGATAGGGGAAAGCCGCGTTCGACAGATCATCATCAGAAATTCTTGATAGAAGCTCACGCGACCGCGGGCCCTGCACGTTGATGACCGCCCGCGATGACGTGATTTCCTTCAACTCGACGCCGTTCTGCCGGAGCCAACTGCCATCGCGCACCCCGAAGCCCGACCCCGTGACCACATAAAAATGCTCCTTCGAAAGGCGAACCACGGTCAGGTCGGCCTCGATGCCGCCCTTCTCGTTGCAGAGCTGGGTGTAGACCACCGAGCCGTCGGGCCGGTTGAGGTCGTTGGCGGCGACGCGCTGCAGGGACTGGAACGCGCCCTTCCCCGCGACTTCGAACTTGGTGAACGACGACAGATCGAACAGCGCCACGCGCTCGCGCGTCGCCTTGTGCTCGGCGGCGACCGCGTCGAACCAGCTCGGCTTGCCTTCGAAACTCGGTTTTTCAAGTTGAACCCCGAAGCAGTTCGGCCGTTCCCACCCGAACTTCGAGCCGTAAACCGCGCCGTGCTGCTTGAGGATCTGCCACAGCGGGCTGCGGCGCGCGTCGCGCGCGACCGTGAGCTCTTCGCCCGGGTAATGCAGCTTGTAATAGGAGCCGTAGGCGTGCACCGCGCGCTCGTGCAGCGCGCGCGTCCCCGAGTGGAAGTCGCCGAAGCGCCGCAGGTCGAAGGGCCACAGGTCCATCTCCGGAGTGCCCTGCACGATCCACTCGGCCATGGCGCGCCCGGCGCCGCCGGCGGCGGCGATGCCGGAGGTGAAGCCGCAGGCGACGAACACGTTGTCGCGCTCGGTCGCCTGGCCCATGATCGGCTCGCCGTCGGGCGACACCGGGATCGGGCCGTTGATGAGCTGCTTCAGCCCGAGCCTGCCGAACTCCGGGATGCGCTCGGCGGTGGCGAGCGCGATCTCCTCGAAGCGCTCCATGTTCGGCGGCAGCAGCTCCTGCGCGAACTCGAAGGGCACGCCGTTCGCGTGGAACGGCGGCGCGCCCATCTCCCAGCCGCCGACCGCGAAGCCGCCGACCTCGGGCTTCAAATAGAAGTTCCTGTCCGGGTCGCGCAGCGTCGGCAGCTTCGGGTCGCGCGATTTCATCGGCTCGGTCACCACGTACTGGTGCTCGAGCGCCGCCGCGGGAATGCGCACGCCCATCAGCGCCGCCACCGCGCGCGACCAGATGCCCGCCGCGATTACGACGATCTCGCAATCAATGGAACCTTTGTCGGTCAGTATGCGGGTGATTCTTCTGCCGGCACGTTCAAAGCCTGTAACCAAGGTCTCCTGCTGGATCTTTACGCCGCCCGCCCGCGCGCCCTTGGCGAGCGCCTGCGCCAGGCTCGAGGGATCGACGTAGCCGTCGCTCGGCACCCAGGCCGCGCCGACGACGCCGTCGAGCGTGATGTAGGGGAACTTCTCCTGCGCCTCTTTGGGCGAGATGAGGGCCATCTCGAAGCCGAAGCCGCGCGCGGTGGTGGCGGCGCGCTTGAGCTCCGACCAGCGCTCCTGTGACGAAGCGAGGCGCACGCTGCCGACCTCGCGCCAGTCGATCGCCTGGCCGGTGTCGCGCTCGAGGGTGCGGTAGAGCGCGACGCTGTTCTGCATGAGGCGCGTGAGGTTGCGCTTGCTGCGCAGCTGCCCGACCAGGCCCGCGGCATGCCAGGTCGAGCCGTGGGTGAGCTGGGCCTTCTCCACGAGGAGAATGTCCCGCTCCCCCAGTCTTGCCAGGTGGTAGGCGATGGAGCAGCCGATCGCTCCACCTCCAATAATTACAGTCTTAGGCACTCGCGCCGGCGGCGAGCGTTTTTACGTACCAGCGGACGAACGCGTCGACGTTGTATTCCTTGTGCTTCGAGTACGGGCCGGGCTCGTAGGCGCTCGAGTCGACTCCCTTCTGCTGGCGCTCGCAGATCGCCCAGTCCTGCTCGGAGGTGAGCTGCCAGAAGGGCATCAGCGTGTCGAGCCGGTAGTCGCGGCCTTCCACCGCGTCCTCGTGCACCAGCCACGACACGCGCGCGAGCGTCTTGCGCGGCCCGGCGGGAAGGAGCAGCGTGCTCACGCCGTGGTCGCAGCTCGAGTGGTTCCAGAAGTTGGGCAACGTGCGCGCGCGCAGCGTGCCGATGTCCGGGTCGCTGTAGGCGCCCATCAGGGTCGAGACCTGCTTCCCGTCCATCGACTCGCTCACCCAGCCTTCGGTGAGCGCGGTGCGGTTGGCCGAGTACCAGATGCCGCGCTCGGCGTCCGGGAACTGCGTCATGCCGGTGTCGCGGTGCGACACGGCGAGCCCTGCCGCGGCCCATTTGGCTTCGCTACGCGCCACCGCGCGTTCTATGGAAGACTTTATTTCAGGAGACGTATCGTCGGCGTTGTAGTGGTCAAAGTTCGCCTTGATGTACTGCGGGTGGTTGACGTTGCAGTG
>Ga0187892_10004858_pt1 | contig 22003 bp, 26 predicted proteins | sample MA1701073metaG_FD_139345 | JGI IMG/M metagenome (GOLD analysis project Ga0187892, IMG submission 139345) | Bio-ooze microbial communities from a basaltic lava cave in the Kipuka Kanohina Cave System on the Island of Hawaii, USA - MA170107-3 metaG ... | reverse complement strand
TACCTGCAGCAGTTATTTGTGGCGTTTGTGAGCTTCCACTATTGTCGCTGAGGTTAATTACAGGATCAAATGATGCTCCGTTATCGTTGCTTGCTCTGAAGAGAATGTCGAAGTTACCAGTGCTATTATCACGCCAAACTACGTATGCATTGCTACCGACAGCAGCTATGTCTGGAGAATTTGAGCTTCCACTATTGCTGCTGAGGTTAATTACAGGATCAAATGAAGCTCCGTTATCGTTGCTTACCCTGAAGAGGATATCTGGATTCCCTGATGTGTCGTTTCGCCAAACTACGTATGCATTGCTACCAGCAGCGGCTATCTCTAGCTGACTCAACAATCCACCTGAATCTCCACCGTCGCTGCTTAGATTAATGGTAATACCAAAAGTGTCTCCGTTATCATTACTTGCTTTGAATAGTATTTCGTTGTTGCCCCCAGTATCATCCTGCCATATCACATACACGTCATCACCAGAGGCAGCTATACGTGGAGACTGCGACTCTCCGACATTGCTGCTCAGATTGATCGAATTATCGAAACTTACACCATTGTTGCTACTTGCTCTGAAGTAGATTTCGTTGTTCTCACGCCACACTACATACACGTAGCTTCCAGATGCGGCTGTTTGTGGATTATTAGAATTCGCAATAGTATTGCTCAAGTTAATTTCAGATCTAAACGTAGGATCTTCTGCATGAGCTACTTGCAAAACTGAAAAAACAATTACAGATAAGAGTAATGATGCACATACTTTTGTGTTGATTCCATACCATACTTTGGACATCCGTCTCGTAGCAGTTTCCACTCTCTTGCATTAGTTGCTCTTTACAATGTTATATAGCTCTATGGTAATCTAGCCCATAATATTCTATAGTATGTTAGATAATTTCCCATATTGCAAAAATGTAATACACATTATGTAACCGACAATACTACATGCAGTTTCCAGTTCCAGATATTTTCTTCCATCCCATACTCGGGCAAAAACACTCGAAATCGAAAATATTAAGTATCAAACTAAAAATCGGAAAATAAATTGTATATGTCTTTTCACAGTTCAGCAATGAAGTATTATTTCGTTACCCTGATGACTTGAAGCCCCCAATGTTAAAACGCAATACAGATCCAATAGATTATTGCATTGTCTATCTACAATATGATATTAAGGTTATATTGTGCAGTGTTTAATCATTTGATGAATAAAATTGTTACCGAGGCTAGAATATATCAAACAGGCAAGGCTAAGACTTGGCATAACGCAGAGAAAACTAGCATCTATGACAAATCTTAGCACTTCAATGATAAATCAGATAGAGTCTGGCAGGTGCAAGCCAAGTTATGAAACTGCTAGAAAGATCTTTGAAGTATTGGGTTCGCTTGAGGGGCAGTCGTCAATGCGTACAGGTGATATCTGCAGCAGGAATTTAGTTTATGTTTCAAAATCTGATTCGTTGCACAAGGCAATCGAAACAATGCGCAAACATTCGTTCAGCCAAGTCCCTGTATTTGACACAACAAAACCAATTGGCTTGATAAGCGAAGACGGGCTGGTTAGACAGATGGTCGAGAAAGAGGAAAAGGATCTGAAGAGCATGAAGGTCGAGCAAGTTATGGAACCTCCTCCACCGATAGTCGACGTTGCTACACCGGCAAAGGCATTAATTCCATTGGTCAGGTTCTCAAAATGCGCCCTGGTCAGTGAAAAAGGGAATGTTGTTGGTATAGTTACCGTTTCAGACACGCTCAAGATGGTGGAATAGATTATTTTATATCTATCAACTTGACCTGCTTTGCCACGTTTATTATTCTTGTATTGTCAACATTAGCTTCCTTGCCTCCACTTTCATGTATATGACCACAGAATTGTAACATTGGATGTTTTTCCTCAACGAAATTTCTTATTGCTTCTGAACCTACGTGCAACCCCTCCTTTGGCTGATCAACGAAACCCCTTGGGGGACAATGAGTTACAAGTATGAATCGTTTTGATGTGTCCAGTTTGTCAAGCAGTTCATTAAACTCCTCCTCGCTTAATTCGTATGGAGTATGAAACGGCCCTGTATTACCACCGCCACAGCCTGCGAACATGATATTGTTGATCTCAAAATTCTTGCCATGAAGATCGGTCCATCCTAATTCCTTGCATACAATGCTCATATCGTTTGGTAGTTCAAAATTTCCAGGTACTGCCAGAACTCTGGGACCTAACTTGCCTATTCGCCTTCCAACATCTATAGTCTTACCGTGTGCTGGTGTTATATCACCACAACATATTACAAGATCGCAGTCCTTTGCTGCCTGCTTTATTTTGTCTATGAGTAACTGATCACCATGAACATCAGAGAATGCGAGTACGCGCAAGACTTGCACTACTCTTCATGCGGATCGCAGAGTTCCATTAGAACTCCATGCAAAGATTTTGGGTGTATGAAGGTGATCTTTCTTCCATAGCTCCCTGCACGAATGCCTCCTAATATTTTGATACCATTTTGCGTTGCCTTGTTAACATCGTTTTCAATATCATCGGCACAGATTGAGATATGGTGTATACCTTCGCCCTTCTCTAAAAGGAATTTCTTGATGGGACTGTCATCGCTTGTAGGTTCCATGATCTCGATTCTGGTATCTTCTAGTTGTAGCATGGCCATCTTCACCTTTTCGTTTTCAACTGTCATTATCTGCTTCTTGTCGATCTTCAGAACTTTTTCAAACGTCTTCACAGCCTCTTCAACGTTGTTTACCGCAATTGCGACATGGTCTATTCTCATAATATCACCTAGAACGTAACCTTTGGCTGGTAAATGCCAAAGACCTCCCTGAAAACATTGCTTATCTCTCCCAAGGTTGCATAAGCCTTCACTGCCTCAATTATAAAAGGCATAAGGTTCTCGTCTCCAGAAGCTGTTTTCTCCAACTTTGATAGAACCTGCTCGACCTTGCCCTTGTCCCTTGTAACTTTCAGTTCCTGCAACCTCTGCACCTGTTTTCTCTCTATCTCAGGATCTATCCTGTGTATCTTTGGCTCAACGCTGGACTCATCAACAAACTGATTCACTCCTACGATAGTTCTCTTGCGCTCGTCAACTTCCTTCTTTATCCTATAAGCATTCTTTCTTATTTCATCTTGAAAGAAACCCTTTTCAATTGCTACCAGAGAACCGCCCATCCGTTCTATTCGTTTAAGGTACTTGTCCACCTCCTCCTCAATTCTGCCAGTTAGATATTCTATGTAATGAGATCCACCCAACGGATCTACGGTCTTTGTTGTGCCGCTTTCGTGTGCGATGATTTGCTGCGTTCTCAGTGCAATCTTCACAGCTTCTTCAGTAGGTAATCCTAGAGCTTCGTCTTTGGAATTTGTGTGAAGCGACTGGCACCCACCAAGCGCGGCAGCCAGTGCCTGCAACGTGACCCTGACGATATTGTTGTCAGGTTGTTGTGCAGTTAATGACTCTCCGCTTGTCTGCACATGAAATCTTAGGTGCCATGACTTGGCATTCTTTGCGTGATATTTTTCCTTCATTATCTTTGCCCAGATCTTTCTTGCCGCTCTGAACTTTGCTACCTCCTCGAGAAAGTCGATATTGCATACGAAGAAGAATGATAGCCTAGGAGCAAAGTCATCAACCTTCAATCCTCTTTCTATACAAGCGTTAACGTACGCAATGGCGTTTGAAAATGTGAATGCGAGTTCCTGAACAGCATTCGCACCAGCTTCGCCCATATGATAACCTGAAATACTGATCGGATACCATTGTGGAACATGCTTTGAACAATACTCAACAGAATCAACAAACAATCGCATCGAAGGTTTTGGAGGATAGATGTAGGTGTTTCTTGCAATGTACTCCTTCAGTATATCGTTCTGCAACGTTCCTCTCAGAGCGCTCTGAGGAACTCCTTGCGATTCTGCAACGCCAATGTACAATGAAAGCAAAGTAGTGGCTGTAGAGTTTATCGTCATCGACGTGCTGACCTTGTTCAAAGGAATGCCATCGAAACATGTCATCATGTCCTTCAATGAACTGATCGCAACTCCAGTTCTTCCGACTTCGCCTTCAGCATGAGGATCGTCTGAATCATATCCAATCTGCGTTGGAAGATCAAAAGCCAAGCTAAGACCTGTCTGACCCTTTTCCAGAAGAAACTTGAACCTCTTGTTAGTCTCTTCAGCACTGCCGAAACCGGTGTATTGTCTCATCGTCCACAGTCTCTCGCGGTACATGCCGGGATAAACGCCCCTCGTGTACGGATACTTTCCTGGTTCGGCGTCTTTGCTGTCGTACTTCTTGCTGTCTTTACTCTTGTAGATCCGCTTTATTGGCAGATCGGAATTCGTTTTGTAATTCTCTACCATACTGTCACTCCAAAATCTTTGCTGCAAGTTCCTCTGCAGCTTCGTAAGGATCGATCTTCTTGCTTATCATCAGATCAATGCATTCCTGATACTTTTTATTTTTACCAAGAATAGTAGAAACCTTCTGCCCGACAATGCCCAAAACCATATCCTTCAACTCGGTCTCAACTCTCTTGCGTTCCAATTCCTTATAACTGCTACTTCGTGCCTTGATTAGTTCCTCGATGCCTTTCACTAATTCCTTTATACCTTTGCCAGTCTGTGCGGTGGTCTTGAAGATCATGGGCTTCTTCTTCGTGTTTCCTATCAGGTCCCTTACGTCATTGAAGAGTTTTCCCGCACCGTCCAAATCTGCTTTGTTAACAACATAAACATCTCCAACTTCTGTTAAACCAGCCTTTATTGCCTGTATGCTGTCTCCGGTTTGCGGGTTGAAGACAACGACAGTAATATCTACGATCTTTGCAATTTCTATGTCAAGCTGGCCGGCACCTACGCTTTCTATGATTATTTTATCAAATCCTGCAGCATCTAAAACTCTGATTGCATTTCTAACTGCCTTCGAAAGACCGCCTATCGCGCCCCTAGATGCCATGCTTCTGATGAACGTACCTTCATCGAGTGAGTGTTTTTGCATCCTTACTCTATCTCCAAGTATTGCTCCCCCTGAGATCGAACTTGTAGGATCTACTGCAATAACAGCTACTTTATGACCTGAAGATCTGTATTCTGGAATGAGTTTGTCTATCAGCGTACTCTTGCCTGCACCGGCAGGACCAGTTATGCCTATTGTACTTGCATCACCTGTTTCTTTGAAGATCTGCTTGATGAGATGTTTGGCATCTACACCATCATCTTCGATTATTGAGATCGCTTTAGCCACAGCTGATCGTTCTCCCTTCATTAAAGAAGCAGCTAGTTCCTTCTCCACAGATGTGCTTTGTAATTTGGTATTAAAAAGATATGCTCAAAAATAAAAGTTAGGCTTCTTTGAGAAACCTGCCATAACCGATTATGCCATTTGAGTGAGCATCCCACTTTGGTGGCAATATCCACAAATATCCATCAGAATCGATCTCCAGATCCAGTCTGGGAAGAACATTTGTTGGCGGAGATTGAAATGATGCAGGTCCTGCTATTGCTTTCCCATTCAGCATATCATACTCACTTCCGTGGCAAGGACAGAAGCCCTTGCCTTCAATCAGTTCTCCAGTTATCTTATGTCTATGAACTGGCGCGAAATTCCACAAACACCAGAGATGCAGGCAAATCATGCTGTACACTCTAAATGCAGAAACATCGTTCTTATCCCCTCCAAGACTTGCAGGCAGCCTAATGAACTGCCAAGTTCTTAATGCGTCCTGATCTAATACTCTGTCTCCTGTCAATGGGTAAACAATAACTTCCTTATGGTCGATGGGAAAAGTCTTGACATTTGCTTGATTACCGCCAGGAAGTATGACCTTTTGTCTTGGTGTTTCACTACCTCTAACACTTGGCATAAACTTCCCCCAGTCAATGAATGGTGCAAAGGCAGCTATCGTACCTGCAGCAGCAAGAAGTTTTAGAAAGTTACGTCGGGAGATGGTCTCCTTCTGGGCGCCAGACGTATAGTCTATGCCCATGGTATTATTATCTCGGATCGGTCTAATAAATCAACGCGAAGAAATTTGTTAATGTGAGAGGTCAAGGAACGCAATGGAGTAACTTTTAAAGAAAGATTTTAAGACCCTGAAAGGTTTACAGTGTCATGCAGCAGCAACAACAGAAGCCCTTGCGTGTCCTTGTAGCAAAGTTAGGACTTGACGGTCACGATCGCGGCGCGTTGGTATTGTGCAGGGCGTTCAGAGACGCTGGGATGGAGGTCATCTATTCTGGTTTATTCTGCACGCCAGAACAGGTTGCAAAGATTGCGATAGATGAGGATGTTGATGCTGTTTGCATGAGCTTATTGAACGGTGCACACACAACGCTCTTCCCTAAAGTTGCTAAAATGCTGAAGGTTAAAGGTGTGACAAATATTGTGTTGGTTGGAGGAGGCATAATCCCCGAGCAAGATAAACCGATACTGGAAAAGGAAGGCATAACCGGAAACTTTGGTCCGGGAACTCCTCTGGAAACTATAATCAAGCACATCAACGAACATGTAAACAAGTTAAAGGGAAGAAAATAATTACATTAAACTTCAGGTTCCTTCGGCCACATCATCTTCCTGATCTTCTTTCCTACCTGTTCAACTTTGTGTTGTTCTAGCTGTTTCATATAACGTTCAAACGCAACCTTGCCCTCTTTCTCATAGATGCTGACCCATTCTTCGGCAAACTGCCCTGACTGTATGTCTGACAATACCTGCTTCATTTTCTTCTTCACATTATCATCGATCACTCTAGGACCTCTTGTTAGTCCTCCATAACGAGCAGTCTCGCTTACACGATTATACATACCAGTAATTCCGTAGCGCTGTATCAGGTCGACGATCAACTTTAACTCATGCAAACACTCGAAATATGCGACTTCGGGCTGGTAACCGCTCTCTACCAAGGTTTCAAATGCAGCAAGTATGAGTGCATGCGCACCCCCACAGAGATCTACCTGCTCGCCAAACCAGTCCGTTTCAACCTCTTCCTTGAAATTTGTTTCCAAAACTCCTGCTCTAGTGCATCCTATGCCTTTTGCCATCGCAAGACATCTGTCCCATGCCCTTTTTGTAGCGTCCTGATGCACCGCAACAAGTGCAGGAGTACCAAAGTTTTCCAAGTACAATTCTCTCACTCTCTGTCCTGGGGCTTTTGGTGCAACCATTATAACATCAACATCCTTTGGGGCATCTATCCACTGCCAGTGAATTGCTGCTGCATGAGAAAATCCCAACGCTTTTCCTTTCTTAAGATGAGGTGCAATCTCCTGCTTGTAAACTCGCGCTTGCTCCATGTCTGGAATTAAAATATGTATAATGTCCGAATTCTTTACAGCATCACTAACTTCCTGAACTTTATGACCATCCTTCGCCGCCTGTTCCCAGCTTTTGCCTCCCTTGCGCAAACCTACGATTACCTTGATGCCAGAATCCTTCAGGTTGTTTGCCTGGGCATGTCCCTGAATTCCGTAGCCTATTACAGCAATGGTTTCGTTCTTTATAGGATCAAGTTTGACCTGATTGTCCATCCACTGCCGCGCCATGGCCACCTCTTATTATAAACAGTATTAAAACCATGCTTTAGATCTTCATTCTCTTTGTGCATTTTAGACATTCAACGATTACGGTCTTTCCTTGGTTGCGTATTGTCTTGAATTTTTTGGAACCGCATTCTGGACAGATAGGACATGCCCTCAATCCTCTCATTCTTACCACTCTTGGGGTTTGCTTTCAGATTTGGAAATCACTTTCATTCTCTTTATTCCGTCCACATTCCTGATTATCTGCATCACAGACCTTGGAACAAGTTGTTGCCAGTTCTTACCTTCAGTCATCAGATGCCTTATTCTTGTAGCATTGTATTTTTCTCTATCGTAAAACTTTACATCGCGCACCTTGACACCTGATTCTCTCATAAGCATCGCAACATATGCATTACCAGTGTATACCACGTCAAAAGGTGGCAAGAATGATTTCAAGTGACCTATCCATTTCGCATTGTTTTCATCATTCACTACAGCCGCAATGTAGCATTTGGCAAGATCGATTTTACCTTCCTTTAACGCTTCGTGGATCATCCATATACGTTCCCCAGAAGTAAATGGATCCTTCTCTATGTAGTTGAACTGAGCGCTTGCTATAGCAATAACAAGCTCGTCGCACTCTTTCAATATGTGTTTAGCAAGTTCAAGATGCCCCTTATGAAACGGCTGGAACCTCCCGATTATCAGAGCACGCATGTTATATTGCACACCAATTTTTTATCAAAAGCAATATCAATGGCCCAGTCTGCGCTTCTGCACCTCAACTTCCTTCTCAGCAATTTTCCTGAAGAGCGGTTCAATATTACCAAGTTTGTGCTGCGATTTTATCAGTAACTGTGATGCTGAATCCCAGTTCTGTTCATGTACAGACCCAGGAAGGTTAAGTTGCTGCCATATCTTTTCTGCAGAAAATGGAATGTACGGTTCCAAAACTATAGCCAGAGAGCGAACCGCGTTTACAGATATGTGTATGCATGTGTTTGCACCTTCAATGTTTGCCCAAGGTTCCTTCTTCTGGAAGTATTGGTTAAAGTGTGCCGAGAACTTTAGTATTCTTTTGAGAGCTTTGTCGATTTCATTTGCTTTAATCAGCTCTCCTGATTCTGCAGGCATTCTAGAGATCTCGTTGATACTTTCCTTATCTGCATCGTCCTGTCCCTTCGCTTCTGGCACTGTACTATTGAACTTTGTTTGTGTAAAGCTCAATGCTCTATTTACGAAATTGCCAACATTGGCTATCAGTTCATTGTTTATCCTTGCAGCAAAATCATCCCAGTCAAAGTTAAGATCAACTTGGCTGTACGGTGTTATCAACGCCAAGTAGAACCGCAGATAATCCGCAGGATAACTGTCAAGAAAATCCTTCAAACTAATGTACCAGTTTCTGCTCTTGGAGATCTTCTGTGCCTGCAACATCAGATGCCCACGAGTTGGAATGTAATCTGGCAGCTTGTATTCTTCATCGATGCCCATACGCATGGACGGTAAGAACAGATAATGGTGATACACAATATCCTTGCCTATGTAATGATAAACGTCAGCAGAATTCCAGAATTCCTTGCCGTCATGACCCTTGTTTTTAACATGTGTCATAGCGGATGATATGTAACATAGATGATTGTCAAACCAGCCATAAAGCACCTTACTCCCTGCTTCCTTCAAAGGAATCTGAACCCCCCATGTTATATCTCGCGTTATGTCCCAATCCTGCAACCCATCTTGGATCCAGTTCAACACATAATTCTTCACATCAGACTGCAGGTTCTTGTTATCAGTCAGCCATTTTTTCAATCTGTCTGAGAAGCCAGATAGTTTGAAGAAGTAATGTTTGGTTTCCTTCTTGACAGGTGTTTTACCACAAATTGCACATTTTGGATTCTGTATCTCCGATGGTACCCTGCCGCATTTTTCGCAGATATCAGAATATTGATCTTCTGCGCCACAATATGGACACTTGCCCACAACATATCTATCAGGCAAAAACTTCTTGTCATATTCGCAGTAAAACTGTATTACACTCTTATCATAGAGGTGTCCATTCTCATGCAATTTCTTGAAAACATACTGCACAAACTCCACATTTTCCTTCGAACTAGTCTTGTAGAACAAATCAAATGATATGCCAAATCGCGCAAAATCTTCGTTATCACGCTTGTGCCAGTATGCAACATAATCCTCAGGCTTCTTCTTTTCTTGTTCAGATTTTATTAAGATAGGAGTGCCAAAGTCATCTGTGGCGCAGATGTGTATCGCATCATGACCATTCAACCTGCAATACCTAGTGAAAATATCTGCCGGCAAATATGTAGATGCCACATGTCCTAAATGTATCTCGCCATTAGCATAAGGTAACGCGCTTGTAACCACTATCTTTTTTCTTTCCATTTTTGTTGGTTCCTTCGTTCTAGATTTTAATCTATCCCCAACTTTTTGCGTACTTGATCTGTTCTTCTGTCGGTTTGTCGATCTTTATTCCCATTGCTTCTAGGGAATTGATTGCGATTTGGGAATCTATCTCTGTTGGCACGTTGTGTATTGCCTTTGCCATTTTACCATGATTCTTTACGATATGTATTATTGACAGCAGTTGATTGGAAAACGACAGCGCCATTACTTCTGGAGGATGACCCTCTGCTGCTACAAGATTAGCAATCCTTCCCTTGCCTATGAGGTACACCTTCTTACCGCTCTTCAACGTGTATTCTTCAAGATTGTTCCTGACCTCTCGCTTCGATTTACTATGTGATTCAAGATATTTTGTGTCAACCTCAACATCAAAGTGTCCAGCGTTGGCAAGTATAGCACCGTCTTTCATGGTCTCTATGTGTTCTCCCCTCACAATCCCCGTCTGTCCTGTTGCTGTAACGAAAATTTCTCCAATTTTAACAGCTTCTTTGACGGGAATAACCGCAAAACCATCCATGTGCGCTTCCAGCGCCTTGATAGGATCTACTTCAGTAACGAAGACCTTCGCACTCATTCCTCTTGCACGGTTTGCAACTCCTCTGCCAACCCATCCATAACCGCATACAACTACATTCTTCCCAGCGAACAGAAGCGATGTTGCACGCAGGATGCCATCGATGGTGCTCTGCCCAGTTCCGTACCTGTTGTCAAACAAGTGCTTAGTGTAAGCATTGTTGACAGCAATTATTGGATACTTTAGAATACCGTCATCAGCCAATGCCTTAAGTCTCATAACTCCAGTTGTTGTTTCTTCAGTGCCTCCCATTGGCACAATTTTCATGAACTCTTTCTCGCTGTGCAGCATTGTGTGCGTATCCGCACCATCGTCAGTAATTACGTCAGGTTTGTTTCTTATTACACTTCTAATGCAATCATGATATTCCTGTGCAGTCTCGCCTCGCCATGCATAAACACTGATCCCCTGTGTTGCAAGAAAGGCTGCAATATCATCCTGCGTTGATAATGGATTTGCGGCAGCGATACTAACATTTGCACCTAATCTTTTGGCGCCTGTGGCAAGCACCGAAGTTTCTTTTGTAATGTGCAGACAGATACCAACATTTATGCCATGTAACGGTTTTCGTTTCTCCAATTTTTCTATCGTTTTCGCAAGAATTGGCATGTGCGAACTCGCCCATTCATAAGAAAGTTTACCCTTCGGTGCTAGTTTTGGATCTGCTACCTTGCTCACAGCACAAGCATAATATACCATATAAATAAAAACGATGCTAAAATGGCATGGAAAAAACTCGGCCCAAAAGATAGCGTCACAGCTGGAGGTGGGAAGCAGTTCTCGGTAGATGGAGTTGATGTGGCAGTATTCAATGTGGATGGAAAGTTCTACGCTACTGAGGCCAGATGTAGACATCAGGACGGTCCACTGGCGGAAGGCAAGCTTAAAGGAGATGTAATAGAGTGTCCATGGCATTTTTGGAACTATGATGTCAGAACTGGGAAGCTGCTGGACTACCTCAAGGATGTAAAACTTAACACGTATGCAGTTGAGGTAAAGGGAAACGAGTTATACATAGATGTTTAGTACAAGAACGTTTTCTCACTGAAGAGTAATTATATTATACATCATCCAGATATGTCTGCCATTGAAATCGCTACTAGACAAGATTACGGATCTAAACTACGATCGAGTAAACAAGAAGATCATTAGTACGCTAAAGAACGAGCTAAAACCATCTAAACGTGAAGGCTATGTCTTTGGGCTCAGCGGCGGCTTGGACTCCGCTGTTGTGGCAAGCCTCCTATCACAGGCCGCCAGTGAAAAAACTTTTGCGCTTGTAATGCCTCGTGCTGGCATAACCCCAAAGCAGGATGTCGACGATGCAGCAGATCTCGCAAAAAGACTGAATATACGATTTGGAGTCGTTGATCTGGCTAACATTCACTCGCAAATTCTGAATGAATTACCGCCTCATAGAATAGCCGCAGGTAATTTGCTTGCAAGAATAAGAATGTGCATGCTTTACTATCATGCAAACCAAAGAAATTGTCTCGTTGCTGGAACTAGCGATCGAAGCGAGCTCCTGATAGGCTACTTTACCAAGTACGGTGATGGCGGAGCCGATATACTGCCGATAGCATCGCTGTACAAGACACAAGTAAGGGCACTAGGAAAGTTTCTGAAACTTCCAGACAGTATACTGAGTAGGAAGAGTGCTCCCATGCTCTGGGAGAAACACACAGCAGAAAGTGAGATCGGAATGTCATACGAAGTATTGGATCCTATACTATACTGCCTGTTTGATCTCAAACTCTCAGTGAAAAACACTGCAAAGAAACTTCAAATGCCGCTTGAGAAAGTAGAGGAGATCAGACAAAGGCATATCAGCACTGTCCACAAAAGAAGTCTGATTAAGATCTGTAAGATATAACGAAATGCGACAAAGGATTAATATCCCAAACAAATTACTTGTTGTGATGGCGGGGAACGTGAAAGTTTACTATAATCCAAGATGCGTTACCTGCAGAAGATCGATAGAGAGGTTAAAAGTAAACAGGGTCGAGTTTGAGTTGGAAGATTTTTTCAAGGATAGGTTAACCAAACAGGAGATCATGTCCCTGCTAAAGATGGCTGGAATATCAGTAAAGGACGCATTAAGAAAGAAGGATAAGATGTACAAGGCATTGAAACTGGACAGGAAGCAATACAGTGATAATGAACTAATAACCTTCATGGAAAAATATCCAGGATTAATCCTGCGACCAATCATGGTTAAAGACAATAAGGCTGTTATCGCCAATAAACCGGAAATTGCAGACGCGTTTTGCAAGAGAGGAATGAAATGAAGTTTTACAATACAATGTCAAGACAGATCGAAGAAGTTAAAGCAGCGAATAGCGAGATCAGGATCTATGTATGTGGTGTGACAGTTTATGATTACAGCCACTTGGGCCATGCAAGGACGATTATTGTTTTCGATGTTTTGCGGCGTTTCCTTATTCACAAAGGATACAGGGTGAAATTTGTGCAGAACTTTACTGACGTTGATGACAAGATAATCAATGTCTCCAAACAGCTGGGCATTGAACCCAGACAGCTATCGGAGAAATTTATCAGTCAATGCTTCGAGGATTTTGATAAACTGAATGTAATGAGGGCAGATGTCTATCCAAAGGCGACTGACCATATACAAGAGATGCAGACGCTCGTCAAGGGTCTCATAGACAAGGGTTTTGCATATCCTACCAGCAATGGTGTTTACTTTCATGTTTCAGCGGACGATGATTATGGTAAGCTGTCAAAGAAACCATTAGATGAATTACAGGCCGGTGCGCGTGTAGAAGTAGATCCAAGTAAGAAAGATCCCCTCGACTTTGCTCTATGGAAGCTGTATGATGATGGTCCTCTCTGGGACAGTCCTTGGGGCAAGGGAAGGCCCGGATGGCATATAGAATGCTCTGCCATGAGCATCAAGTATCTTGGAAATACTTTTGAAATCCATGGCGGAGGTGAGGATCTGATATTTCCGCACCATGAAAATGAAATAGCACAGTCGGAATCCTACACGGGCAGCACATTTGCAAAGCACTGGATGCATGCTGGCATGGTAACTATCAGGGGAGAGAAGATGTCGAAATCACTGAAGAATATTGAGCCCATACATGTTGCTTTGAAGAAATGGGGTGCTAATGCCATAAGGATCTATTCACTGTCAGGACATTACCGCAAAACTCTCGATTATGATCAACCATTGCTTGACGATGCGTTAGCAAGATGGAGAGACATTGAGACATGTGCTTTCGAGCTGGAGTTTGCGGAAGGTTCAGGAGGGCCCGTAGAAGAAGCAGGAAAGATTGCAAACGAATGCATGCAGGAATTTTTATCTGCTATGGATGATGATCTTGATACTCCAAGAGCGCTTACGGTATTTACGAAATTTGTTAGAATAATGAATAGATATGCGGCTGATGATAAGTTGAGCAAGGATGTGGCAAATGTGGTAAAACCATCATTCGATGCAATGATGTTCGTATTTGGTTTGAAGAAAAGCGATGTTAGTGCCGAAGAGAGGATGGAGATTGATAGTTTGGTCAAGCAACGCAACGACTTTAGAGCACAGAACAAGTTTGCCGAGGCAGATAAGATACGAGACGAACTTAAGAAGAAAGGCATTGAGTTAATGGATCACAAGGGAAGGACTGTCTGGAAGAAGCTCGAAATGGGTTAATTAGTAGGAGAAGAAACGCTGACTAGGTTGCATAAGTCTGCTTCAGCTAATAATGAAGCATGAGTTTTGAGCTGATCTCCAGCTTGCTTGCATCGCAGCTAGCCATAGGCGGCTTGGTTGGGTTTCTGATAGGATTTGCACTAAAGAAGATAACCAAGGTTGCTCTTGTACTTGCCGGCATCTTCTTTATTACTATTGCATACTTAGAACACGGCAAATTCATAAACGTTAACTACGAGCAGTTTGAGGTTGCGATCAACAGCGCGTTACAACAGTTTGGTTCAAATCTAGTTTTACCGAGCTTTTTAGCGATGAACCTACCACTGATTGCAAGCTTTGGTGGTGCTCTTGCGTTTGGTCTCAAGAAAGGCTAGGCCTTCTTCTTCGTTGCAGACACAATAGAAACAACATCTCTGTCCTTCAAGTGATAGTCTACTGGCAGCCTTAATCCGTCCCTCATATCTATTGCATGTAACAATCCTTTTGCAAGCTCGCTGTGTATCTGCCTTGCAAGATCTTGTATAGTTGATCCTGACGGCAGGAGGTAAATATCCGGTAAAACATTACCATGTTTATCGGCAAGCTTTGACGCGTCAGCAACAGGATAAACAGTATTCATTCTTAGAAGCTTGAAGACAGCAACATTGATTGCGTGCTGCACTCCTGTTCGCATATATTCTCCAAGAATATCCTTCCTGATAAAGTTCAGCGCCCACTTCTGCTTGTCGTTAAGCTCCTCCTGCTTAACTATATCGAACCTTTCGTCTCCGGGAACATACTTTATCAGACCCTTGTTCTCTGCCCTCCTTAACGTTAGTTCAGCTTCTGCACTCGCTGGTACGACCATCATGTCCTTGTACTCTTCTCTTAAACGCTGAAAGTTCTGCATTGCCACAGGAACGTCTACCTTGTTGGCAACTATCAGCGTAGGTTTCGAAATATCACGCAAGGACCATGCGAATCTCTTGCTGTCGTCCATTGTATAATCGTCAAAATTCTTGTCCTGCATATTGCAGTCAACTACAGCCTGATTTACGTGCGATTCGGTAACCCCTATACCTGCAAACACCTCCGTAATTGCCGTGCTCATCTCCACTCCTGATTTTATCGCTCGTGAAATCTTGTCTCTGTTGCCCTCCAAGAGTTTTAGGTACCACATGACAAGTTCTTCCTCGATATCAGCTATATCTGCAACAGGATCGCCTGCCCCAGGTTCAGCAACCCTACCAGCAGCGTCCACGCTCCCAGACGCATCAACAACATGCAAAAGCGCATCAGACTGGGCAGCTATCGATATGAACTGGTTGCCCAGACCCTTGCCTTCCCACGCGCCTTTTATCAGTCCCGGAAGATCGATTAGTTCAATTGGTATGAATCTCCAGCCATCTAAACAAGAGGAATTCTTGGGATTATCTGCGACGCCGAACTCCTTATGGACACACAATGTTATTGCATGACCCATGCCCACGTTCGGCTGCTTTGTAGTAAAAGGATAGGTTGACACTTCTGCAAACAACAGCGTTGCGGCGTTGAAGAAGGTGGTTTTACCCGTATTGGTTTTACCTATCAAGCCTATCTTGATTGGCATGGAACCTTTGGTATAGCATCGTTATTTAAATTGTTTCACCCACATTAGCATTCTAGAATTTGGAAATAATGATGCGATGATCACAACAGATCATTACTTCCTGTACTAATGGTTACTCAACATGTCTCTGTTTTAGTCTCTCCAGCGTGCCCTTGATCTCTTCAACTCTCCATTCAATCTCGCCCAACTCATCGTTGTTCAATTCGCTGTTCCACTTCTCCAACGTGATCCTAGAAATCTCTCCTGAATGGTAGACTATGCTCCAGTATGGATGATGCTCTGCAGTTGTATAGGCAAGTTCGGAAAGGTCTTGAAGACCTGCGACTGCCCTCTTGAGAGCATCTGACCCCTCTCCATAGATCTTTATTATCCCTGATTCTTTGTCGGCTTTGACCTGAACAGTTACACCATTATTATGTAAATTATCAGCCAATTTCTTTATCTCATCAATAACTTTCTCGATGTTCGACATGCGATGCCTAGAGTATTTCTTCTTATTAAGCTAACATCGATCAAAATAGCCTTGCATGTTCTACAAGCATGCACCTATTATAAACAACCTTTATTCCGTGCTTGGATGCCTCTTGTGCAGCTTCTTTGTTACTTATGCCGAGCTGCATCCATACTACCTTCACGCCCTTTGCAATGGCATCCTTCACTATTGGAGGCACATCGTCTGAAGGTCTGAAAACATCAACTATGTCGATCTTGTCAGGTACGTCGAGCAGGGTTTTGTAACACTTTCTTCCCAGAATTTCTTCGGCTGTCGGATTTACGGGTATCACGTTGTAGCCATTTTCAATTAGATATTTTGGAACATGGTGTGCGTCCTTGCTCGGGTGCCTTGACATTCCGACAACAGCCACATTCTTCATGGACAGAATCTGCTTGATTTCAGAATCGGAGTAACTATCTCGTTCCATGCTTCATAACTTCTCGCGCTCTTAAATATTGGTATCTATGATGTAGAATAGGGTTTCAATAAAGAACAGTTTACACGAATCATCGCAAGACTTTCCCCTCCTCAACCATGATTAGCCCTTTCAAATTAATATGAAATGATAATTGTTATAGCGAAGCATTTCCCACTGATGTCATGCTTGAATCAATGGTCGATGGAAAGCATCTTGAAATTTTGAAATTGCTCAAGAAAGCTAACGGGAAGTATGTTTCTGGTGAGAAGATAAGTAAGAATGTCAAGGTATCACGAGCGGCCATATGGAAGCATGTCTCTGGATTGCGCAAGTATGGTTATAAAATTGAATCAAAGGAAGGTTCTGGTTACAAACTCCTCAGATCCACGGATCAGTTATTGCCATGGGAGATAAAGGAAGGTCTCAAGACAAAGTTCGTTGGGAAGGACATACATCATTACACTATGATTGATTCAACACAAGATCTTGCGATAAGACTTGCTGAAAACAATGTGCAAGAAGGTGCTGTTGTGATTGCCGAAAAACAGAAGAGGGGAAGAGCGAGGGTTGGAAGGAAATGGGCTGCCCCTCAAGGCGGCATATGGCTATCTACAATATTAAGACCCAAGATTCCAACAGCTGAGACTACGATCTTACCTCTGGTAGTTTCATTAGCTGTAGGAAACGCCATCAGGAAAGAATGCGAGCTAGATGCAAAGCTGAAATGGCCAAACGACATTACGATAAACGGCAAGAAGGTCTCTGGCATACTCGCGGAGATGAGCTGTGAGGCTGACAGAGTAAATTATGTTGTGATTGGAATAGGTGTTAATGCCAACATTAATGTCAAGAAACTGGAAGCAGCGATCAAAGGTACTGAAGGGTACTATGGTGCAACCTCGCTAATGAAGGAGGTTGGAAAGGAGGTCAATAGGGTGAAGCTTGTTCGACGCATACTTAGAGAACTGGAAGAAACGTATCTCGAGCTAGAAGAGCAAGGTTCGGAAATAATCATAAGAAAATGGAAGGAACATTCTGCAACACTTGGCACTAACGTTACGGTTGCATTAAACGAAATGTGTTTTGTAGGTAAGGCAATCGACATAGATTACGACGGAGCGTTGCTCGTGAAACTTCCAGACGGAAACATAAAACGAATCGTAGCTGGGGATGTTTATGTCAGAATGGTCAAGACAAAATCGTAATGCAGTGTGATGATTAACAGCAATGATTAAATTACATATTACTAATGTGAGTTGCGTGTTCAAATATTATACACCGCAGGAAGCCAACAAAGCCTTACCAGAAGTCAAACGAAAGTTTAGTCTAATTCTTTCTCTCCGAGATCAGATAGTGAAGATGCAGGAAGGATTGCAAAGAATGATCGACTCTAATGCAAAACTTGATTTGTATATGGAGGAGAAGCAAAAGCTTAACATGGCTGTTTCTAATCTTTACAAGGCAATTGAAGACATAGAATCAATGGGCATAATGATTAAGAGCGTTGATGAAGGACTGCTGGACTTTCCCTCCATGCGCTTCAATGAAGAAGTATGGCTGTGCTGGAAGGCTGGCGAAGATGAGGTAAAGTTCTGGCACGGCAAGGATGAGGGATTTGGAGGAAGAAAGCCTTTACCTATAAGTGATGAATCTCTAGTTTGATGTCAATCTGGCTGAAAGCAATCCGTGTAAGATTTCTGCTTGCATCAATTATAGCAGTAAGCACTGGTTTAGCTATAGCATGGTGGAAGTTCCAGCAGTTTGATCTGTTTTATGCATTATTGACATATGCAGGAGTTGCTTGTCTCCATGCGAGTGTTGATCTGTTGAATGATTATTGGGACTACAAACGTGGGATAGACAAGTTGACAAGAAGAACACCTTTCAGCGGTGGTACTGGAGTACTGCCAGAAAACTTGCTCACACCTTCTAGCGTGTATAAAGCTGGATTGGCATTTTTGATAATAGGTTCATCTATTGGGATTTACTTCGTTCTTGTCAGAGGAATTACTATTGCAGTCATACTTGCCTTTGCCGTTCTTGCAATATACTTCTACTCTACAAGCATTGTAAATGCTGGTCTGGGCGAGTTGTTTGTGGCAATAAAGGGTGCCATGATCGTGCTGGGCACATTCTTTGTGCAGACGGCGCAAATCACAGCAGAGCCATTGTATTCAGGTGCAATAATTGGACTCTTGTCAGCGACAGTGCTCTTCATCAACTCTTTCCCAGATCATGATGCAGACAAGGCAAAGGGAAGAAGGACGTTGGTAATAATAATGGGCAAGAGAAGAGCGTCAACGTTCTTTGCATTCTTCCCCATTGCGGTTTACACTTTGATTGGCTTTGGTATTATTCTCAACATGACCACAATTTACTCTTTGATTTGCTTGGCAGCCATTCCATTAGCAATAAAGACCGGTATATCTTTTAGGCGAAATCATGACGATGCTAACACAATGATACCAGCAATGAGCTCGACTGTAAAGTTCTCAAGATTGACCGGGGCACTGTTGGTATTGAGCTTCCTGCTAAGTATTTAAGACATCATAGTTCCAGTATAATGAATTGATTCAGGGCTTTGCTACTGCGGATGGAACATCTAGATTTAGAGAAAAACATGAGGGTAAATCAGTTGCAAACGGGCATTTCAGATCTGTAAACGATCTTTCTCTAACTAGTTTGGGCATGGGAACATATCTTGGTGAACCTGATTCTGCAACTGACCAGATGGTTACTGATGCTGTAAAGCTTTCATTACAGTCTGGAGCGATCAACGTAATAGATACCGCGGTAAACTACAGGTCGCAAAAATCTGAGCGAGCTATAGGAAGAGCGCTCAAGGAATTGACCGATCAAGGTGCAATAAATCGCGATCAGGTCTTCGTCTGCACCAAGAATGGCTATGTAACTGACGATGGAGATATCAGAATGGAGTTCTGGACCTACATTCACAACACTTTGATCAAGAACGGAGTAATCAAGGCTGACGATATATCGTCTGGATATCACTGCATGACCATTCCTTACTTGAATGACCAGTTGGATAGAAGCCGGAGGAACCTCGGACTTGACTGCATAGATCTGATGTATTTGCACAATGCTGTGGAGGGCCAGGTGCAGGACGTTGGAATGCAGCAGTTCATGAACATGCTGAAAGACGCTTTCAAGTTTTACGAACAGAAAAGGAAGGAATGCAAGATAAGGTACTATGGAATGGCAACATGGAATTGCTTCAGAGTAATGCCAGACAACGCGGAATACCTGAACCTTAACGATGTTGTAAACCTTGCAAAAGACGTTGGGGGTGAAGATCATGGTTTCAGGTTTATTCAACTACCGTTTAATATGATGATGAATGAAGCGTTGATGCTTGAAAACCAAGGTATCAACGGAGAGATGCTTTCGATCATCGAAGCCGCTTCAAAGTTGGGCATAGGGGTGTTTACAAGTGTACCTCTCATGCAGAGAAGACTGCTAAACGACAAAGTGGTGCCAAAGTTCGGAAACATAGATTCTGTGGCTGTGAGATGTTTACAGTTCATCAGATCAGCCGGAGTGACAGCACCGTTGGTTGGACACAAGCGGATGGAGCACGTACAGGAGAATATTCAGGTAGCAAAGATACCACCGATAAGCGAACAGGAATTCAAGGAAATGATTGCAAAATTAGCCAGAACAAAATAACAGTCACTTTCTTGCCCTGTATATCACAAGTATTGCTATAGCAGCCAGCGCTACACCTAACCCAATGAACAGCTGTAGCGGTGAATTAGCTAGTTGCTTTATATCTGTAGGGTTTTCGTACACTATTACTCCACTTATGCCATAAGCATATGTGCTTGAAAGAACCGCTACGCTCAAAACAATCGATGCCAAAACAGCAGGAATTGATCGAAGACCTACTAGTAGTTTCCCTTTATGCACAACTAGAATAACGTGAAAGTTTAGTATAAAGTTTATGAATATCCGACAGACGTCTAGAATCAATTTACTTTTCTCTTCATTATATATAAGTACGCAGGCCTAAGCGCTCTCTAATTTTGCATAATCGGTTAGATCAAGCGATGTGCCACATGTGCAGCGGACCTTTACCCTGTTACCATCCATAACGTATTCTATATTGTCTGTAACCTCGATGGGATGCTTCACGGTGAAGCCTGGGCTGTGGAAATACTTGAACATCTTCAATGATTCCGCAGTACCATATTTGGCAACAAGGCCCTCGAACTTCTTGATCAGATCTTCCTGCCCTTCCTGCTCTGCCATGGCATCACCTATATTTACTAGTTATAAAATCTTATTTGAAAACAACTTTGCGAACGCTTAAATAGAAAATTCAAGAAATGCTCCTCATGCCGATGGATCCAGTCTGCGGAATTGAAATGGAAGAAGACGATGCGGTAACAATGTCTCACGAAGGAAAGACCTACTGGTTCTGCTGCGACGGCTGTAAAAGAATATTCGCGAAGAATCCGAAGAAGTACAGGTAACTCACTTTTCCTCTTTTTGTTGTATGTGAATAGGCTGTATTGGAAATGCCCCACATGTGTTGCAGAATCTTGCATCACGTTTAACGCACGCCTGACAGTCAGGACATCTGGTTTCGCAATCATCATCGTTCTTGGGAGCATCATAAAACTTACTGTAAACCTCGTAGTAGTGCATATGCTCCTTATCGCGTATTCTTACAAAATCTTTCTGAGCGTAGTGCTTGACTTTGCTACTGAATTCATCGTCGCTTATGTTGGTCTTGAAGTGTTGTGTTAATGCGCTTGAACCAGAACCCTGCTCCAATGGCATCTTCTGTCTCCAAGCAATATCCGTAGTTATTTCATCCTGAAAGCATGAACGCAGAATCCACTTTCCCCATCTTGTACCGTTCTGCTCCTTCATCTTTAGCGCCACTGGTATTTTCTTGGCAACCTCGATAAACTCACGGTCAAGAAATGGACATTTTACGTCGATGCCTAGTTCCTGCCCCATTACAGCTGAAGAAAAATGCATTATTTTCCAGAGTCTGTTTAATTCTTCATCAAGCTGTTTCTCATCTAGTCGAAGCAGGTAATTGTAACCGGCAAATAGTTCATCTCCTCCATCGCCAGTCATGACATTGCTGAATCCGTTCTGCTTCAGTGTCTTTATGGCACTGTAAAGAACAGCCGTATTTCTTACTTCCATAGGATCGAATGAGTGCATTATCATGATCACGTTTTCTACTGCGTTTTCCAAGTCTTGTATTGTGAGATGTTTTACAAGATGTTTGATAGAATACTTATCGGCAATTATCTTTGCAAATTGCAGATCTGGG
>Ga0187892_10004857_pt1 | contig 22007 bp, 15 predicted proteins | sample MA1701073metaG_FD_139345 | JGI IMG/M metagenome (GOLD analysis project Ga0187892, IMG submission 139345) | Bio-ooze microbial communities from a basaltic lava cave in the Kipuka Kanohina Cave System on the Island of Hawaii, USA - MA170107-3 metaG ... | reverse complement strand
TCGGCGAAGGCGTTCTCGAAGGCGGCGATCGCGGCGGGGGTGACTTGCAACTGCGGAAGCGTCCCCGTCGAGTCGAGGGTGAGGGGATTCACATTCCCCCAGAGGAATCGCAAGCCCTGCCCGAATCCGGGGAACGCGGCGGCGAGGTCGTCGTAGAGGGCCTGGACACCGAACAGGTGGTCGTGATTCCCGACCTGGACGACGTCGTACCCCGCGGCCTCCATGAGCTGCCAGAACGAGCGACCCCGATCGAGGTCGTAGAAGAGCGTTCCCTCGCGCTGGTCGCCGGCGTCGAGGAGCAGCGTCGCCACGCCGAGCCCGGCGTTCGCGGCCTCGACCTCGCCGACGAGCGTCGCGATCCGCGCGATCCCGCCGCGGGTCGCCCCCGCCTCCCCCCAAGGTTTCACGTGCCCGTGGAGGTCGTTCGTGTGGAGGATCGTGAGGTCGTGCGGCGCCGCGACGGGGGCGGAGACGAGGCTCAAGAGCGCGGAGACGACCGAGGGACGCACCATCGCACCGCCTCCACCCTACCCGCCCTCGGCGGCGAGCGCACCGGGGCGGTCAGTGCTTCTCGATCTCGAAGCGCTTCTCGATCTCGACCAGCGGGCGCGCGCCGAGGATCCTCGCGTAGCGGAACGTGACCTCGAGGCAGAGAGCGCCGATCGCCGTCATGTAGACGCGCCCCCCGTCGCGGCCCCACGCCCCGACCGGATCCCAGGATCCCTTCTCGTCTCCGACCTGGTGCTGATTCGGGACGAGCGCCTTCTCGAGGGCGCTCCTCCAGACCCGCCAGTCCTCCCCTCCGAGCTGGAAGGTCGCGAAGGCCCCGTAGTACCAGTAGTACTCGTCGACGAGGCTCCGCTCGGGCGTGACGTCCCAGACGGGGGGCCTCCGCCGCAGGCGATCGGCGTGCGCGCGCAGGATCGGATCCGCCTGCCGCGTCTGCCCGAGGAAGATGCGGCAGAGGAGCGCGACCGCGGTGAGCGACTCCGTCTCCTCGACGGGGAATCGCGACTCCATCCCCACGCGCCGCGAGGAGGGCTCGCCGCGGCTCGTGTACCCGCAGCGGCCCGTCGCGGGATCCGTCACCTCGTCGAACCAGGCGAGGGCGGCCTCGAAGGCGGTGCGGTCCACGTCGAGCCCGGCGTCCACCGCCGCCTTGAGCGCGAAGACCATCCACCCCGTCACGGAGGTGTCGTTGTCGCCGTCGGGAGGGACCGAGTACCGCCACGCCTTGTAGGGGTTGCGCGCGGCGAGGATGAAGTTCGTCGCCCGCTGCGCGGGACCGCGCAGCTGCGGGGACCGCGAGAAGTTGTAGGCCTCGCAGAGAGCGATCGCCGCGATGGAGTGATCGTACAGGAAGGAGTTCCCCGTCCTCTCGCCGAGGAGGCCGCTGTCGGGATCCTGCTGGTCGACGAGCCAGCGAACTCCCGAGACGACGACGTCGCGGTAGCGGCCGAAGCCCGTCGCGTGACCGTCGCCGAGGAAGGCGAGGAGGGCGAGCCCGGTGACGCCGACGTCGTGGAGCGCTTCGCCCGGTCCCGCGCACAGGTTCGCCTCGCAGTGCTTCGCGAACCCGTCGGAGTCCCACCGCCCGTCCGCGTCCTGGTGGCGCGCGAGCCAGTCGAGGGCGGCGAGGAGGGTCTTCTCCGTTCCCACGCGCGGACCTCTCGGGCCGCCGCGATGGCGGAGTGGACCTCCCGCGCCCGGTCCGGGGCCGAGGACGTTGTTCAACCCCTCCGCGTCGAAGGGAGACTCCACCTCGGCCGTGGCCTCGGCCGTCGCGTCGACCAGCACGTCCTCCGGATCGAGGTTCGCGTCGAGAGGAACGACCTCGGGCTCGACGGGAACGGGATCCACGACGACCGGAGGCTCGACGGGCTCGGGCGGGAACTCCTCCGTCTTCGGGACGTCGATCGTCACGACGACGGGCTCGTCATTCTTCGCCTCGAGCAGGCGCCAGGGGAACATCAAGACGATCCCGACGAAGAGCGCGTGCGCGGCGAGGGAGAGCAGGAACCACGGCGCGCGGCGGAGCTGCTCGAGGAAGATCTCTTCGAACGGTTTCTCGACCATGCCGGTCCTCCGCGGGGCCGGGGCCAGCCCTCGCAGGAGGAGAAACGCGCGCGGGCGCCACGTGGTTCGAACCGGTCGCGTCGGGACCGGGCGACGCGATCCGCGAAGCGGACGGGCGTCGATGCCGACCGCGCGCCACGCAGACGCGAGCAGATCGAACGTCCCGAAGTGGAGCAGGAGGATCAGCCCGACCATGCCGGTCCACCCGCGAATGAGATCCTGTTCGACCCTTCCCGCGACGACCCACACCAGAGCGGCGCCCACCGCCGACTTCGCGGCGCCTCGCAGCCAACGGCCGGCGAGTGGAGGCGGCGACGAGCCGGCGAGGAAAGCTCGCGCATCCAGTCCCGGCCAGAGGGCGAGGTAGGCCGCGTGCCGCCAGGCGGGGGCTCGCGTCGGAGTCCCCCACCACGTGAGCCACTTGACCCCGGCGAAGAGCGCCGCCGCGAGCGCCCACATGAAGAGCCACGCGGGCTCGGGCTCGACCGCGAGGACGACCGCGGGAATAAGGCCGACCGGCGCCCATCCAACGATCGGGCTTCGCCGCATCGGCACCCACGATAGGCAAACTCGATCGCGACGAGTACGTCGGACTCGTTACGATCCCGGCGGGGTCGGATAGATCGACGAGGAGCTCCATGGACCCACGGGCGCGAAGGTCGATGTTCCTCGCGGCTGCCATCGCGGGGATCCTGGTCACCGGCGCGCTCTCGCTCCGAAGTCGGAGGAACGAGGAGACGCCCGCGAGCGCCGCGCCGCGAGCGATCCAGGCTCGTCCTCCGACGCCGGAGGCGCCCGCCACCGCGAGCAGGGACGCGCGACGCGACCCCTCGTCGTCTCGTTCCTCCCGAATCCCCCTCTCGACGGTCGTCGACGCGTCGGACCGGTTGCTCGGTCGAGTCATTCACAAGGACGGCAGACCCGCCCCCGCAGGCACCACGGTCGCCATGTTCACGAACAGGCCGGAGATCGACTTCCCCGAGGCCGCTGCCCCCCCACGGGAGCCCCGCTGGATCGATGCGCGATTCATCGAGGGAACCTGGCGGTCGCTCGACGGCGCCACCTTCGGATTGGAGCCCGCACATCGCACGGCGACGGCCCCGGATGGCACGTTCGCGATCGAGACTCCGCGCCACCTGCCGTTCTTCCGCCTCGAGGCTTCGTGGGATCACGGGCGAGGCCAATGGCTCGGCTGGAACGAGTTCGGAGACTCCGCAGCCGCGCGTGGCCCGCTTCTGATCCTCGAGCCCGCGGGCAAGGTGGAGGGTGTCCTCCGCGGTCCCGGCGGCGCTCCGGCCCGAGCGGGGAGGGTGATGCTGCGCGAGGTGAGGTCGCACGGATACGGAGGGGGAGAGGCGATCCAGTGCCGCTGCGGCCCGGAGGGGCGGTTCGAGATGCGAGGTGTCGAGCCCGGCAAGTACGAGGCGGTCTCGTGGGCCGAGGGCCTCGGAACGGGCTTCGGTCCCGAGGTCGACGTGCGTGCCGGGCAGACGGTGCCGCTCGACCTCCGGCTCCCGCCCGAATCCTGGATCGCCGGAACGGTCGTCGACGCGGAGGGGGGCGGCGTGACGGGCGCCTTCGTCCTGGCGAGCCGAGACGACGAGACCGGGTTGCACGTCCCGCCTCCGACCCCGAGTCGCCTCGCGAGGACGGATGAGACGGGAGCGTTCCGCATCGGATCCCTCGGAGCCGGCCGGCATCTCCTGACCGCGGAGCTCCCCGGCCTCCAGCTTTCGTACCACAACACTGTCGAGGTGCCGCACGTCGGTGGAGCCGAAGGGGTTCGAATCGTCCTCGAGGACGGTCGTTCCCTCGCCGGAAGAGTCGTCGACGGGGAAGGCCGGTCCGTCGCGGGGGCGATCGTCCGAGCGGACACGGACTGGGAGACGATCCGGAAGCGAGCCGCTGGAGGTCCCTTCCGGCAGAGCCTTCAATCGGGAAGAACCGGTGAGGACGGTTCCTTCCATCTCACGGGCCTCGCCGACGCGCCTCTCCGACTCGAAGTCTCGATCGAGGGCCGCCCTCGGTCGGCCCTGCCCGACGTGGAGGCGGGGCGCGAGGACCTCCTCGTCGTGTTGCACCCGTGTGGAGTCGCTGGGACGGTCCGGGAGGCGGACACCGGAAAGGTCGTCGAGGCGTTCACCGTCCTGGGCCGGCCGTTCGGCGCGCCCGACGGTTCGTTCGAGATGCTCGACCTCCGGCCCGGCATCGCCGACCTCACCGTTCAGGCGAGGGGCTTCGTCCCGGCGACGCGTCCGCGGATCGAGCTGAAGGAAGGGGAGGTGATTCGGGGCATCGAGATGCGACTCACCCGCGCGGCCGAGGTACGCGGAAGGGTCTCGGCGGACGGAGCGCCCGTGGTGGGTGCGGCGATCCACTGGATCCGGGCCGAGGCCCCCCGGCGAGAGTCGTGGAGCTGGCCGGGAGCGATGACGGATGCCAACGGCGCCTTCGCCCTCTCCGGCGTCGCGCCCGGGCGGATCCGGATCGAAGTCGACCACGAGGACTTCCTCCCCGCGACGATCGATTCGCTCGAGACGCGGGCGGGGGAGCGGCTCGACGGGATCGAGGTGAGGCTCGAGCCCGCTGGCGTCCTCGAGGGTCTCGCGTTCGCACCGGACGGGTCCACGCTCGCCGGAGGGTTCACGCGCGCCAAACCGCTCGCCGTGAATCGGATGACCTTTTTCGGATGGGGACGGCCTGTGGCGATCGAGGCGGACGGCCGCTTCCGCATCGCGGGCCTGCGGCCGGGAACGTATCGGGTCGAAGCGTACGCAACGCCGATCGAAGAGGACGGACCCGATCCCGACCCCGTACTCCGCGGCGTGGCATGGGTCGAGGCGGGGAGGACGACCCTGGTCGAGTTCCGCGAGCCGCCCCCGGGGAGCTCCACGCTGAGAGGGACCGTGCGGCGCGCCGGGAAGGGGCTGGCGGGGATCTCGGTGCGGGTGATTCCCGCGGCCTCGGGCCGGGACGCCGATCTCGTGAGGATCTACGAAGATCGCTTCCGAACCGAAACGAAGGCGGACGGTTCCTACGAGGTCCGCCGGGTCCCCGCGGGCGAGGCGACGCTGCGCCTCGATGGGATGCCCGCGAGCGCGGGGTCGTTCGCGCTGAGGATTCCCGAGGAAGGAGATCTCGTCTTCGACGTGACGCTTCCCTCGGGAGCGATCGAGGGGACGGTGCTCCGCGCGAAGGACGGCACGCCCGTACGGGCCGGAATCCGCGTGGCGTCGGCGGCAGGGGAATCGTCGGTTTTTCGGCTGAGCGCAACGACGGATGCCGAGGGACGCTACCGCGCGGAAGGGCTCGCGGCGGGTTCGCACTGGGTCCGGGTCGAGCAGGGAGCCTGGTTCGAAGGTCGGGCGCCCGAGAACTCGCCGGCCTGCGCGGGTTCGACCTTCGGACCCGTCGTGCTCGGCGAGGGCGAGGTGGTGAGGGGGGATTGGATGCTTCCCGAGGGGGGAAGAGGATGGGTCCGGGTGACCGATACCGAGGGACAGCCGAAGCATGGGGCTGCCTTGCGAGTCCGCCGGACCGACTCCCCGGCGGAACCCTTCCCGGCATGGATCGTCGGACGGACCGACGCAGAAGGGGTCGCGGAGGTGGTGGGGCTCGCCCCTGGCCGGTATTCCGTCCAGGCGATCGCCGAGGGGCTCGCCGCCGGCGTGTCCGACGAATTCGCCGTGACCGAGGGAGACGTCACGGAGATCGAGGTGACCCTCCGACGCGGGACGCTCGTTCGAGTCCGACTCGAGGGGGATCCCGCGCTTCCTTTGCTTCATCCCGTGGCGCGGTTCCGAGACGAGCGCGGATGGAACGTCTCGGCCGCGACCGACTCGCGGCGCAGCGGCCCGAGCGAAGCCTTCGTGGAAGCCTTCCTCGCTCCGGGCGAGCACACCCTCCTCGCGCGCCCGGAGGGGTACCGGGCGACCTCGGTCCCGGTTCGGGTCGGCGAGGAATCGCCGCAGGAGATCGTCGTCACCCTCGAGCCCGAAACCGGCCCACCGAGATAGGAGATCGGCGATGTCGAGGCGAAGATCTGGCGGAGCGGCGATCTCCGTCGTCGGCGCCGTCGGCATCGTGATCCTGGCTCTTCTGTTTCGAGCCCGGCCCGGCGACGAGGAGGAGGCTCGCGGGCCCGATCGACCGGAAACGCCGCAGGCGACCGAAAGCCGGCCGGTCCTTCCGATCCCCGAGGCGCCCGCGGAAGGGATGCGGCAGCCGCTCGATCCTCCGGCCACTCGGGAGCCCGAGGCGGAGGAGCCTCGCGACGCTCCCTCTCCCGCCGCCTCGGCGCGGCTCCAGGTCCGCGTGCTCGATCCCTGGGATCGCCCGAGGCGCGACGGGAATGTGGTGGCGTGGCTCTCGGGCTCGACGGGGAAGCCCGTCGCCGAGGCCAGCGTCCACGACGGCGTCGCAAACCTCTCGCTCCCGATGGGGATCGCGCACCGGATCGAGGCCTCGCAGGGATCTTCGGGCTTCCGGGGCCTCTTCGACCCGGCGTCCCTCGATCCCGCCTACTCGGATTGGAGAGAGGTCACCCTCCGGCTCGGGGCGAACTGCGCTCGGGTCTCGGGTCGGGTCGTCGCGGCGGAGACGCGCGAGGTGCTCGACGGGGTGGGTCTCTCCCTCTTCACCTCCGATCGAAGCCTCACGGCCCAGTTCGGGCTCCCAGGAGATTTCGACCTCGTGACTCCTCCGGGGGGAGTCGACCTCACCGCCTCGGCTCCGGGACGCCAATCCGAGTCGAGGTCCCTGCAACTCGCCCGAGGAGAATGGGTTCGCGACCTCGAAATCCCCCTGAGGGTGGTGGCGGGGGTCGCCCTCGTCGGAAAGGTGACCGACCGCGAGGGGGCGCCGATCGCGGGGGCCAGGGTCACCTTCGCCTTCGCGGTGCCGCACCGGATCGGGGAACGGACGACAGAGATGTTCACGGCGCCCACGGGGGAGACGCGCACCGACCGAGGAGGGGGATTCGCCTTTCGAGACGTTCCGCTCGGCAGGAACGCGATCGAGGTCTCGGCGGAGGGCTACGAGCCCAGCGGCGCCGCCGCGTTCCGGATCGAGAGGGACGGAGAGGAGATCGAGGTCATCCTGGCGTGCGGAGGACGCGTCCGGATCCGAGGTGTCGATCGCACCGGGTCCGTCGTGTCGCTCCGCGAGGTCGTGTTCGAGCAGGATGGGGCGGAGATCCTTCGCGCCGATCGGGGGAACGTCCAGCGGAAGTCCCGGACCTCCTCCATCACCGGCACGGCGACAGTCGAGGGACCCTGGGGTGGCGTCCCGGAGAGGCCCGTCTTCGAGGAAGGGTTCCTGGTGGTCGAAGGAGTCCCCCCCGGGATGTACAACGTCGCCGCTTCCGCGGAGGGCCGCGAGGGGACCGCCTCGGTCGTCGTCGTGGCCGGAGAGTCGGTCGATGTGGAGATCCGTCTCGACGACTGAATCAGACGAAGGCCCCGTCGAAATGGCGCCCCAGCTCGGAGGCGTAGCGGCGACCCACGTGGGCCGCGTTCTCGCGGAGCCAGTCCGTGAGCCGCGTCGGGCAGGTGGGCTCCCCCTTCGAGACGAGGAGGTCGCCGCGCAGCCCGCGCACCTCGTCCGCGGTCAGCACGACGTCGCGCACCGCAAGCCCCACGAGGCCCGTCGCCGCGAGCGCGAGGGGCGGCGGCACGCGGAGGAGGGCGACCCGCCGGCCGATCGCCGAGGCGATCGCGCGGACGAGGTCGTCGAACGCGAAGACCTCGGGACCGACGGCGTCGAGGACCGCGTCGCCGTCCTCCTCGAGGAGGCGCACGGCGAGGTCGGCGTAGTCCCCGACGAAGACGGGCTGGACGCGATACCGGCCGGAGCCGGGGACGAGGAAGACCGGGGACCGCCGCACGAGCCAGCCGATGTTGTTGAGGAGCACGTCCCCCTCCCCGAAGAAGAAGGTCGGGCGGAGGATCGCGTGGGAGACGCCGCTCTCGCGGAGCGCCACTTCGACCTGCGCCTTCCCGCGGTAGTAGCCGAGCGGGGAGTCGGGATCGGGATTCGCGATGCTCGTGTGGACGATCCGGCGAACGCCGGCGCTCCTCGCCGCCTCGAAGAGGATGCGCGATCGCTCGACGGCACCTTCATAGGTCCGACCCCGACGCGGGAACCGGATCCAGAACGAGTTGAAGAGGGTCGCGGCCCCCCTCATCGAGCGGGCGAGGGCCTTGGGGTCGCGGAAGTCGAGCGGGGCCGCCGTCACCCTCCCCCGGAACGGGTCCTCGCGCCCGGCGTGGTTCGTCAGCGTCCGGACGTCGAAACCGCGGTCGAGGAGCCTCTTCGCGACGGCCCTGCCGACGAAGCCGAAGGCTCCCGTGACGACGACTTCGCGCAGGCCCACCTCGGTTCCTTCGGGTCCCTCTTCGGCCGATCGGTCGGCTCGTGTTACCGCCGCGAAGCGATCCATGTCGAGACCGAAACACCGAGCGCACGAATCCCGGGGCGGGGCGGGCGGTCCGGCATTTGCGCAGAGCTTCCCACGACGCAGGCCGGAGCCGAACCCATGATCGCTCCCCTACTCCTCGCCCTCCTCCAGTGCAACGGAGGCGGCGGTGGTCCGAACCCGACGTTCCCGCCCTTCCTCATCCTCCCGAGGCCGCCGCGCCCCGAGACGCCGGACGTCGGTCCCACCCGGCCGGCACCCACCGGACCCACGGGTCTCGCGCCCACCGAACCCGGCCCCGCGGCACTCGGCCCGCGGACGGGAGCGTTCGGGCCGCGCACGGCGCAGGGGCTCGACCTCGGGCCCGCGCTCGACTGGCAGGACTGGTGGTGGCTGAACGCGTTCGACTACCTGAAGCCGCTCGCGCGACGGCCCCTCTACACCCCGGGCGGCGACGATCTCGGTGCGGAGTCTCCGCGCGAGGAGGCGGAGCGTCAGGCCGCCATCGGCCTGTTCGCGGCCGCGCTCCGCGATCCGGACGCGCGGGTGAGAGCGACCGCCGCGCTGTCCGGGGGCCGTCTCGGCCTCCGGCACGACCTCCTCCGCGACCTCCTCCGCGACGGGAACCCGGACGTGCGCCGGAGCGCGATCGGCGGCCTCGCGCTCGCCGGCGTCGAGGAGAACGTGCCGCTCCTCCTGCGGCTCGGGCGGGGGGACGCCGTCCCCGAGATCGGCACGGCCTCGCTCGAGGAGCGCGACCTCTCCCTGCTCGCCCTCGGCATCGCCGGGCTTCGGGGCAGCTCGAACCGCTTCGCGATCCCGCTTCGCGCCTTCCTCGCGCAGTCCTCGACGAACGACCTGCGGCTCCTGGGTCCTTCCGCGGCGACGAGCCTCGCGCTCGCCGGAGATCCCGGCGCGATCGACGGGCTCGCCGCGATCGCCGTCGATCGGGAGACCGAGCCGGCCCTGCGCGCTCGCGCGCTGTGGGCGTTCCGGGCAGCCCGGGCCGTCGCGCATCGCGATGCGGTCCTCGCGTGTCTCGAGGACAAGAACGTCGACGTGCGCCGCGCCGCCGTGCTCGCCCTCGGGCGGCTCGGCGAAGGGGAGGAGGCGACGACCGCCGAGACGCTGCGCCGGTTCGTCGAGTCCGAAGGAGACGTCGCCGCGCGCGCCTTCGCGATGATCGCCCTCGGCGAGATCGGAGGGGAGCCCGCGAAGCGCGAGCTCCTGCGGCGCCTCGTCCACGGCAAGCAGCAGTTCCGCCCCTGGGCGGCGCTCGGCGCGGGGATCCTCGCGCGGGCCGCCGCCGATCCCGAGGTCGGCCGCGTCCTCGCGCGCGCCCTCGCCGAGGAGAGGAACCGGGACACCCGGGCCGCGATCGCGCTCGCCGTGGGACTCTCCCGATCCCCGGAGGGTCGCGAGTGGGTCCGGCGGCTCGTCGTCGAGGGCGAGAACGGCCGCGAGCGAGTGTTCGCCGCGATCGCCGTGGCGCTCGCCGCGGACGAGGACGGCGTCGAGCCGCTGCGCCGGGCGATGCGGGAGATCCCGAATCCGATCGTTCGCGCCTCGGATGCCCTCGCTCTCTCCGTCTTCCGGAATCCTTCCGACGCGCCGGCCATGATCGAGGTCTTCGAGGCCTGCGAGTCTCCCGAGACGCTCTCCACGGCGGCCCTCGCCCTCGCGTGGAACGGGTCGGCGAAGGCCCTCGAGAGACTGCGCCGCGAGATCGAGGCGAGCCCGCGACCCGAGCGGCGCGCGGCCGCCCTGCTCGCCCTCGGGCTCGGGCTCGCTCCGGAGAAGGTGCCGGTCTCGGTGGCCGCGACCGCGGGCTGGAACTTCCTCGCGAGCCTCGAGGCCTCCCACGCCGCGGCCGCGCTGTGGCTGTAGAAAAAGGGGTCAGGCTACTTTTTCCGGGGAAAAAGTAGCCTGACCCCTTTTCTCGACTCCAGCGGCCGGAGCGCGTTACGGCGAGGGCTCGCCTTACTACACTGTCCTGCGGTCGCCCCCGGCCTCGGTCCCTTCTGACCTCGAGAGAGGAGATCCCCGATGAGCGCTCCGGCCGTCCTTCTCCTGCTCCTTCAGTACCCCGGATGCCCTCCTGGAGGAGCCGGGCCCCCCATTCCCCCGCCCCCGCCTCCGCCGCCGCCCGGCGACATCGTCCCTCCCTCCTCGCCGCGGACGCCGTCGCCGACGACCCCTTCGAGCCCGGGGCCGACGACGCCGCAGGCGACCGGTCCCACGTCGCTCGCGGGTCCCACGACGAGCACGGCCGGCGGATGGGGGAGCGCCTCGGGTCCCCGGACCGGCGGCGGAATCGAGCTGGGGCCCGATCTCGACTGGCGCGACTGGTGGTGGCTCAACGGGTACGAGTACTTCCGCCCCCTCGATCGACGCGCGCCGATCACTCCGGGGGGAGACGTCGTTCCCGAGGCACCGGATGCGGGCGCGCGACGCCGGGACCCCGAGTGGGTCGCCGCGACGGAGACGATCCGGCGCGCCCTGACGGATCCGGACGACGGCATCCAGGTCGCCGCGGCGCTCTCCGCCGGACGCCTCGGCGATCCCACGATGCGTCCGCTCCTCCTCGATCTCCTGCGCGACTCCAATCCCGCCGTTCGCCAGAGCGCGATCGGAGCATTCGGCCTCCTCGGACTCGAGGAGAACGTCCCCCTCCTGCTGCGCATGGGCGAGGGGGACGCGGGCAAGACCTGGGCCGCGCCCTCCCTGGAGGAGCGGGACATGGCGCTCCTCGCGCTCGGGATCGGAGCGCGCCGCGGCGCCTCGGGCCGGTACGCGTCGCTCTTGAGGGGCTTCCTCGCGGAGTCCTCCTCGAACGAGCGCCGCCTCCTCGGCCCCTCCGCCGCGACGAGCCTCGCCCTGGCGGGAGACCCCGAGAGCCTCGGCCAACTCGCGGTCGTCGCCCGCGACCGGGACATGGGCTCCGCGCTTCGCGCTCGGGCCTACTGGGCGTTCCGGACCACGGAGGCGTCGCCCTACCGGAGCCTCGTCCTCGACGGGCTCGGCGACCGGGACGTCGAGGTGCGCCGGGCGGCGGCGCTCGCCCTCGGCAGGCTCGGGGCGGGCGATTCCGCGGGGACGATCGCGGCGCTGCGCGAGGCGCTCGAATCGGACGGCGACGTCGCCGTCCGCGCGTTCGCGCTTCTCTCGCTGGGGGAGATCGGCGGGCCCGAGGCCCGCACGGAGCTCCTCCATCGGATCGTCCGGGGGAAGCACCTCCTGCGACCCTGGGCCGCGATCGGCGCCGGGCTCCTCGCGCGCCGCTCCGCGGACCCGGAGGTCGGGCTCGTCCTCGCGAGGGCGCTCGCCGAGGAGAAGAACCGGGACACCCGCGCGGCGCTCGCCCTCGCCGTCGGCCTCTCCCGCACGCTCCCGGGGAGGGAAGGCGTGCGCCGGCTCGTCCTCGAGGGGGAGAACACGCGCGAGCGCGTCTTCGCCGCCATCGCCGTGGCGCTCGGCGAGGACGAGGAGGGCCGCGCGACGCTGCGCCGCGCGATGCGCGAGATCCCCAATCCGGTGGTGCGGGCCTCGAACGGCCTCGCCCTCTCCGTGTTCCGCGACCTCGACGACGCCCCAGCCCTCGTCGAGATCCTCGATTCCTCGGAGTCGCCCGACGCGTTCGCGACGGCGGCGCTCGCGCTGGCCTGGAACGGCTCGCGCGCGGCGCTCGAGAGGCTCCGCCTCGAGATCGACAGGGGGACGCGGGCCGAGCGCCGCGCCGCCTGCCTCCTCTCCCTCGGCCTCGGCCTCGCCCCCGACTCGATCCCCTCCTCGGTGGCCGCGACGGCGGGGTGGAACTACATGGCGAGCCTCGAGGCGGCCCACACCGCGGCTCGCATCTGGATGTAGGCCGGAAAAGGGGTCAGGCTACTTTTCGGAAAAGGGGTCAGGCACCTTTTCCGCCGAGCCGGAAAAGGAGCCTGACCCCTTTTCCGGGAAGTACTCCTCGATGTCGTGGCGGACGTCGCACCGCTTGCACCGAGGATGGATCGCCTTCTCGCGCAGGAAGCCCTCGCGCAGGGCCTCGAGCTTCGGTCCGTTCCAGATCTCCTCGATCGTCTGGACGTTGGCGTCCCCGAGCCGGATCTCGCCCTCGGCGTCCACGCAGCAGGTCGTCGCCTGACCGTCGACGAGGACGGCGAGCTGCTTCCAGGGGAAGACGCAGAAGTGCGCGGCCGGGGGGCCGCCCTCCCCCCAGTTGTGGTAGGCGGTCCACTGGAGCTCGAGCCCCTCGCAGAGGGGCAGGAGCGCCGTCCGCAGAGGATCGAGGTGGACGGCATCCTCCGCGTCGGGAAGCGAGCGCCCGCTCACCTCCCGCACGACGCGGATCCAGTCGTTCGCGATCCGGCGCACGCGCGCCGCCTCCTCGGGATCCCCGTTCCGCGCGCGTTCGTAGAGGATGTTGATCCGCGTCGCCGGAGGCGGGCCGCGGCGCACCAGCTCGGAGACCATGCGCGTGATCCCCGCGATGTACTCCGCGTAGGGCACGCGCGTGCCGCGCTGCCGGTTGTAGAGCTCCTCCTCCGGCGTGTTGAGCGAGATCACCATCTCGTCGAGGCGGCTCCGGAAGATCCCCTCGACGTTCTTCTCCTGGAAGCGCGAGCCGTTCGTCGCCATCAACAGGCGCTGCCCCATCCCGTGCGTCGCGTCGACGAAGTCGAAGAAGCGGGGGTAGAGGAGCGGCTCGCCGAGGAGGTGGCAGCGGATCGGGTGGTGGTGCCCCATCTCCGCCAGCTCGCGCACGATCTTCGTCGCGAGCTCGAACGGCATCGGCTTCTGCTCCCGCTGGAGCGTCGTCTGGGGGCAGAAGCTGCAGCGGAAGTTGCAGGCGTTGATCAGCTCGACGAAAGCCTCGAAGATCGTGTTCTTGACGCGCAGCCGCGCCGGAGTCGCTGCGACGGGGAGGGGCGCGAGGCCCGCGCCGTTCGCGCGGTGGATCCCCCATCGCACCTCGTAGTCGCCGGCGAACGTCTTCACGTCGAGGGTGACGTCGAACGCATCGACGGCGCCGACCGCGACGGGGCGCGGGAAGGGGCGCCTCGCGAGGGTCCGCACGAAGGACCCGTCCGCGCGATGGAGATCCGCGGTCGCGAGGACCTTCTGGAGCCCCTCCGCCGAGGCGAGCTCGGGGAGGGCGACGTTGCGCACCTCGAGCCCGAACGAGGCGGGCTCGAAGGCCCAAGCGGCCTCCGGCGACCGAGCGGTGGCGAACTCGACGACGCCGTTTCCCATCCGTCAGGCTTCCGGTACCCATGATACCCAAGATTGCGCGACTGTCGCTCCTCCGCTTCTAGAACCGTATCGAAACGCCCACGACGACCGAGTCCACCGCGAATCCGATCGTGCTCCCCTCGAAGTCCTGGGCGACGTCGCTGCGACCGACGCGCACCTCCTCGCGGAACGAGTGGACGTACGCGAGATGCCACGCCACGGAGCCGGTGTCGTAGGTCGCGCCCGCCGTCGCGTGCCATCGCGTGAAGGCGGGCGCGAAGACGGTCGTCGTGCTCGACGGGACGGGATTCTCGTTCGCGGCGAACCCCGCCCGCACCGTCCATCGATCCGCGATCGCGTGCTCGACCCCGACCGCGCCCGACCACGAGTCGCGCCAGTGGAGCGGGAAGTCGATCTCGAACCCGTCCGATCCGATGACCGTGTTGAATCCGGGGTTGTCGCCGTCGTCGAGCTCGAAGCGCAGCTCGTCGAGGGCCTCCGACCACTCCGTCCAGCGCCCCTCCGCCGCGAGCCTCCAGCGCGGCGCCGGCTCCCAGGCGACTCCCGCACCGATCGAGCGCGGCGTCCGGAACCCCTTCACGCGCACGTCGTAGTGCGCGCGCCGGCCGTCCGGGAAGAAGGGATCGAAGCCCGGGTCGCCGAACTGGCTCTCCATGTCCACGGTCACGTTCCCGCGCAGCCGCGCCTCCGTCGAGGCCGTCCGGTAGGTCGCGCCGAACGACCACCCCGGCCAGGGCTTCCAGAGGATCCCGATCCTCCCGGCGACGGTGGGGCCGGAGCGGGCGTCGAGGGAGTAGTCGGACTGGAACGTCTCGAACCCCGACATCGCGAGGAAATCTCCGAACGTGATCCCGGGGAAGACCTCTCCCTGGAAGAGCGTGACCGGCTGCTCGGCGAAGCCGTCGATCGAGAGGAAGGTCGAGCCGAGGACCGGCGAGAGACCGACCGCGAGCGTGTCGGAGATCCGGAACGCCGCCGCCGGGGCGACCGCGATCGTCGCGAATTCGACCTCGACCGGGAGGCGCTCGACCGGGGGGACGCCGCCGGGCCCCGCCTGCGCCTCGACCTGCATCCGGATCTTCGAGCGGAACCCCTGCTCCGGGTAGACGGCAAGCCCGAACGAGACCGGGCCCAGCGCCTCGGGAAACGCGATCCCGAAGTAGGGTGCGAGGTCGATTCGGTCGACGGAATGCTCCGTCGGCCCCTGGGCGGGATCGAAGTCGAGGCGCGAGAAGAAGAGGCGGAGCGCGCCGTCGACCTGGCCGCGCGGGAGGAAGGCGATTCCCGCCGGGTTCGTCCCGATCGAGAGGGCGCTCTCGGCGATCCCGAGGTCGACTCCTCCCCGACCGACGGCCGCCGGGTCGACCCCGAGGATCTCCCCCCCCTGCTGGGCGAGGGCGCTCCCGGCGATCGCGCACGCGACCGATGGGAGCGACGCTCGGAGGCGCCTCCTCAATCCTCCATGGCTTCGGACCCCCGCGGGGGGGAGGGCGCTCGATGATAGGGCGCGGGAGGGGACTTGCCGGGGCCCCACCCTATATGCTGGGGCCGCCCTGGCAGCGCTCTCCAATCCCGGAAGATTGGGTCGGGTACCGTATGTGCGAGAACTGCGGCTCACGGCTGCCCCCCTCCGCAGAGTTCTGTCCGAACTGCGGAGAGGAGCGCGCCGGCTACGCGGTCCGGCACTTCGCGCGAGCCTCCGCCGTCTCCCCCGCCTCGCTCCTCGAGGGAAGGGTCCATCCCCCCGCCTCCCTCGTCCGGCTCCTCGCCTCCCTCGCCGCCGCGGCCCTCGCCACGGCTCCCTGGCTCCTCCCCCCCGCCGCCGCCGTGCGGGTCCCCGCCGCGCTGGCCGCCGGTCTCGGGATCCTCGCCCTCGGCTGGCGGGAGCGGGAGACCGTCGCGACGTCGCTCCGCGGGGGCACCCCCTCCGCCTGGGTCGTCGCGCTCTGCGGCGCGGCGGCCTTCCTCGGGCTCGGATTCCTCGGTGGATCGACGCTCCCGGCGGCGATCCGACCCCCTTCGATCCCCCGGTCGGGGCTCCATCCCGTCGCCGGCGCCCTCTCGCTCGCCCTCCTCCCTGCCGTCCTCGAGGGAATCGCCTTCCGGGGGCTCCTCCTCGAATCGCTCCGCCGACTGCTCGGGACGCCCGCGGCCCATCTCCTCGCCGCCGCCGGCGCCGCGGCCCTCTACGGACGTCCGGAAGCCTTTCCCCATCTCCTCCTGTTCACCCTCTTCCTCGGATACCTCCGTGAGAGGGGTCGGAGCCTCCTCCCCCCGATGGCGGCCCATGCTGTCTACAACCTGGGTGCGATCTTCCTTCCGGGGGCCTGACCTGTATCTTCCCCGATGCTGATCCCGTTCGTCTTTCCGAGGTCCATCCTCGTCCGGGTCCTCTTCGGGGTCATCGCGGGCCTGCTGGCCCGCCCCCGGGGGCGCAATCCCATCGGCTGGTTCCTCCTGGGATTCGTGGGGGGGCCCTTCGCCCCGCTCCTCCTCTTCGCCCTCCCGAACCCGAGGGACTGGCTCAAACGGGAGGAGCACGAGCGCCGGGAACGGCGCCGCCTCTGGGAGCTCCTGACGATGGAGCGCCTCAAGAACCAGGCCTCGCGCGGCTACGCGCTGCGGCGCATCGACACGCACGACGAGGTCCTCGGCGTCGACACCCGCTCCGTCGTCGGCGGGCCCGTCCTCGTCCCGTTCACCCCGGCGCCCGTCCTCGATGCGGGACCCCCGAAGGAGCGCTGGTACGTCGCCGCGCCGGGGGGACCTGCCCGCGGCCCGATCGACCTGCCCGGGATCGAGGAGCGGATCCGCTCCGGCGAGTTCGACGAGTCGACCCTCGTCTGGCACGAGACGCTCTCGGATTGGAAGCCACTCGAAACGACACCGCTGCGACGGCTTCTCTGACGGAGAACCGTCCCGGCACGGTCCGGATCGACGGCCTCGTCGAGGGGCCGACGTCGAGCTGGAATCCCAGCCCCGACCGCCTCGTCGAGGCGCTCCGGCGCGTCGGCTCGCCCGAGGACGCCCTTCGCGTCACGATCCGCGGCGGCCGCGCGAGCCTCGAGCCCGCCATCGTCCCCTTCCTCCGGGAGGAGTTCGCCGCGGACCCCGGGGAGGCGCTCGCCCTCGCCCTCGACGACGTGTTCCGCGAGGACGCGCAGGCGCGGGCCTCGGCCTGGTTCTCCACGCTGCGCACGACGGAGTACACCCTCGATCGCCGGCGCGAGACCCTCGTCACGCTCGACCCGCGCGGGATCCGCACCCTCGTCCACGAGGAGCCGTGGTCGCCGCCGATCGCCCGCCCCCGCCTCGGCGCGCTCGCCGAGCACTGGCCGACGGCACTCCTCGTCTTCCTCGCGGCGGGCGCGATCCTCTACGTCGAGCGGGAGAACGCGCGCCTCCTCTGGCATCGGGCGACCGCGATCCTCGCCCCCCGATCCGCGGAGGAGATCGCCGCGCACGCGGGAGCCTTCGCCGACTGGATCGACCTCGGGGTCGCGCGCGACGGCGAGGAGGTGATCGTCCGAGTGCGCCCGCGCGAGTCGTTTCCCGTCGATCCCGTCGCCCTCGACGCGCTGCGCGCCGGGGCGCCGATCGAGCGGCGCGCGGCGCTCGCCGCCCTCGAGACGGGTCGCGCGCACCTGAGGGTCGAGGTGGACGAGGGAGGCGAGGCGCCGCCCCCCGCCGAGGTCGACCTTCGTCCGCTGCGCGCGTCCCGCGAGCAGTCGGTCCGGATCGACGGGATCGCGTGGGCCGGAAGGCTGCGCTCCATCCACCTCGAGCCCTGACGGATCGCGGACGTGCGGCGGCGACGTCTCGGACGAACCGGGTACGAGGTCTCGGAGATCGGCTTCGGGGCGTGGGGGGTCGGGGGCGCGATGTGGCGAGGCGCCACCGACGACGAGGGGAGGGAGGCGGTGCGTCGCGCCCTCGATCTCGGCGTCGACTTCTTCGACACGGCGCTCGCCTACGGGGACGGGCACAGCGAGGTGATCCTCGCCGAGGTGCTCGACGAGCGAGGCGCGCGCGACCGGGTCGTCGTCGCGACGAAGATCCCCCCGATGGACTACGGCTGGCCGGGGAAGGCCTCGACGCGCCTCGCGCGCGTCTTCCCGCTCCGCCACCTCGTCGACTCCGTCGAGGCGTCGCTGAAGAACCTACGCGCCGAGGCGCTAGCGATCGAGCAGCTCCACGTGTGGAACGACGCGTGGCTCTCCGATCCGACGTGGCCCGAGACGCGGGAGGCGATGGAGCGGCTGCGGCGCGAGGGAAAGGTCCTCCACTGGGGCGTCTCCGTGAACGACCACGCTCCCGAGACGGCGCTGCGCCTGCTCGAGGATCCGCTCGTCGAGACGGCACAGGTGATCTACAACCTCTTCGACCGGACTCCCGAGCGCGCTCTCTTCCCCCGCGCGCGGGAGCGCGACCTCGGCGTCATCGCGCGCGTCCCGTTCGACGAGGGGACGCTGACGGGCGCGATCCGGGCCGACACCACTTTCCCCTCGGGGGACTGGCGCGAGCGCTACTTCCGCGGAACGCGACGCGCGGAAGCGGCCCGGCGCTCGGAGGCGCTCCGGGGTCTCCTCGGCGAGGAGGCGCGCACGCTCCCCGAGCTGGCCCTGCGCTTCTGCCTCTCGCGGGAGGAAGTCTCGACGGTGATCCCCGGGATGAGGCGGCCCGCGCACGTCGAGGCGAACGCGGCCGTCTCGGACGGCCGCGCCCTCTCGAAGGGGCTCCTCGAGGCCCTCGCCGAGCACGCCTGGGACAAGAACTGGTACTCGGCCTGAGCGCGCCTCGCGTCGCGGGGGCGTTACAATCGGGGGCAGAGGGATTCCATGAAAGCACTCCACCTTCTCCTCGTCCTTCCCCTCGCGATCGCCCCCGCGGCCGCCGCGGCCGACCTCGAGTTCTCGAACGGGATCATCGGCCAGAACGCGACGCTCGACCTCGCGGGCGACGCGGGGGAGATCTACTTCCTCCTCCTCTCGACGAACACGGGGCCGACCCCGCTCGCGATCCTCGATCCCGCCGACCCCCGCCTCCTCTCCGTCGGGATCGATCTGCTCGCGTTCACGACGACGGGGCTCCTGCCGGCATCCTTCGTGGTGCCGCTGCCGAACGACACGTCGCTCGTGGGAGGCGTCCTCTTCAGCCAGTTCGTCACGGCGCCCGGCAGCCCGTTCCTCGTCGACGACATCTCGAATCCCGTCGCGGTCGTGCTCACGGCGGTCGGGACGACGCTTCCGACGCTCGGGAACCTCGCGCAGGCCCGAAGCCTCGCGAGCGCCACCCCCCTCGGCGACGGCGACGTCCTCCTCGCCGGCGGCGGCACGGGCGGGATCACCGGGGCGGTGGGGCTCTCGAGCGCCGAGATCTACCGCCGCCATCTCCGCGTCTTCGAGACGGTGCCCGGCGGGATGAGCGGCGCGCGCGCGTTTCACACCGCGACGCGACTCCTCGACGGGCGCGTGCTCGTCGCGGGGGGCGTCGACGGGGCGGGGACTCCGACCGCGACGGCGGAGCTCTACGATCCCGCCACGAACTCGTTCGCCTCGACGGCCTCGATGGCCTCTCCGCGCACCGCGCACACCGCCTCTCTCCTCCCCGACGGCCGCGTGTTCGTCACGGGAGGGGTGACGCTCCTCGACGGGGCGGACCTCCTCGCGACGATCGCCTCGACCCAGAACTCGACGGAGATCTGGAACCCCGCGACGGGGCTCTGGAGCGCGGGGCCGAACATGTCGAGCCGGAGGCTGGGACACGTCGCGGAGACCCTCACGGACGGCAAGATCTTCCTCCAGGGCGGGCTCACCGTGACCTTCTTCCTCGGGATCCCGATCCCCGCCTTCTCCGCGACCGCCCAGCGCTACGACCCGGGGGCGAACGCCTACCTCGGGACGAGCTCGGGATCGGTCGCGCGCGCGTTCCAGCGGACGAGCCGACTCGCCGACGGGCGGGTGCTGGTCCTCGGCGGGATCAACGGCGATCTCATCACCCAGAACTTCGTTCCCCTCGCCTCGTGCGAGATCTACAACTCGGCGACGAACGGCTGGATCGCGGCGGCATCGATGGCGAACGCCCGCTCCCTCCACACGAGCCAGGTCCTCCCCGACGGGCGCGTCGTCGCGATCGGCGGGGCGCAGGGCTCGCTCGCGGCGCCCACGCCCGTCGACTCGGTCGAGGCCTTCACCCCGGTCCCCTCGCCCGGCCCCGGCTCCTGGGCCTCGAGCGGGACGCTCGGGACGCCGCGCCTCTCGCACACGAGCGCCCTCACGAAGGACGGCAAGCACGTCGTCGTGATGAGCGGAACGGACGGGACCGCCTCCGTGGTCACGGCCGAGGTCCACACGCCGTAGGCCCGTCGTGAGTCCCGGTCGGGCGAATCGGTTTCGGCGCACGATCGGGGGGGCCGTCGTCGCTCTCGCGCTCGGCTCCTGCGAGCCGACGGAGATCCGCGTCCGCACGGAGTTCGCCACCGACGGTTCCTCGACGCGGGAGATCGCCTGCGTCTTCCCGGAGAGGCAGGAGAACGGGAAGGGAACGGGCGAGGCGGAGGTCCCCGACCGCCTCGTCCTCCCCGCGAAGGAGAAGTGGCCGCAGTGGCGGTTCGAGGGGACGCGGCTCGTGGCGCGGGGGTTCTTCCCGCGGGCCGCGGACGTCCCCGGAGCCTACGGATGGCGCGGGCGGCGCGAGGGGCGCGTCCTCGACTCGTCGGTGTCGTTCCGGCGCGACGACTTCGTCCTCTTCGAGCGGTACCGGTACGAGGAACGCTTCCGCTCCCCCATCGACCGCGACGAGATGGAACGGTCGGTCTCGGAGGCGGTCGACACGGCCGTCGCGCTCCTCGTCGACGCGCTGCGCGAGATCCTCGGGGACTCGTTCGACCTCGCGAAGGCGGAGGCCTGGGTGCGCGACGAGGGCGCGCGGACGCTGCGCGCGCTCGTGACCATCTGGTGGGAGGAGATGCGCGAGGAGAAGGGCGAGCGGCTCCCGAAGCGGATCGCCTCGCGGCTCGCTCGTGCGGGGCTCGAGGTCGCGCCGGAGGACCTCCAGGGGAAGGACGGCTGGGAGAAGGTCCTGGAGGGATTCGCCCGCAGGATCGAGCCGCTCCTCGAGCCTCCGAAGGCGGTCCCCGCAGCGGCGCGCCGCCCCGTTCCCCTTCCGCCCGGCGCGGTCCTGCACCTCCTCCGGAAGGAGCGCTTCGAGGAGGTTCTCCGATCGGTCGCGGAGAAGCGGTTCGGCTCGAAGGAGGCCGCCGAGAAGTGGTTCGCGGACCGGTTCGACGACCTCGTCGGGGAGTTCGGGGGGCCGAACTCGAACGCGCTGCGGTTCGACGTCACCGTCGGGGTGCCCGGCGAGGCGCTCCGCACGAACGGCGTCCTCCTCTCCCCGACCGAGATCCTCTGGCGCTTCTCCTCGGGAGACCTCTTCCCCGACGGAATCGCCCTCGAGGCGGAGTCGCTCGCCCTGCGCCACGACCGGCTCGGCCTGCTCACGAAGTGGAAGGGCTCCCTCGACCGCCGCGACGTCCTCGACCTGATCGACCTCCTCGCCGACGGCGGCGGCGCCCCGAAGGAGAAGCTCGTCGGCGCGCTCCGCGAGGGATTCACGCGCCCTGGCACCCCCTCGAGCCTCCTGGAGCCCCTCCGGACGGCTGACGAGAAGGCGGCGGCGGCCCTAGATCGCGTCCTCACCCGCGAGATTGCCTATTGACGGGGGTGGGGGTGCGGGGCGCATATTCCCGCCCCCCCCTCTGTACAGGATTGCCTTTGAAGAAGATGCGCCTCGCTCTGACCGCCGTCTCGTGCCTCGCCGCCCTCGGCCTGGGCGCCTGCCACTCGGGCGCCACGAAAGCGGGGACGAGCTATTCCTACCGGCTCACCTCGCTCAAGGCCGATCTGAGCTTCCCGATCGACAAGGTCTTCGACGCCTCGAAGAAGGCGATCGAGGAGCTCGGGTTCACGGTCGAGACCGCGAACTCCGACGCCCTCGAGGGCGTCATCGTCGCGAAGGGCGCGACGAACCACACCCGCAGGGTCCGTCTCGAGCGGGTCGGCCCGGAGATCACGCACGTCGAGATCTTCGTCGGTCCGACCGGGAGCACCTACCGGAGCGAGGAGATCCTCAACCGCATCGAGGACCGCCTCGCCGCCCGGTAGTACGGCACCCGCTACGTTGCTCAGAAAATAGACGGGGTGGGCTCCGGCTTCCGGATCAGGCCGCGGGCTCGAGGGTGACCCGGTAGCCCTGGCGCTCGAGGGCG
>Ga0187892_10004854_pt1 | contig 22015 bp, 20 predicted proteins | sample MA1701073metaG_FD_139345 | JGI IMG/M metagenome (GOLD analysis project Ga0187892, IMG submission 139345) | Bio-ooze microbial communities from a basaltic lava cave in the Kipuka Kanohina Cave System on the Island of Hawaii, USA - MA170107-3 metaG ... | reverse complement strand
TCATGTGAACCAGTACCTTCTCTACTTCTATCTCGGCGGATTTCTGTTCATGGCCATGGTTCTGCTGATGCAGAGAGTAACGCCCAATCCAAAGGAGATGGGCATTGGAATGCTGATGGCTGTGTGCAGTTTGTCTGGCACCGCAGCGCTGGCGTATGCGTTGGGGAACTATCAAATTCCTGGGAACATAGCTTTTCCCATTTCAAATGGGGGCAGCCTCTTTGTCGTGATTACGGGAGGCGTCATCCTGTTTCGAGAGCGGCTCGGTTTCTACGGAGTGAGCGGCTGCGCTCTGGGCACACTCGCAATTGTGCTCTTGAGCATTTCGTAAATTGCACGTGCTGCGCGATTTGGACAGAACAACCCAACGCAAGCAAAATTCCTGGTCTTTGGGATACCAGTTCAAGGGAATTCATTTGACAGGGAATAGGGAGTGAGCAGAATGATGCAAACTGTAGAGGGTAAAGCCGTGTTCGAGTCCGATACCGAGGTTTTTGACTTTGTCAGAAGCAAGCTCTATGTGGCTGTAGTGTGCGACATTCTGGACGAACTTGGATTCCGCCAGCAAGCCATGCATCACCGTTTACGGCCGCTCCTGCCCGATCCGCAGAAGTGTGGCTTCGTCGGCCGGGCTCGCACGGCCCGCTGGATGGAAACTGACTATATCGTTGACGGAGATCCTTATGGCTTGGAGATTGAGCTGATGGATTCATTGAAACCTGGAGACGTCGTGGTTCATTCCACCGATCACGGTGGCACCAACGCGCCTTGGGGCGAGCTGATGTCCACGGTTGCTAGAAAGAATGGGGCCGTTGGCTGTGTCTGCGACAGTCAGATCCGGGATTGTCTGAAAATCATGGAACTCGGGTTCCCGGTTTATTATGCCGGCATTCGTCCGCTCGATTCGAAGGGCCGCGGATTTATGGTGGCCTGTGATGTCCCGGTACGTTGTGGCGAGGTTCTAGTGAAGCCAGGCGAACTAGTGTTTGCGGACTTCGACGGTGTCGTCGTCATTCCACGCGATGTCGAGGAAAACGTGCTGTGCCGGGCTCAGGACAAAGTCAATAGGGAGCACCTGTCGCGAGTGGAACTGACGAATGGTAAGACCCTGCGCGAAGTCTACAACAAGTACGGCGTGCTCTAACAGCACGCGCCACGGTTCCTAATGGCAAAACAGATCATCGTCCATGCACCTGGGGATGTGCGTGTTGACGAAGTCCCGCCGATTACCAGGCCACTAGGTGACTACGAGCTCTTGGTGTACACCGAAGTATCCGCTCTCAGCCCAGGCACAGAGACTCGGATTTATACGGGGTTGGAAGCTCCAAGATTCGCCTACCGCGTCAGTTACCCTTTTCAGCTGGGATACAACAATGTTGGCCGCGTGGTAAAGGTCGGAAGCAAAGTTGAAGGCTACCGTGCCGGACAGCGCATTTTCAGTCGAATGCCTCATGTCTCGGAGTACATTGTCGCCGAGCGATCCGTTCAAGCTCCTTCGAGCCCTGGAAATTCGAACATCCCTTCAAGTTACGATGTCATTGCTCCTGTACCGGAGAACGTTGCTTCCGAGCAGGCGGCATTCACCCATCTATTTGTTTTGGGATTCAATGCCCTACAGCGCGGCCAGTACCGCTTTGGAGAGAATGTCGTCATTATTGGGCTTGGCGTGGTTGGCCTGGGTGCTGTCTGCATGGCGAGGACAGCTGGCGCGCGAGTCGCCGCTATTGGCAACGCCGCTTCAAGGCTCGAAGTGGCCCGGCGGATGGGTGCTGACGAAGTGTGGCTGGCGGGGAATGAAGATCAGAAGAATGCAAAATCATTCGGCGGGGAGGAAGGAATTGACGTGATCGTTGTTTGCACCGATTCCTGGGCGGCGTTAAGGACTGCCATCGATATTTCGCGGCGCAATACTCGAGTGGCAGTTCTGGCTTTCCCTGGAATCGGCCAAGGTCCCAGCCCTTATGAGCCTTTCGAGCCCGCCTATTTCTACAACCGTAGCCTTTCCTACATCGCGGTCTCCTGGATGCCCGCCGATGACTATGCTCCAGAGTATCAGCGTTTCACCGTCAAGCGTATCTACCGATACATTCTGGATCTCATGTCCCGCAGGCGCATCGATCTCTCTCCCGTTGTAACTCACCACTTTCCAGTTGGACGCGTCCGAGATGCCTTCGACCTAGTGACGAGTCGAGAAAAGTCTGCGATTGGCATCGTCTTCGATTGGAACCAGATTTGAATTCATGGCGTCAGGTAGCGAACCAGCGTCCCCCCTTGGCATGGACAAGGGGGGACTTCAGGGGGGTTTTGCACACTGGGAGCTTCGCTTCTCATGTGGTGCAAAGCAGCCCATTGCAGGAGACCACTTCATGGACTACAACCGACTCGAGAAAAGCGCTGTTCTAGCCGGACGGCCCGGAGTCTTCGTGAGACCGGAAGAGTTTCCGATCTCGAATGTGATCATGGCGCCGGATCGATATTCATACGAAGGGAACTGGCTCTTCTGCTCTTTCGATCATCCGGAGTTGCTTGCGGCCCGGGTCGGTTTCGGCAGAGGGAAGCTGGACTGGAGAGATTATGGCCTGGATGAAGCTCCTATGACCGAGAGCGCACTCTTCTGTCGGGTTGAGGTGGTAACAACCAGGGGGATCTATGCGTATTTGTCTTCAAGCTCAACCGCTGGGGGGAACGTCAGACTAGTTCCCGATCGCTTCGAAGTGCAGTTCGAAGCGGACGGCAATCAATTGATTAGTCTCAGCGGCTGGCCAAACATGCACTGGAGGTTTCGGAATCCTGAGGGAAGTATGAGCATAGATCTGTCGGCTGAGCTCGAAGGGATGCTGGTCTGGCCGGACTTGCTCCTGCCACGCAATACCTTTGGAATGTGCCTAGGAACATCTCGGGTAAAAGGCATCGTTCACATCGAAGGTGGAGACTTCTCAGTCAAAGGCAGCGGGATCTTTGATCATCCCCGTATTCAGGTCCAGGAAAACAAGGTGCCTCCCTTTGGCTGGTATCTCTATTCACCCGTCCAGTTCGCGGATGGAACTCAGTTAGCTTGCTACTATAGCCAGGATGTTGTCGGTGAACGCGACTCGATCTACTCAGCAGCTTTGCTTACCTTGGCGAAGAGTAAAGCGCGATGGTTGGGAGACTGCGAAGTGGTGAACCTTAAGCGCGACCCTGATGGGTTGCCAGTTGTGTGGGAAGCCTTGCTTAGCGGCGAGGGGACTCAGGTATCGCTTCGCGTGAAGATCTGGCAACTTCCCTTTTTGCAGGGTTGGGGAGATGTGGATCCCGCCAGAGCACAAGGAAAGTACGTCGCTTATCCGCTGCTGATGGAAGTGGGGGGAGAGGCTGAGTTTCGAGGCCAGACTGTGAGGCTCGAACAAGGCCGAGGAATTGCGGAATTTCTCGTGCGGAAGGGATTGCAGCCGAAGTTTCCCTGAGCTTAGCCTACCTTACCGATGGATGCGCAACCTTTGAATTGTCTAGGCTCCCCTCGTCCCAACGCGGGAGAGGGGCTGGGGGTGAGGGGAGACAGGGCTGGCTGATTCAACTCCTGAACTTCTTATAGCCTGCTGGTGTCAGATCAGAATCTCCTTGATCGGGTTCCCAAAATCGATTTCCAGTCGCTTTTGGCCGGGCACTTCCAGTTTGCGGGGATCGAGTCCGAGTTGATGTAGGACCGTTGCGTGAATGTCGGTAACGTAGTGCCGATTCTCAACAGCATGGAATCCTAATTCATCGGTAGCGCCGTGAGCGATACCGCGTTTGATGCCCCCGCCGGCCAGAAACGTGGAGAATCCATAGGGATGATGGTCGCGTCCACCGTTTTCTCCTTCGACTCCTGGAGTCCGGCCAAACTCGGTTGCCCAGACCACAATCGTCTCGTCCAGAAGGCCACGCTGTTTCAGATCCTTGATCAAACCAGCAATCGGTTTGTCGACCTTCGCACAGAGTTCCGTATGGTTCTTGCGAAGTTCTGAGTGTGCATCCCAGGCGTTCTTTCCGCCACCGTGGAAAATCTGGACGAAGCGAACGCCGCGCTCCACCAGCCTCCTTGCCGCCAGACACTGCTGGCCAAACTCTTCTGTGTCCTTCTGATCGAGGCCGTAGAGCTTCTGGGTCTCTGCACTCTCGTCAGAGAACTTCAGCAACTCGGGCACAGCAGTTTGCATTCGGAACGCCAGCTCATAGGACTTGATCCGTGCCTGCATGGCTGGATCGTCAGGATACTGAACGCTGGCCAATTTGTTGAGGCGTTCCAGGAACTGAAACTCCCGGATCTGCTGTTCGGGAGCGATGTCGGCTCCAGGCCTAGCATAAGGAAGAGGATTCTGCGGATCGACCTCAAGCTTGACCCCGCTGTGTTCCGGACCGAGATAGTTCCCACTGACAGTTGCGTTTCCTCCGCAACAAGGACTGGGCATTTCTCCGAGAACGACAAACTGAGGCAGGTTCTCGTTCAAACTACCCAGGCCGTAGTGAACCCAGGAACCAATGGACGGGAAGAACCCCTGAAAGACGTGCCGGCCCGTATGGAACTGCAATTGAGCTGCGTGATCGTTATCCGTAGTCCAGGTCGAACGCACGATGGCCAAGTCGTCCACGCAGTCGCCAACGTGCGGGAACCAGTCACTGACCTCAATGCCGCTTTGACCTCGCTTCCGGTAACCGACCTGCATTGGGTAGATCTTCAATTTAACCTGGTGCTGGCCCGCCACGAACTCAACAACGTTCTTCTTGGTGTAGGGGGAATCGAGAACGGTGCGGTGCGGGGTCTCATCAATCGACTTTCCTGCATATTTGTTGAGGACCGGTTTCGGGTCGAACGACTCCACGTGGCTGACGCCACCTAACATGAAGAGCCAAATGACACTCTTGGCTTTGGGCGCAAAATGGGGCCTGCCATCAGGTGGAACCCAGGCTGCATGGGCGTCAGCTTTGAGAATTCCATCGCGCTGTAACATCGAACCCAGCACCAGCCCAGTGAATCCCATCCCACAATCGGCCAGAAAAACGCGGCGATTGACACGACCACACCAGCTGGTTTGGGGGTTGAGTAGTCTTCCTTCGCTCATAAGAACTCCTTGGGAGTGCCTGAACCTTCAGCCCAGAGAATCGCGGCGCTGTACCTGTATCAACCCTGTCACTTGGGCGCTCTGATCAGCTTAAGTAGTGGTCCTACCGATTCGGTTGCCGACGTCATCCAACGGCCTTCAAGCTTAGTCCCTACGGGCTTCATGGTCAGGATCGGCATAGACGCCTGATCCTTCCCTTCGGGAGGGCGCATTTGAAGCTGGAACGTCAAGTCTTCAAACTTCACGAATGAGAGCGGGATCTCTTCACCCGTAGTTCGAGACAGGATGGCGCCCCTGAACTGCCGGTCCTCGATTCTGAATATGAGATCCATCCGATGTCTCGGGATGCTGACCTCATCCTCAGTGGAGCCCAGCAGGTGCCACTTGCCCACAAGATCATCGGCCTTCGAGATGGCCTGCGCAAAAATCAAGCTGGCTGCAAAACCCGGTTTTACGCCGAAGACCCAGCCAAGTCCGATCGCTGCGATTTGAGAGCAAAAGGTTCGACGCACAGTACCCTCCTTCGCTTCTGTGTCCCGCACTTCAAGGAAGCGTATACTACCGTATTGTTACAAAATCATTGTGATTGAACAATACGTGAACCAGGTTCTCCCGAGCCCGCAAGCGAGGTTCTGATGCGGGCAGTCCGGAATCAGACGAAGTCGACGGTTCAGCTATCTTCGTATCGGCGGCTCGCAAGTGGGCTTCTTCTTCCCGCAAGAAGTTTTGGCCCTCTGCCAGTTCCTTTTCACTTGGCTGGCGCCCCAGGGTGTTCTCGAAAGCTGCACGAACGAACGCTGCACTGTCCAACGAGCCCTTTGACCCTGCTGAGATCTTTTTCGCCACCAGGCGGGCTTGGCTTCGGCTCAGACTGCTGTTCGCCAAGGCCAGGGCCTGCTGCGGCACAATGCTTTCCTCGCGCTTATAACAATCCGTCGGGTCAGGAGCGTTGAAGAGCTTCAGGAACGTAGCCTGGGAATCCGGCGTGTGGTGAAAATAGAGGCTGCGCCGGTAGTTCCGCTCAACCAGTGTTTCATCAATCTCGGGACCTCCCATTGCCGGGTCCAGTTGCCCTGACACACTGAGCAAGCTGTCGCGAACGATTTCCGATTCCATGCGGCGCGGGTTCATACGCCACAAATAGATGTTCTCGGGATCGCGAGTGCGGCTCGTAGAATCCGAAACAGGTGTAGAAGACCGCATTCGATAGGTGTTACTGGTCACCATCAGACGGTGAATAGCCTTCATGCTCCAGTTCTTTTCCATCAGCTCGGAAGCTAACCAGTCGAGCAATTCCGGATGGCTCGGTGGTTTCCCGTTCAGTCCAAAGTTAACGACAGTTGGCACGATCGGTTTTCCGAAGTGCCGCATCCAGATGTGATTGATGGCGACACGGGCTGTGAGTGGGTTGTCTCGACTAACCATCCAGCTAGCCAAAGCTAGTCTGCGGCCACTGCTTGTCTTGGGATACTGTTCAGCAATCGGGGTGAATTCTTTGCTGGTTTGCGCCAACGCTGCTTGGGCAGATTCGACGTCTTTACGCGCGGCTGCGATCTTACGGTCACGTTCCTTTTCGGCTTTTTCGTTGGCAGCTTTGGGTTGCGAGAGGACCTCAGTCAGTTTTTGCTGCGCTTTGAACAGTCCTTCTTCGGCTTTGACCAGTTGATACTGCCGCTCCGCCTGCAACGCTGTTTTGGCCATGGTCGCGGCTTGCGCATCCGGAGGGTCAGCCAATCTCGCTCGGTCCGCCGCGATGCGTGCCTCGACGGCCGGAAGATACGCTCGCGCCGAAGCCAGCTGTCGTTCCGCCAACGCCACAGCTATTTCGGCTTTTCGTAGGGCGACTGCAGGTTCATCTTCAGGAAGCTGATCGATCCACTTCTGGATCAAGGCGATCTGTGCTTCAGGAAGGGGCGCACTGCCGAACGGCATTTGCGGTTTCTTTTTACCCTGGAGATAAAGCACTAAGGGACTCTCACTTCCGCGTCGTGGAATCACCGCAGGGCCATTCAACCTGCCACCTTCTTGAGCCGACTCGAGGGTTTCGAGGGCCAGCCCGCTCCTGGGGTTGGCGGACTTATGGCAGGAGAGACAGTTTTTTTCAAAGATAGGCCTGATCTCTTTGGCGAAGTCGATCGACGGCGGAACCTCAGCCCCAACCGCGGCACCAGGGGCGGCAGCGCTGATGGCAACCGGAGCGGCTGCAGGCTGAGCCGCCAATCGGTTCTGTGCCGTTTCTCGAGCCGCCCTGGCGTTAGCCAAACTCGCTTCAGCCTTGGAGATGTCATCCTTTGCTTGCTTGACAACATCTTCCTGTACGTAGGCTCGCAGGGCCGGGAAAGCAGCCTCTAGCGGCAGTGTCACCGGTTGAACCTCAACGGGCCGGTTCCCCAAGACTTCAGGGACTGCGGGTGTCAGCGGATGCTCCTTGTCGGGGCTATTCACGTCGCCACGAATGAAACGATAGGTCTCAGCGTAGATGGCTGTGACGTAGGGTTCTTTGTTGGTCGCTTCCCTCGGCTCCGCATCATAGATGCGTGGAATCCCGCGCTTGTTTACATCCGGCTCTCCGGGGACTCTCTCCTGGCGAACGTCGTAGCGCTCGAAGAAAGCACGGAACTTGTAGTACTCCTCCTGTGCAAGCGGGTCGTACTTGTGGTCGTGACAACGGGCGCATTTCAGCGTGATTCCCAGAAAGCCCGCCGCAACGTGTTCGACGGTATCCTGCATCCAGACGTTCCGGTTAAAGATGTACCAAGGACGAGCCAGGTAGCCTGTGGCGCGAAGAGTATTCAGGTCCAGAGGGGCGAGTTCGTCACCGGCCAACATCTCCAGCACCATGCGGTCATAACCTTTGTCCTGATTCAGCGATTCGATGATCCAGTCGCGCCACTGCCAAATATGTGGTTGGCTGTTCCGAATCTGACTCCCGAAGCCATACCAGTCGCTGTAGCGCCAGATATCCATCCAGTGCCGGCCCCAACGCTCCCCGTAACGCGGGCTGGCCAGCAACCCGTCAACGACCTTCTCGTAAGCAGTGGGAGACCCGTTTGCCAAGAAAGCACGGATTTCTTCCGGGGTGGGCGGGAGACCAATCAAGTCGAGATAGACACGCCTCAACAAGACTGGCTTTTCGGCGGGCGCCAGCGGAACAACTTTCTTTTCCTCCTGCTTGGCTGCGGCGAACGCATCAATCGGATTGCGAACCCAGCCCTGATTTTTGACCTTGGGTACCGGAGGCCGTTTAACCGGTTGGAACGCCCAATGGTTGCTTCCGGGATGCAAAGAGGTAATCTGATCGGCGGATGACGTCAGTTCCAAGGGACGATCATACGAGACGCCCGCATTGACCCACGTCACAATCTGGTTGATGACGGCCTCTGGAAGCTTGGCGCCCTTGTAGGGCATTCCTGGATCATGCTCGTGGCGGATTTTCTTCACCAGCAGGCTCTCATCGGCTTTTCCAGGAACGACGACGGCGCCGTTGTCGCTGCCGCGAAGCAGCGTTTCCCGAGTTTGCAGGTTGAGGCCGGCTTGTTTGAATTTGCCCCCATGACAGTTGAAGCATTGAGCCTGTAAAACCGGTCGCACGTGCTCGACAAACTGTAGCTCTGCCGGCCCCTTCGCAGCAGTTGCTCCGGAGGTCGCCGTCGCGATGCGCGCGCTGGTGCCCGTTTGCGAGGCGGGCATCTGCGCGCCGAGGTTAATCCATAACTCCACCAGTGCGATGGCTTCACGGGAGAGCTTCGCCGCCTTGAAAGGCATTGCGGGCTCTTGCTCGTGCGCAATCATCTTGTAAAGCAGGCTGGTCTTGGCGCTGCCAGGCACCACCGCCGGGCCGTGAGTCCCTCCGCGCAGCAGTGCCTCTGGGGAGGAAAGGTCAAAGCCTCCCTGCTTGACCTCGGAAGAATGGCACGCCTGACAGTGCTCTTCGAAGAGCGGCCCTATGTTCCGTTTATAGAGTTGGCTGGAAACTTCTCCTTGAGGCTGCGACTGGGGTTTTGCAGCGGCCACGTCCGCACCAGGCCGCAGAGCAGGCGCCTGCCAGACGGTCCAGAATCCAATCGCGAGTGCAAGCGTCCTGCGAAGATTCATCGTCAAGCTCCTGCCAAAACGCCCTGCGTTTCCGAATATCGTGGCGCGGATCGTCGGGCGCCTTCGGCCCATTGAAGAACTTGCTACCAAATTACAGTTCGACCGCACGATGGTCAAACAGTTTTTGGAGAACATCCACCATGATGGACAAAATTTGGGAAGCTTCTTCGAGCGAAAAGACGACGTCCAGCGGCATCGTCTGGTCGAACTTCTGTTATTCGACCTCCAATGCTCTGTGGATCTTCCTGCAGAGAATTGACAGGTTGGCCCCTCACCGGAAGTCTGCTTGACTTTTTGTGGCGGCTAACGGATAAGAGCAAAGCCGCTGCAATCTCGTCCAACATCTTGGACGAAAGTTGCACCAAGTGCTCCGCTAGCGCTCTCGTCATTCCCGCGAAGGCGGAATCCAGTGCCCCCTTGATCTAGATTCCCGCCTGCGCGGGAATGACGTGACCCTTAAGTTTTCGCTGGAAGTCAGCAGCTCTGCGGATGAGGTCTCAACAGAAAGGTCCTTATGAAAATCAAAGATGTTGAAGCCATCGTTCTGAAGTCTTCTCAAGCCTACGCGGCGCCATCCGGTGCGGAAGAGTCGCATGGCATCGGCTACATGCTGGTCATCAAAGTCACGACCGACAACGGCCTGGTTGGCTATTCCGATGTCGAGACGCAGCCGCACGTGGCCAAGGCGGCCATTGATGCTCCAGCGGGTGGCGCTGGTATGATCGACGGGCTTCGGCAGGCCTTGATCGGCGAGGATCCGTTCGAGGTCGAGCGGCTCTGGTACAAGATGTACAAGTGCAGTGTCTACTATGGCCGGCGCGGTGCCGCGATTCAGGCGCTTTCCGGCGTGGACAATTGTTTGTGGAGCATCATCGGCCAGGCCGTGAAGCAACCGATCTACAAACTACTGGGCGCGCACCGTCGCAACAAGGTTCGAGCGTATGCCAGCACGCTGTTTCGGCCGACGCCCGAGGCGATGGCAGAGGCCTGCCGGGGATACGTCGAACAGGGATTCACCGCCGTGAAGTTTGGATGGGGTGTTTTTGGGGAGGATCCGAAGCTGGATGTCGAATTGGTAAGAGCGGCACGGGCAGCCCTGGGGCCCGACCGGGATCTCTTGATCGATCCAGGCTGGAGGGTCGAGCGCACCGCCGAGGAATCGATTCGTATGGTGCGGTCGATCGAACCCTTTCGTCCGTTCTTCGTGGAAGACTGCATGCCGCCCGAAGACTACGATGGTTACGCCAAATTGGCCGATGCAGTGGAAACGCCCATCGCCGCGGGAGAGCAGGAGGGGACGCATTGGGGATTTCGTCACCTGATCGAGCAAGGCCGGATCGATATTGTCCAACCGGATCTCACGCGCTGCGGCGGGCTCACCACGGCACGACGCATAGCTCACATGGTGGAGGATTACAACATCGGTCTGATTCCACACGCGTGGAGTTCCGACATCCTCACCGCTACGACACTGCAGTTTCTCGCCTACATCAAAAAAGCCTACTTCATCGAGTTCAACGTCAGCACCGGAGAAATCAGCCGGCAGTTGGCAAAGAACCCTATCACCATGAAAGACGGCTACGTCCAGATCCCCGACCTACCCGGAACCGGAATTGAGGTCGATGAAACGGTGCTAGAGAAGTATCGGCTGCTGTGAAGGACCTGCCTAAGGCGCAAAGGTGGGAGCCGCTCTCCGAGCGGCGATGCTCAAATGGATCCACTCTCTCCCGGCTTTGGACCGCGCGACTGAATTCAGGGGAGGGCTTCCTGCGGCTCTTCAGGCCGCCCTTTGGGCCGTGCATGCCGGCGTTTCGACGCAGGGGTTTCCCAAAGGACGTGGAAAGCGCCCTCCCCCGCTCAACCTTGGGATGGCCAGGAAATCAGAAGTCTCAGGCAGGCTTTCTTAACTTGCGCTTGCGGCCCAAGGGGCCGCAGGGGTCTAGCCCAGGGAGAGACTGTCGTTTAGTCTCTCCCTGGGGGAGCATTACAGGTGAATGCGGAAGTGGGTAAGGGGCAGGCCAGAGGCCAGCCCCTCCCCGTTGTCGCGGTGGGGTCAATTCCCCACATTTACCGGCGTGCGTCTTTCACGCACCGGGCGACCCCATAGTGATTGCCCCTTGGGAGGGACCGTTTCGATACGTCTGTCATGGCCGTTGATTACAGAAGCTTTCCAGCGTGAGCAAGCCGAGCCGGTCCAAGACTTTGTTGCGGAACTTTTTGTTGTCGTTGGTGTTCTTTCTCTTGGTTTTCATGCACCGGAGGCGCATGCGAATCCACGAGTCCAACTTATGGAACACTTCCCGACCCGTGAAGAACCGGGTGGCAAAGTATTGGGCCGTTCCCCGAATAACTCGGTTGAGTTCCTCAATCCGCGAAGCGTCCAGGTTATGCTTACGGCAGGTCAATTCCCGAATCTTGTCTTTGAACTTCTTCACCGACTTGGGCCGCATGCGCCGTGAACGGCTGGAAAGGCAAAACCCCAGAAAGGCGTATCCCTTCCCATAGGAGGTCACTTTCGTTTTCTCCCGGCTCAGCTGGAGGCCGAGCCGCTGTTCTAGCACCAGTTGCACGAAGGTCAGTGCCTCTTTGGCCTGGTCCTGGGTCTGACACAGAACCACGAAGTCGTCGGCGTAACGCACAAACCGCAGACCCGCGTGATTCAACTGCCAGTCCAGATGGTTGAGAACAATGTTGGCCAGAAGCGGCGAGATGACGCCGCCCTGTGGCGTGCCAATGGTAATGGGTTTGAAGATTCCATTGTCCATTACCCCAGACGTGAGAAACTTTTCGACCAGCCGGAGAATGTTGCCGTCAGCTACCCGTTGGGCCACCGCCTGCATCATGACGTCATGAGAGAGATTGTCAAAGAACCCCTTAATGTCAGCGTCGAGCACAAACGAGAAGCCTTCACTGTGGAGCTTGAGAACCGCTTCCAGAGCCATGTGGCAGTTGCGACCTGGGCGAAAGCCCGTAGGAGGCAGGATGGAACAAGGGTTCAAAGATGGGGGACAAGAGGCGGCGAACCACCTCTTGAGCGACCCGATCTCGAACCGCTGGAATACCGAGGGGGCGAAACTCCGTCTCATTTTTGGGAATGAGCACACGTCGCAGCGGGTGAGGATGAAAGGAACCGGACTTGAGATCCCGAACATCTTGAGGCTGACCTTGTCGGCTTCTTCGTGAAGAGATTCGTCCCGACCTGCATGCCTATATTGGCGGCATCTTGCGGGATCTCGAATCACCCTGCATTGAGATCAGCATTGAGCCCGACCACGCCCATCTCTTGTTCATCCTCTCTCGAACTCACACGATCAGCGACATCGTCGGGCAGGCAAAGAGAGGTTCCTCTGCATGGTTGAAGACCCAGAGCCGATTCTATTCTCAATTTCACTAACAGAATGGATTTGGAGCATTTTCGGTGAGTCAGTCAGGTGTCGAAGAGGTCACAGAGTAGATTCGCTCCCAATCCGAACACCATAAACGCGTGAGTTTTCAGGATGAGTTTCGAATGTTCTTGCGACGCTATGAGATTGAGTTTGACGAACAGTTCGTCTGGGATTGAGCCCTCCTCCGGCCCTTCAGGCCGCAAGGAATTTGGCGTTCGTTAACCCAGGGTTTCGCATGCACGGCGCAAGCGCCGTCCCGCTCAACCCTGGACTGGGTCCCTGCAGCCCGCTGGGCTGCCGGTTTTCAGCCCTGGTCCGAATCGGAGGCCTTTCGGGTCTTCTTGACTAATGCCAGCGACCAAAGGATCTCTGGCGATTCAAGATTCCTTTTGTGAAGGCCAATCTGCCCAACGGGCCGCTGGAGTCTAGGCCGCGACGGATATGGCGTTTGTTAACCCAGGGTTTCGCACGGCACGGCCCAGGCCGCCGTGCCGCTCAACCCTGGCCTGGGTCCTGGCCCGTCGGGCTGCGAGGGATTCTTCCTTAGACACGCAGAGTTAGGCCCGTTGTGCCGCGCATCTCGAGTCGAGGCACAGAAGGCCTGATCAACTAAGAGGAGGGAACAAACCCCATTTCTCCGGTGTCTAACGTCTAAAGCTGAGTCGCAAAGCGAGGTGTGCTATGAGAACACGGAGCATTGCTGTGCTTTCGATGTTGTTCAGTTTGATGTTAGCCAGGAACGCCCATGGGCAGTGGACGCCGGTTGTTGCTAAGAGCGCGGAGCTCACCTACCAAACCAGCCCAGATGGAACCGAGGTTCTGACCCGGGAGTTTCGGGGCGAATACTTCCGATCTAGGGATGGGTCAGAAGTAAGGACCAAACAACAAGCAGGGGCAACCGAAGGTATGAAGTACCTTCGAGATGCGCGGAGTGGTTACGACTACGTTATTGATTTCGGGAAACGGATAGCCACGGTGACCTTCAAACACCCCTTGCCGCTACTGCCTCGCACGGATCGCAAGACCGAAGATCATCAGGGGCGTCGCACCATTAACGAATTGGAGTGCCTGGGTCTGCGAATCAAACTCAACGGGACCTACGTCCCGGGCGTCGTCTGGACCTCCGTTGAACACGATCTTCCCATCAAGCAGGTAGTTCTTCTCCCTGAGACCCGGGAGGTAAGGACCTTATACGAAATAAGACTTGTAGAGCCGGACCCTTCCGTTTTCCTGATTCCCAAGGAATTCAGCGTGCGAACGGAGTTGGTTCGATATTCACTCGCTCAGTAGAATCTCTTTCCCTTGGTGGAAGGCAGCCTAACCCCAAGCGCCGCCTCGGGACTGATCCTAGTCAATCCTTCCCGTGAGGCACGGGATATCTTCGTCAGCAAGCTCCCTGGGAACAACGTGCTTGTCGACTAAGCGAAGTTGATTCGCTCTCAGAATTTCAGAGACTCTCTCCATCCGGTATTCCACGCTTCTTATGGCTCCCCCTCGATCGATCTTTAAGCGCACGAGTTGAGGGCCCTCAGAAGAAAACAAGGCTTCGATTTCAGCAGGCGTTTTCCCAGTGAGGTCAGTCTCATTCGCAACGAGAATGGCATCACCTTGTCGGACACCAGCTCGCGAGGCTGGACCATTTTCAATGCCAGTCGCAATAACTTCGTCCGGATCGCGAAGGATGAGGAGGGCGAAGCCGCCGTGGTACAGGTCATTATTCAGGGGCACATGGGCTGGGAAGGAATGAGCAACAAGTCGAGAGCCGCCCGACATAGTGCGAGATAATCGTTCTATATCCAGCTCGGTTGAGTCCGAGGGAATGATGAGTCCCGGCGGTACGATCTTCATGCCCTGCCGGGCAAGTATGACGGATAACTGTTCTCGCTTTAGGACTGCGCCGTGTTCCTTACCTTTGCGCCAGAGCTTGAGAGCCACGCTGCTTGGTCTGTCTGAGCTGAGTAACGAGAGAATTCTAGCAAGGCTTAGATCACTGACGTCGGTATTGTCGATTGCTAGCAACCTCTCACCTCCCATGATCCCAGCTGCAGACGCTGGTGACCCAGGAGTCACTTTGCTGACTAAGCAGGGGCAGTCAGGCGGTTTGACAACTGCCAGGCCCACGACGTAGCGGTCTCCGAGGCTCTGCGTGAGGGCGCCGAATGGAAAAGCTAGAAGCATTTAGAGAAGGGATAACGAGTCTCAAAGACATTGGGAGTTTTGTCGGAAGGAGTGGCATTCCGGGAGAGCCATCATGAACGTGACCTTGTGAGTCTTCGTGTGGCTTCGAAGGCCACAGAGGCCCAGCGGAGGGCTGAAGAGGCGGCGGTCTCTCTTCTGGAGAAACCGCGGCTACCTAGCCTCGTTGATGCTTGCGGTCTGAAAGGTCGCAAGCGGCAAAACATCCTACACGACAATCGAGTGAGATAGAGAAGACGAGAGAAGAGCGCTGATGTTTGGGCTTGCGTCACCTCGTCACTGGCAACTCGGGTTTGTTGGGCTTTGCCCGCTCCAGGTAGGCTGCTGCCGCAGCCGCCAATGCCGGTCCCTGGCGGGCTTCGCTTTGCAGAGAAAAAAGAGTTGCAGTCAGGTGTTCGGGCGGGCTGGCACGCAAGGCCTTTACCGCGTCCGGCACATCAAAGCCCAAGCCTGCGATTCTCAAATCAAAATGCCGACGGACATCGCCCGCGGTGGCGAACTCCACAATGCCGCGACTGGACGCGAAGATCGGTTTTGAAATCTGCGACGAAGCTTTGCTAGATTCCTCAGCCTTTCTACCGGCAATGACTGACGCCGCATCCAAGCGGTTGAGACCGGCAATGGCATCTTCCAAAATGCGCAAGGAGAACTGTTCGTCCAAGGTAGATGCCACCGTGGCCGCACAGACCAACAGATACGGGCGCTGAGCGCTGTCGATAGTCTCAATCTCACGAATCGCAGAGTTCAGAAAAACTGTTGCCGACTCACGGTCCTTCTGTCGTTGAGATTTCTGAGCAATGCTCAAGAACACAAGCGCTCGGTGAGGCGGTGACCTCAGAGATCTGGAATGGAGCTGCGCCAGTGCTAAGTCATTTTTGCCGAGAGCCGCCTCCGCGTTCCGAAAGGTGACCAACGAGAGTAGTTGAGTCTTAAGTTTATCGTCCTCAGTCGACTCTGCCAGCTTCTGAGCTTTCAGAACTTCCCTCCCAGCGCATGCAATCGCAAACAGACTCAAGCGAACCTTATCCCGCTGTCGCGGGTCAGTGCTCTTTTCCAAATCTACCTCGAGTTGCTGCTCATATTCACCGGCCTGCATCGCTAGGGATGTGGAAGCCTTAGACCTTAGCTCGCCCTCTGGGAAGAGAGGAGATAGTCGCTCCGCGCTGGTTTGGTATTCGGTTGCAAGCTCAGGAGCAACTTCCTGGGATCGTTGAAGCAGCTGTTGGGCCAAGGTATGCGCGACTCCCGCCTCCTTTTCGACGCCGGGCGACAGGTTCGCCAGAACCTGAGCCGCGGTCTGCAGATAGGCCTGCACCGCAGCCGGAGTAGCGCCGGACCGCTGAGTCTGGAAAAAGTAGACCTTGTAATCGTTCGTCTCACCGAAAGGCTGAACACTGAGGGTATCGGTGTTTTCGCCGCCGGCTGGTGCAAAGACGTAGTTTCCGAGGATACCCAAAGCGCGAACAGCTGAGGCTGGATTCTGCCTCAGCTGGGCAAGGACCTGAAGGAAGATCTGGTCCGCAGCAGCAGGCGCCTGTTGCCGCAAGTTCCACAGGAAGCCATAGAAGAAGCTGAGTTGCTGCTCTTGAAAATGGGGAATTTGCTGCGACACTGCTTCGGCAAATTGAATGGATGAGGACTCATTTGTTTTGAGCAGGTTGTTCGCCGCTAGAAGATCGGACCAAAACCTTTTTGGATCTGCTTCGTTCTCTTCGTCGCCTGGTCGATCCCGATTCAGCTGTTCGGCTAACTGCGGATCGCACTGAGCGGCTGAAGAAATCACCACAGCTCGGGCGCTCCAAAGTGGTTCTTTTGCAGTTGATGTCTCGGATTGCCGTAGACCAGCCTGCACCAGTTCCATAGCTTGCGAAAACAAGACGTGAGGCTGAGACTCGTCGTATTTGCAGAGGCTGGAAGCGAGAGCCGCCAGCGACTTGGCAGCGACGGCTGTGTCGCGATACTGCTGAAACTTCGCCGCAAGAAGTTTGACCTGACCAAGGGCTTCTTCCCAGGCAAGCTCGTCGTGCCCTCCAGTTTTCGAATCAGCGCTCTTGCTTTTGGAAGCTTTGGCTGATTTGCCACCGGACTCAGGTTGCTTTTCAGCAGGCAGGGCATCGACTTTGAAAAAAAAGACAATGAATAGAACGACCAAGGAGGATGGCTGGTTGATCTTCATTGTTCGTCTCCTCGGTTCCTGAAACTTTATGAGATCGTCTTGGGTGAACGGTGCGTGAAGGAACTCCTGCGGCCCATCAAGAACAAGACAGAAAGACGCGACAGACGAAGGAGGATGTTCGAGGACTATGCACTTTCGTCGTAATCCGATCTCATCTCTCTCGCAGTCTGTAATCCGTTCCACCAAACTCGAGCGTGCGCTCTGGCGTCGTGGTTCGATCGGATCCTGCGCGATATATCCAGACTTCGAACGGTCCCGATGTGCCATCACCTGATGGATGTGACTCGATCTGATCCGGCGGGCCCCAAGTGATGTAGATCCGTCCACGATCGGTCTTCCAACCGGCTTCCACGGCACGAAAACGCTCATTGGAGTATGCGATCCGGCGGTAGTGTTCATCGCGGAACTCGTTTCTAGTCGTGCCGGAAGATGGGTCCCGCTGTTGCCAAAACCGCTCAATGAATTGGTAGCGTTCTGGATCACTAATCAAGTTCAGGTAGGCAGCCTTCTCAGGGTCAGACGCCAGGTAGACCACATCCTGCCTCAGCCAAGCCTTGAGAAAGGCGTCAGAAGACTGTTCCAGAGGAACCGCTTGCAGTGTAGGCGTGGCACAAGAGCCCCGGGACGGCATGATCAGAATCAAACAGCCTGCCAAAAGCAAGCTTGCCGTTGGCAGCGAGCGCCGGAATAGTTTTGACATGGAGTCCTCCTTTGGAAAACCATCGCGATTGGAAAGCCAGGGTGTTGCCGGTTTATTTGAATGTCGTCTCAGATGATCTGCAGACATTCTAGGTTGCCATGCATTTGTGTGTCAATTTGACCGGCCGATTGAAGCTCCTCAAGTGGGTGAGAAGGTGCGCTGCTCCGCGTGGAATTCACAACAAATGGTTCAGCATCGTGGACGCAAACAATTCGTTCTTGACTGTGTCTCGGCTAAGCCGGATATTTCGCAGCCACGAGGCTTGCTTTCCTGAACTCACCCGGCGGCCGAATCGATGAAGGTCATCAAGCACGGCGAACAGCGACTTTTTGAAGCGGATGCCGAGACAGCGGCGGCTGTTACTCGCATGCTGCTGGAGCTGGAACGCGACGGCATGGATGCTGTCCTGAGGTACAGCCTTCAGTTCGACGAGTGGGCCCCGGCCAGTTTTCGCCTTAGTGAGCAACAGGTTGTAGAAGCGATCGCCCAGGTTCCGGAACGGGCCATTCGCGATACGGACTATTGCCAGGGCAACGTGCGTAAGTTTGCCCAGGCTCAGCTGGCTACGTTGCTGCCTCTTGAAGTGGAAATTCGTCCGGGAGTGATTCTTGGCCATCGCCACATTCCAGTGAGTTCCGTTGGCATCTATATTCCGGGCGGCCGATACCCAATGTTCGGATCGGCCCAGATGAGTATCATTCCGGCTCGCGTCGCCGGGGTGAAGCACATAGTTGCCTGCACCCCACCGGTGAAAGGACAGGGTTACTATCCCGCCACCATCAACGCCATTCATAAAGCAGGAGCCGACTCGATTTACGTTCTGGGTGGCGTGCCGGCTCTAGCCTTGATGGCTTTCGGACTGGACGGAAACCAGCCAGTCGATGTGCTTTGCGGAGCGGGGAATCGTTTCGTTGCGGAAGCGAAAAGGCAACTGTTCGGCCGTTGCGGGATCGACCTTCTAGCTGGACCCACCGAGATTCTTGTGATCGCGGACGACAACGCGGATCCTGCTCTGGTGGCGTGCGACCTGCTTGGCCAGGCCGAGCACGATCCCAACAGCGGCGTTTGCCTCATTTGTCTGAGTGAGGATTTTGCCCGGCGAGCGCTGAGCGAGTTGGAGCGGCAGCTGGCCGTTCTGCCGACACGCGAGATTGCAAGTCTGGCGTGGCGGGATCATGGCATGATTTACGCCGCTGACAACGAAGCCGAAGCGGTGCAGCTAAGCGACCGCTATGCGCCCGAGCATTTGGAATTGCACCTTCGCAATGTGGACGATTTTGCGGCGAAGCTCACCAACTACGGGTCGCTCTTCATCGGCGAAGAGACCACGGTGGCCTATGGTGACAAGACCGTCGGCACAAACCACATTCTCCCCACCAGCCGGGCGGCGCGCTATACGGGCGGTGTGTGGGTGGGAAAATTTCTGAAGACCTGTACCTATCAGCGGATGACGCCGGAAGCGAGTGTTGAGGTCGCCGAAGTGACGGAACGCCAGTGCCTGCTGGAAAACATGCTGGCGCATGCCATCACAGCTCGTGTACGGATTGAGCGCTATGGTTCTGCTTCAATTAAAACTACCGCTCAACTCGCTCAGGAAAGGACCTCGCACTGACGTTATCTCCTTCGACATCTGCGACGCCAGCCATCACCCCAGGACGTGCCTGGGCGTTGGTGGCCTTCATGTGGATTGCCTACCTTCTGAACTACAGCGACCGCCAGGTCGTCTTCTCCATATTTCCCATTCTCAAATCGGAGTTGGGGTTTAGCGACACGCAACTGGGACTGACAGGCTCCGTTTTTCTTTGGGTCTACGCGTTCTGCTCACCCATCGCTGGCCAGGTGGGCGATCTCTTTTCCAAGCGCGTCTTGGTGGTAGTGAGTTTGATCCTCTGGAGCGGCGTGACAGCACTCACCGGATTCTCGACTTCTGCCATGATGCTGTTGGCATGCCGAGCCCTCATCGGCATCACGGAGTCGCTGTTCATTCCGCCAGCCCTGGCGCTGACGGCCAACGCTCATGGTCCCAAGACTCGTTCGAGAGCCATCGCGGTTTTCGATACTGCTCAGTTGGCGGGCGTCGTGTTGGGAGGGTGGTTTGGTGGGTTCATGGCTCAGCAAGGCCATTGGCGTTACGCGTTTTTTTCTCTGGGCATCGTTGGAATCCTATTTGCGGCCCCCTATTACATGTTTTTGAAGGGGACGAGCGAGGAAGCAGCGGTAGAGACCAAGAAATCCGGAGGCGGATTGGCGATTGCAACACTGATCAAGATTCCCAGTTATCGGTTCCTTTGTCTGGTGTTTCCAGCATTCACCTTCGTGTTGTGGTTGCTCTACACCTGGCTGCCCAATTTTCTTTACGAGAAGTTTTCGCTCAGCCTGGCGGAGGCAGGCTTTACCGCCACGGTCTATTTGCAGGCGGCCACTCTGGTGGGATTGCTGGCCGGGGGGCTTGGAGCTGATTGGCTATACGGCCGGACCAAAGCTGCGCGCTCGTGGCTGGTGTGCCTCGGTATGCTGCTCTCGGCGCCCTGCGTCCATCTGATCGGAAATACCGACTCCTTGTTGTTCACCAAAGTCGCCGCTATTGGATTCGGACTTGGCAGCGGCCTGTTCATTGCGAACTTGATGGTTTCTTCCTTTGAAGTCGTTCCTGCCGACACGCGCGCTTCTGCGGCCGGATGTCTGAATCTGATTGGAGCCGCCGTTTCGGGATTCGCAGCGCTGCTTGGAGGAATGTGGAAGGGCAGCATCGGCATTCCCAAGCTGATGACCTATGCGTCGCTCACCTGCCTTGTAACGGCCGTCGTGCTCGCCATTGGTATTCAGATCTATTTCCAAAGAGACTATGATCGCGTTCATTGAGGAAGGGTAGGGACGCGGTGCCACGCGTCCGGATTGGGTTTCCGGTTGTGGACGCGCGGCAGCGCATCCCTACCGTTCGATTGTTTCAAATCTCCCGAGGGATCTTCGGAGCGATCAATGCCAGCACCCCCGCGAAGGATTCGCTTGAGTTTTCCTCCGACAGGCGAAAGTGCCGTTGCTGCAGTTGCTTGATGAGGAGGCGCCCAAAGTTTGCCAACAGATCTGGGAGTGGCTGCCCGTCGAACACAAAGCCATTCATGGACAGGTGTCGGGACCGGAGGTGTTTGTTTTGCTGAGCGACCCAAAGCCATTACCCGAAGAACAAATGGTGCAGATGCCGCTCCCCGGCGAGATTCTCTATTTTTTTGATCCGGGCGGCAGCGTGACCAGCGGACGTCAGGTGTCGGCTGAAATTTGCGTCGTTTACGACAGAGGCACAGTACTGCGCGGGCCTGAAGGTGTGCCGACCTATGCGAGTCTATTTGCTCGCATACCGGGTGACTGGAAACAAGACTGGGTTCCCTTCGCCAATGCGTGCCGCCGGGTGCGCTGGGAAGGACCCCAATTGCTCCGCATTGAGCGTGTGGAGGAGTGAGTACTGGGGACTGCGAGGCACAAGGGTTCTATGGGCTACTTTCCAAACCCATTCAAGTCCCTCCTGGGGGGGACGCTATTTTTGTCGATCACCAAGCCGCAGCTTGGTAGCGTGCGATCTGTGCTGGTCCTGATCTTCCAGCGCTACCAAACACATTCTGGAGAACCGAAGTCATGTCGCAAAGAATTTTGAGCAAACCCGTAGCCTATGTTTCCGACGAAAACTACGTTGCGCTGACTGGTGTGCAAGCGGAGATTGAATCGTTGGAGACAGGCGAAGTGTTGATCGTAGAGTCATCCCCCAAGGGAGGTCTTTACGCGGGCGTGCCCCCGGGTCGTTACAGGATCACACTGGCCAAAGAGGGTTATGGCTCAAAGTGGGTGGAGTGCGCAATTGGAAGTGGAGAACCCTTGCAGCTTCGCTTACTGAGCGATGGCTTGCTGGGTTACATGTGGCCGAAGTGGGTTCGCGCTGGAGAGAAATCGGAGATTCGAATTCACAGCACCGAGCAATGCCAACTCACTTTGTGGCGTTACGGTCAGAAGAAGGAGTACACCCGGATGGTGAGCTGGTTCGATGAACATGGCCCGCGAGCTGTGGCGCAAATCCTGCCCGAAGGAGACTTCACCCAAACCGGCGTGAACTGGAACAAGCGCGGATACCCAACTCCGCATCCGCAACAATTCCTGGAAGCGCCAGCCCAATCGGGGCTCTACTACTTGTGGTTGCGCTCTCCGTCCGGTCGAACCTTCTCTTTTCCCTGGGTGGTGGCCCCGGCTCGGCCGAAGGCACGTTTGGCAGTGCTGGCGTCCACCAACACTTGGAACGTGTACAACAACTTTGGCGGGCGGTCCAATTACATCAACCCTACCGGGCTTCCGTCGCGGCCCACCGTAAACGCCCGCCTTGACCTGGATCGCTTTA
>Ga0187892_10004853_pt1 | contig 22019 bp, 17 predicted proteins | sample MA1701073metaG_FD_139345 | JGI IMG/M metagenome (GOLD analysis project Ga0187892, IMG submission 139345) | Bio-ooze microbial communities from a basaltic lava cave in the Kipuka Kanohina Cave System on the Island of Hawaii, USA - MA170107-3 metaG ... | reverse complement strand
GTGGCGATGGACATCGAGCTGATCGCGCCGATCGCGATGGAGAAGGGGCTGAGGTTCGCGATCCGGGAAGGTGGCCGGACGGTGGGGGCCGGAACGGTTTCAGAAGTGATTGAATAACAAGCAATGCCGAATTCCAATTGCCGATTGCCAATTGGAAACCAAGCCAGAGAGTGAAGCCGGCCCGACACTTCAATCGGCAATTGGCAATCAGAAATCGGAAATAACGAGATGCCGCGCGATAATATTGTGCTTCAGTGCAGTGAGTGCAAGAGCCGCAACTACGTAAAGACCAAGAACAAGAAAACCACGCCTGACCGGCTTGAGTTTAGTAAGTTTTGTCGCCGTTGCCGCAAGCACACAGATCATAAAGAAACGAAATAGACTTGCCGATTGCCAATTGCCGATTTCCGATTGGCGTGCAGGGGTCGATCATTTGGCAATCGCAAATTGGCAATCGGCAATGTCTGGAGGGGTATAGTGTCAACGGTTAGCACGTCGGTCTCCAAAACCGAAAGTCCGGGTTCGAATCCTGGTACCCCTGCCAGTGATAATTAAGGCAAATTGAGTGTCGAAGAAAGTCGGCGACATTATGGATGACATCGGAAACCCAGAAGCGCCACCTCCGCCGCGAGTCGCTCGTTTCGGCGAAGGTACCGAAGGTAAGGCGGCCCGGAAAGAGCGCGGGGTGAGCGGCCCGAGAGTCGGCTTAATTGGTCGTCTGGTGCAGTTCTGGCGCGACGTTCGCGCAGAATTGAAGCGGGTGTCGTGGCCATCCGCTACTGAGGTGAGAAACACAACTATAATTACGCTGGTGGCTGTGATCTTTTTCGCCGTTTACCTGTTCTTAGTGGATCGTATTTGGACGTTCTTATTGACGCAGCTCAATCACCTATTGAACTGGATAACAGGAGTCTGAGGTCAGGGATTTATCTAATGCAGCAGTGGTTCATACTTCATACCTACTCGGGGCACGAGAAAAAGGTTCGAGACAGTCTAAAGGCTCGGATACGCGATACAGATCTGCAGAATGAAATCGCGGAAGTGTTGGTGCCGACCGAAACGGTGGTGGAGATGCGCGGCAATAAGCGCATCGAATCGTCGCGCATGTTCTATCCAGGTTATGTCTTGGTGCAGATCGAGTGTGATGAGCGTGGGCATATTCCGGATAACGTGTTCCATATGATTAAGTCGACACCAAAGGTGACCGGCTTTGTCGGAGGTCACAATCCGACGCCGTTGACGCCTCAGGAAGTCGACCAGATCGTCCATAACGTCACCGAAGCTGCAGAGAAACCGAAACCAAAGTTTTCCTATTCTGCCGGAGAGACGGTCCGCATCAAGTCGGGTCCGTTTCAGAGCTTTACCGGTAAGGTAGAAGAAGTTAACGAAGACAAGTCGACCTTGAAAGTCACAGTGACAATTTTCGGACGCTCGACTCCGGTTGAGTTGAACTTCCTGGATGTTGAAAAAGTGACCTTCGCCGAAGAGGAATGAGGAACATTGCCGATTTCCAATTGCCGATTGTCAATTGGAGTTTTTCGGCGCTCAGGTGAGTTCAAGCGTGTGTAGGAAGATTGGGTCACGACGATAGTCGCAAATCGGCAAATGGCAATCGGAAATTGGAAATGGTGACATGGCTAAGAAAATTACAGGCTACATAAAGCTTCAGGTTCCGGCTGGAAAAGCCAACCCGGCGCCTCCGATCGGTCCGGCTCTGGGTCAGCACGGCGTCAACATCATGGAATTCTGCAAGGCATTTAATGCCAAGACCGCGCAGATGGACCCTGACTTGAAGATTCCGGTCGTAATCACAGTCTACGCAGATCGTTCGTTCACGTTTGAAACCAAAACCCCTCCGGCTGCGGATCTTCTGAAGAAAGCCGCCGGAATACCGAAAGGCTCGGGAAACCCGAAGCGCGAGAAAGTGGGCACCATTTCTAAGGCCAAGATCGCGGAGATCGCCAAGACGAAGCTGCCGGATCTAAACACGACCAGTCTGGAATCGGCGATCAAAACGATTGAAGGCACCGCCCGTCAGATGGGTCTGACGGTGGAATAGAAATTTCGAAATTCGGTTTTGCCAAGTAATCGGAAGGGCGTTAGTTCCAGAACCGAACAGAGAGGGAGAGGTAATTGGGAATTAGGATCGGGCTCGAGTATCAAATTCGAAATCCGCAATTCGAAATTCGAAATTCCTCGTATGCACCTCGGAGATAAAGAATGAAAAAGCACGGGAAGAAATACAACGCGGCAGCGGCCAAACTTGACCCGGGTCGCAAATACAATCTTAAAGAGGCGGTAACAAAACTTAAGGAAATCGCCTTCGCTAAGTTCGACGAAACCGTTGAATTGACGGTCTGGTTGGGGGTAGACCCCAGGAAGGCTGACCAACTCGTTCGGGGCACGCTGGTTCTGCCACACGGTCTGGGCAAATCAAAGAAGGTGCTGGTCATTGCGCAGGGCGACAAGATAAAGGAAGCAGAAGAAGCTGGCGCAGACTTCGTTGGCGGCGAAGACATGGTGAACAAGATCAAAAGCGAAAACTGGCTCGATTTTGACGCGGTCGTCGCCACGCCTGACATGATGCGCTTGGTCGGCGCCTTAGGAAAAATTCTGGGCCCGCGCGGTTTGATGCCGAATCCGAAAACCGGAACGGTGACCTTCGATGTGAAAACCGCGGTGAAGGAAACCAAGGCCGGTAAGGTGGAATATCGCGTCGACAAAACCGGCGTGATTCACGTGGCCGTTGGTAAGGTTTCTTTTGACGAAGACAAGATTCACGACAACGCCAAGCCTTTGCTCGAAGCGGTTGTTAAGGCCAAGCCCGCCACCGCCAAGGGCAAGTACGTTAAGAAGGTAAACCTGGCGGCAACTATGAGTCCCGGGGTTTTGCTCGACGAAGCGGCGTACGTCAAATAGGAGTCTGGAGCTTATGAAGACGAAAGCACGAAAGCAAAAGGATCTGGAAGCTCTTATCGAGCAATTCAAGAACGCCAAGGCGGCAATGGTGGTTGGCTTTCAGAGGATGACGGTAGCCAAGGATCAGGAGTTGCGAAACCAGCTCCGTGACGCAGGAGTCTCGTACGAAGTAGTCAAGAATACACTCGCCCGTAAAGCGGCTGCGGGTACCCCGCTCGAGGCGGCCAGCGATCAGTTCAAAGGCGTTAGTGCCGTGGCGTTGAGCACCGAGGATCCGGTGAGTCTTTCGAAGGCAATCTCGAAGTTTACCAAGGCCAATCCCGACATCTTTACTTTCAAGGTAGGCGTGGTGGAAGGCAAGGTGGTGGCGCTGAAAGAAGTGGAAGCCATCGCGAGTTTGCCGTCCAAGGAAGAGTTAATTTCCAAGGTCATGTTTTTGCTCAACTGTCAGGCACAGCGCCTGGTGACGGTGCTGTCAGCGGTGCCGCGAAATCTGGCAGTAGTCGTCAAGCAGATTGGCGAACAGAAGAGCGCCTGACCTTTTTCGATATTTGATTTGCGATTTCGGATGACATGAAGGCTCAGTGAGTCTTTTGTATCTGAAGTCGAAGTAACAGTCAGTGGGCCGGACGCGGCGGAACGAGCGTGAACGAAGTCAGATCGTCTTAGCTCGGACGCTTTCTCCAGATGGATGCAACGTCTTGAGAAACGTCCCGTGGGTACTCCTGCTGCGAAACAAACACGAACGCACACAAGGAACCCCTTTTGAGGAGGATGGAAAGCAATCATGGCAGCAACACGTGAAGACGTAATTGAATATCTCAAGAGCATGACGCTGCTGGAAGCGTCTCAGCTTGTGAAAGAGCTGGAAGAAACATTTGGCGTCTCGGCCGCGGCTGCGGCTGTGGCCGCTCCGGCAGCAGGTGGCGCGGCGGGTGGTGGCGAAGCAGCCGCTGCAGCCGAGGAGAAGACTGAATTCGACGTCATTCTGCAGGCCGTTGGCGGCAACAAGATCAACGTCATCAAGGTCGTCCGCGAAGTAACTGCGCTTGGGTTAAAGGAAGCGAAGGACCTTGTAGAAGCCGCTCCGAAGCCGGTCAAGGAAGGCGTCTCGAAAGAAGAGGCGGAGACCGTGAGGCAGAAGCTTGCCGACGCCGGTGCAACTGTAGAAGTCAAATAGGTATCAGAGTTATCAGGCAGGTGTCGAAGTCACCACGAACGACCCTCGACACCTGACATTCGAAATCTGTAACCGGTTTTTTCATTGGCTTGACACTCACTTGGTTAGTGAGTAAGTTAAGGGAGTATTGAGGGCGCTGGCGTTACTCCCAAAAAATTTGAGTTGGAAACAGCCGCTTTTTGAATACTAAGCGGTCGGGGCATTCTGCGCCCTGACCGCGTTTTGGCGTCTCTACGCAATTTTGATTTTAGATTTGATTTGCGATCGAATTCGCGCGTTCGAGTCAAAAATCCCAAATCTAAAATCGCAGATTCATAAGGACCTCTCATGTCTGTAAATCTATTGCAAACAGTTAATACGGGATTGGGACGGCGCACAAGTCAGGCGCCTGAACGTCAGGATTTTTCCAAGATCGCCACCGCCGTACAGATTCCGAACCTCATTGAGATTCAGAGGGAATCATACAACCGCTTTCTTCAGATGGACTTCCTGCCGGAGGAACGTGAGAACACTGGATTGCAGGCTGTCTTTCAGTCTGTCTTCCCAATCTCTGACTTCCGCGGCACAGCCACGCTCGACTTCGTCGAATACCAGATTGGTAACTGGCAATGTAAATGCGGACGCCTTGAGGGTCTGAACTATCTAAGGGCGAACTGTAAGACCTGCGGTTCAACCATTAAGGTTAATCCCCTGGCAGCCGGCGAGACACTCTGCCACAAGTGCGGCACGTTCAATTTTGTACGTCCCCAGCTCTGCGAAAACTGCGGCGAACCGGTCGGGCTGAAACACAAGCACGATCAGCAGGAATGCCAGGAGCGCGGAATGAGCTACAGCGTCCCGCTCAAGGTAAAGATCCGTTTAACGGTGTACGACAAGGATCCGGAAACGGAAGCGATGTCGATCCGCGACATCAAGGAAGAAGAAGTCTTCTTCGGCGAGATCCCGCTGATGACCGATAACGGTACCTTCATCATTAACGGTACCGAGCGTGTGATCGTGTCGCAGCTACATCGTAGCCCCGGAGTGTTCTTCAAACGTGGCGCTTTGTACGTCGCCAAAATCATTCCTTATCGCGGTTCCTGGGTTGAATTTGAATACGATCAGAAGAACCTCCTGTACGTCCGGGTGGGCAAGCGTAAGTTTCTGGCGTCGATTTTCCTTCGCGCGCTCGGCCTTTGGTTCAACCGTGAGGCCGATATCAGTGTTACCAAGAACGACACCCAGTTGGAAGAAGGGGTAAAGAATTCGGTTTTCAGCGACGAAGACATGTTGCGTGCTCTCTACGTCACTGATGAAGTTCGAGTTGAAGATGGGCGTCTAATGGTGCAAGTGCCGGATAAGGGGCCCAGCGACCTGGTCGGGATGAAGGTTGATTTCGACATCAAGGGTCGCGGTGAACCGATTGTAAAAAGTGGCAAGAAGATAACCGGCACCGCGCTTGAGGCTTTGCGCAAAGCCAACATCGGCGAAGTGGAAATCGATCCCTCCCAGTTTGAGGGTGCTTATGCGCTGTCTGACATCGTTAACAAGGAAAGCGGGGAAGTCCTCCTCGAGGCCAACAATGAGATCGCGCCTGCCAAACTGCAGGAGGTTGTCGAGTCGGGAGTAGACAGCTTCTCAGTCTTCTTTCCAGAGCGTGACGACATTGGTTCGGTACTCTCGCAGACACTGAAAAAGGACGTCATCACGAAGCCGGTTGATGCATTACTCGAGATTTACCGGAAGATGCGGCCCGGCGATCCTCCGACGGTGCAAACTGCCTACCGGCTGTTGGAAGCGATGTTCTTCGACCCGCGAAAGTTCGACTTCTCGCGCGTGGGCCGTTTGAAATTCAACATCAAGATGGGCAAGCCTGAGCGAGATCGAATCAACGATCCTTTGCTCACGGCGCACGATTTTTATGAGGTGGTTTCTTATGTGCTGAAGATGCGCAAGAACCCTTCGGAATATCAGTCAGACGATATCGATCACCTGGGAAATCGTCGCGTGCGTGCGGTTGGCGAGCTGCTTGAGAATCAGTTTCGCATTGGTCTGGAACGGATGGAACGAGCCATCAAAGAAAAGATGTCGATCCATCAGGAAATGCAGACCACAATGCCTCGCGATCTGATCAACGCCAAGCCGGTAACGGCCGCGGTGCGCGAGTTTTTTGGGTCGAGCCAACTTTCGCAGTTCATGGATCAGACCAATCCGCTCTCCGAGATTACGCACAAACGACGTCTGTCGGCCCTGGGACCGGGCGGACTTTCGCGCGAGCGCGCCGGTTTCGAAGTCCGCGACGTGCACCCGACTCACTACGGCCGGATTTGTCCGATTGAAACGCCTGAAGGTCCGAACATCGGATTGATCTCGAGTCTCTCCTGCTTCGCGCGGATCAACGAGTTTGGATTCATTGAAGCGCCTTACCGCAAGGTTAGCGACGGGCGCGTGGTGGAATATGTGCGCGTCGTCAATGGCGGAGACACGAAGCTCAAGCCCAACGAGCACGTGCCGCAGGAAGAAGTCGAAAAGGCGAACAAGAAAGTGGGCGCTGGTGGACGAAAAGCTGAGTCGGAACCCTGGCCGTTCTACTTGACGGCGTGGGAAGAAGACAAGCACGTCGTTGGCCAGGCCAACATCGAACTGGATGAAAATGGCTACATCGTTAACGAGCGCAATGCTGCGCGTAAGGCGGGAGAATTCATCCTGGCACTGCGCAAAGACATTGAATATGTAGACGTTTCACCGAAGCAGCTGGTTTCGGTTGCCGCTTCGCTGATTCCGTTTCTCGAAAACGACGACGCCAACCGGGCCTTGATGGGTTCGAACATGCAGCGCCAGTCGGTTCCCTTATTGCGCGCGGAAGCGCCATACATCGGGACTGGCATGGAGCAAACCACTGCGCGCGATTCAGGCGCGGTAGTGGTTGCCAAACGTGATGGTGTGGTCGACTACGTCGACTCAGAGCGGGCGATCGTCAAGGCTGATCACAACGTTGACGGCACGATCTCGCGCGAAGTTACCGCGGACATCTACACGCTGATCAAGTTCAAGCGTTCCAACCAGAATACCTGCATCAATCAGCGGCCGATCGTGCACGTCGGCGAGCGGGTTTCCAAAGGCCAGGTAATCGCCGATGGTCCCTGCACCGACCGCGGTGAGTTGGCATTGGGTCGCAACGTGCTCGTGGCATTCATGCCATGGCGCGGTTACAACTTTGAAGACGCCATTCTCGTGTCGGAGCGCCTGGTTAAAGAGGACTACTACACTTCGATCCATATTGAAGAGCTGGAGATCGAGGCCCGCGATACGAAGCTGGGACCGGAAGAGATCACACGCGATATTCCAAACGTCGGCGAAAACATGCTCCGCGACCTCGACGAGAGCGGCATCATTCGCATCGGGGCCCAGGTGAAGCCTGGTTCGATTCTGGTCGGCAAGGTGACACCCAAGGGTGAAACCCAGTTGACGGCGGAAGAAAAACTCCTGCGGGCAATCTTCGGTGAAAAGGCCGGCGACGTGAAAGACGCGTCACTCGTCTCACCGCCGGGAATCGACGGCACGGTAGTCGACGTCCAGGTGTTTACCCGCAAAGGCCAGGAGAAAGACCAACGTTCATTGGCGATCGAACAGGAAGAGGAAGACCGCCTGCGACGCGACCTTGAGGATGAAATCCGCATCCTGCGTGAGCAGCGCGATCAGCGCATTTACGAGTTGCTCGAGGGCCGGAAGCTCTCGACCGACCTTACAACCAACCGCGAGACCGTGATTCCCAAGGGTACCCCAATCACCCGTGAGATGTTGGTAGGTATTGAGGCAAAGGTACTGAGAAAAGTGCAGTTGGCATCTTCGCGCATCGACGTTGGCGGCGAGATCAAGGAATACGAAGACCGTACGGAACGTCAAATCAAGATTCTCTCCGACATCTACGAGGAGAAGATCGCGAAGCTGCGTCAGGGTGACGAGCTCGCTCCGGGCGTGATCAAAATGGTGAAGGTCTTCATCGCCATGAAGCGAAAGCTTTCAGTGGGCGACAAGATGGCCGGACGTCACGGCAACAAGGGTGTAATCGCACGGATTCTTCCGGAAGAAGACATGCCTTACCTGCCTGATGGTACCCCGGTAGAAATTGTGTTGAATCCGCTGGGCGTGCCTTCGCGAATGAACGTCGGACAGATTCTGGAGACTCACCTTGGTTGGGCGGCGCGGGTTCTGGGTCTCTACTTCGCGACTCCCGTCTTTGACGGCGCCACGGAAACAGAGATTAAGGACAGGCTGAAGCTGGCTGGCGCTCGGGCAACTGAACTTGGCCTTCCCGAGATCGTCAACGAGTCGGGCAAGGCAATTCTCTACGACGGACTGTCAGGAGATCCGTTTGAGCAAAAGGTGACGGTCGGTTACATCTATATGCTCAAGTTGTCTCACCTGGTTGACGACAAGATTCACGCTCGTTCGATCGGACCGTACAGTCTAATCACCCAGCAACCACTGGGCGGTAAGGCGCAGTTCGGTGGTCAACGTTTCGGAGAAATGGAAGTGTGGGCGCTGGAAGCCTATGGCGCGGCACACATCCTCCAGGAACTTTTGACGGCCAAGTCGGACGACGTGGCGGGCAGGTCGAAGATCTACGAGGCCATCGTCAAGGGGGAGGCTGATTTTGATCCAGGTTTACCCGAGTCGTTCAACGTGCTCGTCCGCGAGTTGCAGTCGCTCTGTCTGGACGTCGAGTTGATCAATAAAAAGGTCAGTGGAAACGGAGCCGGCGACGAAGAAGGTGTCGATGAGGCTCTGATCACCACTGCGGTTGAAGGATAAATTATTTTCGATTGCCAGATGCCGATTGCCGATTGGTCTTTGGCTTCGATCTTAAGTAGAGGGTTGGCTCCAACGATTAGCTGACGTTAGAGACCAATCGGAAATTGGCAATCGGCAATTGGCAATGGAGAGAGACGTGTTTCGATTCCAACAAGAAAAGCAGCAACTAGCTCCCGACTTTGAAGCGATTCGTATCTCGTTGGCTTCACCCGAAAAGATCCGTCAGTGGTCACACGGGGAAGTTACCAAGCCTGAGACGATCAACTATCGCACCTTCAAGCCGGAGCGTGACGGATTGTTCTGCGCTCGCATTTTCGGTCCAGTGGCGGACTGGGAATGCTTGTGCGGCAAATATAAGCGGATGAAACATCGCGGAGTGATCTGCGATAAGTGCGGTGTCGAAGTAACGCAGGCGAAGGTGCGTCGCGAACGTCTGGGTCACATCGATCTGGCCAGCCCGTGTTCACACGTCTGGTTCTTCAAAGGACTACCCAGCCGTATCGGACACCTCCTTGACATTCCCTTGCGCGAGCTGGAGAAGGTGCTTTACTTCGAATCCTACATCGTCATCGATCCCGGCGATGTGCCGAATCTTAAAGAGCGTGAACTGCTCTCGGACGAACGCTATCGCGAACTCGTGCGCGACTACCCCGCACAATTCGTGGCCAAGATGGGCGCCGAAGCAATCAAAGAACTGCTCTCGATGGTGAAAATCGAAGAGCTGGCCACCGATCTGCGCAAGCGCATGAAGGAAGAGACGTCTCAGCAGAAGAAGTTGAAGTATTCCAAGCGGCTGAAGGTTGCGACCTCGTTCCTCAAGAGTGGCAACCATCCCGAGTGGATGATTCTGGACGTCATCCCGGTGATTCCACCTGAACTGCGACCGCTGGTACCACTCGATGGCGGACGTTTCGCGACTTCCGACCTGAACGATCTTTATCGCCGCGTCATCAACCGGAACAACCGTTTGAAGAAACTGATGGAGCTCCGTGCGCCCGAAGTCATCGTGCGTAACGAAAAGCGGATGCTCCAGGAAGCCGTCGATGCTTTGTTTGACAACGGTCGTCGCGGACGGGTGTTGCGCGGCGTGAACAATCGACCGCTCAAGTCTCTCAGCGGCACGCTCAAGGGAAAACAGGGTCGCTTCCGCCAGAACCTTCTAGGTAAGCGTGTCGACTACTCGGGCCGTTCGGTGATTGTGGTTGGACCCGAGCTGAAACTGCATCAGTGTGGCTTGCCTAAGAAGATGGCGCTCGAGCTGTTCAAGCCGTTTATCTATAACCAGCTGGAAAAGCAGGGACACGCTGCGACCATCAAGCAGGCGCGTGAAATGGTCGAACGGCAGGAACCCGTGGTTTGGGACATCCTCGAAGAGGTCATTCGGGAACACCCGGTGCTTCTCAATCGCGCGCCGACGCTCCACCGATTGGGCATCCAGGCGTTTGAACCGGTGTTGGTGGAAGGCAAGGCCATCAAGATTCATCCGCTGGTCTGCACTGCGTTCAATGCAGACTTCGACGGCGACCAGATGGCGGTGCACATTCCGCTGAGCCCCGAGGCCCAGATCGAAGCGGCGGTGTTGATGCTTTCGAGCAACAACATTCTCAGTCCCGCGAGTGGTCAGCCGATCGCTGTTCCTTCTCAGGACATCGTGCTCGGCATTTACTACCTGACGCGCGACAAAGAGGGCGCGAAGGGCGAAGGTCGGGTCTTTGCATCTCTTGAAGAAGTGCTTCTGGCGCTCGACGCCAGGGAAGTCACGACGCAGACGCCGATTAAACTGCGCATCCAGGGTGACCTGATTGACCTGACCCAGGAGCACGATCCGCAGGATATCCTGCGTGCCACGGTTCAGGAAGATGTGCGACGCGTAATCAACACTACGGTCGGTCGAGTGATTTTCAACGACTCGATTCCGGCTGGGCTTCCCTTCATAAATGGCACGCTCAAGAAGAAGGGCCTGCAGTCGTTGGTTAACTATTCACATATTCGTCTGGGCCATGAGATGACCGTCAAGATGCTTGACGATCTCAAGACCCTCGGATTTCTTTACGCCACCAAGGCGGGCATTTCCATCGGCATTGACGACCTGGTGACTCCGGATAGCAAGAAGGGCTTGATTGATAAGGCCGAAAAGGAAGTGATTTCAGTTGAGCAGCAGTATCTCGACGGAGTTATCACCAACGGCGAACGCTACAACAAGATCATCGCCATCTGGTCTGAAGCTACCGACAAGGTCGCCAAGGAGATGTTCAAGGCGATGGACGACCGCGAGAAATCAAGCGGCGAGCTGAATCCTATCCTCGTTATGAGCGATTCAGGCGCTCGCGGCAGCGCGCAACAGATTCGCCAGTTGGCAGGTATGCGCGGTTTGATGGCCAAGCCTTCGGGCGAAATCATCGAGACGCCTATTCGCGCCAACTTCCGCGAAGGACTGGACGTGTTGCAGTACTTCATCTCCACACACGGCGCACGTAAAGGCCTTGCTGACACGGCGTTGAAGACCGCTGACTCGGGTTACCTGACTCGTCGTCTCGTCGACGTGGCGCAGGACGTGATCATCAGTGAAGAGGATTGCGGAACACTCCGCGGCATCTCGGCCAGCGCGATCGTTGAAGGTGGCGAGGAAATCGAGTCGCTGCGCGATCGCATAGTCGGTCGGACGGCTCTGGAAGACGTCATCGATCCGGTTGAAGGTCGCGTGATAGTCGAGTCGAACGCGGAGATTGACGAAGACCTGTCTTCGGAGATTCAACGTTCGGGCGTGCAGCGCGTGCGCATTCGCTCGGTGTTGACCTGCGAATCACGACGCGGCTGCTGCATCAAGTGTTACGGACGCAACCTGGCAACTGGCCGACCGGTGGAGATCGGTGAGGCGGTCGGGGTAATTGCCGCCCAGTCGATTGGCGAACCGGGAACGCAGCTCACGATGCGTACTTTCCACATCGGCGGTACGGCGCGCCTGGAAGAATCGTCCAAACACGAAGCTCGGCAGGATGGGACGATCAAGTACATCGATCTGCAAACGGTGAAGAGCCGCAAGGGTGAGCGCATCGCCATGAACCGCAACGGCTCAATCACCATCATTGACGACCGTGGCCGCGAAGTCGCACGATACCAGATCGTCTACGGCGCTCACATCCTGGTCGAAGACGGTCAGCGCGTGACGCAGGATCAACTGCTGGCGACCTGGGATCCGTTTACTTTCGCGATCCTGACTGAAGTTGCAGGTCACGTTAAGTATCAGGATTTGAAAGAAGGCGTGACTTTCGACGAAGAAGTAGACGAAGTAACCGGCCAGTCGCGCATGGTCGTGAAAGACTCGCCTGACGAGAAGAAGCAGCCGCGTCTGGAAATTCGCGGCGCCAGCAATAAGGTGCTGAAGACTTACCAGATGCCGGTACGCGCTAACTTGATGGTGACTGACGGGGAGACAGTCGAACCCGGCGACATCATTGCGAAGATCCCGCGTGAAACAACCAAGACTAAAGACATCACCGGCGGTCTGCCGCGCGTCGTTGAGCTCTTCGAAGCACGGCGGCCGGCGGAAACCGCAGTCATGTCTGAAATAGACGGCATCGTCAAACTGGGCCCCATCGCGAAGGGCAAGCGCAAACTGATTATCACTGGAGACGACGGTGAAGAGCGGGAGTACGACATCCCGCGCGGCACCCACATCAACGTGCAGGAAGGTGATCGGGTTCGCGCCGGCGAAGCATTAATGGACGGTCCGCTGAATCCGCACGACATCCTGCGGGTGCTCGGCATGAGCCGCTTGCAGGAGTATCTCGTCAACGAGATTCAGGAAGTTTACCGCCTGCAGGGCGTGAACATTAACGACAAGCACATTGAAGTCATCGTGCGTCAAATGCTGCGCTGGGTGAAAATCAAGGAAGTGGGCGATACAGACTTCCTGCTCGAGGAGCAAGTGGATCGTTTCCGCTTCACTGACGAGAACGAACGCGTCAACGAGGAAGACGGCGAGGTTTCGCAGGCAGAGCCATTGCTGCTAGGCATCACTAAAGCGTCGCTCTCGACCGACTCATTCATCTCGGCTGCGTCGTTCCAGGAAACCACTCGAGTGCTCACCGAGGCTGCTATTTCCGGCCGCATCGATTACCTGCGTGGTTTGAAGGAAAACGTGATCATGGGCCGGTTGATTCCTGCCGGCACCGGGATGGAGTACTACCGCAACGTGGACGTGGAACGCGATGAAACAATCGATCAGGCACGCGAGCGCGAGCTTGAAGAGTTTCCCGACATCGTCGGTGGACAGGATATCCCGGTGGTCACGCGGCCGCCGCTGGTAGTCGCGGCCGGCGATGGCGATGGTGAAGTCGAAGGTTAGTAGCACAGACTTCAGTCTAGGTGACGGCGAAACAATAAGACCGGCGTGGTTGAAACCTCGCCGGTCTTTTTATCGACACGATCCATTCGCCACTAAGGGAGATTAACCTTGCGCACTGCGCGCACTCCATCGCGTCCCTTGCGGTAAAGATAGGAACCCACCTTCTTAGGTTGCGCGACTAAACGCGACGCCGCCGAAGAATCTTCATCCTTGGTGTTCAGATTCCGATCACTGCTGGACCGGGGTCTGGTCAGGGTTGAGACGCGCTGGCCCGTGGCATCGTTAAGAGCGTCAATACGCTCACGCATGGCACGCCAAAGCCCTTCTACCTCTTGAGGTCTGTAGTTCGCAGCGCGAAACGCGTCTTTGATCTGCTCGTTGCTCAGACGCGCCAGGTATCCGCCAATCCACCTTGCGTCGCCCACGGTGATGTTCTCGAAGAGTTTTTTATTCTTTCCGCCGTAGTTGAAGTCGATCGTGTTGCCTTTTATTTCTTCGATGAAGTCGGCCTTGACGAAATCCGTAGGCTTGTTGCGGCTGCGCGTGAGAAACCCGCCTGTCTTGCCGAACGAGCCGCCCAGGTCACTGATGATGTAACGCAATTGGCCGTTTGCCTGGTTGCGATTGGCAAGGATCTCATTGTTCGAATCCTTAATGTCCCAGTTGTTTATCAGAACCATCATCACCTTGAGGCCCTGAAACTCCGGCGATCCTGTGAAGGGATTGTTTCCCCATTTCCAATCGCCGGCCCGATCAATTGACTTCGGACGAGCTTCCAGTCTGACGTTTTCGAAAGTGCCTTTGCCTTCAATTGTAAGGCGTGGGATGAGATATGCGATTTCCGTTTCATAGCCGACCGCCCATAAGAGTCGATTGGCCGCGGTGTCGGGTTGAGCTTCCTTGCCCAGCTTGGCGACCCATTCATTTCCCGAAGCATCTTTCACTCGGTACTTCTTGGAGTAACCGCCCGTCTTATCTTCGATAAAAGTAATCCTGCTTAAGTTGGGCCTCATGGCCTCGCCTCCAGCGCCGAGCAGGAGATTGCGAGTTTGAATATTCACGGGCTCGCGCCAGAGCACAGGCGTACCGGTGGGCGGCCCTTTCTTTTTCTTGTTCTTTTCAGATTGTGCGATTGAGGGAAGTGCGACCGTCAACAGCACCAATAGAATGGTAGCCAAACGATAGGTTTTAGATTGAAACATGCTTTCTCCTTAGTAGTGATGGGATTGGATTTGCCAATTTGACTGGCCCACTTTTGGCCTCACATCTCATTTTTCCTGTAACTTTCCAGTACGAGCTTTAGCAAGACTCTGTCTGATAACTGACCAGAACACGGGTCAGATCCTTAGCAGACTGGTCGCGCAGTGACCGGAAGCTGCAACCAGGGTGCCAGAACTGTCGGACATAGTTGATGTCCGACGTGCTTTAGCTTGTCGTTGACTCTCGAAGCGAAGCCACTTTGATTTCACAGGTCACGACAAACTGAAGTGTGTCGGACATGGTTGACGCAAACCGGACCAACACCGATTATTCCGACTTATGAAACCTCAGACTTACGACGTCGCCGTTGTCGGAGCTGGAGTGTTTGGCGCATGGACTGCCTACCAGCTTCACCGGGCTGGTGCGACCGTGATCTTGATCGATCAGTACGGACCCGGAAACGTTCGGGCGAGCTCCGGCGGCGACACTCGGATCATGCGAATGGGTTATGGCCCGGACGAGGTATACACACGGTCAGCGCAGCGATCGATAGAGCATTGGGTCAAACTCTACGAGACGAGCGAACAACAACTATTCCATCGCACCGGTGTTCTCTGGCTGGCTCGTGACGATCATGACTACTGTCGCCAAACGTTAACTACTTTAGAGAAAACAGGCGGCTGCTTCGAAAAACTGACTCGCGCGGAACTTGAGGCGGCATATCCACAGATCGAGTTTGGTCCGATCACCTGGGGTATCGTCGAACCTGAGAGTGGTGTGCTGATGGCACGGCGGGCGGTTCGCCACCTGGTTGAGTTGGCTACGTCAAAGGGCGTCAGCTTCCTCGCTGATTCGGTGCAGTCCCCCCAAAAAGACGCAGCACTCAATTCAGTAGCAACGGTCGGCGGCAAACAAATCAAAGCAGGCACGTTTGTTTTTGCCTGTGGTCCCTGGCTGCCAAAGATCTTTCCGGACGTCTTGGGTGATTTGATTCACGTCACGAGACAGGAAGTCTTCTTCTTTGGCGCCTCACCGGGAGATCAGCGATTCTCACCACCGGCCATGCCTGTCTGGATCGACTTCAATGATCTGGTCTATGCGATTCCGGATGTTGAGGGGCGCGGTTTCAAGATTGCAATCGATGCACACGGCGAGGAGTTTGATCCCGATTGTGGGGATCGGACTGGCACGACGAAGGGACTCGAAGCAGCGCGGCAGTATCTTTCTTTGCGCATACCTTCGCTTACAGCCGCACCAGTTTTAGAAAGTCAGGTCTGTCAGTACGAGAATACCTGCAACGGAGATTTCTTGATTGATCTCCATCCGTCCTTCGCGAATGTTTGGCTGGTGGGTGGCGGCTCGGGACACGGATTCAAACATGGTCCGGCAGTTGGAGAGTATGTGGCGAAGATGATAGCCGGTGAGCGGGAGCCGGAGTCGCGATTCACTTTAGCGGCGAAGGTAAAGACGAATAGCCGGCAGGTTTACTAAAATCAAAAAGACCGGCGAGAGTTAATTTCGCGCCGGTCTTTTTACCTTGCACCCTCCCAGGTTCGACTTGTAATACTAGGGATTTGGAGCGCGCGCGCCTTGCGGGCAGATCCAGAGTTCTACCATCAGCTCCGATCGCGCTGGTCCAACAAGAGTGATCAGCCTCCGCGACTCAAAATTCCGAGAGTTAACCAAATAGTCAACGATTCGGGTCGAGCGCGCTTGTACAGTGCCCGGACGTCCGCGCGGTCCCGGATAAATGATCACGTAGGCAGTAGATGTCGGATCGTTCTGTAACTCGATTGCGAAGTTGTCGAGACGAGCTTTCTCGTCGTTTCGAGAAATATCTGGAAACTCGTCAAACTTGCGGCAGACCGGGAGCGGCGGGGGAATCGAAACCGCACAGCTGGCAGAGCAATCCAGATTGTAGCCGCCCATCGACAGCGTGGCCCGAACCGTCTGGCCGGCCAAACCGGTCGTGTCTACCCTGATTGACGGTGTTCCTTGTCCGTCAATGATTCTTCCCGCCGAGACCGTCCAGTTGTAGGTCGGCGTGACTCCGCCGAAGGTGCCGGTTACAGCCGAAGTGAAAGTGAGCGGCTGATCGATCTCAATCCGATCTGGACACGTAATGAAAAGATTAGGGCAAGTCGGCGGCAGAGGAGTCGGAGTACAGTAAACGCGGACTGCAGTCGAGGCAAATGCCTCGCACAATTCGTCACCGCTACCAGTATTTATTTCGAGATACGCCCGGTAAATTCCCGGTCTTAATCCAGAAAGGTCCCAATTGACTGCCGAGCCATCGCCGTTAATTCGTCCGGCGCTGGTGCTCCAGACATATCGAATCGGATTTCCACTGGGCGAAGTCGCCCGGGCATTAAGCCGAACCGACGCGCCTGACTGGCCTTCGCACACGCTGAGCACCGCCGAGTCCGATGTGAGGCTCAAGCTCGGTGGCGCATACACGAAGTTCTCTCTCACCTTCTGGGCTGATGCTTCAGAAGCAAAAATGCACAATCCGACCACAGCAAGTGGCAGAAACAATCCGATAAGGTTGCGTTGACGTTTGAACATCTCTACTCCTTTAGTCCTGTCAGAAACCGAGACTCCACGGACGAGCACCGCGGCGTCTGCCTGTTGCTTTAGCGTTTGACAGATGAAAGGGGCAATCGAAGTCTGTTTCCATAAGTCCACACGATTTGCCGCGTAGCGTGAACAACTCACGATCGGCGAGTCGATGGAAGTTTGGCTGAAGTTGGTGCCTGCGGGGTGGTTTGACTTCACCCTTCAAATTCGCGTAGATAGGTTCCAGCTTCCCAAAGTTTTATTGATTCTCCGACAGATTCCTAATGAGACACAAGGCTTTAGTTGTCATTATTGTCCTAATTTTCGCCCAAACCGCGTGTTTCCGGCGCCAGAGTTCCAATCAATCCGGATCGAACAGTGCGGGGGAAGTGAGCGGGTCGACTGGCAGCGATCGATCAGCGGCACGAATTTACCTGGAGCAGGGTCGGGAACACTATCGTAATGATGACGATACTCAAGCCATCGAAGCGTTTCAACAAGCAATCAAGATTGATCCTGACCTGGCGGAGGCCTACTTCCGACTAGGACTTACCTACGACGCCCTGGGCCAGGAAAAGGAGGCTGAAGACGCCTATAAGAAAGCCGTTGAGGCGTACAAAAAGTACTTAAGAGATGACAACAACAGCGAAGACGGAGAAGCCCACTATAACCTTGGCCAAACCTACGCTGGATTACATCTTTATGGAGAAGCGGTCAGGGAGTATCGTCAGGCGGCGAAGCTCAAACCTGACGATGCTGCGATCTATTACGATCTTGGGCAGGCCCTAATGAGGTTGGCACAATACGATGAAGCTGCGTCAGCCTTTTCTAAATCGCTTGAGCTCGATCCGGATAATTATCGCGCAGAGGATGCCTTAGCCGAGGCGCGCGAAGGTGTTAAGCGAATCAGAGTGGGAAAGAAACACCAGGAAGATCTGCTGAAGAAAAAGAAAGAAGAGGAATTGAAAAAACCAGAGGAAGGCGGGGCGACGCCGGAAAAGCCAAGCCCTACCAAAAAGCCGCTATGACGGCGCCGATCAAAGTTGCTCAGTTTCAAGGAGAAGTCTAGATGGCTACGTACACACCACCTCCGTATTTTCCACAGAGCTCGCTCGCGCCGCCCGACAAGAATCGTTACTTGAAGTTTAAGCTGGTCCTGGTGGCCGCTTCGGTTTTGGTGTTAGGGCTAATCGCGGCCGCTGGCTTCGGTATTTGGTATTTCGCCAAATGGGTCTTTTGACCGGTAGGATTGAAATCATCGAGTAGCCCCCACCTCGCCCGTAAAACAAACCTAAACCCTCTCGGCTTGACAGTTTAGGCGACGATCCTTATAGTTTCCCGTTTCGGACTCACAGTCTGAAGTTAACATGCAGCGTCTGGTTGGTTCTGTCGGTGTGGAGGCGTTGCTCGGCCGGAGTTAACAGCGGCCGTTTTGACAATTATTGTGGCGTAAATTGCCCGCGTCGCGAAGAGGCCTAAAGCTCATTCGCCCCCACGCGTGCACGCTTGAAGGTGTTTAATCTTCGTCTTGAGCGCGACGCCACAGAAAAGTTTCGGCTCAGGGAAGCCAGAATCCACACCCGCCCAGCAGCGAATTTCAGAACATCCCTAAGACAAGTATTGCTACAGGGCAGTCGCCTGCGCTGACTGCCGGACGAAGTGGGTTGCCACTGGTTCCGGAAAGAGGCAGGCAGCGCCCTTTTGCGCTCTGAAAAGGCAATTGGTCGGAACTGTTGGCGGTTGATTCCGCCGCTAAGGAAGGCAAGACGTGCCCACAATCAATCAACTAGTTCGTAAGGGTCGCCAACGGGTCAAATACAAAACGGCCAGCCCGGCGTTGCAGAGTTCTCCCCAAAAGCGAGGTGTTTGCACTCGCGTTTATACGCAAACTCCTAAGAAGCCCAACTCGGCGTTGCGCAAAGTAGCGCGCGTTCGTTTGACCAATGGAATCGAGGTGACGACGTACATTCCCGGCGTTGGTCACAATCTGCAGGAGCACTCGATTGTTTTGATCAGGGGCGGGCGCGTGAAGGATCTCCCTGGCGTTCGCTATCACGTGATTCGTGGCACGCTCGATTCAGTTGGTGTCGGAGATCGTAAGCAAGGCCGTTCGAAGTACGGAGCGAAGCGGCCCAAGGCTGGCGCGGGAGCGAAATAGATATGCCAAGAAGAAGAGTTGCCGAGAGGCGAGAAGTACTGCCCGATCCTATTTACAACAGCCCGCTAGTAACCAAATTTATTAGTGGCGTGATGTGGGCCGGCAAGAAGTCAGTTGCCGAAGGCATTTTCTACGACGCGATGCACCAGATTGGCGACAAGACGGGCGAAGAACCATTGAAAGTCTTCAAGCGCGCGATCGATAACGTGAAACCCACGGTGGAAGTGAAATCGCGTCGGGTAGGTGGTTCCACCTATCAAGTTCCGATCGAAGTTCACCAGGAGCGAAGGGGCGCTCTGGCAATCAGATGGATTGTTTCTTATGCGCGCGGACGCGGCGAGAAGACGATGACCGACCGTTTGGCGGCTGAGATTCTGGACGCGGCGAATAATCGCGGCAATGCGGTGAAGAAGAAGGAAGACACTCACCGCATGGCAGATGCCAACAAGGCGTTTGCGCATTACAAGTTCTAAGGAAGACGGTCTTGGGACTTGGGTCTTAGGTCTTTGGCAAAGACCCAAGACCAAAAGCCAAAGACCAAAGACCAGAGTTGAGATGGCTAAGCAAGATCTAAAACTGACCAGGAATATCGGCATCATGGCGCACATCGATGCCGGTAAGACCACCACCACGGAACGGATCCTCTATTACACCGGCATCACCCACAAAATTGGTGAGGTGCACGAGGGTACGGCGACGATGGACTGGATGGAGCAGGAGCAAGAACGCGGAATCACGATTACCAGTGCCGCGACCACCTGTTTTTGGGAGAGAAACGGTGTCGACCATCGCATCAACATCATCGACACTCCGGGCCATGTGGATTTCACAATGGAAGTTGAGCGCTCTCTGCGAGTGCTTGATGGCGCAGTAGCTGTGTTTGACGGAGTGGCGGGCGTGGAGCCGCAGTCAGAAACAGTTTGGCGTCAGGCTGACAAGTATGGCGTGCCGCGAATTTGCTTCATCAATAAGCTCGACCGCGCAGGTGCATCGTTTGACCGGTCATTCGAATCAATTATCACTCGCCTGGGCGCCAATCCAGTCGCAATTCAAATACCCATCGGTCTGGAAGACCGATTAAAGGGCGTCGTTGATCTGATTACGATGAAGGGACTGATCTGGAATGACGAGAGCAAGGGCGCTGAGTATGAAACGGTAGACATTCCAGAGGATCTCAAAGAGGCATCCGCGGCGGCGCGGGAGAAACTTATTGAGGCTGTGGCCAGCGTCGACGATGGACTCATGCACAAGTACATCGAAGGTGACGACATCAGCGAAGAAGAGATTCGCAAAGCTCTCCGGAAAGGAACGATTGAACTTAAACTCGTTCCGGTCGTGACTGGATCGGCCTTTAAGAACAAAGGCGTGCAAACGCTACTCGACGCAGTGGTGGATTTTCTGCCCTCGCCTCTTGATGTGCCGCCAGTTGAGGGTATCAACCCCAAAAATGGTGAGACTGAAACTCGCCCGGCAGATTCCAGCTCGCCTTTTGCCGGTCTGGTCTTCAAGATCATGGCTGACAAACATCTTGGCCAGTTGTCTTTCGTGCGCATTTATAGCGGCACGATCAAGGCCGGGTCCTACGCTTACAACCCGATCAAGGACACCAAAGAACGCGTTGGCCGTTTGATGCGCATGCATGCAAACAAGCGTGAAGACATCGATGGTGCGAGCGCGGGCGAGATTGTTGCCATCGGCGGCATGAAACAGGTAACTACCGGGGATACGGTTTGCGACGAGAACAAGCCGATCATTCTGGAGAAGATGGAGTTTCCTGCTCCCGTTATTCGAGTGGCGGTCGAGCCCAAGACGCGACAGGATCAGGACAAACTCGGAGTTGCTCTCAATCGCCTCGCCCAGGAAGACCCATCTTTTAACGTTTCCACTGATCAGGAAACCGGGCAAACAATTATTGCCGGAATGGGTGAGTTACACCTCGAGATTATCGTCGACCGCATGAAGCGCGAGTTTGGCGTGGAAGCAAATGTGGGTAAACCACAGGTCGCGTATCGCGAAACAATTACTCAAGCGGCGCCGGGCAAAGAAATCTACAAGAAACAGACCGGCGGCCGTGGTCAGTTCGGACACGTCGAGATCGAGATCGAACCGGCTCCGGGCGAGGGCTTCGTATTCGAGAACAAAATTACGGGCGGTGCGATTCCTAAGGAATACATCAAACCGGTCGAGCACGGGATTAGAGATGCGATGGAGCGTGGGTTCCTCGCCGGCTATGAGTTGGTGGACATCCGGGTGCGACTGGTATTTGGAAACTACCACGAGGTTGATTCGGATGAGCGTTCCTTCCACATCGCTGGTTCGCTGGCATTTCAGGACGCCGTTCGAAAAGCGAAGCCAGTATTGCTCGAGCCGATCATGCGGATTGAAGTGGTAACGCCCGATGAATACATGGGCGCAGTTAATGGCGACCTGATGCGCAGACGCGGACAGATCGAAAAAACCGAGCCGCGACCTGGCGGAGCGCAAGTGATTACGTCTTTCGTACCGCTTTCCGAAATGTTTGGTTATACGACTGATTTGCGTTCAGCTACGCAGGGTCGCGCAACTTCAACGATGCATTTCGAGCGATACGATCAGGCGCCCAAGAACGTTGCTGAGGAAGTAATTGCTAAGGTCCAGGGCGTGGCTAAGTAGTTCGCAGTAGCACAGACTTTAGTCGGTGCTCTTTTTTTGGGTACTACTCCAGACACAGACCACGAGTCTGGGTCACATGAGGACAAAGAGATGTCAAAGGAAAAATTTGATCGGAGCAAGCCGCACGTAAACATCGGGACTATTGGGCACGTGGACCACGGGAAGACGACGTTGACGGCGGCGATCACGAAAGTGTTGGGGAAGAACAATCC
>Ga0187892_10004852_pt1 | contig 22021 bp, 18 predicted proteins | sample MA1701073metaG_FD_139345 | JGI IMG/M metagenome (GOLD analysis project Ga0187892, IMG submission 139345) | Bio-ooze microbial communities from a basaltic lava cave in the Kipuka Kanohina Cave System on the Island of Hawaii, USA - MA170107-3 metaG ... | reverse complement strand
CGTGGATTCAGCAACGCGCGCTCGACATGGTGCGCACCAGCGCGGCCTACAAGGGCGGCATCACGGGCGCGATCAAGATCGCACACCTGGCGGAGGCGCACGGCATGCGCGCCCAAGTGCATGGGATGGGCGAAGCCAACGCGCAGCTCTGTGCGGCCATTCGCAACAACGATTACTACGAACAACTGGTGATCGACGATGAGCAGATCCGCGGTCTTCGAAAATTGAAATCCCTGCCGATCATCGACGGTCATCTCACTGTCCGCGAAACGCCGGGCATCGCCGATCCACCGGATTGGAGACAGATTGAGAAATCGGCGGTGCTGATCGTATGAGCACGACTCCCCGAAACCACACCGTCCTGGTGACGGGCGCGTCGCAGGGGATTGGTTTCGCAACCAGTCAACTGCTACTGGAAAGGGGATTTCGCGTGATTTTGCTAGCCGCCGATCGAACCCAACTGGCAACGGCCAAATCAAAACTCGTGCGGCGCGGGTTTGCGGGAGACGCGATCGAGCTTGCGCCCATCGACCTGGCCAACGCGCGCGCCATTGCGAACCGCGTTCCCAAACTGCAACTGCTGCAGAACGGATTGTTCGGCCTGGTCAATAACGCGGCCGTGCAGGTGCTCAAACCGCTGACCGACTTCAGCCTGGAGGATTTGGAATCGATGTGGCGAGTGAACATGCGCGCCCCCGTTCTGATGCTCCAGGCGTGTTATCCATTTCTACGCGCCGCCTCCGGTTCCGTCGTCAACATCGGGTCCATCTCCGACCGGGGTCATCATGCGGCCTACTCGATCTATGGCGCATCAAAATGTTTTCTCAACGGTTTTTCATTACACGCAGCCAGGGAACTCGGCTTCGACGGCATCCGCATCAACGTGATCAGTCCGGGCGGCGTCAACACGCCCTTGATGCGGAAAGTCGAACGACGCGTGCCGCGAAGCCAGCGCGCCAGGTTGATGAAATCGATTCCCATCGAGCAACGTTGGGCGATGTCGGAGGAGATCGCGGAAGCCATTTATTTCTGCCTGACCGGCCCCGGCTATCTGCATGGCGCCGACGTTCGCGTTCATGGAGGTGTCGAATGATGAGTCACCCTAATCTTCCCGTCGCTTGATTTTATGAAACCCAAACACCTGTTGTCCCCCGTTGGTTATTTGTTCGTCATCACGCTGGGCAGCGCGCTGGCGGCGGAGACTGCCGGACCGTTCGCTCACGACTCCTGGAAAATCAGTTCCGGTGAATTCAAAACCGCAAACGATCCCGGGTGGGGCAGGGCGGTCCTCACGGTCACGAATGGCGTGCTTGTTCTCGACAGTGAGAAAAATGACGTCGTAAGTCAGGAGCTTCGCGCGCGGGTGCGTTTGCGCACGGATTTGTCGCCTACCGTGAATGCTTACTTTTCCTGGGGCATGACCAACGCTGCGGACCCGGGTTTTTCGATGAATCTCGCGGCATCGCGGGGACAGAATGCAGTCAGCGCCGTGATCTCCGATCGGGGACGGCCATCGCACGATAATGAAGCATTGACGGCCAAATCCGATTGGAGTGTCACGCGCTCAAGCGCGTTCACCTACGTCCTTCGCGCTTATCCCCAGGCTTTTCCGGGATGGGAGGCGAATTATCGCGCGCAAATCGAAGAGAGCATGTCGCATCTGCCGGATCTGGAAAGCAAATGGGTGGATGTGCGCATTCAATTTCGCAAGGGACTGGTGCGCATGTGGATGGAGGATCACCTGGTGGCGGAAAAAGAAGATGCCTTGGTGAATCCCCAGGGGGCTTTAAAAATTCAACTCTCGCCGGGCGTGCAACTGGCCTCCTGCGAAATCAGGCCACTGGAGGAAACCGACGGCTTTCTGCCCATTGGGCTTGGCGGTTACGCCAACGCACGGACGTTTCTTGGCAAAGACTCGGTAGATCCGAAGTCGTTTCCATCCGTGGGAAAAATCACGATGTTGGATGGGATTCCCTTTGAATTTCCAGGGGTGAATTCGGAAGGCAACGATCACATTGACGTGGGCCAAAGCTTGTTTCGCGACGCCAACACTCTGGGGTATGCTCCCGCGGGCCCGATTGGAGTTCCAAATGCTCGCTGGCAGGGCTCCACGTACCGCGATCCCGCGCGCATCCAGATGCGCATTCCAGCCGGTTATTACGACAACCTGTATCTCGTCGCGGCCTCGGACGGAGAAGAAAACAGCGTCCCTCTCCTTTCGGCCATGTTCTACCGGCCTGGTGCGGGTTTCACGGAAACTTTCGAAGGCCGCGTTCCACTGGCGACTGTCAAAGCGGCGGATGTCAAACCGTTCCCGGTGACTCTGAGCAACGGCAAGAAGACCAACCTCTGGCTCGTGCGTATCCCGCTGGACCCGGCGAAACTGACTTCGTTCTCCGACATGGATGTCTTTGAAGTTGAATTGACGAAAAAGACTTATCTTTATCGCAGTTATCCGGACCCCATCTGCTATGGCTATCAAGCGGGTGGCCTTCCCTCGGGAGTGCACATCTATGCGGCAACCTTGTCCAAGCCCTCCATCGTTTTTCAATGGAAGCCCGACCGTTTTGGTCATGCATGGACTTTTCCAGAGGTGGCGGCATACACGGCCACGGTGACCAACACATCCAAAACGGAAATTTCGGGCAAATTGACGGTCACGACGCGCAGCTACGATGGCACGGAGGAGACGAAACAGGAAAAAGAGATCAAGGTGGCGGCGGGTGGATCGGCCGAGGCAAAGTTTTCGTTTCCCGTCAAGCTCAACGGGTATCATGACATCACGGCCACGTTGGATGTGAGCGGAAAAAGCTGGACGGAAAAAAGGGCGTTCGCCCGGCTTGCGACGGATACGCGCTCAACAAAGTGGACCGAAGGCAAAGGAGCGCTGTTTGGTTGTTGGGCTTATGCCGGAGTACATCATACACCCAAGTTGGAGTATCCGCTCACACTGATGACGCTGGCAGGAGCCCGCGTCATGAATTGGCTCTTTCCAGGCGCCGAGAAGATCGATCTTGTGCGCAAACATTGGAGTCCGGGATCGCAGGGCAATGCATCGTTCGTCCAGATCCCACCCTGGGCTGCCGATGAGAACAAAGATCCCTCCAAAGTGGAGGAATACAAGAAGAACATTGTCAAGGCGGTGGAGGAGAATGAGAATTCCAGACACATCCCCCCTGAATTCACACCCCCCGATGTTTACATTTTCGCCGAGCCGCATATTTCCACGCGTCTCACTTCTGGCAACTATCCGGAATATTGGGGAGATGAGCCCTTCGTTTATACCGAGGAGGAAAAGCAAAGTCTCAAACGATGCTTTGAGACGGCGCGAATCGCCGCGGAGGCCTACCGGGTGGCGTTTCCCACGCGGAAGATTCTGCTGCCGTATGGGGATCCCCTTTACATCGTGCCTTTTCTGCGCGCCGGTTTTCCCACGAATCTCGTGGATGGAGGGCTTATTGATACACCGCTTTTCGAAAAAATGCCCGAGCGACAACTTCACGAACAGAGCATCCATCGTCTCTACGAACTGAGAAAAGAGTATGAAAAAGTGGGGATAAAAAATCCGTACCTCATTTTCGGCGAAGGCCCTTTTTTCACCACCGAACCGGGCTCATGCACATGGCGCGAGCAGATATTTCGAGAAGAAACAATTTCACGATGACCTGAAGGTTGATCCCATCAAGCCCGGTGTCATGGCGCGGGCCTACATCGACAAAATTCGGGGTTACATTAAAAAGTATGAGCGCACTCAATTGCCCTCGGTGAATCGGGCGGCCGATCTCATTGTCGAGGAAGTTGCGGAAGGCAGAAAAATCGCGTTGCCCACTATGGGACACATGGCGTGGTTTTTTGCGGGGAGAGAGGAAGGAAGCGTCTGGGCCATGGAGCCAATGGACGTCGCGGGAGAGCTACCTCAGTCGGTCGATCTTTACCTCGAAAAAACGCCGGACAAAGCTCTCGCGTTGCATCTGGCCTATAGCGGTCAATTTAAGACCGATCAGGCCTATCTGAAAAAGAAACAGCAGCGCGTCATCCTGATCACCAGTGAGAATCCCCGTCCCGAGTGGAAGTTGCCCGACGACTTGTTGACCAGGATCGACACGGGATGGGAATTTGGCGACGCGGCAGTCTCCATTCCAGGCTATCCCATTCGCGCCTTGCCCCCCAGTGGTGTCATGCAATTGATCGCCTACGAGACCGTCAATGTGGAAGTGTTGTCGCGTCTGGCTGCGGCAAAATAATCCAGAGCGACAGCCTGGAATTGAACCTTGAAAACCACCTTTCATCTCCCGCCACTCATCGACGCCGAGGCCAGCCTTCGCGACCGGCTGGAGGAAGCCGCACGCGTCCGCGGAAAATCTGCGACCTCGCTCCTCGACGACCTCGACGCGTTCGTCGAGCGAAGCATGCGAAACCTGGCCCTCGTCGATCGCAAGCCGCCGCTGGATGGTTATGCGCGGGCGTTCGAAGCGACCCTGGCGCAATCGGTCAACGCCAGCGGCAAGAGCGCGCGCGTCCTGTTGCGCTCGTTCTTCTTTCCGTACTGGCAGATTTTTCACCTGCGCTTGTATCCCCGCTATGCGCCGATGACTCTGCCGGAAAAATGCCGAACCGCTTATCTACCCGAAAGTGACGTGGGTGCGCTCGCGGCCGCCAACAAGGATGATCCGCTGAAACACTTCCGGCCCGACCGACGACCGCCGCCTGCGAAATTTGAAAACCGCGTCTGGTACGATGGCACGGGATCGGGACTGCATTTCGACGAAGAGCCAGCGGGCTTTTTCCCCGTCGATTACGGAACGATGATGGACGCTGTGGCACGAACGGCGTGCGACGTTCCCGACGCGGTCGAAATGCTGGAGCATCTCTCCCCTCACTGGGCTCGCGCCAACGTCCTCCTGATCGACCGGGAAAAACGTTCGGCGCGAATCGATAAGTGTTCCTTCCATCGTTTCGCGGCGCGGGTCAACACCCGGCCTCGTGCCGAGCATATTTCCGGCATGGTTTGCTTCGACCCGGACTACAAGGCGTACCAGAGATCGTTGCGCGAGGCTTACCTGGAATCCGTCGAGGGAGCATGGGATGGCTACGAAGGCGCTGCATTTGATGCCAATGACCTGAAAGACCGCGTTCTCGATGAAGGACTCAGGAAGCTCGAGAAATATCCGACCTACGACGGCCTTCTCAACCTGCTCACTTCTCATGGGAAGCCGGGCCACCTCTGCAAACATGGCGACCCAGTGCAGCCCGGCGAGCCTGTGCCACGCGAGTACACGCTCGCGCGAATGTTCTGGCTGATCGACCAGAAAGAATGTCATCGCTGGCAATGGGACACCGAGAAAAACCTGCCGACCTGCCAGGCACCGCGCGAGACTTATCCCTGCGAGATGTTCGCCACATAAATTCTACGATTTTTGTGCTTGCATTTTCTTCTGCAATCCTCTAATTGACCGTTCAATTATGCGAGCTGTGACTATCTCGGACATCGCCGATCGAATGGGCATCTCCAAGCAGTCCGTTGGATTTGCCCTAGGCAACTATCCAAATTCGCGCACCCGGCTTGGGTTCGAGACGCGTCGCCGTATTTTGGAAACGGCCCGCCGACTGGGCTATGTGCCGCACCACGCGGGACGGCGTTTGGCTCGTGCCCGCTCGAGCAGCCGGGCGACCAGCTTCGATCAAGTTGGACTGATCCTGCTACCGGGCGCGGACGGAGCAGTGGACACGGTGTGCCTCATGATGATGCAGGGAGCCGAGCCTGAACTCTACCAGTTCCATGCGTCGCTCACGTTCGTCCGTGTGGCGAGCGATGAAGACTGGGAAAAAGTGAATCGGCTGAGTCGGGCCGGGGGCGTGGATGGTTGGTTGGTCTATGGCGCTGTCACGGACCAAGCGGTGAGACCGTTGACGGCCAGCAAGATTCCGTTTGTCATCCTGGGCGATCACCGTTGCACCCAGCCGGTGCATTCGGTGAACATCGACAATTTCGCGGTCGGTCAAATGGCGGCGGAGCATCTTGCCGCGCTGGGGCATCGTCGCATTGCGTATCTGGATAGCCGGCTGGAGTTGGTGTATCAGCGGCAGATCCATGCCGGATTCCGAGCCGCCGTCAAGAAGTTGGGCTTGGACGAGGACGCGCGATTGATCTCGATCACTTCATCGCTGTGGAGCAAACCGGGCGGAGCATTGGTCGTCGAATGGCTGCGAGACGTCGGGGCCACGGCCCTGTTCGCTCCCGAGCCGAACTGGGCTGTCGAGTTGTGGCGGGTGCTGGATCGCTATCAGATCGAGGTGCCGAACGAAATCAGTCTGCTCGGCTGCGAACCTGCCTGGTCGAGCGCCAAAAGCCAGAATTTCACGCGCCTGGAGTTGCCGATGGCGGGGGTGGGGGGGCAGGGCGCGCGGTTGCTGCATCGAGTGGTGACACAGCCCGGCACTGCCGTCAGTGAACTGAAAATTTCCCCATTACTGATCGAAGGGTGGAGCACTGTTGCTCCGAGCAGCAGGAACACACGCACAACAAACTAGGAGGAACGTGGTATGATCATTCACATCAGGTTTGCCGGGGCCGCAGGTGGCGGCGGCTGGTTCAATCGTAGAACGCTGGTCGTTGTATTCAGCGCGATGGCGTTTGCGGCCTTTTCGGAAGTGGCTCAAGCCGGGCCCGTCACCAACAATCTCGTCTTCTGGGTGGATGCCGACGACCTCGACGGTGACGGCGTTTCGGAAGGTTTAGGCGAATCGGGCCAGACCGCTGGCAGCGTCGCGACATGGGTGAACAAATCGGCGATCAACGGCGCGCCGACCGCGACGCAGGGCTCGGCATTGTTTCAGCCCACTCTGACGCTCGGCGCGCTCAACGGTCGCCCGGTCGTCCGGTTCGATGGCCTCGACGATTATCTCCAGAGCGCTTCGTTTACGACCGCCCTGGCGCAGCCGACCGAGATGTACATCGTTTGGAAGGCTGACTCCAATGGCAGTCCCGGCGGCGGGTTCTTTGCCTGCATCGCCGTGGATGGGAACTCCGGCAGCGCCCGGCAGGCTGTCACCTACGAATTCATCGGCGGGCAAGGCGGAGACAGTCTCACGATGTACGGTGGAGCTCCCACGTTCGGCGCTCTCATCTTCAACTCTACGTTCTCCGCTCCCATCTATGAGACGGCAATGTTCAATGGCGCGAGCAGCACGATGCGGGTCAACGGGCAGAGCGTCGCCGCGTTTAATGTGAATGGCGGGCCCGGCACTGAGTCGTTGGGCGGCGTCACGCTGGGTGGGCGGTATGATTTGTTCGGCGGCGACCGGCTCACCCTCGACGGCTACATTGCGGAGTTGCTGATCTATAGTTCGCCGCTGAACACCACGGATCGCGACGCGGTGGAAAGCTATCTCAACGGTCACTGGTCCATCGTGCCGGAGCCGACCGCCACGCTGTTGCTGGCCGTGGGCGGATTGCTGTTGTTCCACCGTCGCTGCCGGTAGTGAGGCGCAATTGCCTGCATGAATCGCTCTGCGGCTGAACACGCCGTCAAAGTCCTGCGCCACGTCACGATTCCGATGCGGGACGGCGTGCGACTTTCCGCGCATCTGACGATGCCGGTCGCCGAAGGGCGCTTCCCGGCGATTCTCGAATACACGCCTTATCACAAGGGTGATTACACCGAGCCACCGGCGCGCTTCCGTTATTTTGCCGAGCGCGGCTACGTCATCGTGAACGTGGACGTGCGCGGCACCGGCGACTCGGAAGGGGTCACGACCGATGTCTATAGCGACGACGAGCGCCGCGACGGGTACGAGGCCATCGAATGGATCGCCCGCCAGTCGTGGTGCGACGGCAACGTCGGCATGTTCGGCATCTCGTATTGCGGCGTCGTCTGCTGGCACGTCGCCGCGCAAGCCCCGCCGCATCTCAAGGCCATCATCGTCCGATCCGGCACGGACGACATCTACACCGAGTGGACCTATCCCGGCGGTTGTCCGCGCCCGTACATGTACGAGAACTACGCGCCGCCGAATCCCGAACTGGTGGGAGAACGATGGTCAGAGATGTGGCGGCAGCGGCTCGAAGGCAACGTCCCGTGGGGCATCGGTTTCATTTCGCACCAAACCGACGGCCCGTATTGGCGCGCGCGGTCGCTGCGACCCGACTACGGCCGCGTGAAATGTCCAGTGTTCGTCATCGACGGCTGGGCCGACTGGTACGCCACGCCGTTGTTGCGGGCGTTCGCCAATCTCAACGTCCCGAAGCGAGCGCTCATCGGTCCGTGGTCGCACATGTGGCCCGACGACGCGATCCCGGGGCCGAAGCTGGACGGAAACCGCGAGTGTCTGAAATGGTTCGACCAGTGGCTCAAAGGCATCGACACCGGCGTCTTGCGCGAGCCACCGGTCACGATTTTCGTGCGCGAGTATTTCCAGCCGACGATCATGTTCGTCGAGGACAAGGGCCACTTTCGCGCCGAGAACGAATGGCCGATCGCGCGGACACGAGAGGAGTCGCTGTCGCTGCGCGAAGGCGCGTTTGAATATCGTCCCGATGCCGGCATCGCGGCGGGCCGGCACGGCGGCGGCCCGTTCCCGCCGTGGGGAATGCCGCTCGACCAGCGCGCGGATGAAATTCATTCCCTCGTGACGACGACCGGGCCGCTGGCGGAAGATTGGGAGATTACCGGCAATCCCCTCGCGGAGTTGCGAGTGTCATCCACGGCAGACATCACCCTGTTCACAGTCAAGTTGAGCGACGTCGCCCCTGACGGCACGTCGAATTTGATCACCAAAGGCTATCTCAACGCCACGCACCGCGAATCGCACGCTGAACCGGCCCCGCTCGAGCCGGGGAAAGTGTATGAACTGAACGTCGAATTGCTCGCATGCTCCTACCGCGTCGCCAAAGGCCACCGGCTTCGCGTCGCAATCGCCGGCGCCGATTTGCAGCATTGCTGGCCGACGCCGAAGCCGTGCATCAACACGATCCACGCTGGTTCGCGGATGATTCTCCCCGTTGTTCCATCGCAAGCACCAAAATTACCCGAGCCGGACCTGAGACCCTCGCCCTATCCTTTGCCGCGACGCGAGCAAGTGGCCGCGCCCGAGTACTCGGTGACGCACGACCTCGTGCGCGAGACGACGACCGTCCGCTACGACACGCGTTGCGGCGCGGGCATCAACCGATCGGAGTTCACGATCTCCCGACGCGAACCCGCGCGCACGACCTGCAAAGCAAGCTACGAGTATCGCAAGCCCATGTCCGGCATGGACGTGGTCGTGAACACCCAGTGCGTTACCAGCAGCGATGAGAAAGCCTTTCATCATCTGGTGGACGCCGCGATCATCGTCAACGGCCGGCCCTACTTCCAGAAAAGCTGGAATATTTCCGTGCCGCGAGCATTCTGTTGACCGATGAATCTCTCCCAACCCACGTACAAGGTCAGAGTAATCCGCCACGTCACGATTCCGATGCGCGACGGCGCGCGGTTGTCGGCGCATCTCATCCTGCCCGACGCGCCCGGCAAGTTCCCGGCCATCTTTGAATACACCCCCTATCACAAGGGCCTGTATCCCGAGCCGTGGCCGAGGCATCGGTTCTTCGCCGAGTGCGGGTACGCCATTGCGCACGTGGACATTCGTGGCACGGGCGATTCGGAAGGATTCACCAACACCTTCGCCGACCCTCAACAGATTGCCGACGGCGTCGAGACGGTGGAGTGGATCGCGCGCCAGCCGTGGTGCGACGGCAACGTCGGCATGACCGGCATCTCCTACGTGGGGTTCGTCTGCTACCAGGTCGCGATGCATCAGCCGAAGCCGCTCAAGGCCATCATCGTGTATCAGTGCATGACCGATCATTACACGAGCTGGCTGTGTCCTGGCGGCAGCCCGCGACCGTTTCCGTTCGAGCAGACCGCGCCGCTGATGACCGCCTACAATGCTGTCCCGCCGAATCCCGAGTTCGTGGGCGAGAACTGGTCGGCGATGTGGCGCGAGCGGCTGGAACAATGCGAACCTTGGGGGTTGGCGCTGATCTCCAACCTGCTCGACGGCCCGTTTTGGCGCGAACGGTCGCTGCCGCCCGACTTCGATCGCATCCGGTGCGCCACGTTCTGGATCGGCGGCTGGTCGGACGCGTATTCCGACGATTTCCTGCGCGCGTTCGCCGCGATGAAATGCCCGAAGAAAGTGCTCATCGGTCCATGGGCGCACAGCTACGCGAAAGACGCGTTGCCGCTGCCGCGCGTGGATGACGAGCGCGAATGCCTGCGGTGGTTCGACCAATGGGTCAAAGGCAAGGACACCGGGATCAAGGACGAACCGCCGGTCACTCTTTTTGTCCAGGAATTCTGTCCGCCCGACATCATCCGCCTCGAAGACCGCGGCCGGTTTCAGTCCGAGAATGAATGGCCGCCCGCGCGCGCGAAGGAGACGGTGTTGCCCTTCGATTTGAGCGGCACGCTTTCGTATGAACCATCTGTGGGCGTCGCCGCCGGCCGGTACGTCATCGGGCAGCTTCCGCCGATCTGGGGCATGCCGCTCGATCAGCGACTGGACGAACCGCACTCGCTCGTGTTCACGACCGAGCCATTGAAGGAAGACATGGAAGTGATCGGCCATCCGCACGCGGTGCTGCAGGTGTCGTCCACGGCGGACATCGCCTACTTCAGCGTCAAACTCTGCGATGTCGCGCCCGACGGCACGTCCGCGCTCGTCACCAAAGGCGGACGCAACGCCACCCATCGCGAGTCGCATACCAACCCGACGCCCCTCGAACCCGGCAAGGTTTACGAGCTCACGATAGGCCTCCAGGCGCTGGCCTACGCTTTCAAGGCAGGCCACCGCGTCCGCGTGATGATCGCCAATGCCGATTTCCAAAACGCGTGGCCAACGCCCAAGCCGTGCGTGAACACCCTCCACCCCGGTTCGCGGCTCTTCCTGCCGATCGCGCCGCCGCAACGCCCGGAACTTCCCGCGCCCGATCTGATTGTCCTCAGCCAGCCGCCGCCGCGCCGCGAACAAATTCCCCCGCCCGAGTACGCGATCACACGCGACCTCGTCCGCGAAACCACAACCGTGAGCTACAGCATCCGGGCGGGCGCGGGCATCAATCATTCGCGCTTCACCGTCTCGTCGAAGAAACCCGCGCAAGCCGTGATCGATTCGAGTTACGAATACAACGCCACCCGCGCCGGGGCAGCGGTCAGCGTCAAAGCGCACTGCGTTACCAGTAGCGACGAGAAAGCATTTCATCACCTCGCGGACGTCGAGATTGCTGTGAACGGCAAACCTCATTTCCAGAAGAGTTGGATCGTCTCCGTGCCGCGTCAGTGCTGTTGAGGAGAACCCATGAGAATTGACGGCAAAGCAAAACCCAAAATCGGAATCGAAGAGTTCATGTCCCTCGCCGAGCGATTCGGCTTCTCGAAGGAGGCGCGCCGACGTATTCGCGCCGCGGTGAGCCGGAAGGACTCGGGCGGGGTCCCGAACCTCGCCCGCTGGGCCACCGCGTTTCCGCCCAAGACCAAGGGTGATGAGTTCGAGGCGCTTGCGCGAAGGAAGTTCGGCGTGAACTACGCGCGAGGTACGAGTTCGGGCACGGGCGCGTTGCACAGCGCGCTGGCGGCGGTCGGCATCGGCCCGGACACGGAGGTGATTGTGCCGGCCATCGGATTTCTTGCGACCAGCGCAGTCGTGGTCACGCTCGGCGGCAAGCCGGTGTTTTGCGACGTGGATGAATCCTTCCAGATCGATCCGACAAGGATCGAGCCGTTGATCACGCCGCGCACCGTCGCAATCGCCCCCACGCACTGGTCGGGCGGTGTCTGCCACATGGCGGCGATCCTCGAACTGGCGCGCAAGCACAAGCTCAAAGTGATCGAAGACTGCGCCCAAGCGCCCGGCGCGAAATATCGCGGCCGGTACGTGGGCACGCTGGGCGACATCGGCTGTTTCAGCATCTCCGCCTACAAGATCATCGGCGGCGGCGAAGGCGGCATGTTGATCACGAACGATCGGCGTCTGTTCGAGCGCGCCGCGCAATTCGCCGAGTGCGGCGGGCTGTGGCGTTTGCCCGGACGGTTTGCGCCGCCGCGCTACAAGGGCGAGTTGTTCTGCGGATCGAACTACCGGATGTCGGAGTTGGAGGCAGCGGTGGATGTCGTGCAATTGAAGAAGCTCGACGGCATCGTGCGGCGCTATCACACGAACCACATGCGGGTTCGCGCGCGTCTGAAACCGTCGTCGGAAGTTCGGCTTGCCAGGATGAACGATCGGGACGGCGAGATCGGTTACAGTTTGCGGCTGATTCCAAGGAGCTTCGAGCTCGGCCAGCGTCTCATGGACGCGCTGCGGGTCGAGGGAATACCGTGTGGTTTCCGTGGACCGAAGGCGAGTCCGGACTGGCATCTGGCTTCGGAGATGTTCCCCTTGCGCGAACACATGCCATTCAAAGGTGTCTGCCCCGTGGCCGACGATCTCTACAACCGTTGCGTCACGATCTCCATTGATCAGTGGTGGACAGCGGGCGACTGCCGGCGCATCGCGAGCGCGATCAACAGGGCAATGGCAAGGAGGCGTTAGCCATGTCACGCAACCGGCATTCCGCTTTCACACTCATAGAGCTCCTCGTGGTCGTCGCGATCCTCGCCATCCTGGCGGCGATGCTCTTGCCCGCGTTGCAGAATGCCAAAGAGAAAGGCAAGGCCATCGTGTGCGTCAACAACCTGCGCCAGCTCTACACCGCCTGTGCCGTGTACGCCTCGGACGCCAATGGATTGGTGCCGGTCAATTCCGGCAATCCCGTCTGGCCTTACAACGCGGACTACTGGATTCCCCTGGCTTCCTACCTCGGCTCGGGGCCGGCGGGAACTTACTTCGTTCATCATTCGGTGCTGCACTGCCCCGGCGAGAAGGGCTTCAACTATTCGTCCGTCGGCCAGAGCACCGCTCCCGACTGGCCGGTGGGCAAGCCGATCAACATGTCGCAAGTGACCTGGCAACCGACGAGTTACATGGTGAACCAAACGATGTACCTCTCCAACGCTGGTGGCCCGGGCGCGACGACCGACGGGGCTCGATTGGGCCAAAACACCCGGTACTACGACCCAGGCGGCTCTTACTCGGCGTGGAGGGTTTTCAACGCGGACCAGGTCGCCTTCTTTATGGATGCCGGCGTCTCGACCTGGGGTTGGGGCGCGCCGATGTTTGAGTACGAAGTTGATGACGGGGTTTGGTGGACGTCCTGGACCGGCATCAAGACGCTGTATTTTTCCTACGCCTTCCGTCATCCCGGCAATCGCGCCAACGTCCTCTACTTCGACGGGCACGTCAGCTCGGTGCAACATCGCATGGTGACCGGCAAGAACGTCTTCAACTGGAAATATCCGTGAGCAAGGTTTTGGCCGCGGGCGAACAGGTTTCCAGTCTGGCGTTCGAATCAAGGGATTCGATTTCTTTGGCGTCAGCAGTTTCAAGAAGGACGGTGGGCGCATAGTCAATTTCGGAAGAACATTTCTGTCGCTCTGTTTGGACGCGGACGCGTGGCGATTGCCCCCGCTCTTCAAAAAGAACGGTGCGTCATGCGGACGAAATTGCGAGGCTCTGAAAGGGCGACAGAAAACGGCGGAGAGAGTCGAGCGACTCTCTCCGCCGTCTGAGTTATACCCATCTCGATGGCAGCGAGAATTGTGCGCGGGGAGCTGCGCCTGAAATTGAGATCATGGATTGAGCGCACGCACTTCGACGAGTTGCGCCCCCCACGGCGGCAAGCCGCAGCGGACGCAGAAGCGGTCCCTTTCAAACCAGCCCCACCGTTCGCTCCGCGTGTACCAGCGGTCGGGCGCGATGCCGAGTTCCTCCAACGCAATGTGACCTTCGATGATGCGGGGTTGATCGGACAGGTTGAAGATGTTTACGACGAATGCGTTTTCATCCGGCAAGACATGGAGGTGGATTTCCTCGTTGAGCCCGCGGAACTCGCCGCGTTTGAAGAACCGCTCCAGCTTGCGGTAGCGGCGCATCGCATGTTTCTGCGCCTCAACGACGGACGGGTTGGCGTGCGTGCCGCCGATGCCGAGATGCCGGCAGGTCGAGGCGAACCACCAGAAGACGCAGCAGTGTTCGTTGTCATCACGCAGATCGATGTGGAGATAGACGGGGACGTTGCAGCCGATGTTGTAATAGTACAGCGCCCGGCCCCGGCCCGAACGCAGGTCCTCGAACGGATTCCACATCAGCTCGAATCCCCAGTTCGAATCGTAGCTGCCGGTCAGGCCGTACTGGTAATAGACCGGCGTCCAGCGGATGCGCGAGCCGCCGCCGATCATGTCGTGCATTTCGATCAAGACACGCGGGAACTTCGCGTGGACGCGCTGGGCGAGATCGACGTTGGCGCGGATGTGGTCTTCCATCCGGTACGGCACGGGATGACCGTGGTCGGTGTTCCAACATCGGCCGTTGTACCAGTTCCCGTCGAACATCAGGTACACGATGCCGCTGGCGCAAAGATCGAGCAGCCGTCGCGCCGCTTCGTCCAGGTACTGGCGCGAGCCAAGGCAGATTGAGTTTTCGATGACTTGCCCGTCTTCGTCCTTGCGCCACGCCGCGCGCGGCCAGCTCGCCACGCCGTCGCTACCCGCGCAGCAGGTCGGGTACGATACCCAGGTCGCCAGCGGACAATGCAGCGAAACTCCCAACCCGTGCCGGGTCTTCATTTCCTCGACGAATTTCGCCAGTGGCCCGAGCCGCGGCTCGTCCCACAAGAACGTCCCAAACGCCGTATCCCAGCCGGGATCGAGATAAAGCGCCTCGCAACCGTATTCCTCGGCCTTGATCGCCTCTTCCTCGATGGCCGCACGCGTGTAGGTCTGCACACGCGTGGCGTCTCGCCCGACGAGTCCCTGCGGCGATGTCATCCACCATTCAGGGTTGTCATACAGTTCGTTCCAGTGAACCGGCGGATTGAAATCGCGCGGGAACCCGCAGCCCTGCTCGTCGAGCATCGCACGGAAGGCATACGCACCGGGAGCGTAGCCGGCCCGCAAATTCTGATACCGCATCACGCCGAGATGCACCGTCCGTCCGGGCGCGATGGAAACGAGCGCCGCCGGATGGCCGGAAAGAAGGCACGCGCCGCCGAACCGCAGCCACAGGCCGTCGTCGCGCACGATCGTCGAGAAGATGCTCCACTCCAGGTTTTCCTGATTGAACTTGAACACCCCCAGCGCACGGTCGCCATGTGTCCAGAGCCAGCCCTCGGAGAACCGGTGTCGCGAGGGCATTTGCCCATACCGTTGATCGGCGGTGAAACGCGGCTCGGCACCGGGTTTCGTGATCAAGTCGCCAAAAGAGAAATCGTTCGTGTGCCCGGGCGGGTCGGTGGGCCGAATCCGAAAAGGGACGGCAGCCAGTTGATCGCCCGCCAGCTCGGGCAGCAGGTTGGCGATGGAATCGGTGATCTGTCGCTGAAATCCAACCTCGAACTCGGTCAGCGCGATCGGCGCGTTGGTGGCGTTCCGCAAGGTGATTCGTTCTTCGAGAAATGGTTTGTCGCCCGGCAGCGTGAGGACTTGCTCGATGTCCAATCTCGCCAACGAACCGCGTACGATGATCGAGTCGGCGCGCTGCTGGATCGAAGGCGATTCGAGCCGCTCGTGTGTGAACGTCCCGCCGTCCTGCGCGACCGACGCGCGGCAGTGGCAAGGTGCATCGGCCCAGGCGAAGCCGGTCGCCGCATCGTGCAGGCTGAAACGCTCCGGCCCGATTCGCAGCCGAAACACCGAATTGGAGAGTTCGCCATCCGCGTTCATTCTCAACGCTCCCAATACTTCGCGCCCGGTAGGCTGCCATCCATGATGTAGCCGCCGTCGATGGTCAGGTGCTGGCCGGTCATGTGGCGAGATTCGTCGCTGGCCAGGAACACCGCGCCGGCGGCGATCCACGACGCGTCGGCGATTTCCTTCAACGGCACGCGCTCGAACAGCGACCGTTTCACCGACTCGGTGTACATCGGCACGGTCAACTCCGTGAACGTGGCGCCGGGGCGGATGTAGTTCACCGTGATCTTGTGCGGCGCGAGTTCGGTGGCAAGTGTCCGGCAGAACGATTCGATGCCGCCCTTGGCCGCGGTGTAATGGCCGCAGTTCGGCTCGCTCAGGACGGCATGGATGCTGGAGATCGCGATGATGCGTCCGCCGCTCCCTTGCTGGATCATTTGCCGCGCGGCCTGTTGCGAACAGAGGAACACGCTTTTCAGGTTCGTGCGCAGAATCAAATCCCAATCCGCTTCCGCCATATCCACCACGGGCGACTGCCGGATGATGGCGGCGTTGTTGACGAGAACGTCGAGCTTGCCGAGAAAGCGGATCGCCTCGTCGAACGCGCGGGCGACCTGGTCGGCATAACCGACATCGCAGTGGACGAAGCAGGCGCGGCGACCTTTCTTCTTGAGATCGGCCACGACCTCAGCGGCCTTCGGTTGGTTGATGTCGAGAATCGCCACGTCCGCGCCTTCCGCAGCGAACGCTTGCGCGATGGCCTTGCCGATGCCGCTGGCGGCACCGGTGACGATGGCAGTCTTGTCTTTGAGTCTCATGGTCGCGCTGCGGGTTTTGACGTCACGAGCCGCGCCAGCACTTCCACATTGACGGTCTCGTACGCGATCAATTGCATGACGCCGCTCGGCGGCAGCAGGCGGATGGGATAACCGGGAATCGAGACCGCCGCGTCGCCGAATTCCCAGCCCATGTCGATGACGCGCAGCAGGTCGTCGGGCAATTGGTATTCCGGGCGCGGATTTTCGGCGGTGATGAGCATGACCCGCTGCTGTTTCTGGCGCAGATATTCCTGGTCCTCCTGGCGTTGGCCGCCATCGCTGAGGTGCAACGCCAGGGCGTGATCGGGTGTGTTTTCGAGATAAGGAACGACGGAGGGCGGATCTTCTCCGGCGGCATCCACAGGCGGCATGGCCCAGACGCGGCCTTCCTCTCGGCCGGCAAACGCCCAAGCCAAATGTCCGCGCGTCGGGATGGCGACTTTTCGTCCGGCGACGGTTTCCTCCACGATGAGGCCGGCGGTTTTCTCCACGTTCGGCAATTGGGTGCGTTCGTATTTCCGAATCAGTTCCCGGATTTTGTCGATGTACGATCTTCCCATCACGCCCGGCTTCACCGGTGCGACCTCGAAATCATCGTGGAACTGTTGCTTCTGGAAATAGCGATTCCACCACTCGATGCCATCGGGGTAGCTGAAGGATTTTCCGATGACCGGCATTTTGCCGCGGCGGGTGCAGGCGCTGATGATCTCGCCCATGAGCGCCCAGGCATCAATGGTTTGTCTCAGCAGGTTGCCGTGACCGACCCGCGAACCGTCGGAAAGCTGGACGGCCCGATCATCGCTTCCATAGCCGGTATCGAACCAGGCGTCGCACACCGCGACTTGCCCGGCCAACTCGGGCAAAGCGCGCGGACCAAAACCGACAAGGAAGCCCTTCTTCTGTTTGAACTCCTTCAAAAATTCCAGGTTGCCCGGTTCCGGCGCCCGGGTCCAGCCGGTGATGAGGATGTCCTGCTCTTTCTCGGTTTCGGTCCGCTCGGTTTTCCAGGGACGCTCGAAACCGACGTGGATCATCTGGCCGCTGCGTCCCCAGAGTTCGTTGTCGAGGCCGTGCCCACGTTGGTAACTGTGGGCGAACCCGATGAGGCCGCCGTGGATATGCCGGTCAGCCACAATCTCCGCGACGCGGATGAGTTCGGGGATGTTTGTCTCCGCTCGATCACACGCCGTCAGCGCGAAGTGAAGGTACTGCCGTGCCGGGGACGGTGGACTTTCTCCCGCGGTGGCAACCGTGGTGGTCCAGACCAGAAAAACAAGCGAGGGGAGTGTCAGATGTATGGTCATTTCTCTTTGAGATTCGAGTGATCGGGTTGAGCTTTTCGTTCCTGCTGCGCGGCGGCGAGAAAGCCGAGGATCAGCGGGTGTGCGGCGTCCGGGGTGGAACGCAACTGCGGCACGAACAGCGTGCCGACGAAAAACGGATGCCCGGGCAGTTCGACGGCTCGGACTTCGCCCTCGGCGTCCGAACCAACGATGGCAAGGTCGTCGGAGGAAAGGGTGGCGGTATGGTCGGGGTGCACGCCAAAATTGCAGTAATACTCTTCCGTCACCGCGGTCGAGCCGTAGAGGCGGGCCGCGAGGCTGCCGGGGCGGAGCGAGATGACGAGCTCGCGGCCCACTAAAGAACAGGCAAGGCGCGAGATGAATAGACGCGAGGCGTGAGGGTCGTACTCAGCGTGTGCGGCGTCGGCGAATCCCAGAACGTGGCGTGCATACTCCAGGATGATGTGCTGAAAGCCACCACACGTGCCGAGCAAGGGAACGAACGACTCGCGGGCGTAACGGATGGCGCGGAGTGCGCCGGTCAGGCTCTGATAAGGGCTTCCCGGAGGGATCAAGAGACCATGGAACGAAGCCAAAATGTCGAGCGCATCAGGCTCATCGAGAGATGCAGTTGGAAGCCAGACAGATTCAATCGCATCGGCTAACTTGGCGGAAGCGTGAATCAAAGCCGCGTCGGTGGCGCGATGCGGCTCAAAGCCCGGGTCGTAGTCACCAACAATCGCAATTCGCGTCGTCATGGAAGACCGGCACCGACGGCGCCGGTCACGATGGCAGTCCTGGCCGGTCAGGCGCATTTCATGCCTCCTGGAACGAAACGTTGAACTGTGGCTTCCTGGTCTTGCTTGTAATGTAACCGGCAAGCGCCTCGGCTACCTGTTTATTGGCGATCGCCACAATCTGACTGGCCGCGATGGCGACATTGAGAAGTCCAGACTTGCCGACCCCGGCGGTCAGGACGGTCACTCCCGGCGGCATGCGGATGCAGGTGTCCACCCCATAATCATCCAACGGCACGCCAATGATCACCTTTGACATTTTGGTTGCCGCCGCCAGTGCGCCCGGCAGGGCGGCTGCCAGACCTGCTGCCGCGATGAACACGTTGACGTCTTCCGCCTTGCGGCAGAACTGCGCCAGTTCATCGGGATTCCGATGGCAGGAAAGAACGTGGAGCGAGACCGCCAGCCCGACGGATTCGAACACCTCCATTATGCCGGATTCCTTGATGATCTTCACATCATTCGGGCTGCCCACCAAGACCACTACCTGAGTCGTACAGTTTTCTTTCATTGGCATTCGGTTTGGATTGTTCGTTCCATGTAGGCCACCCGTGCGGTCGGAGATGAAGACGCGCTCGATCGGAAGATGACGTGCGCGGCGGCCAGGGTGGCGTGGCCGTAAAGGCCAACTTCTCTGGCGGGAGCAAACCAGCGAAGATCGTAATGGCCATCACGCCTGACATAGAAGGCGGTCTCGGCCAAGTTATTCTCCTCCGCGATGGACTGCAGCATCTCATCCGTCAACCAATCGTCGAGTGGACCGACGGCCGCCGGCTTGCGCTGAAACGGAGCATCGGCAAACGCGTCGTTCTGAAAAATGGGCAGCTCCATCATTTGAGCCAACGTGAGAAATCTTTTGGCACAGCCGTGACCGGCAGACGTTACCCGCCCTCCCTCCCCGCCAGCAGTTCCTGGTCGAGAAGCTCCATGCGTCCCACGATCGTGTTGGGAGGCAGCAGGGTGCCGGGCGCAAGGACTGTGTTCGCTCCGATGCGGCATCGGTCACCGATCAGCGCCCCGAACTTTTCCGTGTCCGTGCCATGGAACTCCACGCCAAGGCGAACGTTGATTTCCTTGTTCGGGCGCTCGTTGCGGCAGTTGCAGAGAATGCTGCCCGCTTCGAGGTTCACACCTTCCCCCAGCAAGGAGTCACCAACGAAATTGAAGTGGGCGAGCGTTGCGCCGGAGAACACGAACGAAGACTTCAGTTCGACTCCCGGGCCAAGGGCGCAGTTTGCCGCGACCCAGTTGCCCCCGCGAAGGTACGCGCCGGCGGCGACAAAGCAGCCCGGGCCAAGAATCAACGGTCCTTTGAGAATGGCACCGGGTTCGACGGTGGCGGTCGGGTGGATGGCGATTTCCTCGGACCGCATGAACTCTCCCGCCGGCAAGGCGGCCAGCAACTCCCGAACAATGGATTCGGCTCGCGCCGCCAGCGCCCACGGTGCAAGTGCGCCAAACGCTGCTAGTGGAGAAGCGGCAAAGGCCGAGACGTAGCTTGCGATGGAGATTGCGGGGAGCATCTGGGTCATTGGGCGCATGACGATGCGGTTTTTCGCGGGCCGACCATCAACTCGACCGGGATGAAGCCCAGTTTCCGGGCCGGCGAGCGTGCGCGCAGCCGGAAATCACCGCGTTCGGGCGCGACGAAGCGCGGGTCGGCGATCAGGCTGTGGCGGTCGAAACCGCGTTTCTGCCACGCGCCGAAACTTTTACCCTCAAATTCGAGCTTCCCGCGTCCGATGCGGAAGTAGAGATTGCGGTCCACCACCGCGCCGGCGTCCTGCCAGCGGCCGCCGACGCATTTGCCGGTGCCGTTGGTGAGGATGATGTTGCGTTCGAAGCGAAACGCCGGGTGCGGCTCCGGGCGCGTGACCGCCAACCCGCCTTCGCCGCTGAAGGCAAAGATGTTGTTGCGGACGATGTTGTTCCGTCCGTAGTGCTGGTGAAAGCTCTGGGTCTTCGTGCGATAGACGATGTTGTTCTCGATGAGGATGTCGGACGAGCCTTCGTCGGTGTAAATCCCCCAGCCGCCGTAGCCGCGCGATTCGATGTCGTGAATCAGGTTGAACCGCAGTCGCGTGCCGGGCGAGACGCCGAGCGTGTAGATGCCGCCCAGATCGCTGAGCGCGCCGCGGCCGATATGGTGAATGTGATTGTGCTCGATGATATTGCCGTACGCGTCGCTCTCCGCGTAACCCCACGTCCAGCCGACGCTGACGCCGGTGTAGTCGAAGTCGTGGATATGGTTGTGAAGCACCTTGTTGCCGGAGCATTTGCCGATGAGCACACCGACGGCCTGCCGCCAACGATGACCGCCATCGGCGATTTCGTTGTCGGTTATGGTGACACGCCGGCTGCCGTGCCAGACCTTCACACCGCCGGCGGCGAGCTCGGCGATTTTGTTGCCGGCAATTTCCACATCGGACGAACCTTCGCTGACCTCGATGCCGTAGCTGCCCACGTGGGTCACGACGCAGTTGCCCACACTGCAATGGTGCGCGCCCCGGAAGCTCAAAGCGCCCGGCGCCCGCCACGCGGCCTGCGCTGCGCCCTTGCGGGCTTCCCTCCCCGGTACCCATTCGTTGTGGCTGAACGTCAGGCCATCGAAATGGAGATTCTCGCCGCGCACGATCACGAGTTGTTGCAGTCGCGGTACGATGACCTCGGTGTTTTCGATTCGTTCGTCCTTTCCAGTCGATATGGCCGGGCAATTTTTCGATGCGATACAAACCCTGCCGGGGCAGGCGGGGACGCTCGGCACGGCGGCCATTGACCCAAAGCTGGGTGAACTGCCATTTGGCCGGGAGCTTCGTTGTCCACGCGCGCTGGCCGTGAACGATGGCTTCCCGCCAGCCAGTGATGCGTCGTCCGCCGGAAATCACGGGCTGCTCGCCGGGATAGGCTTCGTACGAGCCGGAGTCCCCGGTTGTGAACACCAGGGGCTTGCGCAGTTCGTACGCGCCGCCCCGTAAAATCACACGGACGGCGGACGGTGATTTGCTTCTCGCCTTGAGCCGACGCACCTCGCGCCGCGCGCAATCGAGCGTGGCAAAGGGCGCGGACAAAGTCCCGCACCCGGTTTCATTTCCGTCTGGTGAGACAAACAGCTCGATGGGTTTGCTTCGTGTCGGCTTCAAGGCTCACGGATATTTCCAACTGAAAACAAGTTTCCCACTGACCGTGGCATGCCGAACGGAGTCAACGTGCCCGTCGAAGTAGAGCACGTTGGCGCGCACGCCGGGATGGCGGAAGGCGTAATAGCAAAAAAAGTCCCACCACACGCCCTGATCCATGGTTTCCTGCCAGTAATCATTCAGAAAATTCCCGCCCCAAACGTGAAGTTCGCAGTCAATGAT
>Ga0187892_10004851_pt1 | contig 22026 bp, 18 predicted proteins | sample MA1701073metaG_FD_139345 | JGI IMG/M metagenome (GOLD analysis project Ga0187892, IMG submission 139345) | Bio-ooze microbial communities from a basaltic lava cave in the Kipuka Kanohina Cave System on the Island of Hawaii, USA - MA170107-3 metaG ... | reverse complement strand
TGCTCGCGCTCGGGATGGCGCTGCTCGCGGGCGCGAGCTTCGTGCTGGTCGCGCGCCAGCTCGTCCGGCCGATCGAGGGGCTGGCGGGCGCCTTCCGGCGGGTGGCGACGGGCGACCTCGAGACCACGGTTCCGCCGTCGGGGCGCGACGACGAGATCGACCTGCTGGTGCGCTCGTTCAACGAGATGGCTGCGGACCTCGGCGCCTTCCGGCGCGACCTCGAGGGGCGGGTACAGGGCGCGCTCGAGAAGGCGCAGGCGGCCGAGCGCTACCTGGTGATCGCGCAGCGGCTCGCCTCGACGGGCCGTCTCGCGTCGGGGATCGCGCACGAGGTGAACAACCCGCTGGGGGGGATGATCAACGTGGTCCGGACGCTTCGGTCGCGGGAGGTGGACCCGGAGAAGCGGCGCGAGTACCTGGACCTGGTGCAGAGCGGTCTGGAGCGGATCCAGGGGACGGTCCGGGCGATCCTCCAGTATGCGCCGCGCCAGGTGCAGCCGCAGGTGTTGGAGGTGGGGCCGGTGCTCGAGCGCGCGCTGGCTCTCGCGGAGCATGGCGCGCGCGAGGCCGGCGTGCGCCTCGAGCGGCGGGGCGCCGCCGACGGGCTCCGGGTGTTCGGCGACGCGGGGGAGCTGCAGCAGGTCTTCCTGAACCTCCTGCTCAACGCGGTGGACGCCGTGGAGGCGGGCGGCTGGGTCCGGGTCGGCGCGGAGGCGGCCGGGGACCAGGTGCGGATCGAGGTGGCGGACAACGGCTGCGGGATGACCGAGGAGGAGCGCGCCCAGGTCTTCGACGCCTTCTACACGACGAAGCCGGTGGGGGAGGGGACGGGGCTCGGGCTCTTCATCGCCTACTCGATCGTGGCCAACCACGGGGGGCGGCTCGAGGTCGTGAGCCGGAAGGGCGAGGGGAGCACGTTCACCGTCGTGCTGCCCCAGGTGGCGCCCGGGGGCCAGGGGGCACCGAGGGCCTGAGTCATCAGGAATCAATGATTCGAGGAAGGACGTACACCCCCCTCTCGATCGCCCCCGGGCTGTTTCTCTCTCTTGATGCGTCCGGGCCATGAGATTAGACTCCGGCCGCTCCCTTTACAGACCTGCGACCTCATGAAGGTGCTCCCAAGGACCGTCTGGATCTTCGGCGGCGGCCTGCTGCTGGGCTCGCTCCTCAGCCCCCTCTGGGTCCTGGCGGGCGCGACCTGGATGCAGCAGCAGAAACCGCTCTCCGCCGACGCCACCGGGAGCTCCAACGCCGACATGGTCGCGGTCACCGGGTCCTACGGGAACGGGGTGTCCGTCCTCTACGCGATCGACACGAAGCGGATGCACCTCTGCGTCTACGAGGCGCGGAACGGCAAGGAGGTCCGCCTCGTGGCGGCCCGCAAGATCGAATACGACTTCCGCATCCCCGAGTTCAACGATTCCTCCGAGGACAAGGTCCGCGTGAAGGCGTTGGAACGGGAATGGCGGTCGCAGCCGCACAAGGACGGCGAGAAGAAATAGACGAGCGGGGGCGGAGCCCCCGGGAAAAGAAGGCGGAGGCCCGGCCCTGCGGGCGCGGCCTCCACGGCTCCCCTCAGGAGGTGAAGCTTGGCGCAGGAAGAGTTCTATGACTTCGAAAAGGCCCTCCGCGAGCTCCGCATGGAGGAGGAGGAGCTGAAGCGACTCGTCTCCGAGGGAGAGATCCGCGCCTTCCGCAGCCGCGACCAGATGAAGTTCCGCAAGGAGGACATCGACCGCCTCAAGGGCGCCCGCGGCCGCCGCGGGAAGATGGACTTCCGCACCCCCACCGGCGAGCGCAAGGAAGAGACCCTCGCGGACGAGCTGGTCTTCGACGAGGGCGAGTCCGGCGGCGACGAGGGGATGGCCACGGCGCAGATCAGCAGCCAGGACACGATCGTGGACGAGCCCGAGCCCGAGCCGGAGCCGATCCGTCCGGCGCGCCCGGCGCGTCCGGCGCCGCCGCCGGCGAAGAGCACCGGGCCCCGGCCGCGCACGACCACGTCGTCCCGCATGTCGCGCATGAAGGCCACCGAGGCCAAGGGCGAGAGCGTGGGCATGCTCGCGATGGTGCTGCTCTCTACCGTGATGATGCTGATCTCCTGCATGGTCCTCTACAACGCGGCCAAGAACCAGAACACGGGCATGACCCGTTGGCTCACCGACGCGATGATGTCGACGTTCGGCGGGCAGTAAGCGATGCTTCCCCCGGGAGGGGCGGTCCCTCCCGGGGATTCCTTCCCGCAGGCCCCGCGAGGGCGGAAAGGGCCGCGGCGCCAGGGCGGACGAGAGGGTGTCACGGGGCGGGGTGGCTGGCGGGCCCGCGCCGGGATCCAGAGTGAGGAGGGGGCGGTGAAGAGGGTCATCACGCTCACGGTGCTCTTGGCGTGGATCGCGCTGGCCGGGACCGGCTGCGTCTCCCGGGAGAAGTACGACCAGCTCCATCAGATCAAGGACGTCCAGGACCGGCAGATCGACGAGCTGAAGCGCACGCTCGGCGAGCTGGACCGCCAGAAGACCGACGCCCGGCGCAAGGCCGAGCTGGCGGCGCTCGAACTGGACAAGACGGTCCAGCAGAAGAACACGCTCGACGAGGGCTACGGAAGGCTCCTCGCCCAGCTCAAGGAGTGGGAGGGGAAGGTGGGACAGCTCCCGGCCGGCGTGACGCTGGAGCAGCGTCCCGAGGGGCTGGTCTTCAACGTCGAGGGAGAGGTGCTCTTCGACTCCGGCCGCCACAGGATCAAGCCGGAAGGGGAGCGCACGCTCCTCGACCTCGCGGCCCGCATCCGCGACCAGCAGGTGGACCTGGTCGTGGAGGGGCACACGGACAACGAGCCGGTCCGGATGTCGATCAAGGAATACCCCAAGGGGAACCTCGACCTCTCGGGCCGGCGCGCGCTCGAGGTGGCCGACTTCCTGATCCACCAGGGGAAGCTGGAGCCCCAGCACGTCGCCTTCGCGGGCTTCGGCGAGAACCGCCCCAAGGGAGATAATGCCTCGGCGGCCGGGCGGCGCCAGAACCGGCGCGTCGAGCTGCTCCTGCGCCAGCGCGCCCCGGAGAAGTAGCGTCCCGCCCGGGACCCGCCGGTCGCGGCGGGTCCCGGCGCCGGATGGAGGTCCTCTTGCGGCGAAGCCTGCGCTCCTGGGTCCTCCCTGGAGCCCGGCTCGCGGTGATCCTCCTCCTCGTCGGTCTCGCCACCCGCCTGGGCCTTCCGACCCGCACGAGCCTCCCGCTCGAGGGCGTGGCCGATGAGGGGCGCTCGCTGCTCGAGCTGGCCGTGGTGCCCGAGGAGCCGGGCCTTCCGCCGTTCCTGATCGAGCGCTTCGAGGTCACGAACGCCCAGTACGCCCGCTTCGTCGCCGCGACCGGCCACCGCGCGCCGCTCCACTTCCTGGCCGGCCTCCCGCCCCGCGACGAGGGGGAACACCCGGTCGTCCACGTGAGCCTCGCCGACGCCGCGGCCTATGCCCGCTGGCGCGGCCGCCGGCTCCCGTCCGCGGAGGAGTGGCGCCGCGCCGCGCGCGGGGGCGGGGCCTGGAAGCAGTACCCCTGGGGGAAGAGCTTCGTGGCCAACCAGTGCAACAGCTGGTCTACGGATCTCAACCGCACCACGCCGGTCGGGACGTTCGAGAGCGGCAAGAACGCGCTCGGCTGCTACGACCTCGCCGGCAACGTGGCCGAGTGGACCACGTCCCCGGCGCGCGACGCCCGGGGTTTCCCGGTCCCCGGACGGCGCGTGGTCCTGGGCGGCTCCTTCCGGGACAGCGAGGAGCTGAGCTTCGCCATCGACGAGGAGAATCCCGCCATGGCGGAGGACGGGGAGAACTTCAACGACGCGCTCGGGTTCCGCTGCGTGGCCGACGTGGACGCGGCTTCGGTGCGGGAGCTCGTGCGCCTGCACCTCCGCGGAGACCGCGAGGTCCGCCTCCTGGTCGAGGGGACGCTTCGATCGATGGGGACGCACGGCGCCCGCCTCCTCCGCGAGGTGGCCGGGCTCGGGCCGGAGGCGGAGCGCGAGCAGGCGCAGCGCCTGCTCGCGCGGCTTTGACCGTGGAAACCCGCCCGTTCCTCAAGAAGCGGCTCGGCCAGTGCCTCTTGACCGACCGGAACATGCTCGCGCTGATCGTGCGCACGGTGGATCCGCGCCCCGACGACCTGATCCTCGAGGTCGGCGCCGGCACGGGGAACCTGACCGAGCCGCTCGTGGAGCGCGCCGGGTTCGTGGTCGCCGTCGAGCTGGACCCGAGGCTCTCCGCCGAGGCGCGGCGTCGCCTCGGGGACCGGCCGAACCTGAGCCTTCTCGAGGGCGACGTCCTCGCCGGGAAGCGCGCGCTCGCGCCCGGCGTGCTCGACGAGGTGGAGCACCGGCGGGCCGGGCGCCGGTTCCGGATCGCGAGCAACCTCCCCTACGCGATCTCGGTGCCGTTCCTGACGCTGCTCCTGGAGAGCCGGCTCGCCTGGCACGACATGGTCGTGCTCGTGCAGCGCGAGGTGGCGGATCGCCTGATGGCCGGAGCCGGCGGGCGCGACTACGGCGCGTTCTCGGTCAAGGCCGGACTCTGGTCGCGGATCGAGAAGGTGCGCGACGTCCCTCCCCAGGTGTTCACGCCCAGGCCCCGCGTGGACTCGACGCTCGTCCGCCTCGTTCCCACCGGGCGGCCGCCGCCCGCCCCCGAGGAGCGGGCCGCGCTGGACCGCGCGCTCGCGCTGGTCTTCGAGGCGCGGCGGAAGACGCTGCTCCGCGCGATGGAGCGGAAGGGCTGGGCGCGTCCGCGCGCCCAGGAGGTGCTGGCACGGCTCGGCCTCGAGGCTTCGGCGCGGGGCGAGGAGCTGGAGCCCGAACGCTTCCTGGAGCTCGCGCGCGAGGTCGGGGTGCCGGGGTCGCACGAACCTCCGCGCGCGGCTCCTTGACACCGCTCCCCCGCAGGGCTATATCTCCTCGCTCGGCTGCGGATCGGGTCGTCTGAGCCTTTGTCGCGCAAGAGCTTACGAGGAACGAGCCGGCCTTCGGGAGTCGTGCCGTTGCCGAGCGGGAAGCGGGTGGGCATCGCGGTGTCGTTGGCCGAGTGCGTCCAGGTTCGGGGATGAGGCGCAGTGGGGCGGATTCCTGACGAGAAGCTCGAGGAGATCCTTCGGGCGACGGACATCGTCGCCCTCATCCAACAGTACGTCCCGCTCAAACCGTCCGGGCGCGGCTTCACCGCGCTCTGCCCGTTCCACCGCGAGAAGACGCCGTCCTTCCACGTGAACCCCGAACGCCAGATCTTCAAGTGCTTCGGGTGCGGCCTGGCCGGGTCCGCGTTCCGGTTCCTCCAGGAGCACGAGAAGCTGGAGTTCCCGGAGGCCGTGGAGCTGCTCGCCCGCCGCGCCGGCATCCGGCTCGAGACGCGGAGCGCGTCCGGCGCCGATTCCGGCCTGCCGCTCCTCACGCAGGCCCTCGATTTCGCGTGCGCGTTCTTCACCGAGCGGCTGCGCTCGGCGGCCGGCAGCGGCGCGCGCGCCTACCTCGCGTCGCGCCGCATCCCCGAGGCCCTCGTCGCCGAGTTCCGCCTCGGATTCGCGCCATCGGACGGGCGCTCGCTGATGACGGCCGCGGAGGGCTCCGGGCTCGCGCGGCCGGTCCTCGTGCGCGCCGGCCTCCTCTACGACGGCGGGACGCTTCCGCCCCGGGACATGTTCCGGGGTCGCCTCGTGTTCCCGATCCACGACGCGCTCGGGCGCGTGGTGGCCTTCGGCGCCCGCGCGCTCGACGACTCGAAGCCCAAGTACCTGAACACCCCCGAGACCCCGCTCTTCCGGAAGAGCCGCCTCCTCTACGGCCTCCACCTCGCGAAGGCCGCGCTCAAAGACGACGCCCCGCTGATCCTGGTCGAGGGGTACACGGACGTGATGGCGGTGCGGGCCGCGGGGCTCCCCAACGTCGCGGCGCCGCTCGGGACCGCCTTCACCCGCGAGCACGCGCTCCTGATCCGGCGCTACACCCAGCGGGTCGTGCTCCTCTTCGACGGCGACTCCGCGGGGGTGCAGGCCGCGGAGCGCGCGGCCGACCTCCTCTTCCAGGAGGACCTGGACGGCGCGGTGGCGCTGCTCCCCGAGGGGGTGGACCCGGCGGACCACGTGTTCTCGGGGCACGCGGAGGACCTGCGGCAGCGGGTGGCGGCGGCGCAGGGCCTGTTCGCGTTCCTCACCCACTTCGCGCTCCGGCGGTTCCCGGTGGCCACGGTGGAGGGGAAGGCGCGCGCCGCGGACCACCTGCTCGCGCATCTGGGCAAGGTCGAGAACCCGATCAAGCGGGACCTGTATCTCCGCGAGGCCGCGCACGCGCTCGGGGTGGACGAGGGGCGCCTCCGCACCCGCGGCCTCAGGGGCCCCTCGGGCCGGGCCGCCGCGACGTCAGCCACGCCCCGGCCGGCCGCCGGCCCGGGAGCGCCCGCGCCCGAAACGCGGGCGGCGCGCGAGCTCCTCACGGCCGTGCTGGCGGCGCCCGAGCTCGCCGCGCGCGCCGTGGCCGAGGTGCCGCTCCGCGAGATCGAGGACGAGGGCGCCCGCGCGCTGCTCTCGGTGGTCTACGCCGAGGTGGAGTCGGGAGGCGCGCTCGACGCCGCCTCGCTGGCGGCGCGCCTGAGGGAGCCGGCGCTGGAGACGCTCCTCGCCGACGTGCTGGACGACGTGGACGCCCGGCGCGCGCGGGGTGGGGAGCGGGCGCGCTTCGAGGAGCTGTACGAGGGGGCCCGGGAGTTCTGGGGGCGCCGCCGCCGCCAGAGCGACTGGGCCCGCATCCGGACGGAGATGAGCGCGGCGCTGGAGCGGGGGACCGAAGAGCAGGTGGAGAGCCTGCTCCGCCTCGCGCCCGGCGTCCGGCGTGGCGACCCGAAGACCCCGTCGTCCGTGGATTCCGCGAGCAGGGACGCGGCCGCCCGAGAATGAGGAGAGCCGCGTCATGGCCCGGTGGTGGGCTGGTGAAGGAGACCAGATGAGCAAGTTCGATCCCGGGATCAAGGAGTTGATCGAGGAGGGCAAGAAGAAGGGCTTCTTGACCTACGACCAGATCAACAAGGTCCTGCCCGACGACGAGGTCTCGCCCGAGAAGCTGGACAGCTTCTTCTCCAAGCTCGAGGAGATGGGGATCGACGTGGTCGAGGAGCCCTCCGAGAACGACGCCCGGCTCACCGAGATCGAGGAGCCGACCGACATCGAGATCGAGGAGGAGGGGGAGGAGCCGCGCGAGGAGGAGACCTTCACCAAGTCTCCTCCGACCGAGAAGATCGACGACCCCGTCCGGATGTACCTGACCCAGATGGGGGAGATCCCGCTCCTGTCCCGCGACAAGGAGATCGCGCTGGCCAAGAAGATCGAGTTCACCCGCCGGCGCTTCCGCCGCAAAGTCTTCGAGTCCGGGGTCGGCATGGAGGCCGCCATCCGGATCCTGGACGACGTGGTCTCGGGCGAGCTGGCCTTCGACCGCACGCTCAAAGTCCAGGGCGGGGTCGAGGTCGGGAAGATCGAGCTCTCCTCGCGGCTCCCCGAGAACCTCCGCACGCTCAAGGAGCTCTGGGAGCGGAACCTCAAGGACTACCGTCGGGCGGTCCGGACCGACCTCGATCACCGGGCCCGCACGCGCCTCCTCCGCCGCGTGAACGACCGCCGGCGCAAGGCGGTGATCCTGATCGAGGAGATGAACATCCAGGTCAAGAAGATCCGGCCGCTGATCCAGGAGCTGAAGGCGGTCGCGGAGAAGATGCAGGGGGTCGAGAAGGAGGTGCACGCGCTGGGCCGGGGGACCCGGAACCGCGACCGGCGCAGGGCGCTCCGCGAGGAGCTGCTCGAGCTCCAGGTGAAGGCGCTCGAGACCCCGGACCGGCTCCGCCACCGTCTCCGCTGGATCGACCGGGCCTACAACGAGTACGAGATCGCGAAGATGGACCTCTCCAAGGGGAACCTCCGTCTCGTGGTCTCGATCGCCAAGAAGTACCGCAACCGCGGCCTCTCGTTCCTGGACCTGATCCAGGAGGGGAACACCGGCCTGATGAAGGCCGTCGAGAAGTACGAGTATCGCCGCGGCTACAAGTTCTCGACCTACGCGACGTGGTGGATCCGCCAGGCCATCACCCGGAGCATCGCCGACCAGGCGCGGACCATCCGCATCCCGGTCCACATGATCGAGACCATGAGCAAGCTCCGGAACGTGACCAAGAAGCTCACGCAGAAGAACGGGCGGGAGCCCACCATCGAGGAGATCGCGCAGGCCACCGACATCTCCGTGGAAGAGACCAAGCGGGTCATGAAGATCGCCAAGCACCCGATCAGCCTGGACCGGCCCATCGGGGACAGCGACGACTCCTACTTCGGCGACTTCATCGAGGACCAGAAGGCCGACTCGCCGGTGAACGCAGCCACCCACGAGATGCTGAAGGACAAGATCGACAGCGTGCTGCAGACGCTGACCTACCGCGAGCGCGAGATCATCAAGCTCCGGTACGGGATCGGGGACGGCTACACCTACACGCTCGAGGAGGTGGGCCGCATCTTCAAGGTGACGCGCGAGCGCGTGCGCCAGATCGAGGCCAAGGCGGTGCGCAAGCTGCAGCACCCCGTCCGGGCCCGAAAGCTGGAGGGGTTCCTGGAAGGGACGTTCTGACGCCCCGCCCCGCGCGGCCCGCGCCGGCGGGCCCCGGGGACGAGGCCTGCCGGAGGTGGCGATGAAGGAGGTCCTGGATCGGCTGCGGGTGGTGCAGGAGCTGGACACGAAGATCCTGCGCCTCGAACGCGAGATGCAGAAGCTGCCGGAGTCGCTGGAGGGGCATCGGCGGGCCCTGGAGGAGGCTCGGGAGCGGCATCGCTCGGCCGGCCAGGAGGGGAGGACGCTCCACCGCGAGGCGGACAAGAAGAACCTGGACCTCCAGTCCGCCGAGGCCGAGATCAAGAAGCTCGAGGGCCAGCTCAACAACATCAAGACCAACCGGGAATACACGGCGCTCCTCCACGAGATCGCGGGCCGGAAGGCCGACAAGGCGGTGATGGAGGAGGAGGTGCTCCGGCTCACCTATCGCGCCGAGGAGCTGGAAGCGGTGGCGCGAGGGGTCCAGACCGAGGTGACCCGGGCCGAGGAGGAGTTCCAGCGCGAAGAGGCCAGGACGCGCGGCGAGCTCAAGGGTCTCGAGTCGCAGGTCGCGGAGCTGAAGGCCCGGCGCTCCGAGGCGACGACGGACATCGACCCGGAGGTGCTGGCCCAGTACGACCGGATCCTCCGGAGCCGCGGCGGGCTGGCGCTCGCCCAGGTGCGGGACGGGATCTGCCAGGGGTGCAACATGAAGGTCACGACCCACGACCTGACCATCATCCTCCAGAGCGCCAGGGTGGTTCATTGCCGGACCTGCTCGCGCATCCTCTATATGGGCGATGGCGCGGTCCCCGACCGCGGCGCGGCGCCCGAACCCGGGGAGGAGTAAGCACCGCGCCCGGCGCAGCCGGGCGCGGAATCCGGGTTCGCTCCTCTGCCTCTCGAGCAGGACCGCCGCCCGCTTCCCCCCCGATCGCCCCGCCCCGCGGCCGGTGCTACAATCCGGCCGGCTCATGTGGCCCGCATCCACCGGAATCAACCTCGGGGAAAGCAGACCAGGCGGCCGCGTCGGGAGGGTACGCCCTCCCGCCGAGGAAAGTCCGGGCTCCAAAGGGCAGGGCGGTGGGTAATGCCCACCGGGAGCGATCCCAGAGACAGTGCCACAGAGAACAGACCGCCCCGGCGCCGGAAACGACGCCGGAGCAAGGGTGAAACGGTGGGGTAAGAGCCCACCAGCGGTGGAGGCGACTCCACCGGCTCGGCAAACCTCGCCCGGAGAAAGGCCAAATAGGGAAGGATGAGGTGGCCCGCCTCCTCGCGCTCGAGAGGGCGCTACTTCCGGGTAGGCTGCTGGAGGGTCGTGGCGACACGGCTCCGAGAGAAATGGCCGCCGCGGGCGCTCCGTCTGTCTGGACGGCGCGCCGGTCCAGAACCCGGCTTACGGTCTGCTTTCCCCGTTTTTCCGCGTGCTCGCGCCCAGGCGAGACTCCGGTAGGAGCGCCATGGACAGCTTCCTCAACATCCTCCTGGTGGTCCTGGGCATCGGGATCATCATCTTCGTCCACGAGCTCGGCCACTTCCTGGTGGCCCGCTGGACCGGGGTGCGGGTCGAGACCTTCTCGCTCGGCTTCGGGCCCCGCATCGTGGGGTTCCGTCGCGGCGCCACCGACTACCGCGTCTCGCTGATCCCGCTGGGCGGCTACGTGAAGATGGCCGGGGAGATCCCGATCCCCGACCCCAGCCGCATCGGGGAGCTCCGCCCCGACGAGCTGGCTGCGAAAAGCGTCGGCGCGCGCGCGGCGATCTTCTCCGCCGGCGTCGTGATGAACATCCTGTTCGCCTTCGTGATCTTCCCCCTGGCCTTCCACGTGGGGGTCCCGTTCAACGCGCCGCTGGTGGGCGGCCTGGAGGTGGGCTCGCCGGCCTGGGAAGCCGGCCTCCACTCCGGCGACAAGGTGCTCAGCGTGGACGGAGCGCCCGTCTACGACTTCGAGGACATCCTCTACGCCGCGACCCTCTCGAAGCGCGACCGCGAGCTGTCGCTCGAGGTGGAGCGCGAGGGCGGGCGGCGCGTCCCGCTCTCGCTCTCGCTCCGGGACCGCGGCGGGCGCGACCTGGGGTTCCGGATCCGCTACGAGGACTTCGTCGCGCTCAAGGACGACGGGGTCTGGCGGAAGGGGGACCGGGTCCTGAAGGTGGAAGGCCTCGACCCGGGGCGGTACTACGACCTCTCGTCCAACCGTTCGGAAAGCCGCCCCGACTACCACCGGCCGATCCGCGTGCTCGCGGACGACCCGGGACCCGATCCGCCCCGGGAGTTCGAGATGGCCCCGGCCTCGCGCGAGTCCGGCCATTGGATGATCGGGGTGGCCCCTCACCTGACCCCGATCAGCAGGCTGCGGCGCGAGGCGCGGTTCCGGGCCATCCGGGAGAAGGACCGCATCGTCCGCCTCAACGGCCGGGAGGTCCGCTCACTCTCGCAGATCCAGGAGATCGTCTGGAAGGAGGCCGCGAGCACCTTCACCTTCGAGGCGGACCGCGACGGGCAGCTCATCCGGGAGTCGATCGAGGCGCCCGGCATCCTGGAGCGGGGCGCACTGCTCATGGACTTCCACTGCGAGTACGGCCTCACGGTGGCCGTGAATCCCGGCTCGCCCGCGGCCCAGGCGGGGCTTCGGGACGGCGACCGCGTGGTGCGCGTGGGCGGGGAGGAGATCACCCGCTGGGAGGAGCTGAACCCGCGCATCCAGAAGAGCGAAGGGCGCCCGCTTGCGGTCGAGGTGCTCCGACCGGGCGACGGCCCGACGCCGCAGGCCGTATCGCTCAGCGTGACCCCGCGGAAGCTCCCGATCACGGTCGGGGCCCTGGACGACGCGCCGATCGGCCTGTCCCCCGCGATGACGCGCGTGCGCTTCGAGTTCCCCCGCTCGCTCGGAGCGGGAGTGCACTACGCGAACCGGTGGGTGGTCCGCATCCTCGAGATGCTCAAGGGGATCTTCACCGGCCAGATCAAGCCGCAGAACCTCCAGGGGATCATCCAGATCGCCCGCATCTCCTATCAGCAGGCCGAGGTCGGCCTCATGAAGCTCTTCTACTTCATGGCGATCCTGAGCCTGAACCTCGCGATCATCAACCTGCTCCCGATCCCGATCCTGGACGGCGGATGGCTGCTCTTCCTCCTGATCGAGAAGATCAAGGGCTCTCCGGTCAGCCCGCGGACGCTCGGGATCAGCCAGTGGGTGGGGCTGATCTTCCTCCTCGGCGTGTTCCTGTTCGTGACCAAGAACGACATCATCCAGGTGTTCTTCCGGGGGGGCTGACCCCCGGCCCGGACCGCAAGCCGGCCCCGGCCATCAAGTCCGGACGCCCCGCCGGACGATAGGGTCCTGGTCAGGGCGAATCTTCGACCCGGGAGGACTCCATGCAGGGGCGGACCTCACTCAAGGAACGGCGCCGGCATCCCAGGCTGCGCGAATGCTACGGCGTCGAGTACAAGATCGTCAGCGACGACACCTTCCTCCAGAGCTACCGGATGGGGGTCACGCGGGACCTGGGACGGGGCGGTGTGTGCTTCCGCACGCACGAGCCGCTCCAGCAGGGGGATCTCCTGGCGCTGAGCGTGAAGGTGCCGGACCTCTCGACCTCGATCGTCGCGCTGGCCCGGGTGCTCCGGCGCGAGCCGGTGGAGTCGGACGGCTGCTACCCGGTCGCCGTGGAGTTCCTCTGGTCCGGCTGGCACGACGACGCCATCCAGCGCGAGATCAGCGACTTCATCAAGAAGAAGTTGCGAGAGTAGCAGGGCGCGGGCGCGCTGTTCGGGATCGGTGCTGGGTCCTCGCCCTACCCCAGCGGTCCCCCGCGGGCGCAGTCGTTGTGGCAGGGGACCCGGCTGCAGGTCCCGTCCTTCGCGCGCGCGAACGGGTAGGACTGCCACGCCTGACCCTCCTCGATCAGGCCATGGCAGACCGCGCAGAGCAGGAGGCGTTCGCGGATCTCGACCGGGAGCTGCAGCCGGTAGACCGCGCTCCTCGTGAGCGGGTTCCGCCGCACCACCCGCACCAGCCCCTTCTTCTCCAGCGACGCGACGATGCTCGCGGCGAAGGTCGGGCTCACCCCGCAGGCCTCCCCGAGCCCCTTGAGCGTGACCCGCTGGGAGTCGCGGCCGAAGCCGCGCGCGAGGCGGTAGAAGCGGTGGAAGATCGACTGCTCCCCGAGCGAGAGGTTCCGCATGAGGTAGTCGCTCAGGTAGGAGGGGTAGAAGTAGCCGCCGCGCGCCTCGGGAGGCGCCGCGCCCTCCTCCCGCTCGATCTCGACCTCCTGCTCCTCGGGGGGGCGCGCCTCGACGGGCGGGGGCGGCTCCGCCGGCGCGCGGGGGGACTGGTCCCCCAGGATGATCCGGAAGGTCTCCTCGAGCTTGTTGCTCATGCAGGCGCTTCCGGGAGCGCGGGCGCCGCCGCCGCGGGGGCGGGCGCTCCATCCGGCTCCTGGAAGGCGCGGAGCGTCTCCACGCCCGCCGGCCGGACCTCGCCCAGGACCTCCTCGGCGACCTGGAGGTAGTCGCGGGCGCTCCGGCTCGAGGGGAAGCCGAAGACCATCGGCTGCTTCACCAGCGGCGCCTTGGCCACCGAGGCGTCCGTCTTGATCGGGGTGAGCAGCCGCCCCCCGAAGGTCGTGGTCAGCATCTCCAGCATCCGGTTGGAGAGCTTGAGCCGCCGGTCGATCTTGGTGGGCAGGATCCAGGTCTTGATCTGGTGCCCCATCTTGTCGCGGAGCAGGTTGAAGGTGTTGGTGAGGTCGTCGATCGCCTTCATCGAGTAGCACTGGGTCTCGATCGGCACGATCGCATCCGTGGAGGCCACCAGCGCGTTGATCGTGATCGTGGAGAGGTTCGGCGGGCAGTCGAACAGGATGTAGTTGAACCAGTCGAACCAGGGGCGGAGCTTCGTCTCCAGCACCTTCTCCCGCATCAACATCTCGCGGAGCTGGATGTCGGCGCCGGCCAGCCGGATGTCGGCGGGGATCAGCCAGATGTTCTCGAAGCGCGTCCGGAGGATCACGTCCTTGGCGGTGACCTTGTCGTTCACGAGCAGGTTGTTGGAGGTCAGCTCGACCTCGTCCGGGTTGATCCCGAACGAGATCGTGAGGTTCGCCTGCGCGTCGAGGTCCACCACCAGCACGCGCTGCCCCTTCCACGCCAGCGCGCCGCCCAGGTTGAAGGTGGTGGTCGTCTTCCCGACGCCGCCCTTCTGGTTCACGATCGAGAGGCGCTGGTAGCGGAGCCTCCCGGCGAGGGCGAGCGCCTTGTGCAGGTGCTCGGGGGTGAAGGCCCGGTGGTTGTTGGCGTCGCGGACGACCTCGCTGAGAGAGCCGGAGGCTTCCCATTCCCTCAGCGTCTCCTTGGAGACGCCCGCCAGATCTGCAACTTCCTTGGAGGTGTAGGTTCGGGTCACCGCGTCGACCGCCCGTCAACTGGTCGCCCTACAAGAGATCGTGTCGGACCGGCGCCCATGCTACCGGCTGTTGGGGGGGTGTCAACGTGGGTGGCCCGGCGATTATCCTCACGGCCTCCATGTCCCGAGCCCCGCTGCTCGCGCTCTGCACGGCTCTCTGGGCCGGCTGCTCCCCCAGCGAGCCGGCCCCTCCGGCGGAGCCGGTGCGGGCGGTCTTCTCCGCGCCTCCCCGGCCGCTCCCTCCGCCGCGCGACCTCCGCGTCGCCTGCGTGTTCCCGGACGAGGGGCGCTACGGCGCGTCCGGGATCGACTCCGCGCGCGGGGTGGACCTCGCGGCGGAGCGGGTCAACGCCGAGGGGGGCGTCCACGGCCGCACGCTGGAAGTGCTCCACTACCGCACCGGCTCGTTCATCGCCGACGCCGCGGCCGCGGCCGAGCGCGCGATCGAGGACGGGGCGCTCGCGATCGTGGGCCCGAACTCGAGCGACCTCGCCTCGGTGGTGGCCGAGCGCGCCGAGGAGGCCGGGGTGCTGATGGTCACGAACGTGGCCACGTCCCCCGAGGTCACGCGCGGGCGCCGGTTCGTCTTCCGCGTCTGCTACACCGACGCGCGGCTCGGCGAGCTGCTCGCGCGATTCGCCTGCGAGCGGTTGGGCGCGCGCCGGGTCGCCGCCTTGTTCGAGGTCTCGCGCTTCTACAGCTACGGACTCGCGCAGGCCTTCCTCCAGGGCTACCGTGCCGCCTGCCCCGGGGGGGGCGCGCGGGGGTGGCACTACCTCGAGGACGAGGTGGACTTCGAGGACCCGCTCCGCTCGATCCAGGCGTTCGATCCGGACGCGCTGCTCGTCCCGGGCTCGACCACTGACGTGAGCCTGATCGGCGCGGGCATGGGCGCGCTCGGGCTGCGAGCGACCCTGATCGGCGGGGACTCGTGGTCGCGCGGGCTCCTGTTCCCGCGCGGCGGCCCGGTGCGGCCTTCGTTCCACTCGGATCACTGGAATCCCGCGGACCCCGTGCTCGCGCCGTTCCTGGAGGCCTATCGCGCGCGCTTCGGCGGCTCGCCGCAGGGCGCCCGGTCGGTGCTCGCGGCGGACGCGGTGGAAGGACTCCGGCAGGCGCTCGAGCGCGTGGGCCCGGTGCCCGGCGAGGCGCTCTCCCGGCCTCGCCTGGACGAGACCCGCCGGGCGCTCCGAGACGCCTTCCAGGCGGTCGACTACGCCGGCTACACCGGGCGCATCCGGTTCCCCTCGGGCGGCGATCCCGAGAAGGGGTGCCATCTCTTCCGCGTCGAGTGCGGCCCGGACGGCAGGGCGCCGCCGCGCTCGGAGTACGTGGGGACGCTCCCATGACGCGCCCGGGCCGCTCGCTGAACGTCCGCTCGCGGCTGACGCTCTCGCTGCTCGCGGTGTTCCTGTTGGTCCTGGGCGTGATCCTCGCGATGCTCGCGTCGTTCCAGCGGAGCCAGCGCGCGGAGGCGCTCCAGAGCCGCAAGGACGCGCTCCACGACCTGATGGAGCATCAGCGGCGCCTGTTCATCGGTCAGGCCTATCCCGGCGCCGAGACCGGGGAGGCGATGGCGCTCCTGGTGCGGGCCCTGATGGAGCGGCGGGACCTGGAGTACGCCACGCATTACGACGCGGACGGGCAGGTGCACGTCACGTCGGACCCGCGCGCGATCGCCGGGTTCCGCCGTCGGGTCGGGCCGGGCGCGCGCCGGCTGGCGGAGGGCGAGGTGGAGGGCGCGGACGTCTTCGAGCGGGCGGTGCTCCACCTGCACCTCGGGGACGCGCCGCGCGCGGTGCTCCACGACACGGGGCGCCTCAAGTGGGAGTCCACCGACGCGGAGGAGCTCCGGGCCTTCGCGGCCGACCTCCGGCTCGGCGCCGCGGAGGGCGACCGGGGCGGCGCGATGCGCGAGGAGTCGGTGGACGGTCGGCCGGCGCTCCGGGCCGAGCGCGCGCTGCGCCTGGGACTGCCGTCGCAGTCCTTCGGCACGCTGGCGCTCTCGTACCGGCTCGACGACCTCCAACGCGATGAGCAGCGGGCGCGGCTCCTCCTGCTCGGGCTGGTGTCGAGCCTCTTCCTGATCCTCGTGGTGCTCTTGAACGTCTGGCTCTCGCGGATCGTGATCGCGCCGCTCCGGCGCGTGCTCCGGGCGATGGAGCGGGCGGGGACGGGCGACCTCTCGGTCTCGCTCGAGGTGACCTCGCGGGACGAGTTCGGGCTGATGGCCGGGACCTTCAACCGGATGGCCCGCGAGCTGCGCACGGCGCGCGAGGCGGTGGAGCGGTATCTCGCGACCGTGGTGGAGAACGTGGGCACGGGAGTGCTCTTCACGAACAGCCGCGGCGTGGTGACGACGGTGAACCGGCGCGCGGCCGAGCTGCTCCGGCTCCCCGAGGGGAGCGAGGGGCGGACCACGTCCGAGGTGCTGGAGGCGGGCGACCTCCCGAAGCTGCGGGAGCTCCTGGACACGCCGGGCGGGGGGCGGCGGGAGGTGACGCTGCGCTTCCCGGGCCGGCGGGTGACGCTGGCGGCGGCGGCGACGCCGCTCCGCGGCGAGGAGGGGAATCCGCTCGGCGCGGTGCTGGTGCTGGACGACCTGACGGCGGTGCTCTGGTCGCAGAAGCTGCGCGCGTGGAAGGAGGCGGTGGAGAAGGTCATCCACGAGATCAAGAACCCGCTGACGCCGATCCGGCTGTCGGCGCAGCAGCTCCTGACCGCGTTCGAGGAGCAGTCGCCGCGTCTCCCCGAGCTCTTGCCCCGGGCGGTGAAGAACATCCTGGCGGCGGTGGAGAGCCTGTCGCAGCTGCTCGGCGAGTTCGGGCAGTTCTACCGGCTGCCGCGGCCGATCCTCCGGGACCGGGACCTGAACGCGCTGGTGGAGGAGGCGGTATCGCTCTACGCGGGGGCTTTCCCGGCGGCGGTGCGGGTGGAGAAGGACCTGGCGCCGGACCTGCCGCGGCTGCAGGCGGACGCGGACCAGTTGAAGCGGGTGCTGGGGAACCTGCTCCAGAACGCGCTGGAGGCGATGGACGGGCGGGGGGGCGCGGTGCGGGTGAGCACGCGGCGGGTGCCGGGCTCGTCGGTGGTGGAGATCGCGGTGGCGGACGACGGGCGGGGGATCGGGCCGGAGGACATGGAGAACCTGTTCGAGCCCTACTTCACGACGAAGCCGCGGGGGACGGGGTTGGGCCTCCTGATCTCGCGCCAGATCGTGGAGGAGCACGGCGGCGAGCTGACGCTCGAGAGCGCACCGGGCCGCGGCACGACCGCGCGGGTGTTCCTCCCGGTGGGCAAGCCGGCGGCGCGCGGATGAGCAACTCTTCTCAGAGCCGCCCCTCGCGCTTCAGCCAGTCGAGGTAGTCGAGCGCGCTCTTCAGGTAGGCGCGGAGCGGCGTGTACTGGTCGCCGTCCATGTTCGGGTACTTCTCGACCGGCGCGAGGAAGAGCGACTCCTGCTTCGCCGCGACCTGCTCCTTGAGCTTCGCGGTCTCCGCGTCGTCGAGCAGCTTCGCGGGGTCGCTTTCCCGAGGGGGCACCTTCTCGCTCAGGCCCCCGGGCGGCCGGTCCGAGCCGAGGAGCTCGAAGCCGATCTTCCGCTTCGGGTCGTAGCCGTCCGCCTCGAACTCCACGCCGTCCTTCTTGAACAGGTGCCGTTCCTCGAGCCGCACGCCGTAGGCCGCGAACAGCTCGACCGTCACCTGCTTCGCCCGCGCCAGGTCGAAGACCCCGACGTAGGAGTTCCCGTACGAGATGCGGATCTTCGGGAACGTCACCTTCGGGCTCCCCTTCACCACCTCCTCCTCGCCGGTCTCCGAGCGCTGGTACCGGAAGCCGCTCTTTCGCACCTCGTCCAGCGCCCGGTTCGCGATCGCCGCCGCGCGCGCGTTCGACGAGGCCAGCGGCGGGCCGACCGGAGGAGGCGGCGCGTCCTGCGCGCCCGCGCGCTCCGGCACGAGCAGCGCCGCGCCAAGCAGCCCGCCGAAGAGGAGCGAGCCGGACGGGCGCAGGAGACGCTCCCAGTCGGTCACCTCGACGAACCGCGGATAGCCCGGGCGGTAGCCGGCGGGCACGGGACGGACCTCGAGGGGGCGTCTCATCGGCTCTCGCTCCTCTCCAGCACCACGTCCTCGAGCGCGGTCAGGAGGTCGTAGTGCGGGTTGTAGTGCTTCTGCACGAACAGCGGCGCGCGGCGCCGGAACAGGCGGCGCGCGACCGCGTCGGCGATCGGGGTAAGGAGCCGCTCGTGCTCGCAGAGGACCGGCGGCACGCCGGAGAGCGTGCCCGTCGCCTGCAGGCTCAGACACGCGCAGTGATGCCCGCAGCGCTCCGCGATCCCGCAGCTCCCGCACGCCGGGTCCGCGCCCGCGCTCTCGCGGTGAAGCGCCCGGCAGCGCGCGAGATCGATGCCGGTCGCGACGTGGCCCACGGCCAGCTCCGGGCGCTCGACGAACTGGATGCACGGGAACCACGCGCCGTCGGGCGCGAGGCTGAGCTGGTTGACGCCGATCCGGCAGACGGTGTCGTCGCCCGGGTCGGGCCGCGTGTGGGCGAGGATCTTCGCGTCGAAGGGCGACAGGTAGAACCGGCGGCGCCGGATCGTCTCGCGCACGTAGAAGTCGCCGAGGCGGCGGTACCCGCGGCCGAGCGCGTCGAGGTCGCGCCGCGTCCAGGGCGCGCCGTGGTCGAGCGCGACGATCAGGATGCGCGAGCCGGCCTCGTAGAGGAACTCGACCGAGCGCGCGAGACGGGCGACGTTCGCGGGCGTCACCACGCTGTAGGTCGCGAACGAGGTGGCCCTCGCGACGAGCAGCTCGAGCGCGCGGCGCGCCTCCGGGAAGGAGGACCCGCCGTCGGCGCCCACGCGCGACGCGTGGGCGGGCTCGTCCCCGTCGATCGACAGCGAGACGAACAACGCATGCGCCTCGGCGAACGAGAGGAACTCCTCGTCGAGGTGGGTGCCGTTGGTCGGCACCTTGAAGTTCACGCTGACCCCGCGGGCGGCGGCGCGGCGCTCGACCTCCGGCAGGAGCCGGCGGATCAAGTCCTTGGCCAGCAGCGGCTCGCCGCCGAAGAACGTGACGCCGAGGTGGGGATGTCCGAGGTGAAGGACCTGGTCGGTGCCCCGGAGTGCGATGTCCAGCGGCAGCCGCGGCGCCGCGAAGTCGGCGTAGTAGCAGTAGTGGCACCGCAGGTTGCAGGCCTTGGTGACGTGGTAGGTGAGCTGCATCGGTCTCTTCGACGGCCGCGAGGCCCTGAGGTTCGCTAAAAGCCGGCCGGCTACACGATCAGCCCGGTGATCTTCGCCTCGAAGACCATGCGGTCGGCGACGAAGCCCTGGACCTCGAAGACGGCGCGCCGGGTCCGGAGCTCGTTGTTGCGCGCGATCAGCACGAGGCGGTCGCCCGGCACCACCGTCCCCCGGAACTTCACCCCGTCGATCCCGCCGAAGCCGAAGAAGCGGCGCGGCTCGTCCTTGTGTGCGATCGTGTAGTAGAGCGAGCAGAGCTGCGCGCCCGCCTCGAGCATGAGAATGCCTGGAAAGAGCGGGCGCCCCGGCACGTGCCCGCGCACCCAGAACTCGTCCCCGCGCACGTCCCGGAAGCCCGCCACGAGCCGCCTCTCGAAGTCCATCAGCACCACCCCCGAGAGCTGCTCCATCTCGAAGCGGTGCGGGTTCCACTCGCGGATCTGCTCGGGGGTCAGCTCGAGGCGCGTGAAGTCGAGCGCCAGCGGGTCGAGGAACGGTTCCGGTGGCATGGACGCGGGATTCTACGGGCCGACCCGGACGGCGCCAGCCTGTTCGCCGCCCGGGGCCGGTGCGATAATCGCCGCGCCCCGTGCGTCACGGGGCCCCAACCCGCGGAGGGACCCATGCGGTTCGAGACCCGCGCGATCCATGCCGGCCAGGAGCCCGACCCCGCCACCGGCGCCGTGATCGTCCCCATCTACCAGACCTCGACCTTCGCCCAGTCCGAGGTCGGCGTCCACCACGGCTACGAGTACGCCCGAACCGGCAACCCCACGCGCACGGCGCTCGAGACCTGCCTCGCCTCCCTGGAGGGCGGGAAACACGGGCTGGCCTTCGCGTCGGGGTGCGCGGCCACGGCGACCGTGATGACCCTCTTCAAGTCGGGCGACCACATCGTCTCCTCCGACGACGTCTACGGCGGCACGTACCGCCTCTTCGAGCGCGTCTTCCGCGCCTACGGCCTGGACTTCACCTACGTGAAGCCGGGCGACGCGAACGCCTTCCGCGACGCGATCCGGCCCGACACGAAGATGGTCTGGGTCGAGACCCCCTCCAACCCGCTGCTCAAGCTCTGCGACCTCGAGGCCGTGGCCCGCACGTGCCGCGAGAGGCGCGTCCTGCTCGCGGTGGACAACACGTTCATGAGCCCGTACTGCCAGCGGCCGCTCGAGAAGGGCGCCGACCTCGTGGTCTACTCCTCCACGAAGTACCTGGGCGGGCACTCGGACCTCGTGGGCGGGGCCGTGGTCACCAGCCGGCCCGAGGTCCATGAGCGCCTCAAGTACTGTCAGAACGCGGTCGGCGCCGTGCCCGGCCCGCTCGATTGCTTCCTGGCGCTGCGCGGCCTGAAGACCCTGGCCGTCCGGATGCGCGCCCACCAGGAGAACGCGCTTCACGTGGCGCGACACCTGGAGGGGCACGACCACGTGCGCAGCGTGATCTACCCGGGCCTCCCGTCCCACCCCCAGCACGAGCTGGCGAAGCGCCAGATGCTCGGTTTCTCCGGCATGCTCTCCTTCGAGATGGAGGGAGGCCTCGAGGAGGCCCGCCGGTTCGTCCGGAGCACGAAGCTCTTCACGCTGGCCGAGAGCCTGGGCGGGGTCGAATCGCTGATCGAGATCCCCGCGCTGATGACGCACGCCTCGATCCCCCCGGAGGAGCGCGTCCGCATCGGGATCCCCGACTCGCTGATCCGCCTCAGCGTCGGCATCGAGCACGCCGAGGACCTCGTGGCGGACCTGGAGGGCGCGTTCCGGGCCACGTACTCCGGCTCGCTTGCGCGTTCCGCCAGGAGCGGATAGCCTCTCACCCTCCAATCCCCGGGGAACGCACATCCCCGGGAAGGACCAGCATGACCGGCGGGCCCCGGCGGGTCCGTCGAGCGTCCTCGAAAGGAAGTCTCCATGACTCGTTGCCGTTCCCTGCTCACAGTCGCCGGACTCGTCCTCGCGCTCGTCCTGCCCGCGTGGACCCAGGTCCAGATCCAGCCCCAGCCGCAACAGCCCCCGGCGCCTCCCCCTCCGCCGCTCACCGCCGAGGACATCGAGAAGGCGAAGAAGGCCAGCGAGGCCAACAAGCTCCGGACGCTCCCCACGGAGGAGGAGCGCAAGACCGTGATCGCGGTCGTCCGCGAGGGCCTGAACCTCACGATGGACGACCTCCTGGACGAGCTGATCAACCAGTACGGCGAGCTGCAGCTCCAGGAGCTGATGGCCGCGAGCATGGTCGAGATGGAGATGGAGGCGCGCGACCTCAAGGTGCGGGACAACGAGATCGAGGCCTACATCCCGAGGTTCATGCAGCAGCGGCAGTGGACCAAGGGCCTGGACGAGTTCCTGAAGAACTCCGGGATGCCCTACGACCTCTTCACGCAGAAGCTGCGCCTCGCGGTGGCCATGGAGAAGATGGCCAAGATGGACCAGAAGCTCCCGCCCAACCAGGACATCAACCCGATCATGCTCCAGTTCTGGGGACAGGAGTTCCGGAAGAAGTTCACGATGGAGTCCGACCGTTCGAAGCTCCCCTCCGGGATCTTCGGGCGGGTGATGGGCCCGAAGCGCGGCGCCGACGTGACCAAGGAGGACGTGCTCGCGGCCCTCTACCCCTCGCTGAAGCTCCGGCACCTGGAGGACGCGCTCAAGCCGCTGGCCGAGTACGCGGCGATCAAGGACGAGTTCGCCCGGCGCGGAGCGAAGGTGGACGAGGAGGCGGTGGCCGGGCGGGTCGCCGCCGAGCGGCGGAAGTACGAGGGGACCTTCATC